>Ga0207864_1000301_pt1 | contig 74524 bp, 54 predicted proteins | sample HigsolmetaAR202D_FD_184834 | JGI IMG/M metagenome (GOLD analysis project Ga0207864, IMG submission 184834) | Ionic liquid and high solid enriched microbial communities from the Joint BioEnergy Institute, USA - AR20-2-D (SPAdes) (version 2) ...
GCAAGCCCTGCGGGCCGGCTACCGGCCACAGGCGACAGGCCACAGCTATGTTCGTGACTCGTGACACGCAATCGGGATCGTCGTTCGCACGTGTCCGCGCGCGCCCACCGTCCGCTGCCTCGAGCCCCTGGGGATCAGGGGGCAGCCGCGCGAGCGTGGGATTACTACAGCCTAGAGCCTGCAGCCTACAGCCTAAACTCAGATCAGCCCGCGCTCCGCAAAGGACTCGCAGGTGCCGTCCCCGACGATGAGGTGGTCCAGGAGCCGGATGTCCACGAGAGCCAGCGCTTCCTTGAGGCGGCGGGTAATCAGCTCATCGGCTTGGCTGGGTTCTGCGATACCCGACGGGTGGTTGTGCGCCAGGATGACGGCCGCGGCATTGCGTGCCAAGGCCTCCTTGACCACCTCCCGCGGATGGACGCTGGCGCCGTCGATCGTGCCTCGAAACAGCTCCTCGAACCCGATGACTCGATGCCGATTGTCCAGATAGACGCAGCAGAACACCTCATGGGGGAGGTCGCGTAGTCGCATTCGCAGGAACTCCCGCGTGGCTCTGGGGTTCGTGAGCGTCGATCCGGCCGTCATGAGCTGCTGGTAATGCCGCCGAGCGAGCTCGAGTGCTGCCTGTAGCGCCACATATCGCGCCGGGCCGAGGCCCTCCGCCTGGCAAAGCCGATCCCGATCCGCGGTGAGCAGTGCTCGCAGGGAACCGAAGCGCGTCAACAAGTTGCGCGCGACGTCCAGCGCCGTCCGCCCCCGCGTTCCGGTGCGGATCAGAATGGCCAGCAGCTCCGCCTCCGTGAGCGCCTGCGGACCCAGCTCGAGCAGCTTCTCCCGCGGCCGTTCGCTGACCGGCCATTCCCGAATCGACATGACGACGTTCCTGTCTTCTGTGGGCAGGACGAATTGTGCGGAAGCCGACTTGCCTGGAGTCGGCGCATATTTGCGCGAATTGCGTCGTTATCCGCACGGGATCGGCCGACAGCGAGTCGCCGACGCGCCATTCCCGGACGGCATGGCGCTATCGCCCCTTCGGTTTGCTGGCCTGCCTGACGGCGGACCATAATCCTCGCCATGAGTGCCTCGCAACCACGCAAGATCCTGCTCGGCGTCACTGGCGGGATTGCTGCGTACAAAAGTCCCGATCTCGTCCGGCGTTTGCAGGATCACGGCGCGGAAGTGCAAGTCGTGATGTCGCGCGGCGCCCAGCAATTCGTGACGCCGCTGACCTTCCAAGCCGTTTCCGGCAAACCGGTGCGCACGGATCTGTGGGACGAGTCTGCCGAAGCCGCGATGGGTCACATCGAGCTGGCTCGTTGGGCGGACCAAGTGCTCGTGGCGCCGGCGACGGCCGATTTCATTGCGCGTCTCGCGCATGGCTTTGCGGACGATTTGCTGACGACGATTGCGCTTGCGACGACTGCTCCGATTGCGATCGCGCCGGCGATGAACCGTCAGATGTGGGCAAATCCCGCCACACAAGCGAACGTGAAAATCTTGAAGGAGCGCGGCATTCGCATCCTCGGTCCTGGAACTGGCGAGCAGGCGTGCGGCGAAGTCGGTCCGGGTCGCATGCTCGAGCCCAGCGAGATCGCTGCCGAATTGTTCGTTGCTGCGCCGACGAGCAACGCCTTGCAAGGGCTGAAAGTCGTCGTGACGGCAGGACCGACGCGCGAGCGCATCGATCCCGTGCGATTCATCAGCAATCGCAGCTCCGGAAAGATGGGGTATGCGGTCGCGGAGGCCGCGCGCGATGCAGGTGCGAAGGTCGTGCTCGTCAGCGGGCCAGTGCAGATTCCTGCGCCGCACGGTATCGAACGCATCGATGTCGAAAGCGCCGAGCAGATGCTGAATGCGGTTCAGCAAGCGATCGTCGACGCCGACATTTTCGTGTCTGCAGCTGCCGTTTCCGATTATCGCTGTCGCGAAGTTGCGCCCGAGAAGATCAAGAAGACGAGCGACACGATGACGTTGGCGCTCACCCGCGCGCCCGATGTGCTCGCCACCGTCGCGAAGAGCTCCAAGCCGCCGTTCCTGGTCGGCTTCGCGGCCGAGACCGAGAACGTCGAACGCAACGCGCTCGCCAAGCTCACCGGCAAGAATCTGGACATGATCGCCGCGAACAGAGTCGGCGAAAGTCTCGGTTTCGACAAAGATGAAAACGCGCTCACGGTGTACTGGCATGGCGGCAAGCGCGAGCTGTCGCTGACCAGCAAGACCGCATTGGCGCGTCAGCTCGTCGAAGTGATTGCCGAGCGCTATCACGCCCGCCAGGCCGGTTCCGACAAAACTGCAACGACCACGCCTCTACATGCCACCCGCTGACGGCGCGGGAGCCGCACCCGTACAAAAGCGGCAGCGATTGAAAGTACGTGTGCTCGATCCGCGGATCGGCCGCGAGTTCCCCTTGCCGCAATATGCGACTTCCGGTTCGGCCGGCGTCGATTTGCGAGCGTGCATCGATGCACCGATCGAGCTGCGTCCGGGCGACACACATCTGATTCCATCCGGAGTCGCGATTCATCTCGCCGATCCGAATCTCGCAGCGATCGTGCTGCCGCGTTCGGGGCTCGGCCACAAGCACGGCATCGTGCTCGGCAATTTGGTCGGCTTGATCGATTCCGACTACCAGGGACAGATCTTCGTATCCGTCTGGAACCGCGGCCAGACGACGTTCACGATCCAGCCCGGCGAACGCATCGCCCAACTCGTCGTCGTTCCCGTCGTGCAAGTCGAATTCGAAGTCGTCGACGAATTCGAAGCGAGCGAGCGGGGAGCGGGGGGATTTGGGAGCACAGGAAAGAGTTGATAGTTGACAGTGGATAGTTGAGCGAAGAGGGTCACGCGAATGCGACACCAACCCCTCTTAGCTGATAGTCAAAGAGAAATTCAGAGCTAGCCGACTCGGTTGGTCAGCCGGTAAGCAAGCTCAGCTCAACTTGAGTTCGGTGTTCGAGGGAGCGACGAAGTCGTTCCCTTCGCTATCAACTGTCAACTGCAAGCGGCGACTCCGCCGCTCACTTGATCCCTTTCAGTTCCTTGAACCGCTTGATGTCCTCTTCGAAGGCGGCCTTGAGCTCGGCTTGCTCCTGTTTGTTGCGGGCGAGCTCTTCTTCGTAGACACGGATACCGTTGACGGTGTTGACCATCTCTTCGGCCAGATGATCGGGGAGGGGCGGGGCGTTCGACTTCTCGTTGTAGGGTCTGAACCGCGCGATCTGTTGCTGGAGTCGCACTTGGCGCTCGCGCAAGTTCTTGATGTTCTGTTCGGTCACGCGGTACTTCGATACGAGCTCGTCGAGTCGCTGATCGCGCAAACGCTCGATATCGGCGACCGACAAATAGGTATCGATGAGCATGCGATCGCGCTGTTCGCGCGCGATCTGCTCCTTGCGGGCTTTTTGTTCGGCGGCTTCGCGGGCAAGACGCTCTTCTTTCGACTTGGTCCCTTCGATGATTCGGATCACCATGCCGCGTTCGTTGAGAACTTCCGTATCCAAGCCGACGCATTCCGGCGGCATGCGGTCGCCGAAGCGCGTTTGGCCGGACGCATCCTTGCAGCGAAAGAACGAGTCCTGGTCCTTGCTGCTCTTCCCTCGGCTTTGAGCATGGGCGGCCGCCGCTGCGAGCAACGCAACTGCGATCGCAGCAAGCCCGACGTACGGTCGTCTAAACATGTACTTGGGTGTCCAACAGCCGAACGCTCCCCGAAAGGCGGTCCTATTGTGCAGTAGGAGCCTGACCGGTCAACGGCTGGCAGCTCAAGAACGTGAACCGCGTTCAGTCTTGCACGCCGTATTGGGCACGGTAGGCGCGCAATGCGGCGAGTTGCTCCGTATTCCCTTGCGCCTCGACGTGGGCGATGAGATCCGTCAGCTTGATGACGCTCGTTACCGGCAGCCCAAGGTCCTGTTCGACCTCCTGAACGGCCGATCTCGATCCCTGGCCGCGCTCCTGCCGATCGAGCGCGATCACCACGCCGACCGGTGTCGCGCCGGCGCGGCGGATGATGTCCACCGATTCGCGAATCGCGGTGCCCGCAGTGATGACATCGTCGACGATCAGCACCCGACCTGCGAGCGGCGTGCCGACGATCGTGCCGCCTTCGCCATGATCCTTGGCTTCCTTGCGATTGAAGGCCCACGGCGTGTCGCGCCCGTGCCGATCGGCGAGTGCGATTGCGGTCGTCGTAACGAGCGGAATGCCTTTGTAAGCCGGGCCGAACAGCATGTCGTGAGCGGGCGCGCAGTCGGCGATCGCTTGCGCGTAATGCCGGCCGAGTTCGGCCAACGCGCGGCCCGTGTTGAACAGGCCTGCATTAAAGAAGTAAGGGCTCATACGTCCCGACTTGAGCTGAAATTGCCCGAAGCGCAGCACGCCGAGCTCGAGACAGAGATCGATGAAGGATGCGGACATACGGAAATCGCTTGGCTGGACCGGGCGGGGATAGTAAGGCAACACGCGGTTTGCACGTTAGCGATTGGGGCGTCGCCGCCTGTTCGCCGTCCGCTTCCTTCGGCATGATCCATTCTTTCCTTCGTCGATGATGCGGAGAGTCGATTGAGCGCAGCGGCAGGATCCACAGCTCTCGGGTGGCGACGCTACGTCCCATTGTCCGTGCGTCCTTACACCGAACCGGCGCCGCTCGCCGCCTTCTTTCTCGGAGTTTCCTCCGGTGCGCCGTACGCGATGATCGCGGCGACGCTCACGACGCGCTTGGCCCAGGACGGCATCGACAAGCGCGCCATCACGGCGTTCTCGCTCGCGTTCTTGGTCTACAACCTCAAATGGCTTTGGGCGTGGGTTGTCGATAGCGTCCGGTTGCCCATCTTGGGCCGGCTCGGCCAACGCGTCTCGTGGCTCATCTTCACGGGCGCGCTCGCCATCGCGGCCATCGTCAATCTCGGACTCGTCGATCCGAAAACGAGCTTGATGGCCACCGCTCAGGCAGCGATTCTCGTTGCGATTGCCGGCGCGACGTACGACATCGTCATCGACGGCTATCGCATCGAGCTGCTCGAGCCCGAGCAATTGGGCGTCGGCGCCGGCATGTCGCAATACGGATGGAGAATCGGCTCGGTGGTCGCTGCGGCGCTTGCGCTTGCGCTCGCTGCGCGCATCGGCTGGCAGTACGCGTACATCATCTGCGCCTTCCTTGCGCTGCCGGCGATGCTCACCGGGCTCGTCATGGGTGAGCCGAAGCGCCACCGCGAGCCCATCAAGCGCCAAGGATTGGCTGCGCTCATGAGCTCGGTTGCCGCACCGATCGTGGAGTTCTTTCAACGGCAGGGCGCATGGCTCGTGTTGTTGTTCATCTTGCTGCACAAGATCGGCGACACGCTCGGCATGCTCACGTTCCGATTGCTGGCGCAGGATCTCCAATACACCAACGACGAAATCGCGATCTACGACGTCGGATTCGGCTTTTGGGGATACCTCGGCGGTATCTTTCTCGGCGGCATTCTGTATTCCCGTCTCGGCATGAAACGCTCGGTGTTGCTGAGTTTGTGGCTCATGGCGGTTTCCAATTTGAGCTTCGCCGGGTTGGCCGCGATGGGGCATTCGAATTGGGCGCTCGCGGCTGCGATGGGATTCGAGAACATTGCGAGCGGAATCGGCGGCGTGACCGTGGTCGCGTACTTCTCCGCGCTCTGCGATCTGCGTTTCACTGCGAGCCAATACGCCTTGATCTCGGCAGCTTCGAGCGTCGTGGGTCGTATCTTGACCGGCACGAGCGCAGGCGCGCTCATCGAGCATCTCGGCTACATCAATTTCTACTTGTTTACGTTCGTGATTGCGCTGCCCGGCATCGTGTTGTTCTGGTTGATGACCCGCGCCGGGTTGATCGATACATCGATCGGCTCTGCGGCCACGCAGCGCAGCAGCGAATCCACGGGCGGTACGACGTAGTGTCCGCGCAAGAACGTGTTGCCATCTGTCGCCTGGATGAATTGAGCGATCCGGGCTCCCGTGCGTTTTCGATCGGCGACGGCGATTGGCCGCTGCGCGGCTTCATCGTGCGCATCGGCGAGCAAGCGTTCGCTTACGTCAACCGCTGCCCGCACGCCGGTCATCCGCTCAATTGGCGGCCGGATGAATTCTTGACGCTCGATGGCTCCGCAATCATGTGCCGATCGCACGGCGCGCTCTTCGACCGAACGACGGGCGAATGCTTTGCTGGTCCGTGTGCAGGCCGAGCGTTACGCGCGTTGCCGGTGCGAGTGGAACAAGGGAGGGTAGTCGTCGAAGTCGACGACGAGCTGTTGAAGTAAGGCTCTGGACTCCGGGTTCTGGTCAGAAGCTTGCGCGCGTGAGCGCGCTGGAATCGCCTCTCCCTTGGTAGAGGCAGCGCAGAGCGAAGCGTGCCGGTGAGGGGATCATCATCGAAACGTAAGCGTCTTAATTGAAGCGCTGTGAACTTCTTGGCCCGAAGTCCCAAGCCCGCACCCCTCAGAAGTCTCCCGGCGCTGGCCACTCCGAGTATCCGGACGCCTCGCTGCGATCGAGACTCGTCAGCGGATCCGTCCACATGTTGCTCATGATGAGCTCGCGTTCACTGTCGTAGTCTTCGGGCTCGACGTCCACTGAGCCCGTCCAGTCTTCTGGCGGTTCCGCCTCTTCGAATTCCAGCTCTTCCCAGGAATCGAGATCGAACTCTTCCAACGTGCCGTCGAAGTGTTGAACCTCTACGGTTCCATCGTCGCGATCGATCGCTACGACTTCGAAGTGCGATCCATCTGCTCGGCGATACCACTCGCCTACGACAGGGCTCGGCGACGTCATGATTCCCTCCATATTGATGCTGCTGCGCGCATTCCTTGCGCGAACTGCTTCCTAGTCACTTCGCTCGATTCGGCTTTGTTTATGCTCCTGCACGCGTGCGGATTCAAGAGGCATTTTTTGCGCACAGCATCATGAGATCGAGTGTCGATCATTCGGCGCAGATGCAACACGACCGCATGCAGCGATCGCGCCAACTCGCCATCACACTCTGATGTATTCGAGATCCCAGACTTGATGCCCGAGTCGTTGGCCGCGCCGTTCGAACTTGGTCAACGGACGCACCTCGCTTCGCGGCACGAAGCCTCGTTCGTCTGCGACATTGCGAAACGCGGGCGATGAATCCAAGACGTCGCGCATCTGCAATGCGTAGTTTTCCCAATCGGTTGCCAGTCGAAGCGTCGCACCTGGCTCGAGCACGCGCGCGAGCAATTCGACGAACGGGGGTTGGATGAGGCGTCGTTTGTGATGACGTTTCTTGTGCCAAGGATCCGGAAAAAAGATGTGCGCGACGGCAATGGAGGCGGTCGGAACCTCGTGTTGCAAGACTTCGACAGCATCGCGATCTATCACGCGTACGTTCGTCAGTCCTGCGGCCTCCACACCGAGCAACAAGTGGCCGATGCCCGGCCGATGCACTTCGATGCCGATGCAGTCCATCTCGGGATGGGACTGCGCAAACGCGAGCAGTGCTTCCCCGGCGCCGAAACCGATCTCCAGCATGCGCGGTGCACGGCGGGAGAAAATGGCATCGAAGTCGAGTAACGCGTCTTGTCGCGGGATGCCGTACTTCGGCCATAACTGCTCCAGCGCCCGCTGCTGTGCGGCGGTCGCGCGGCCCGAGCGCAGCACGAAGCTGCGAATCGTGCGGCGGTGCGTCGAAGCGTTCGATTGATCGGCAGAGTCGGTCATGGGCGATGAATGACGAATCGGGTTGATTGAAAAATGTACGCGCTCGGCAAGGGCGCGCGGGGCAAGCTTACGCTTGCGTTCGCAGATGCTCGAAGAGCAGCCGGGCGGAGGAGGGCAGTTCGGCGCCGGTACGCGAGCACAGGAACAATTGTCGCCGTGCCCAAGGGTTCGTGAGCGGCACGACGGCAAGTGCAAGCGACCGGATGTACGCGGTCGTCGCGGCACGGGGCATGATGCTCACGCCCAAACCCGCAGCGACCATGGCGCAGGCCGCATCGAAACTGGTGACTTGAATCCGCCAGTTGATCGAAGTGCCGGCTTCGGTTGCGGCTTGGGTCAACAACCGATGCAGCGAGCTGCTCGCGTGCAGTCCGACGAACGGTCGCTGTGCCACTTCGTTGAAATCGATCGAAGCGTGCGATGCGAGCGGATCGTCGTGTTTGAGGATCAAGACGAGCTCGTCGGTGCGAAACGGCAGCGTCGTCAAACCGTCGATCACCGGCAGCTCGCTGACGATCCCGAAATCGGCAGTGCCGTCCGCGACCGCTGCCGCCGTATCGGAGCTCACGTGCTCTTCCAGATGCACATGAATATCCGGATGCGCCTCGGCGAACGTGGCGAGCGCGCGCGGCAGGAATTCCACGATCGCGGAGATGTTCGCGAACACGCGCACGTAGCCATGAGCGCCGCTTGCGTGACGGCGCATTTCGGCGTCGAGTTGCGTGGCGTGATGTAAGAGCACGCGCGCCCGGGCCAACAACGCATGGCCGGCAGCGGTCAATTCGACGCCTTTGGCACCGCGCACGAGCAGCGCCGTGCCGAAGTTCTCTTCGAGGTCGGAAATGCGCTTACTGACCGCGGAGGCCACGGTATGCGACCGCTCCGCCGCACGGGCGATGCTCCCGGCTTCGGCCACGGCTACGAACAACTCCAAGTCTCTCAGGTCAAAGCGCACAAATACTCCTCCGCCGTCCAAGCGTGCGGTTGCCGCTCCGCGGCGGGCATGAATAGAATCTGCTCCGATGCGGGTGTAGTTCAATGGTAGAACAGTAGCTTCCCAAGCTACGAACGTGGGTTCGATTCCCATCACCCGCTCCACGTCAGGCTGTAGGCGCTAGGCCGTAGGTTGTAGAAAGGAAGCTTGCCATACCGCGCCTCCACGTCCGCAGCGGCAACACTTAAAGTCTCCCGTATCGGCCACCCAAGCGCCCAGCTTAATTGTCGCCGCCGGCTCGCCCAGGCTGCTTTGGCTCCTGATTTGCTTCGTGCTCGGCGAGGGCCCTGCGGCTAAAATGCGCGCCTTCCCGCGACTTACGCTCGATATCCCGTGAATACAGAGCCGATTCTCGTGGCCACGACCGGTGGCACGATCGATAAAGCGTATTTCGATGCGCTGAGCGAGTATCAGGTCGGCGATAGCGTCGTTGCCAAGCTGTTGCAGATCGCGCGCGTCACGCATGCTTATCGAGTGGAGGAAATCTTTCGCAAGGACAGCCTGGATCTCACCGACGCCGATCGCGAGCAGCTTCGCCAACGCATTGCTGCCGCGCCAGAAACCCGTGTGGTCGTGACGCACGGGACCGATACGATGACTCAGAGTGCCGAAGTGCTGAGCTCGATCGCCGGCAAGACGATCGTATTCACGGGCGCCCTCGCACCGGCGCGGTTCGCGGAAAGCGATGCGGCGTTCAATCTCGGGATGGCTTTCGGCGTCGCTCAAGTCGCCCCGCCGGGGGTGTACATCGCCATGAACGGGCAGGTCTTCAAGGCAGGTGAGGTACGAAAAGATCGCGCTGCGGGAACGTTCGTACGCATTTGACCGCTTTCCGGACCAGCGCACTTGAAGCCCCACGCGCATTTCTCCATGCTCGTTTTCTAGCTTTCAGCCTTTTGGCCCCGACATGAAACCGACCGCGACCGACAAGACGGATAAACCCGCCCATTTCATCCGCAAGATCATTGCCGACGATGTGGCTGCAGGGCTGGCGGAGGTCCGTACGCGTTTTCCGCCCGAGCCGAACGGGTATTTGAACATCGGCCACGCGAAATCGATCTGCCTCAATTTCTCGATGGCGGAGGAATTCGGCGGCAAGTGCAATCTGCGCTTCGACGACACGAATCCCGAAAAAGAGGAAGACGAGTTCATCGAAGCGATCAAGCGCGACGTCGAGTGGCTCGGTTTCAAGTGGGACGGCGAGGTGCGCTTCGCTTCCGATTACTTCGATCAGCTCTACGAGTGGGCCGTCTACCTGATCAAGCAGGGCAAGGCTTACGTCTGTCACTTGTCTGCTGAGGAAACGCGCGAGTATCGAGGCACGCTGACCGAGCCTGGGAAGGACAGTCCGTACCGCAATCGTTCGGTCGACGAGAACCTGGCGCTGTTCGAGCAGATGCGCCGCGGCGAGTTGCCGGAAGGCACGTGCGTGCTGCGCGCGAAAATCGACATGGCCGCGCCGAACATCAATTTGCGCGACCCGACGATGTATCGCATCCGGCACGCGACGCATCATCAGACCGGCGACAAGTGGAAGATCTATCCGACGTACGACTATGCGCACGGCCAGTCGGATGCGATCGAAGGCATCACGCATTCGATCTGCACGCTCGAGTTCGAAGACCACCGGCCGTTGTACGAATGGTTCTTGAACAACTTGCCCGTGCCGTCCAAGCCGCGACAGTACGAATTCGCGCGGTTGAATCTCACGTACACCGTTCTGAGCAAGCGAAAGCTCAAGCAGCTCGTCGACGAAAAATATGTGACCGGCTGGGACGATCCGCGCATGCCGACGTTGTCGGGTTTGCGCCGCCGCGGTTACACGCCGGCATCCATTCGCGCGTTCTGCGAAATGATCGGCGTGACGCGCAGCCCCGGCATGGTGGATATCGGGCTGCTCGAATTCGCGATTCGCGACGATCTCGACAAGCATGCGCCGCGCGCGATGTGCGTGTTGTCGCCGCTCAAGGTGACGATCACGAACTACGATGAGAACGTCGTCGAGTACTTCACTGCGCCGCTGCATCCTCAGAAGCCGGAGATGGGTACGCGTGAGCTCCCCTTCTGCCGGGAGATCTACATCGACCGCAAGGATTTCCGCGAAGTGCCGGAGAAGGATTTCAAACGGCTCGTGTTAGGTCAGGAAGTGCGGTTGCGCAATGCCTACGTCATCCGCGCGAACGAAGTGGTGCGCGACGAGAAAGGCGAAATCGTCGAGCTCAAGTGCACCTACGATCCGGAAACGCGCGGCAAGAATCCGCCCGACGGTCGCAAGGTGAAAGGCGTGATTCATTGGGTGTCGGCGAGACACTGTCTGGATGTCGAAGTGCGTTTGTACGACCGGTTGTTCACGGTCGAAGCGCCGGAAGAAGACAAGACCAAGTCGTTCCTGGAGTTCATCAACCCGAATTCGCTCGTCGTGCTGGAGCATTGCAAGGCCGAGCCGTCGCTGGCGAATGCAACGCCGGAGATTCGCTACCAGTTCGAGCGCGAAGGCTATTTCTGCGCCGACAGCAAGGACTCGAAGCCGGGCCAGCTCGTCTTCAACCGCACCGTCAGCTTGCGCGACTCTTACGGCAAATAAATCCATGGCGGCGCGCGCTACTGTCGAACTGCTTGACAGTTACTCCATAGCTGAGCTCGACGATTGCGGCGCTTTTTTGTGATCCGCCTCACGCTTTCGGGGGGCTCCCGATCCCCGCTTAGGGTGTTCCCTGGGCGGTCGATGTGGCTGCACGAGCGGAGAGGCACGCTCGGACGGGAACACTGACGAGGTTTCTTACACCTACTCGCGGCACTCTTGAGGGGGAGGCCGTTCTCCTGCGGTTGTGTGGCGTAAGTTGCTGTTCATAAAGGAAAAAGTTTTCTCGGCAAGCAACTTGCTTATAGAACGGCGTCCGCTTTCTTTTTCAACACTCCTGGGAGATTCAATGAAAACTCTGGTAACCGCAGCAGCCTGCGCACTGTTGGCTAGTGCGGTGTACGTCAATGAAGCCGGCGCTGTGCCGGTAACGGACGGGATGTCCAGGGAAGGTATCTGCAATCTCAACGATGTCACGACGGACGCGTACGGAGCAGCCAACGACTGCTACGGCCTGGTTAGCGGGAACATCGAGACCTCCGGCGCAAAGAGCTATGAAACGCTGCTCGCCGGTTGGGACTCGTTCGCCGGCGGCGGTTGGACGGTGATCAAGGAGGACATTACTTTCGACTCCGACCACACGTGGACGATGGAAGGTCTTTACGAGGAAGTGATCATCGTGCTCAAGCAAGCCACCCTGTGGGGCGCTTGGTACTTCAATCCGGCCGACGATGCGGGTACGTGGTCGACGAGCTGGGTGTTCAAGGGCGGGAACACGAATCAAAGTGGCGGATTGTCGCACGGCTTTGCATTGGGTCGTGGACAGGTCGTATCCGTGCCTGAGCCGGGTATGCTCGGGTTGTTCGGACTCGGCTTGCTCGCCTTGGGATTGCGCCGTCGTAAGCACGCGTAAAAGTCGTCATTGATGATGCTCGAGAAGACCCGCCTCATGGCGGGTCTTTTCGTTTGGGACGGTTGCATCGACGACCGTTCGGTCTGTGGTCGCGTCGTATTCCACCTGTCGCGAACACTGGGCCGGCGGGCACGCTGCTTTAGTAGCGGATCGAAAGAAGTATTGAGCTTGTGCAGTGTCTTCTCTAGGCTCTTTTGCAGGACCCGATTGATCGATCGTGTGTGAGAACATTTCGATCCGATCGTCGTACCCTGGGTGGAATCCAGCTCGAGCGGCCGACTGGCCGATAGCGGTCACGAAGCTGTATCACGGATGAGTAAGTCATCATGAACACGGAATCGGCACCCCGCACTTGCCTGTTGGTTCTAGCGCGAAAACGCAGCGTCATTCCTGAGAGAACTAAGGCATTCGGCGGCGCTCAGGCGACCCGCAGTCAGCCTGCCAAGTACGTAGGCGCACTCGTGATCGACAGAGATGGAACCGTCCGAAGAATCGAGAGCATCCGAAGTGCTCCGTATTCCGCCACCGCAAGATGCGCTCGATGTGCCGTGAGTCAGCGCCGTCAACGCCAAGACTTACGGACGCGAAGCTGATCTAACTGTTCTGGTACCTGATCGTGCGAGCCAAGCGTCGAGAATTGATCGATGCACTGCGCAGGCAATTGGTCCCGGCGCTCGAGCAGCGAGGATATGCAACGGTCGACTTGTCGGATGCGGAGCGGCGAACGGAAATTGGCGCGGCGTTTCCGTTCGGTCGGTTGCGCAGGAGAACGCCGAACGGTTTCGATCTCGTCGAGATTCAGCTCGACAAGTATGGCCATCCTGCGTTTCGGTTGAATGTGGGTAAGGTGCCCGGCGACGGTATCCAGCACGGGCTCAGCCACATTGCGGCAGAGGACGTGTGGGTGCATTACCTCGATCACTTCGCGACGCTCTATGCGGGTAGATTCCTGCGTCGCTGGTTTCGCATGCCCAGAGATGCGACTCGCGAGGACATGGATTCGCTCGTTGCGCGTTCAGTGACGTTGCTTTCGCAAGTCGATGAATACCTGGCGTCCGGTCGATGCGGTCGTAACCTGCGTTGCGTGTGAGCTTTGGGCTTGCTGGCTTCGATCGCCGTGCATCTCGATGTGCGGCTTGTGTGGCCAACTCACGAGCGGCAATATGCGCCGTCGACGCGAATGCTTCGTCAACGGAGCTCGAGAAAAAGGATGAATAGGATCCATTCGGCCGTTGCGTTGTTGGTTGGGCTCGCTTGCGCGATGAGCGTGACGACCACATGGTCACAAGAGAGTGCTGGGCGAGGCGATGCAGCGTCGCGCGCAACAGCGCCCGCGAATCCGCAGGCGAATTTCGGTTTGGGTTCAGGGGGTCCGCCGACGCCGCGTCGTCTCGCTGCTTCGCAAGCCGCGACGCGTGCCGTCGCGTTGTGCAGCGGTTTGTGGGACGGCGGGCGCACGGTCGAGCAGATCAACGAAGACAATGGCGGACTCGGCGGCACCGAGTCGATGGAAACGACGATCGATTGGGAGCGCAGGATCGTCAAGATCAAATATTCGGATGTGATGCCGCCGCGCATCGTTGCGTGGCGTCCGGTGCTCGGCTGCGTGCAATTGCCGATCGGTGCCACCGAAGACGCCATCCAATACATGCCGCAGGTCGATCCCGATGTCGTGCGGCCGAACTACGATGCGCTGCCATGGCCGATGGGCGATCAGAACGCGCACGGGCGTTTGCCGAAAGCAAAGCAGCAAGCGCTCGATGCGATCGTGGAGAAGGGATTCGACGGTACGACTTACGGCGGTCGCACGTGGGGCATCATCGTCGTCAAGAACGGCAAGATCGTCGCCGAGCGTTATGCGATGGGCTTCGACATGCATCACGCCGCGCAGACGCATTCCGCTGCGAAGAGTTTCGCCTCGACGCTCGTCGGCATTGCGCATTGGAAATACGGCCTCGAGCTGGATCGACCCGGTGCGCTCGTCGAGTGGCGCACGCCCGGCGATCCGCGCGGTGCGATCACTGTGCGGCATCTGTTGCACATGACGAGCGGGCTTTACGGCGAAGGCAACGGCAGTCCGCAAGCCGATATCTATGCAGGCGGTGCAACGGTTGCAGGCCGCGCGGTCACGAACATTCTGGATACGCTCCCCGGCACGCGGTTCTTGTACAACCCGCCGGATACGATGCTGCTCTTGCGTGCCATTCGTCAGGCGATCGGCGACGACAAGAAGTTCTGGGCCATGCCGTTCAAAGAGCTGTTCTGGAAGATCGGCATGACGCGCACGACGCCGGCGAGCGATTGGAACGGCGATTTCCTGATGTCCGGGCAAACGTATTCGAGCGCCCGCGACTTTGCACGCTTCGGCTTGCTTTATCTAAACGACGGCGTGTGGAACGGCGAACGCATCCTGCCGGAAGGCTGGGCGAAATACGTTGCGACGCCAGGCCCCGTGCAGCCTTCCGGAAACGGTCCCCGCTACGGCGCGCAGTTCTGGATTCACGGCGGTATCGACGGACTTCCCGAGGACGCCTATACGCCGTCCGGAGGGCAGGGGCAGTACGCGATGATCGTACCGTCGCACAACACCGTGATCGTGCGCCGCGGATTCGACGCACCGGGGGGCGGTTTCAGGATCGCGAAGTTCTCCGCCGACGTGCTCGGTGCGTTGAAGTGACCGGTCGCGCTGCCGTCCGCGATCGAGCGCAGTTCGAACGGCTCGTGTAAACGATGTACCTGGACCGAATCGCAGTCTGACGCACGCACAAAAAAAAGAGGTGATCTGAGCGACGAATCGCAACAGATCACCAAAGGGGGGAACTGGTTGTCTATTCGGTGCGCGCTGCCGTCACGCGACATTCGCCTCTGATTCAGGCGCTGAGGTGCGGATCAAGTAATCGAACGCGCTCAAGGCAGCCTTCGAGCCTTCGCCCATTGCGATGACGATCTGTTTGTAAGGCACCGTCGTCGCATCGCCGGCGGCAAACACGCCAGGCAGCGAAGTCTGGCCGCGCGCGTCGATCTCGATCTCGCCGCGCGGCGTCAGTGCGAGCGTGCCTTTCAGCCATTCCGTGTTGGGCAGCAAGCCGATCTGCACGAACACGCCTTCCAAGTCGATGCGGTGCAGCTCGCCCGTGCCGCGATCCTTGTACGTGAGCCCGCTCACCTTGCCGTTCTCGCCGTGCACTTCCGTCGTCTGGGCGGAGACGATGATGCGCACGTTCGGCAAGCTTCGGAGCTTGCGTTGCAGGATCTCGTCGGCACGCAACCGGCTGTCGAACTCGATCAGCGTGACGTGAGCGACGATGCCCGCCAAGTCGATCGCGGCTTCGACACCGGAGTTGCCGCCGCCGATGACGGCGACGCGCTTGCCCTTGAACAGCGGACCGTCGCAATGCGGGCAATAAGCCACGCCGCGCCCGCGATACTCGCGTTCGCCGGGCACGTTCATTTCGCGCCAACGCGCACCCGTCGCGATGATGACCGTACGGCTGCGCAGCGCGGCACCGTTCGCAAGCTTCACCGTATAGAGGCCGTTCTCGTCAGCCGGAACGAGCGCTTCGGCACGCTGCAGGTTCATCACATCGACGTCGTAGCTCTTCACATGCTCTTCGAGAGCTGCCGCGAGTTTCGGACCTTCGGTGTGCTTGACCGAGATGAAGTTCTCGATGCCGAGCGTGTCGAGCACCTGACCGCCGAATCGCTCGGCGACGACGCCCGTGCGAATGCCCTTGCGTGCTGCATAGATCGCAGCCGATGCGCCGGCCGGGCCACCGCCTACGACCAAGACATCGAAGGGTTCCTTCGCATTCAATTGCTCGGCTTGCCGCTGACCGGCGCTGGAATCGAGCTTCGCGAGAATCTCTTCGACCGTCATGCGGCCCTGGCCGAACAACTCGCCGTTCAAGTAGACCGTCGGCACGGCCATGATCTGACGTGCCTCGACTTCTTGCTGGAACAGCGCGCCGTCGATCATCGTGTGACTGACGTTCGGATTCACGACGGCCATCAAGTTGAGCGCCTGAACGACGTCGGGACAGTTCTGGCACGACAGCGAGATGTACGTTTCGAACTTGAGCTCGCCGGGCAGCGCGCGGATCTGTTCGATCACCGCAGCATCGACCTTCGGCGGATAGCCGCCGGCCTGCAGCAGTGCGAGCACGAGCGACGTGAATTCGTGACCGAGCGGAATGCCGGCAAAGCGGATGCCCATGTTCTCGCCCTTGCGGGTGACTCGGAACGAGGGCGTGCGCTCGGCCGCATCCGTCTTCTGCTCGAGCGCGATCAGCGGCGACAGAGTCGCGATTTCTTGCAGCAGCTCCAGCATCTCCCGCGACGCATCGCTTGCGTCCAGGAAGGCCGTGATCTCGACCGGTTGAGTGACGCGTTCGAGATAACCCTGTAGCTGTTGCTTCAAATTGGCGTCGAGCATGTCGTGTTTCGTGCGTAGTGAGTAGTGAGTATCGAGTCGTCGTGATTCGCGACTCGTGACTCGTTAGAAGTGCCTGCTTCGGCCGTCAAGTCACGAGTCACTAGTCACCAGTCACGGAAGAGACGGCCTTCTGGCCGTCTCTCCCGAAGCGGCTTAGATCTTGCCGACCAGGTCCAACGACGGGGCGAGCGTCTTCTGACCAGGCGTCCACTTCGCCGGGCAAACCTCACCCGGGTGGGAAGCGACGTACTGAGCAGCCTGCACCTTGCGGAGCAGCTCGCGTGCATCGCGGCCGATGCCGTTGTCGTGAATCTCGGCAGCCTTGATCACGCCTTCCGGATTGACGACGAACGTGCCGCGCAGGGCCAGACCCTCTTCCTCGATCAGCACGCCGAAGTTGCGCGAGATCTGCTGGGTCGGATCGCCGAGCATCGGGAACTTGATCTTCTTGATCGTCTCCGACGCGTCATGCCACGCCTTGTGCGTGAAGTGCGTGTCGGTGGAAACCGAGTAGACTTCCACGCCGAGCTTCTGGAATTCCGGGTACAGATCGGCAACATCGCCGAGCTCCGTCGGACACACGAACGTGAAGTCCGCCGGGTAGAAGAAGAAGATCGACCACTTGCCTTTCACGTCCGCGTCGGACACCGGAATGAACTTCCCGTTGTGATACGCGGTCGTCTTGAAGGGCTTGATGGTCGTGTTGATGATTGAGCTCATTTAGATGGATCTCCTGACTAGTCTTACGAATCCGCAACTGCGTTCTTGATGCAGTCGGCACGGTGAAGAATACAGGGTCCGATCTAGGTGCGCTGACGATTGTTTCAACAGCTTCCATAGACAATGCCTATGACATGGGGGGTCGCGAGCTGTGCACCTTGCGGGTCACGTGCGTCGCTTCACACTTCGTCCGCTCGGCTGTTACAGTCGATTCACGATTCCTTACGACCAGACGGCAAATGCGCCCGCTCTTTCTCGGCTTTTTCATGCTGTTTCTTGCCGCGAGCGCGCAGGCGCTCGACAGCGCCGCGCGAGCGGGCGTGGATTTGCAGGGACGCTGGGTACTGAATTCCCAGGCGAGCGATGACGCCGAGGCCATCTTGGCGCGCCGTATGGAAGAGCAAAGGAAGCGAGCGCAGCGCATCGAGGAACAGAGGCGGCGCCGGATGGAACGAGATCCGTACGCGTGGGAGCCCGAATTCACACCGCCGGAGCGTACTCCGCAAAACCTCGCGGCCATGGAAGAGAGACGCCGCGCTGTGCGTCAGATGCTCGGCATGACCAAGCTCCTCGAAATCGAACAGAGCGCAGGCGGCTCGAAACTAACGATCCGCTCCGATTTCGACACCCGTCGTTTCGATGCGGGATCGCGCAGCCAGGTCTCGCTGCCAGCAGGCCCGCTGGCGGATCAGCGTTGCGGCTGGGATGGGGAGTGGTTCGTGATCGAGCGCAGCGCACGTCAAGGGCCACGCATCACCGAACGCTATCGGAGGCTTGCGAAAACCGATCAGCTCGAGCTGCAGGTCGCCATCAAAGGCAACACGCCATTGGCCGGCATCAAATTGCGCCGAATTTTCGATCGTGCGTCGGCTGCCGCCACCACCACTCCGGTGGAAGTGATGGGGCCGGTGAGGTAGGGGAAAGGGGAAAAGGGAAAAGGGAAAGGGGAAAGGGAATGGAGCCGCGGTCACGGCGACTAGCGGCAACAACAGGGGCAACACGGGAATGCGCGTTTACGAACCCCACTTTGCGCTAGCGAGGGGAAAAGGGTGCAAGCGCTGTCCCAGGCGCGGCACTTTGTGAGTCTCGCCGCATCACTCGCCATCTCCTTTCCCCTTTCCCTTTTCCCCTTTCCCCTTTCCCTAGCTGGGCGGGTCAGCCCGCCCAGCGTTTACGCGCCGTAACCCATGATCGCCTTCGTCTCGAGGAATTCCTTCAACCCTTCGCGGCCCCATTCGCGGCCGTTGCCGGATTGCTTGTAACCGCCGAACGGGGCATTCACATCGGTCGGTGCGCCGTTCAAGTGAACCATGCCGGTGCGCAGACGACGCGCGACTCGACGGGCATTCTCGATGTTGCCGGAATAGACATAGCCCGAGAGGCCATAAATGGTGTCGTTGGCGATGCGCACGGCGTCTTCCTCGTCCTTGTACGGAATCATCACCAGCACCGGACCGAAGATTTCTTCGCGTGCGATCGTCATGTTGTTGTTGACGTTCGCGAAGATCGTCGGCTTGACGAAGTAACCCTTTTCGATGCCGTCCGGACGGCCGGGGCCACCGGCGACCACCGTCGCACCTTCCTCGATGCCTTTCTTGATCAGCGACTGAACCTTCTCGAACTGGTTCCTGTTCGCGAGCGGTCCCATCGTGACGCCCTCGGCTTTCGGATCGCCGACGACCGGCTTCTGTGCCGCCGCTTTCGCAATCTGTACCGCTTGGTCGTAGAGCTTCTCCGGCACGAGCATGCGCGAAGGCGCATTACACGACTGACCGGTGTTTGACATCATCGACAACACGCCGTGCGTCACTGCCGCATTCAAATCGGCATCTTCGAGGATGATATTCGCCGACTTACCGCCGAGCTCTTGCGCGACACGCTTGACCGTATCCGCCGCCGCTTTCGCAACGAGCACGCCGGCACGTGTCGAGCCCGTGAAGGACACCATGTCGATCTGCGGATGACTCGAGAGCGCTGCGCCCACGGTCGGACCGTCGCCGTCGACGAGATTGAAGACGCCCTTCGGCACACCCGCCTGCTCGAGGATCTCGGCGAAAACGTGCGCGCTCAGCGGAGCAAGCTCGCTAGGCTTCAACACCATCGTGCAACCCGTCGCAAGCGCGGGCGCCACCTTGCAGGTGATCTGATTGATCGGCCAGTTCCACGGCGTGATCATGCCGCAGACGCCGACCGGCTCGCGGCGAATCTGCGTCTTGCCGATCATCTCCTCGAACTCGAAGTCCTTGAGCGCGGCGAGCGTGGCATGGAAATGACCGAGTCCGCTGGCCGCTTGCGCATTCAGCGCGAACTTCATCGGCGCACCCATTTCGTCGGAGATCGCTTGCGCGAGCCGCGGCATGTTCTCCTTGAACACTTTGATGATTCGTTGCAGCAGCTCCATGCGCTCTTCGCGCGTCGTCTGCGAGAACGTCTCGAAGGCGGCGCGAGCTGCGCTCACGGCTGCATCGACGTCTTCGGCCGTACCGAGCAGGATCTTGCCGATGGGTTCCTCCGTCGCCGGATTGATGACGTCGAATTCGCGGCGCCCTTGAGGCTGCACCCAAGCGCCGTCGATGAAAAACTTGCGGAAGTCGTACATTGAAATCTCCGAACCAGTGATCGCCGTTGAGCGGTACCGCGGACCGGCGATGATACTCGCACCCAGGCTTTAAACCGTAGGCTGTCGGCTGTAGCGATGGGCGCACGTTGTGCGCTACGCCTGCTATGCGGGATTGGGTCGATCACACGGACGCCAGAGCGAGACCCGACCTTCAGCCTTCAGCCTTCAGCCTTCAGCCTTCAGTCTTCAGCCTTCAGCCTTCAGCCTTCAGTCTCGCATCAGCGCCTGACATCCATCTGCGCCTCCGACAGCAGCGCTTCGATGTCGGCCAATCCGACCAGATTGAAATCGCCCGGGACGGAATGTTTGAGCACGGCCGCGGCAGTGGCGAAATCGACAGTCCGTTGAGGCGAATAACCGTTCAGCAGTCCATGAAGGATGCCTGCTGCGTAGGCGTCGCCGGCACCGATGCGATCGACGATGCCTTGTAGCGAATACGGCTTGCTCGTATAGGTCGATTGCCGATCGTGCAGCGTGCCGACGAGTTGTTGGACGTCTGCCGCGTGACGTACGCGCGCGGTCGAGGCGATCCACTTCAGATCGGTAAAGGCGGCAAAGGCGTGTTCCGCAGCCCGACGCCCGCGCTGTTCGGCAGGGCCAGAGCCCCCATCGAAGCCGAACATGAATGCGATATCGCGTTCCTCGCCGAAAATCAGCGTCGCGTAGCTGCAGAGCTCGCGTAGCAGTGTCGGTGCTTCGCTCGCACGCTCGCCCCACAAGCGAGCGCGGAAATTGCAGTCGTACGACACGCTCACGCCGAGCGTGCGTGCTGCCTGCACGGCCTTCAATGCTGCCTGTGCGCCGTTCGCGCTGACGGCCGGTGTAATGCCCGAAACGTGCAACCATTCCGCACCGCGCAAAATTTCCGGCCAATCGATCGTTTCCGGCGGCGCGGCGGCAAATGCCGAACCCGCCCGGTCGTACAGCACTTCGGCCGGCCGCTGTCCCGCGCCGTGCGTCAGGAAATAAAGACCCATGCGCCCGTCGCGAAAAACGATGCCGCGCGTGTCGACGCCGTGGCGACGGAGCTCGCCGGCGCAGGCTTCGCCGAGCGCATTGTGCGGCAGAACGGACACTACGGCCGACGCATTGCCCAGTTTCGCTAGTGCAACTGCAACATTCGCTTCCGCACCGCCTACGTGCGCGGCGAATTTCGGGGATTGCAGGAGCAATTCCTTTCCAGGTGCCGACAGGCGCAGCAGGACCTCACCGAAACAGATGACCTTGGGCATGCGTACTCACGACCTCGAGAAGATGCGGGACAAGTCAACCGCCAAGATAAACGGTATTGCCGTGCCGGAGCACGCTCTGCGGTGGCTTGCCCCCGCGTATGGTGCTCTGCTAGCCTCCAATTGTCACCGGTGTCATTGGCACGGTTGCCACCGGTGTCACCTAGCCTGAAAAGGGTGGTCACTGGTGGAGCCGGTGGACTTCCTGAATACAGCGCAGCAACCGGTTCTTGCGTATTGGGGGAAATCACGCATGTCCGCTTTCAATCTGAGCGTTCGCTCGGCCGTTAGGGCCGCGCTGTTCACGGCTGCTTTCGGAGTCGCTGGCTCGGCACTCGCGCAGCAGGCCACCGATGGGGTCGTCGAGGAAATCATCGTTACTGGCTTCCGCGGCAGCTTGAATGCCGCGCTCGACGTGAAGCGCGACGCCGTCGGCGCCGTCGATGCGATCGTCGCCGAAGACATCGCCGACTTCCCGGACCTCAACTTGGCCGAATCGTTGCAACGCATCCCTGGCGTATCGATCGCCCGCGATGCCGGCGAAGGTCGCACGATCACGGTTCGCGGTCTCAGTCCCGAGTTCACGCGTGTGCGTCTGAACGGCATGGAAGCGATGTCCGCGAACGGCGGTACCGATGCCGCGGGCGGAACGAATAGAGGTCGCGGATTCGACTTCAACACTTTCGCCTCCGAGATCTTCAATTCGATCACGGTTCGCAAGACATCGACTGCGGACATCGACGAGGGCTCGCTCGGTGCGACCGTCGAGCTTCGTACTGCGCGTCCGTTCGACTACGAAGGTGCGACGCTCGTGACCTCCGTACAGGGCATGTACAACGATCTTTCGGACAATCTCGATCCGCGCGCGGCGTTCCTGATCAGCAACACGTTTGCCGACGGACGGTTCGGCGCGTTGCTCTCCGTCGCCTACACCGAGCGCGAGCTTCAAGATGTAGGCGCAAGCACGGTACGGTGGGGCCGTCCGTCAGGCGGTTTCGGCGGCCTAGCGCCGGGCTACAGCGGTTCGGCGACGCTTGCCGAGCTCAATCAAGCCTTCGTGCCGCGCATTCCGCGTTTCGATGCCTACGAGCATCAACAGGATCGTCTCGGCATCACGGCGTCCTTCCAATTCGCGCCGACGGAACGCACTCGCATCAACGTCGACGCGTTGTACGCCGAGTTCAATGCCGAGCGTACCGAGATCTTCCTCGAGATTCCCAACTTCTCGAGTGCGGCGAACGGCATACTCGTCGCCGATGCCATACTGCGCAACGACGGCACCCTGGCGAACGGCGCGCCGAAGAACACGTTGGTCTACGGCGTGTTCAACAACGTGGATATTCGGTCGGAACAGCGGTTCGACGAGCTGACGACCGAATTCACGCAGTTCTCCATCGACGGTACGCACGAGATCACCGATTCCCTGCGTCTCGGCTGGTATGCGGGCTACTCGAAGGCGGATCACGACAATCCGACGCAAACGACGCTGCTCTTCGACTGGAACAACATTCCGTCGGTGACGTACGACTATCGCTCCGGCCGAACGCCCCTCATTTCGTACGGCGGAGTCGATCTAACCTCCACAGTCAACGGCACGCCGCAAACGGGTGCTACATCCACCGTGGATTCCGGCGGATGGTACCTGTCACAGGTTCGTCTGCGCCCGCAAGCGACGGTGAACGAGTTCAAGAGTTATCAAGCCGATCTCGAGTGGGATCTGAACGACACGTTCACGTTGAAGGGCGGCGTTCAGTTCAAGCAGTTCGAGTTCGAAACGTCCGAGAAGCGCATCGACCCGAGCTTCTGTACGCCTCCGGGTGCGCCTAACTCGAACGCGGAATCGTGTGCCGCGGTGCCGTTCCGGACGATCCCGATTGCGGACTACAGCAGAATCTTCACGTACCCCGGCGATATCGAAATGGCGGCCGGCTCGACGCGGAGCTTCCGTATTCCCGACATCGGCGCGGCGACGCAGTTGTTCGGCTTGAACAACATTCCGCTGTCGCCCGTCCCAGCGCTCGGCAACAACCGCGGTGTCGAAGAGGACGACCTCGGCTTTTACGTGCAACTCGGCATGAGCACCGAGATCGGCGGCATGCCGTTGCGTGGCAACTTGGGTGTTCGTTATGTCGAGACCGAGCAGTCGTCGTACGGCTACTCCTTCTTGAGCGGCGACGCCGTGCTCATTCATGCGGACCGCAAGTACAGCGACACCCTGCCCGCGCTGAACTTGGCGTTGAACGTCACCGACGATTTCGTCGTACGGTTCGCTGCTGCGAAAGTGATGTCGCGGCCCGGTCTGGGTAATGTGACGCCGGGCGGCGGCGTGAACGTGAGCGGCAACAATCGCGTGGCGACCTTGGGTAATCCCAATATCGACCCGACGCGTGCGAAGGCCTACGACTTGAGCTTCGAATGGTATTTCGCGCCCGAGTCGTTGCTGTCGCTGGCTCTCTTCTACAAGGACATCGAGAGCCGCCCGGTCAGCATCAGCCTGACGAATCAGGTGTTCACCAACAATCCGTTCGGCATCCCGGACAGTGTCGCAGTTGCTGCGTGCGGAGCCACACCGAACTGTGCGCCCGATCTGCCGATCTGGACGTTCAACACGACGGTGAACGGTCCCGGCGGCGACCTGAAAGGCTTCGAGATCAGCTATCAACAGCCGTTCACGTTCTTGCCCGGCTTCTGGAAGAACTTCGGCGTGATCCTGAACTACACCGGTGTGGAATCGGAGATCACCTACGTCAACGGCCGAGCAGACCTGACCGGCCTGTCGAAGAGCGCGTACAACGCGACGATCTACTTCGAAACCGAGCGTTTCGGTGCGCGCGTTTCGGGCGCTTATCGCGACGAATACCTGACACAGGTACCTGGTCGTGACGCGAACGAATTGGAGGGCGTTGCCGAGGTGTTCACCGTCGATGCATCGGCACGTTTCAGCGTCACCGAGAACCTCGATCTGACGTTCGAGGCGCTGAACCTGACCGACGAGTACGAAGATCAGTGGGTGGATTACGCCGCGGATCGCTTGTCCTACTACCACCACACCGGACGCAGCTACTTGTTCGGTGCTCGCTACAAGTTCTGAGGTCCCCCAGCCTCAGCCCGGCCGGCGTCGAGTCCCGCGTGGACTCGACGCCATCTCCTTTCGAGAGCTCGCTATAGAAGTGACGAGCAGGAGTCATCCGTTGATTTAGTTGGACCGTTACATCCACGGGAGGAGCTATGCGCAAGTCGAGCCGTCCTTTGAGCCTTGTCGTCATCCTCACCGCATGCGCAGCGTTGCAGGCGAACGCGCACGATCTCGGACGTCAAACATTGCCCGCCGGAGACGGCTGGGGTTCATTCGGGGCCGGCGTCACCGGCGGCGCAGCGGCCGCGCCCGAACAAGTCTATGTCGTGACCAATCGCGCCGAGCTGATCGCGGCACTCAACAACGGCGTGCCGTCGTCAACCTCTCCTTCGAATCCCTCGAACGAACCCAAGATCATTTACGTGCGCGGTACGATCGACGCGAACGTCGACGATCAGAATCGGCCGCTCACGTGCGAAGACTATTACCGCGACGGCTATACGCCGGAAGCGTACTTTGCAACGTACGATCCGGCCGTGTGGGGCCGCGTGCCGCCGAGCGGTCCGCTCGAAGACGCACGCATCGCTTCGCGCAATGCGCAGCAAGCGCGTGTGCGAATTCGTATCGGCTCGAACACGACGATCGTCGGATTGGGCAAGAACGCAACGATCAAAGGCGCGTGGTTCGATATCCGCGGCACGTCGGGCGTGCCGAACAGCCGCAGCAACATCATCATCCGCAATCTGACGTTCCGCGATACGTACGACTGTTTCCCGGAATGGAGCCCGACGGACGGCGCGCAAGGCAGCTGGAACGCGCTCTACGATGCGATTTCGTTGCGCGACACGAACAATGTCTGGATCGATCACAACACCTTCGAGGATCGCGACACGCGCGACGAGAAGCAGCCGCTGCGGTTCGGCGTGCTGTACCAAGTGCATGACGGACTGCTCGACATTACGAACGGATCCGATCTAGTGACGGTGTCGTGGAACCGGTTTCGCAATCACGACAAGGCGATGCTGATCGGCTCATCGGACGGCGCGACTGCAGACCGCGGCAAGCTCCGGGTCACGCTGCATCACAATTGGTTCGAAGGCATTGGTCAGCGCGCGCCGCGTGTGCGTTTCGGCCAAGTGCATCTGTACAACAACCTGTACGACGTGCGCGGTGCGCACTCGTATCAATACAGCTGGGGCGTCGGATTCGAATCGGCGATCTACGCCGAAGAGAACGTCTTCATCGCCCCGAAGTCGTTCACGCCGGACCGGTTCATCGCGCGCTTCAACGGCACGGCGTTGGCGGCTTCCGGAACGCTCGTCATCGGTCCGCGCGTTCGCAACCCGGTCGATCTGGTTTCCGCCTGGAATCAAGTGAACGATCCCGATCTCGGCGTCGATGTCGGCTGGGTGCCGACGCTCGATCGCGGGCTCCTGCCGGCCGTGACGGTGCCGATCCTCGTGCCGTTGTTCTCCGGGCCCGTGTTCCATTGATGGAGGCGTGAATGCACGAGCGGCGGTGGCGGAACTTCGGGATCGCGGTCGGCGCAGCGGCGCTCGCGATTGCTTTGGCGAGCGCCGTTGCCACGGCGCAAAGCCGTCATGTGCGAAATCGGTTCTTCCTGAAACAGGACGGCGACGTGATGCGCGTCGAGCCGGGGCCGCACGAAGGTACCGGCAAGACGACGGCCTATCGCTACTTCGACGATGTGCCCGATGCGCGCGTGATCTTTCGCAAGCGCGCGCTGCATCGCGGTGCTTCGATCGGCATGCACGTGCTCGCTCATGACGAGGTGTATTACATCGTGAGCGGGCGCGGCGTACTGAAAGTCGACGATACCGAACGCGAAGTCGGACCGAACACCGCGATCTTCATGCACGAAGGCGCGGACGTCGGTATCCGTCAGATCGGGGACGAAGATCTCGTGCTGATCGTGGCCTATCCGCCCGCGGAGCGCATCCGGTGAATTGAGCGCGACGCACATCTGAGGGCATGGGCGGATCGTGAAGCGAAGTTTCGCGCTGTTCTTCATTGCGATGCTCGCCTGTGCCTGTTCGCTTGGCGCACCCGAGCCGATCGCGCTTTATTCGGGCTCCATCCCCAATTCGCGGCCTGCAACCGATGAAGAGCGCTTGCGCGATCCGGCAGAGCCTTACGCCTTTTATCTGAACATCTCGCGGCCGCAGATCTATGCGTATCCGCTCGGCGATGCGCCGAACTCTCGGGCGGCGATCGTGATTCTTCCAGGCGGCAGCTATCGCGGCGTGTCGCTCGTCAAAGAAGGGTTCGAAGTGGCCGAGCAGTTGAATGCGTTCGGCATTGCTGCGTTCGTCGTGAAGTATCGAACGCCGAGCGATGCGCACATGCTCGACAAGAAGATCGGTCCGCTGCAGGACGCGCAGCAGGCGCTCAAGCTCGTGCGCGAGCGTGCGCGCGAATGGAACGTGGATCCCGCGCGCGTCGGGCTCATGGGCTTCTCCGCAGGCGGCCATCTCGCGGCGATGGCATCCACGCGGTTCGCACGACCTGTCTTACCCGGCGCGACCGCCGAGCAGGTGCGTCCCGATTTCCTCATCCTGGCGTACCCGGTCATCAGTTTCGAGGATGCGATCACGCACCGAGTCTCGCGCGAGATGCTGCTTGGATCGGTGACGACGCGCGAGTTGATCGAGAAGTATTCGATCGAACGTCACGTCACGGCGCAGACGCCACCGACGTTTTTGATGCATGCAGCCGACGATCGGTCCGTGCCGGTCGCGAACAGTTTGCGTTTCTTCGAAGCGCTGCAAGCCGCAAAGGTGCCGTCTCAGTTGATCGTCTATCCGGCCGGCGGACATGGCTTCGGGCTCAAAAATACGACGACGCCGGATCGCTGGATCGAGCGCAGCCGCGACTGGCTCTTGAGCAGCGGATATTTGCGCTCGTCCGAGATGCCGAATTCGGCGCTCGATGCGAGGTAACGAGATGACCGTCGATTCATTTCACGCGACACGGCGCGAAGTCTTGCGTGCCGCAACGTATTCCGCCTTGTTGCTGGCGACCCCTGCGGTGGCGGCGACTGCCACGCATGTCACGGCCAGGACGAAGTCCGGCCGCATCGGCGGCATCAAGCGCGAGGGCGTGTACGTTTTCAAAGGCGTACCCTACGGCGGCGACACGGCGAAGCGGCGTTTCAAGCCGGCGCTCGACCCCGAGCCATGGAAGCGTGTGCGCGATGCGCTCGAATACGGCCCGGCATGTCCACAAGCCTCGACGAAAGAGCCTGTCAGCGAAGATTGTCTGGTGCTGAATGTCTGGACGCCGGCGCTGCGCGACGGTGGCAAGCGTCCGATCATGGTGTATTTCCATGGCGGCGAATTCAGCAGCGGCAGCGGTTCGAGTCCGGTCTACGACGGCACGCGCTTGTGTCTTCGCGGCGATGTCGTCGTCGTCACCGTGAATCATCGCCTGAACATCTTCGGTCATTGCTATCTGTCGCGGATTGCTGGGCGTGAATTTGCGAGCTCAGGCAACGTCGGGATCCTAGATCTCGTCAAGGCGCTCGAATGGGTACGCGATCACGCTGACGAATTCGGCGGCGATGCGCAACGCGTGATGGTGTTCGGCCAGTCGGGCGGCGGCGCGAAGATTGCGACCTTGATGGCGATGCCGGCGGCGCGCGGGCTGTTTCATCGCGCGGCGACGATGAGCGGACAGCAAATCACGGCACAAGGTCCGCGTAGTGCGACGCTGCGGGCACGCGCGTGCCTCGGTGCGCTGAAAATCGCGCCGAACGATATCGCTAAGCTCGAGGACGTTCCGGCGCAAGATCTCGTCGCTGTGGCTCGAACGGCAGATCCGACGATGGTCGGCCGCAGTGTGTACTTCGGCCCGGTGCTCGACCAGGTTTCGCTTCCGCGTCATCCGTTTTATCCGGATGCGCCGTCGCAGTCCGCGCACATTCCGATGATCATCGGCAACACGCGCGACGAGACGATTGCGTTCTTGGGTAATCAGCCCGGCGTGTGGGAGCTGACGTGGGAGGAGCTTGCCGATCGCTTATTGCCCGAGTTGCACGTCGACATCGATCCCGATCACGTGATCGCGACGTATCGCAGGCTCTATCCGAATTATTCGCCGACGGAAGTGTTCTTCGCTGCAACGACGGCGGGACGATCGTGGCGAGGCGCCATCATCGAAGCGGAGCTACGCGCGCAGCAGGGATCGCCGGTCTATGCGTACCAATTGAATTACCGCTCGCCGCTCGAGAACGGCCGTTACGGCGCGCAGCATGGGATGGATATTCCGCTCGTGTTCGACAACATCGCACAGCCGGGGTCGCTGACCGGCATGACAGCGGAAGCGCAACGCACAGCGGATCAAATGAGCGAGGCGTTCATCGCATTCGCGAAAACCGGCAATCCGAACCACGCCGGCATTCCGCGGTGGGATCCCTACGAACTACCACGACGCGCAACGCTGGTGTTCGACGCCAAGTCCGAGCTCGTCGACGACCCGCGCGGCGAGGAGCGCAAGTTGTTCGCGGCGGTACCGTACATTCAGCGAGGAACGTACTGACGTGCCCGTTGAGCGAGCACGTCGGCGACAGGCAACAGCCACAGGCAGAGCCAAGTCGATCGTCGACAGCGGATCGTTGACAGCGAAGCGCGCGGACTCGCTTCCTTGGGAGAGGTGCGCAAAGCGAGGCGCGCGGGGTGAGGGGATGCTCTCGCGCAGCGAAGCATTGCCTCTCCTCGGGGAGAGGCGCGCAGAGCGAAGCGTGCGGGTGAGGGGATGCTCGCGCAGCGGCAACTTACCGCTACCGCTGGTCCACGCACGCCTGCAAGAAGTCAAGCGCGCGAAGCGCGCTTCAACCTTCAGCCTTCAGCCTTCAGTCTTCAGTGTCGCGCTCAGCGCGGAATATTCTGCTTCTTGAACGCCACCTTCGGCGTCATCGTCTCGAGATCCCAGTCCTTCGGATTGAAGGGCTGGCGGGTCTCCGAATACTTCGGGTAGCCGCCGACCTGATCTTCGTGATCGATGATTTCGCCGCGGCCTTCGACCGTGTCCGCGACGATGCGCGAATCGATCGGATCGCGATCCCACGGACGCGCACCGGCATTACGAATGACCGATTCTTCAACTTGGATTGCCGGAATCGGCACGACGCCGGTCGGCAATTTCGGTTTCGGAATCGGAATGATCTTCGCGGCAGATGTTGTGTAGCGGCCGAATTTCGGCAGCGGATTACCCGCCCAATCGACCGCGATGTTGTCCTCTTCGTACATCTCGATATCGCCCGAGCCGCCGAGCATGAACAGCGGCAGATTCGGATGCGTCGACGGACCGCCGCGCAACACGTTGCCGATCATGACGATGCGGCCGAGCTGATATTCGCGGCCGTACCACTCTTCCGGAATCAGGTTGTAGTGAACGGCCCGCGCACCTGGGTTGTAGATCAAGTTGTTGATGACCATGCCGCGCACGCCGCCCTTGAACAGCGGATTGCGTTCGTAGTTGTGCGCGTACAGGTTGCCGACGATCAGAATATCGGTCACGTTGTCGTGAACGAGCGTGCCTTTCGAGTGTTCGCCCTTCGGATGCGTCGAGTGCGCCAAACCTTCGGCGATGATGTTGTTGCTATAAGTGATTCGGTGCGAGACGTTCTTGCGCCATTCGTCCGGCGTTTTGCCCGTGAAGCGGGGGCCCGATGCGGACAGATTTTCGTCGACGGCCCAGGTGAACGTGCAATGATCGACGATGAGGTTGTAAGCGTTGACCGTGGACAGCGCATCCGGTGCCCAACCAGGTTTGGTCTCGCCCGCGCTGCCTGCACGCACGCGGATGTGCTGAATGATGACGTCGTGCGTCATCACGTCGATGCCCGTCTTGATCAGCGTGATGCCGGGCGAAGGTGCCGTCTGGCCGGCGATCGTGAGATACGGTTTCGTGATCTTGATTTCCTGCTTTTGCATGTCGATCACGCCGCCGACTTCGAAGACGACGATGCGCGGTCCGTCGGTTTCGATCGCTTCGAGCAGCGAGCCCGGCCCCGACGGGGCCAGCGTCGTGACTTTGATGATCTTGCCGCCGCGTCCGCCGACGGTGTCGGCGGCCCAGCCCATCGCGCCCGGAAACGCGAGACGTTCTGCCGCGCTCGCCGTTGCGACGCTCACCGCGCACAACACAATCGTTACGACCCATCTGCGCATCACGCGCGAAGCCTCGAACATTTGCATCGCGTTCCCCCTATCGGTCGACACGCCGCCATCATGACGAGCGGCGCGAATCGGATTGTAAATGACACCGGTTTCCTATATACAGCCAGCCGATATTTTTCACTCGAGTTTTTCGATCCGACCGGTTCGTCCGGCGGGTATCGGGGGATAACTTGACCGCAATCGAGCCTCGAGGGTCCGGCGTGGATCCGGATGCAATTGCTAGCGTTTTCACGGCCGCGCGCGCCGCGGGCCGCTCCATCGAGCGCTATCCCGGCGCGGTGCCGGCCACGCTCGAAGACGCCTATCGGGTTCAAGCCGCGGCCATTCGTCGCTGGCCCGACCCGATTCGCGGTTGGAAAGTGGCGCGTATCCCACCGGCCTTTGCGGCGCAGTTTCCGGAAGAGCGGCTCATCGGTCCGGCCTTCGCGCGCAATGTGCACTGGGTTCGCGAGGGTGAGGCCGCGACGTGTCCCGTATTCGAGGGCGGATTTGCCGCTGTCGAATCGGAAATCGTCATCGTCGTCGCACGCGATACACCGGCTGGACGCAGCGACTGGACGGTCGATTCGATCGGCGAATTCATTCGCTCGGTGCACATCGGCGTCGAGGTGGCGAGCAGCCCGCTTGCTACGCTGAACGACCACGGTCCCGGCGCCGTGATTTCCGATTTCGGAAACAACTGGGGTGTCGTCGTCGGGCCCGAAATTCCGAACTGGCGCAACCTCGAGAGCATCGACGTCGAAACGTTCATCGACGGCGTTTCGGTCGGGCGGGGAAAGGTCGTCATGCGCACGGGGGTACTCGGTGCGCTCGCATTCACGATGAACAAGCGTGCGGTGCAGGGTGCGACCTTGCGCGAAGGCGACGTGATATCGACCGGCATGATCACCGGCGTGCACGACATTCGCATCGGGCAAAGGTCGAAACATGTATTTGCCGGTTGCGGCGAAGTGCATGTGGCGATCACGCGTGCCGAGCCGATTTTCGAACTGAAGGGATGAGGATGCGACGGCGCGACGTGCTCCTGGGATTCGGCGCATGTTGCGCGATGCAAGCGCCGCTTGCGCGCGCGGCGACCAAGGGATTGATGACCGCCGCGGACGTGCACGTCGACAGGTATCCGACCGTGGAGGCCGTGCGCTGGATGAGCCGCAAGCTCGAAGCGGCGACGGACGGGCGCTTGCGTATTCGTGTCTATTTCGCCGGCCAGCTCGGACGCGAGTCGGATACCGTCGAGCTCGCGCGCTTCGGCGCGCTCGACATCACGCGCGTGAACTTCGCGCCGCTCACGAATCCGTTTCCGCTCACGCGCGTGTTCGCGCTCCCCTACGTTTTCGACTCCGTCGCACACATGCGTCGTGTCGTCGACGGACCGGTGGGCAAGGCCGTGCTCGATGCGTTCGAATCGCGCGGCCTCATCGGACTTGCGATCTACGACGCAGGCGTGCGCTCCTTCTACAACGTGCATCGGCCGGTCGTGGAACCGCAGGACCTGCACGGCATGAAAGTGCGAGTGCCGCCATCGGACATCTTCTTGCAGATGGGACGCGCGCTCGGCGCGAATCCGACGCCGCTGCCGTTCGGCGAAGTTTATTCGGCGTTGCAGACGGGTCTCATCGACGGTGCGGAGAACAACTGGCGCACGCTGCACACGAGCCGCCAGTTCGAAGTCGCACGCTTCGTCTCGCTCACCGAGCATTCGTATTCGCCGGAAGCGCTGCTCATGTCGAAACGCACGTTCGATGCGTTGTCGCCGTCCGACCGCGAGCTCGTGCGCGAGGCCGCCGCGGAATCCGTGCCGGTGATGCGCGAGCTCTGGGATCGGATGGAAGCCGATTCCAGGGAGTTCGTGCTCAATGCAGGCGTCAAGGTCAACGAAGTGAACCGCGAATCATTCGAGCGCGCGGCTCAGCCGCTCGTCGAGGAGACGCTGAAGGACGCGCAGCTGCGCAAGCTCTACGAACGAATTCGTGCGAGTGCTTAGCCGGGGAGGTGTGATGACGACTGAGCGATCGGTGCTGATCCGAACCATGGACGTACTCGATCGCGCGGCGCTGGCGATCGCTGCCGTGTCGATCGTCGGCATGGCGTGCGTCGAGGCCTGGCAGGTTTTCGCACGCTACGTGCTGAACGACTCGCCGAGCTGGACGGAGCCGGTCGCCTTGATGTTCATGAGCACCACGATGATGTTCGGCGCCGCGGTCGGCGTGCGCGCGAGCCGCCACTTCGGGTTCTTCATTCTCGTCGAGGCATCGAGACCTGCAGTCCGCCGCGCCTTGCAGACGTTCGCGCGGCTGGTCGCCGTGGTCATCGGTGCGCTGCTGTTCCTGTGGGGCGGCGAGATGATGATCGATGCCTGGGATTATTCGATGGCTGGCGCGCCGCTGCCGCAAGGCATGGTGTACCTGCCGCTGTGTGCGGGCGGTGCATTGATCGCGCTGTTCGCGCTCGAGCAAGTGCTCGTTCGCGAGCCGCAGCCCGAGACTTCGGCCGTCTACGAGAGCAAATGACATGGCCGTTGCGATTCTGTTCGGTGTTTTCGCGGTACTGCTGATTCTCGGCGTGCCGGTCGCATTCGCATTGATTGCAGCTTCGCTCGCAACGGTGATCTATCTCGATATTCCCGCGATCGTCGTGGTCCAGCAGACTGCGGCGGGCGCCGGCACGGTTTCGCTCATCGCCATTCCGCTGTTCATTTTCGCCGGCGAGCTCATGATGCGCGGCGGCATATCCGAGCGCTTGATCTCGTTCGCGAGTGCGCTCGTCGGACACCGGCGAGGCGGACTCGGGCAAGTCAATGTGCTCGCCTCGTTGTTCTTCGGTGGTGTCTCGGGTTCCGCAATTGCGGATGTCTCTGCCATCGGCGGCACGATGATTCCGCAGATGGTGCAGCGAGGCTTCGATCGCGACTTCGCCGTCAACGTGTCGATCACGGCGGCGCTCGTCGCCTTGCTCGTGCCGCCGTCGCACAACCTGATTCTGTATTCGGCTTCCGCGGGCGGCTCGATTTCGATCGCCGATCTGTTCGCCGCAGGCATCGTACCGGCGTTGCTGATGACCGCGGTTTTGATGTTCACGGGTTGGCTGATTGCGCGTCGGCGCAACTACGCTGTCGAGCCGTTTCCCGGCTTTCGGCAAGTGCTCGTGAGATTCGTGGCCGCGCTACCGGGACTTTTGCTCGTGGCACTCATCTTCATCGGTATTCGCGCCGGCATTTTCACGGCGGTGGAGAGCGCATCCATTGCAGTCGCATATGCGATTCTGGTGACGAGTCTCGTGTATCGACGCCTGACGTGGAGTCATTTCGTCGAGACGTGCGCAGGTGCGGTGCGCACGACCGGTTTGATCCTGTTCGTGATCGGTGCTGCGGCATCGTTCGGCTGGTTGCTGGCGTACTTGCAAGTGCCGTCATCCGCTGTCGAGGCGTTGACCGCGGTGGCAGACAACAAGTACGTGATCTTGCTGTTGATCGTGATCACGTTGCTGATCCTCGGCACGTTCATGGATCTCGCGCCGCTGATCATCATTTGTACGCCGATTTTCCTGCCGGTGGCGCGCGCGTTCGGTATCGATCCGGTGCATTTCGGCGTGATCCTGATTCTGACCGCCGGCGTCGGTCTCATCACGCCGCCCGTCGGCTCCGTGCTGTTCGTCGGCACGGCGATCGGCAAGATCAGCGTCACGGACACGCTGAAGTCCATCTGGCCGTTCTATCTCGCGGCGCTCGTCGTCGTGCTCGTCGTTGTCTACGTGCCGGCACTGTCGTTGTGGTTGCCCGCGGCGATGAAGTGATCGCGTCGTGATTCGTGATCCTCAGAGAGATGTGGTGTAAGTACTGCCGTCGCGAGTCCCGGCTCTCGCGCCGCGAAACAGACCACTCACGGCTCACCACTCACTACTCACTCTCGCCAGTGTCTCGGGCGATTCCACTTCGCTGAGCGTGACGTAGGCGCGTCGAATAGCCGCGCGAAACGCCTGATTGCAGGCCAGTGTGCGTGGAAACATTTTCTCGAGCCCGAGGAATGCATCGACGTCAATGGCGCTGCCGGTTGTGCTTGTGCCTATCGCAAACAGTTCCTCAGCGAGCGGATCGGTGGCGCGTTCTCCTTTCAATGCTTTGCGGCGGATGAATTGCATCCACGCGGCGATCGGGATTGCGAGCCGGGCGATCGATGCGCCTTGCGTCAGGCGATCCGCAATCGTGCCGAGCAGTCGAAAGGGCAGCTTTTGCGAGCCGTCCCAGGCGATTTGTGCGAGCTGGTGACGGATCGCCGGATTCCGGAATCGCCGCAATACCGATTCGATATACGCTTGAAGATCGAGACCGCGCGGTGCGTGCAGGGTCGGGACGATGTCTTCGATCATCGTGCGGCGAATGAGCTCATACAGCGTGTTGTCGCGCATCGCCTCTGCGACGGTGACATAGCCGGCAAGACTGCCGAGGTAGGCGAGAGTCGAATGTGCGCCATTCAGTAACCGCAGCTTCGCACGTTCGAAACCGCGCACATCGTCGGTGATCGTGACTCCCATGGCTCCCCAATCCGGTTGAGCGCCGCGCAAATCATCCTCGATCACCCATTGCGTGAATGCTTCGCGCTGCACCGGCCAACGATCTTCGACGCCAATCGACGCTCTCACGAGTGTGCGCAAGGCGTCATCGCTGGCGGGCGTGATGCTGTCGACCATGCTCGCAGGGAATGCGACTTCGGCAGCAATCCAAGCCGCAAGCTCCTGATCGGCGCGTTCGCAGAAGTCGAGCACGCCGCGGCGCAAGCGCCGGCCGTTGTCGGTGAGGTTGTCGCAGCTCACGACGATCGGTGGGGCAAGGCCGAGCGCGCGACGCATCCGCAGTCCGGCGACGAGATAGCCGATGAGGCTGCGCGGCGCGTCTGGATAGTCGAAGTCGTGCGCGATGTCCGGATGCGCCGAATCGAGCGAGCCGTCGCTGCGCAAGCAATAACCTTTCTCGGTGACCGTGGCGGTGATCAGTTTCGTGCGCGGATCGGCGAGCCGACGTACGACTTCCGCAGGCGATTCCCTCGCCACGAGCAATTCGCAGATCGAACCGACGATTTCGAAGCGGCGCGCTGCGGGCACTTCGAGTCGTGCGGTCGAATCGGCAGCATCGATGGACGTGTCGGGCGCGGCGCCGAGGATCGCGAGCGTGTACAGGCCATCTTGCGGCGCGAGTGCATCCCGAACGTTGCTGGTTTGTAGCGCCACTGTGCAAATGCCCCAGCGCGGATCGCGCTCGAGCGCCCGCTCGAAATACCAAGCCTGATGCACCCGATGAAATGCACCCGGGCCGAAATGAACGACCCCGGGTTGCATGGTGGTGCGGTCGTACGCGGGTACGCTGACGCCGCGGCGTCTGAGCTCGGGGAGCGCGGCGTTGCTCAGCTCGATCATCGGAGGGGCATACCATTCAGCGAGGCGCTCGATCTTACTGCCGGCCGACACCGGTGTCTGTCGCGCCGGCGCGCGGTATGCTGCTCAATCGGCACCGGCAGGGGTCTTCGGCATATGCCAAAAGCGAGAAAGAAGGGCACACGTCGTGCGGGGGCGAAGCGGCGAGAATCGCCTCAGACGCAAGTCGCGGCGGTCAACAACGCTTCGGCGTCGCAGGAACGTGGCAGGATGCCGGGACGTGCCGATCCTCTGGAACGCAAGCACACGATCAACGATATCGCTCGGCTGGCGAACGTCTCGAAGAAGACCGTTTCGCGCGTGATCAACGAATCGCCGTTCGTGCGCGAGGAGACGCGCGCGCGCGTCACACAGATCATGCAGCACGTTGGCTACACGCCCGATCCGCAAGCGCGCGGGTTGGCGTTTCGGCGATCGTTCCGCGTCGGGTTGGTGTACGACAATCCCAATGCGCCGTATGTGATCAATATTCAGGAAGGTGCGCTCGCCGCGCTGCGCAGCAAGGGCTATGAGCTCGTCGTCCATCCCTGCGATCGCCACAGCCCGCAGTTCGAAGAGGACATTCACGATCTCATCCGCCGGCAGAAGCTCGACGGCATCATCCTCTTGCCGCCGGTCTCGGAGATCCAATCGCTCGCCGACATGCTCAAGAGCATCGCATGTCCCTACGTGCGTGTGATTTCGGCGCCGCTCGATGAGCTGGAGAATCTCGTGCTGTCGATGGATCGCGAATCGGTAGCGGAGGTCGCCGAGCATCTCGCTCGTCTCGGTCACACGCGCATCGCCATGATTTCGGGTCCTGCGCAAGGTTATCGGTCGTCGTTCGAGCGCGTGACCGGATTCCGACAGGCCCTCGCCGAGCGTGGCATCACGCTCGAGCCGCATTTTCTCGTCGAAGGCGCCTACACGTTCGAGTCGGGCGCTGCGTGTTCCGAGCATTTGCTTTCGATGTCGCCGCGCCCGACGGCGATCTTTGCAGGCAACGACGAGACCGCCGCCGGCGTCTATCGCACGGCCTACTTGCGCGGTTTGAGAATTCCCGACGATCTGACGGTGGTCGGTTTCGACGACAGTCCGCTGGCCTCGCGGCTCTGTCCGTCGCTGACGACGATGCGCCAGCCCATCCGCGACATGGGACGCGCTGCTGCCGAGAAACTGATCGCCAAGATCGCCAAGGTACCCGGTCCGAGCGCCGCAGCCTCGACCTTTTATCCCCACCTCGTGGTGAGGGAGTCGTCGGGGAGGCCGAAAGAATAGCGGGCAAACGCCCGGTGGTTGCCTGACTGAAGGCTGAAGACTGAAGGCTGAAGGAAGGGGCGCCCCGCGCGCTACGCCCCTTCCCAGTCCCTCCCCGTTAACCGCAGGGGAGGGGACCGAAGCGAGCGCAGTCGGTTGGGCGGCCTCACGCGCTGTTTTTTTCGGTCAAACGCCCCGTCATCTATTGCCATGGCCCGTTCTTGCGCGGACCCCGCAAGAGCGCGGCCTTCAGCCTTCGGTCTTCAGCTTTCTGCCTATGTTCTTTCTCGCTTGGCTCCCCGTATGACACCGGTTACCATGCGGGTCAATGGCCACGCCTCTCGAGCTGCATGAAGACCGTCTTTTTCCGGCAGAGCCGGCCGTGCGAAACATCGCGCGGCGGCTGTATGCGGCCGTGCGCGATTTGCCGATCATCAGCCCGCACGGGCACACGGATCCCGCCTGGTTCGCGAAAAACGAGCCGTTCAAGGACGCTACGTCGCTCCTCTTGGCACCCGACCACTACCTGTATCGCATGCTGTACAGCCAGGGGATTGCGCTCGAACGGCTGAGCGTCCCTTCGCGATCGGGCCCCTCGAACGCAGATCCGCGCGAGGCGTGGAGACTCTTCGCCCAGAACTTTCACTTGTTCCGAGGAACACCCTCCGCACAGTGGCTGAATCACGTGTTCGTAACCGTGTTCGGGCTACGCGTGAAGCTCGAAGCGGTGACCGCGGATCATTATTTCGACGTCATCAACGAGCGTCTTGCGAGCCCGGACTTCCGTCCGCGGGCACTGTTCGAGCGCTTCAATATCGAAGTGCTGGCAACGACCGAGTCGCCGACCGACACGCTCGAGCATCACGCCACGATTCGTGCGAGCGGTTGGCCGGGCCGCGTGATTACCGCGTACCGGCCCGATCCGGTCGTCGACCCCGAGCACGAAGACTTTCAGAAAGCGCTGCAAGTCTTCGGCGAGCTCACAGGTGAGGATGTCTATAGCTGGTCGGGTTACTTGCGCGCCCATTGCAAGCGTCGCGCGTTCTTCAAAGCCGCAGGCGCCACGTCCACCGATCACGGCCATCCCACCGCAGCGACCGCGGATTTGTCCGATGCCGAAGCAGAACGTCTGTTCGTGCGCGTGATCAAAGGCGACTTCACGCCGGCGGATGCGGAGCTCTTCCGCGCAGCGATGCTCGTCGAAATGGCGAAGATGAGCATGGACGACGGGCTCGTCATGCAAATCCATCCCGGCGCGTTTCGAAATCACAATCGTTGGCTATTCGAACGGTTCGGTCGCGACAAGGGCGCCGACATTCCGCAGCCGACCGATTACGTTCGTGCACTGAAGCCGCTGTTGAACCGGTTCGGCAACGATCCGCGTCTGTCGATCATCGTGTTCACGCTCGACGAATCGACTTACAGCCGCGAGCTGGCGCCGCTCGCTGGACATTACCCCGCGCTCAAGCTCGGACCGGCATGGTGGTTTCACGACAGCCCCGAAGGGATGTTGCGGTTTCGCGAGTACACGACGGAAACCGCGGGTTTCTACAACACGGTGGGATTCAACGACGACACGCGCGCATTCCTCTCTATTCCCGCACGCCACGACGTTGCGCGGCGTATCGACTGCGCCTATCTCGCACGACTGGTCGCCGAACATCGGCTCGATGAGGACGAAGCAGTCGAAGTTGCCTGCGATCTGGCGTATCGCTTGCCGAAGCAGGCGTACAGGTTGTGAGAAGGGAAGAAGGGAAGAAGGGAAGAAGGGAAGAAGGGAAGGAGGGAAAAGGGAAAGGGGAAATGGGAAATGGGAATGGAGCGGCTGGGCGCGGGTTACGGGTTATTGAGACGAGAGCGTTCGAGCGCTCGGATGATTGAGGGTTGAGACGTGTTCAAGAAGGTTTATCACGCAACGCATCCGGACATGATGGCCGGCGCAAGCAATCAGCAGCTTCGCGACCGTTATTTGGTGGACAACCTGTTCGCCGACGATGAGCTCTCGCTGAATTACGCGCACTACGAGCGTTTCGTGCTCGGCGGCGCCGCTCCGAAGTCGAAGGCTTTGCGGCTTCCCGAGCAAACCGAGCCGGAATCGGCGAAAGGCAAGCCGTTCCTGGAGCGGCGCGAGCTGGGCGTCGTCAACGTCGGCAAGCAAGCGGGCAAGGTAACGGTTGACGGTCAGGCATTCACGCTGGCGCCGCGCGACGGTCTTTACGTGCCGATGGGCTCGAAGGATGTCGTGTTCGAGAGTACCGGCGGCGAAGGCGCGAAGTTCTATCTCGTCTCCACGCCGGCGCACGCACGCTTCGAGCCGGTGCACATCTCGATCGAGAAGGCGGTGCCGCTCGAGCGCGGTGCGCCCGAGACCTCGAACGAACGCACGATCTATCAATACATCGTTCCTCAGACCTGCAGATCGGCGCAGCTCCTTCTGGGGCTGACGATCCTCAAACCGGGCAGCGTCTGGAACACGATGCCGCCGCATCTGCACGACCGTCGCTCCGAGGTTTATTTCTATTTCGATCTCGAAGGCGACGATCAGCGCGTCATGCACTTCATGGGCGAGCCGCACGAGATGCGTACGATCGTGATGCGCAACTACGAAGCGGTGATGTCGCCGCCGTGGTCGATTCACATGGGCGCCGGCACGCGCAATTACAGCTTCATCTGGGCCATGGGCGGCGAGAACCTGGACTACACGGACATGAACGTGCTCGACATCTGCCAGCTCAAGTAATCGAGGAAGTCATCGCACATGAGTCATGTCAACGGAACGCTCGCGCTTTTTTCGCTTGCCGGTAAGGTGGCGGTCGTCACGGGCGCAAACACGGGATTGGGACAAGGGATTGCCATCGCGTTGGCCCAAGCAGGTGCCGATATCGTCGCCGTAGGGCGTACGCAGGCGACCGAAACGCAGAGCCTAGTCGAAGCGGAAGGGCGTCGTTTTCATTTCGTGCACGCCGATCTGGAGAACAGCCGCGAGGCGCCGAGCATCATCGCTAAGGCGGTCGACGCGAGCGGACGGCTCGATATCCTGGTGAACAATGCTGGCATCATTCGTCGCAACGACGCACTCGAGTTCACGGAAGAGGATTGGGATGCCGCCTTGAACGTGAACCTCAAAACGCCGTTCTTCCTGGCGCAGGCGGCAGCGAAAGTGATGCTGTCTCAAGGAGGCGGCGGAAAGATCATCAACATCGCCTCGATGCTCTCGTTCCAAGGCGGAATCCGCACCGCGTCGTACACGGCGAGCAAGAGCGGGCTGGCCGGACTCACGCGTCTTTTGGCGAACGAATGGGCCGCTCGCGGTATCAATGTGAATGCCATCGCGCCGGGATATTTCGAGACGAACAACACGAGCGCGCTGCGCGCAGACGAGCAACGCAATCGCGACATTCTCGCTCGCATCCCGGCGGGGCGGTGGGGTCGCCCGAGCGATCTTGCGGGTGCGGCCATCTTCCTTGCCTCTGCTGCCTCCGATTACGTGCACGGCACCGTGCTCGCTGTGGATGGCGGGTGGCTGGCGAGATGATCGAACTACGCGACAGGCTACAGTAAAGGCTTGGGGCGTGGGGCCGGATGCTGACTCTCCGGACCGCCCCCAACGCGTTACGACCAAAAAGCGGTGGGAGCCTGGCAAAGCTCGCTCGGTCGCTACTGAATCACTCCAATTCGGGGTTGCCTGGCCTGCCGGCCCCAAGCCCCAAGCCCCAAGCCCCAAGCCCCAAGTCTGAAGTCCCACGCCCCGCGCCCTCCTGCAGCCTACAGTCCACAGCCTGGACGTAGGTTGCCGACGCAACCGGAGGCTCATCTTTTCCCTTAATCAACTTCAGACGGGCTCAAGGACACAGTTTTTCGGCCGTTGTTTTTCCATGATGCCTGGCCGCGAGGCAGTACGCTCTCGCGGTTATGTAATTCGTCCAAACCCTGAATACGCAACGTCCGTACAACAAGAGCTTGCGTCAAGCGATGGCCAGCGGTTCTCACACGATCGACCCGACCGTGTATCGCGCGTTCGATGCGATGCCCGTGGCCGTTGCGATCGTGACGGCGGGCGACGAATCGCGCACAACCTACACGAACGCGGCCTTTACGACGCTCACCGGCTTCACGCGCGAAGAATTCAACAGCCGCAGCCTGTACGAGCTCGCCGTCGCCGATAGCGACCCAGACGTCGTGCGGCAATGGCGAACGGCGCTTCGCCAAGCGAAGTCGTTTTCGGACGAGTTGCTGGTCGCGCGGCGAGACGGCCAGCAACTATGGCTCAAGATCTCGATGCAGCCGCTTGCGTTGCCTGGTCTACGAGACGATGCGCTGCTCGTGACGCTCGAGGACATCACCGCGCACAAGGCGGCGCGCGCTTCGGTGCGCGCGAGCGAAGCTCGGCTCCATGTCGCGATGGAGGCGAGCGAACTGTCGATGTGGGATTGGAACGTCGTGCGCGACGAGGTCTATTACAACGATCAGTGGCGCGTCTCGATCGGCATCGAACCGCAAGAGCTGTTGAAGCGCGAAGCGCTGCACGAGCGTTTGCTATTGCCCGACGATGCGGACGTGTTGCAGCGTTTCGAACGTCATTTTCGCGGCGAGACGACTCACTTCGAAGCCGAATACGCCTTGCCGACCGCCTTCGGTAAGCCGAAGTGGTTCAGCGCTCGCGCCAAAGTCGTCAAACGCGACGAGAGCGGCAGAGCGCAACGCGTGATCGGCGTGTTACGCGACATCTCGCGGCGCAAGCACGAGCTACAGCAATCCGCCGAGATCCACCAACGCTGGGAACGCGCCGTGCGCGGCACATCGGACGGGTTGTACGACTGGGATCTGCTCACCGGTCACGTCTGGTATGCCGCACGATTTCGCGAGATCGTCGGCTACACGGAAGAAGAGTTCCCCGACACGTTCGGTGCATTTCAGAACATCGTGCAGGAAGCGGATCGTGCTCAGGTGCTCGCGAGCATTCGCGCGCATCTCGAGCATCGTGCGCCGCTCGACGTGCGTTTTCGCATCAGGCGCGGCGACGGTGCGACACTGTGGTGCCGTTTGCGCGGCGAGGCCGAGCGCACGCCCGGCGGGCGTCCGCTCCGACTCTCCGGTTCGATCAGCGACATCACGGGTCAGGTCGAAGCCGAGCGTGCGGTGAGCCGAACGCAAGATTTCTACGGCACGATTCTCGACTCGCTACCGTTCTTCATTGCGTATGCCGATCGTTCCGAACGCATCGTCTACGCGAACAAACGGTTCGAAGAGCTTCTGGCAACACCGCTGAGCAAGAATCTCGGTCGGCTGCTCAAGGACATCGTCGGTCGACGCCGTTACTTGACGATCGGACCGCTGGTGCGCGAAGCGTTGCAGGGTCGAACGGTCGAGCATCAAGGACGTTTTCGCGATTGGAATCGGCGATACCTCGACATGGAGGCCGCCTTCGTTCCGCACTCTGACGAAACGGGCGCCATCCAGGGCTGCTTCATCGCCGCACGCGACGTGACGGAGCGCAAGTTGCTCGAGGCAGAGTTGCGTCAAAGTCAAAAGATGGAAGCGATCGGCCGGCTCACGGGCGGCATCGCCCACGACTTCAACAACCTGCTCGCTGTGATCATCGGCAACATGCAGCTGCTGGCTCGTTCGTTGCGCGAGAGCCCTCGGTTGTTGAAACAAGCGGAGACCGCCTTGAGCGCTGCGATCCGAGGAGGCGAGCTCACGCGGCGACTCCTCGCGTTCGCCCGTCAACAAGTGCTCGAGCCGAAGGTCGTCGACGTCAATGTTCTGCTCGCGGGCATGTGCGAGCTGCTGCGGCGGTCGCTGACCGGCGAGATCGAGATCCGTTTGCAAACGCAGGCGAATGCCTGGCCGATCAAGGTCGATCCTAGCCAGCTCGAGAATGCCGTTCTCAATCTCGTGATCAACGCCCGAGACGCGATGCCTCAAGGCGGTACGATCGCGATCGCGACGCGCAATGTCGTCATCACAGAGCTCGACATCGATGCTCGTGAAGACGGTGAAGAGCTGCCGCAACCCGGCGAGTACGTGCAGCTCGAAATTGCCGATACCGGCGCGGGCATGACGTCCGAAGTCCTGAAGAGGGTGTTCGAGCCCTTCTTCACGACGAAGGACGTCGGTAAGGGCAGCGGTTTGGGCCTGTCGATGGTGTACGGATTCGTCAAACAGTCCGAAGGCCACATCAGTATCTCGAGCGTGCCCGGACGCGGTACGACGGTGCATCTCTATTTTCCGCGTGCGCTGGCGCAGGCCGAGCGCATCGATGCCGACAGAAAATCGGTGCTCGAAGCGTTGCCGCGCGGACACGAGACCATTCTCGTCGTCGAAGACGATGCGGAAGTGCGTGCAACGGCCGTCGATGTGCTGAGCAGTCTCGGCTATCGCCTGCTCGAAGCGTCGAACGGCCATCAGGCTTTGGAACAATTCATGCGCCACCCCGAAATCGCCCTGGTGTTTTCCGATGTCATGCTTCCGGGGGGATTGCTCGGAACGAGCTTGATCGCGAAACTCTGCGAAAGACGCCCCGGCTTGAAGGTGCTGATGACGACGGGTTTCAGCGAAAGCACCATCATGCATCGCGGCCTGCTCGACGGCTCGATCGCGTTGCTCAGTAAGCCCTACAAAGTAGAGGACTTGGCGCGACGCGTGCGCACGATCCTCGACGAACCGGAGGAGACACGGCGTGTCACTGCATGAGCGAAATCTAGTCCTGGCGGTCGACGATGAGGTCGATTTCCTCGAGCTCATCCAGCAGATCGGCGAGGGTGTCGGCTGCGAGGTGATCACCGCCGATACGGCCACCGCCTTTCGAGAGCAGCTCGCCAAACGGCAACCGTCCTTGATCCTGCTCGATCTGCAGATGCCGGGTATGGACGGCATCGAAGCGCTCCGCTACCTCGGTCGGCAAGGCACGACGGCCGGCATTTTGCTGGCAAGCGGTATGGACTCGCGCGTTCTGGCGAGCGCCCGTCAGCTCGGCGAGTCGCTCGGTCTCAAGATGCTCGGAACGTTGCAAAAGCCTGCCATGCTCGAAGACATCGAAGCGCTGCTCGCGCGTCACATTCAGCCCGGCGAACGATTGTCGGTCGAAGAGCTCAAGACCGCCATCGACGAACACGAGCTGGTCGTTCATTACCAACCGAAGGTCGTGCGCACGGATACGGACTGGGAGGTGCGCAGCGCCGAGGCGCTCGTACGTTGGCGTCATCCGCGGCTCGGCTTGCTGTATCCGGGCGAGTTCCTGCAGCTCGCCGAGCAATCGGGGCTCATTCTCGGGATCACGGACTTCGTGCTCACCGATGCGATCCGTCAGATCGGTCACTGGCGCCAGCGCGGTCTGCAATTGACGGCCGCCGTGAATCTTTCGCCGCGGCTCGTGCAGGACCTCGAATTTCCTGATCGGCTCGGACGCTTGTTGAAAGAGTTCGATGTTGCCGCCGAGCAGCTCACGCTCGAAGTCACGGAAGCGGCATCGCTGCACGATCCCGAGCTCGTCATGGACATTTTCACGCGGCTGCGCGTGAAGGGCGTCGGCTTGTCGCTCGACGATTTCGGCGTCGGTCTATCGCCGCTCACGCAGCTCTACAAGATGCCGTTCAGCGAAGTGAAGATCGATCGCGTGCTCGTGAACGAAATGGCGACGTCGAAGCCGGCCGCGACGGTCGTACGCGCGATCGTCGATCTCGCACACGCATTGTCGCTCAAGGTTTGTGCGGAAGGCGTGGAGACACCCGCCGCATTCGAATTCCTCGAGCAAGTCGGCTGCGATGCCCTGCAGGGCGATTTCATCGCCGCCGCAATGCCCGCAAGCGAGATCGAAACCTTCATGGAAGTCTGGAACGGTTCCGATCACACGCTGGTGCCGGTCGTGCGCAAGTAAAGCCTCGCAGGCTGTAGACCGTAGGCTGTAGGCTGTAGGTAGAGCGCGCGTCCGCGCAACTATTTTTTCCCTTGCGCAGCGGGGGAGGGGCAGAAGAATTGCGGCGCAGCCGCTGCGCCGCGCCTCAGATGGCTCTCTTCATTTTCTCTTTCGTCTGCCGCAGCATGTGTAGCGGTGCGGTCAGCACGATGCGCGTGCCTTGACCCGGTTCCTCGAACGCGATCGTGCCGCCGAGCATGCGGGCGCGATATTCCATGATCTTCAAGCCCAAACCCGGGCGGCCTTGCGCAAGGCCCGCGCTCAGACCGATGCCGTTATCGGTGATCGACAGCTGAAGTTTCCGGCCGATCGTGCGCAGGTCGATCGCGATCGCCGTCGCACGCGCGTAACGCGCTGCGTTCGTCGTGGCTTCCTGTGCGACCCTGTATAAATGTGTCGCAGCACCTTCTTCGAGATCGGGCAACTTCTGATCGCCCGTCGTGAACGTGCATTGCAGCCCGTACATATCGGTGCAGCGCTGCGCAAGATGCTTCAGCGCTTCCGTCAAACCGCCGCGTTCGAGATTGACGGGTGCGAGGCCGCGTGCGAGCGAGCGCGTGCTCTGAATGGCATGCGCGAGCAGATCGCTGATCTTGTGGATCTGGGGCAGGTACTTGTCGGCTTCGCGTGCCAGTTGCACTTCGAGACCCTTGAGCAACAGCGATAGTCCGGTGAGCTCTTGTCCGAGCCCGTCGTGCAAGTCGCTGCCGAGCCGGCGCTGTTCGCGGTTCGATATTTCGAGAATCTCTTGCTCGAGCACTTTCTGTGCCGTGATGTCGCGCAACGCGCAGACCAGACCGGTGATCGTGCCGCGGTCGCGCAGCGGTGCCATCGTATACGTGTACCAACGAATCGCGCCGTCCGGAGAAATCCACGCGCGTTCTTGGTCCATCAGTGAGCGCCCCGTGCGGATGGCCGTCGCAGCTTGGCTTTCGAGATCCAGCACGGTCTCTTCGTTCCACGCTTCCGACAGGCGTTTGCCCAGGACGTCTTCGCGCTTCTTGCGCAGGAGGTCGAGCAAGGCGCGATTCACGACGGTCAGCCGGCCTTCCGTGTTCACGGCGAAGACGATCTCGGGCAGGCTGTTGATGAGCGTGCTGAGCAACAGACGCTGCTCTTCGAGCGCCGTTTCTGCGGCACGCCGTTTGCGACGGTCGCGCGCTTCGGTGAGCGCGCGCTGCACGACGGCGGGCAACCGCTGCAAGCGGTCTTTCAGAACGTAATCGGTGGCGCCGCTCTTCAGCGCTTCGATCGCGCGTTCTTCGCCGAGCGATCCGGAGACGAAGATGAACGGCACATCCGGACACGTTCGCTGCGCGATCTTGAGCGCTGCCAGTCCGTCGAAACCCGGAAGGGTGTAATCGGCCAGCACGGCATGCGGGAATTCAGGCTGCAGGGCTTCCCGGAAGTCGGATTCGTGTGCGGCCACACGCCAATCGACTTTCATTCCGTTGCGGGCGAGTTCAAGCTGGATCAGCTCGGCATCGTGCGGATCGTCTTCGAGCAAGACGATTCTCAACGGCGCCTCCAGCTCCTCATTCATATCCTGGTTCATCCGTAAGGGCTTGACACTCGTCAAAGCTATCACCGAATCGGTGACTGTGGAAAATGTGGATTGTCGCCTGCTTGTACACCCGCGATCTTGAATGATACAAACCCTGAAGGTCGGGCACTTCGGTTTGCGTTATGTCCGCTGAAGGTGGCCAATGGCAGAACAGACTCGAATAGTCATCGTCGACGATCATCCTTTCGTGCGCGAAGGGCTCAAGCAGCTCTTGGCCGGACAAACGGACTTCGAATTGATTGCGGAAGCGTCCTCCGTCAGCGATGCGCAGGCCAAAATCGATGCCGACGAGCCCGATGTCGCAGTCGTCGATTTGGCGCTCGGTCAGGACGACGGCATCGATTTGGTGCGTTGGATCCGTCAAAACCATCCTGACGTGCGAGTGCTCGTCCTCTCGATGCAGGACGAGGCGTTGTACGCGGAGCGCTTACTGCGGCTCGGCGTGAGCGGCTACGTGATGAAAAACGTGGCGGGCACGGATTTCCTCGTGGCCTTGCGCAAGGTCGCGCGCGGTCAGAGGCACGTGAGCGCAGCGATGGGCGAGCGACTGCTGAGCCAAGTGGCGCGCGGGCGCACCTTGGGGGCCGATGAGGACCCAGTGTCTGCACTGACCGAACGCGAGCTCGAAGTCTTCCGACTGATCGGCGAGGGCATCAGTACCCGTGAGATCTCTCAGCGGCTCGAGCTGTCGATGAAAACGGTCGATGCCCACCGCCGGCACATGCGCGAGAAATTGAATCTGCGCTCGACGAGCGAGCTCATTCGTTATGCCACCCGTTGGGTGGCCGACCGAGCAAGCAATTCCGGTACAGCACGCGCAAACTCGTAACCGGTCTGGGCTCCCCTCTGCATTTCATGTGCCCTGGACCGGTGAACGGGGCGTTGAGACGCCCGTCTCCCTATGCCTAACTCATTGAACGGCAAAGTGCATTTTGCATAAGTCGGGTTGCGGCACGGCCACATCGAAAAGGCGTGCCTGACGCCTCCGACATTAGGGGATCGGCTGATATCCCCTACAACCCCTGTACAAGAAGATCGTTGGCGGGTCCTCGGACCGGGTCTAGGCGGCCAGCAGCCGCCACCGGGGGGATGCTTTGCACGTATTTGAGTCTTCTTGGACGTGAACGCCGCTTACACAACTTGCCAGCGCTCTCCGGACGAAGCGGCGGATGCCCTCGAGGACGGTCTTCAGGCCGCAATTCGAGCGCTCGAAACCGGATCTTCGCTGGCGCACCAGCTCTTGGATGCCGCGCCGGTGCAGATCGTCGTGCTCGACCGCAGCCTCATCGTGCGCTGGACGAATGCGGCTTTTGCGCAGGCTCGCAAGTTGGTGCGTAGCTCCCTGCCGGGGCGGCCGGTGACCGAGCTGTTGGGAGAGCTCGGCACGCGCGAGATTCATTTCCGTCGCACGCTGGAAGGCGAGTCGGCGCACTTCGTGATTCGCACGCCGACGCTACCCGACAGCACGATGCGCGATCTGAACGTGTACCTGCGGCCACTACACACCCCGCAGGGCGAGATCGCGGGTCTGTGCATGTATATCGGCGATCTGCGCGTCTTGAATCCGAGTCAGGAAAAGATTCCGACCACGGCCGAAGCGCTGCGCCAGGTCTTCGGCTCGATACCGAACTATGTGTTCGTGCTCGACCGAGAGATGCGGATCTTGTTCGCCAATCGGGGCGTGAGGAACTTGAGGCCGGAGGAGCTCGAAGGCCGGCACATTACCGACGCCTTTCCGCCCAAGTTGCACGCCACCGTGCTGTCGGCACTGCATCGAGTGTTGCAGTCGGGGCAGCTCGATGGCTTCACGGCAGAGCTCAACACCGACGGGCAGCTGCGGCACTTCGATACCGCGATCACGCCGGTGCGGATCGGCGGTCAGATCATTGCATTGACGATGATCGGGGCCGAAACGACCGAGCAGGTACGGGCGGAGCGGGCGATCGCCACCCAGGCGCGCATGATCGAGTCGATGCTCGAAGGCGTCGCCGTCGTCAACGAGCAAGGTCTCATTGAAATCACGAATCCTGCCTTCGACCGAATGTTCGGTTACGACCGCGGCGGGCTGATCGGCCGCGACATGACGGAGCTGACGGACGGCGCATTTGCCCAGCGCGGCCGTTGGCCGCTCGCACCGGGTACGACGTCGACGACCATCGAATTCGAGGCGCTGCGCCGCGACGGGACGATGTTCGCGGCAGCGGGCGTGTTATCGCGCTTCGAAATCGCCGGCCGCAATCACAGTCTGATCGTCCTGCAAGACGTGAGCGAGCGCAAACAGCTCGAGCGCGCGATTCTTCTTGCAGTGAATCGCGAGCAATACCGCATCGGCAACGATTTGCACGACGGCTTGGGGCAGGAGCTCACGGGCATTGCGCTCATGTTGCGCGGCGTTGCCGGTCGTTTGACGACCGAGTATCCGGCGATCCTCCCGGAAATCGAGAGCATCACGAAGCTGGTGAGCAATGCCATCGAGAACACGCGCGCACTCGCGCGTGGATTGTCGCCCGTGAATCTCGAGCGGGGCGGCCTGCAAGACGCCCTCGAGGGGCTCGCGATGAATGCCTTCGAGCTCTACGGCGTTCAAGTGTCGTTCTCCCACCGCATCCAGGGTTCCAAGCCGCTCGGCGCAGAGCTTGCAAACCATCTGTATCGGATCGCTCAAGAAGCCATCCGCAATGCCGTACGTCACGGTCAGGCTCGGACTATACGACTGCACTTAAGGGTGACCCGCGGTAAGGTAAGCCTTGCGATCACCGACGATGGCATCGGCTTACCGGAGCGAGCGATGGACGCGACCGGCATGGGGTTGAAGATCATGCGGTATCGAGCTCGGATGCTCGGTGGCGAGCTTCATTTCGAACGCGTCGAGCCGACCGGAACCCGCATCGTTTGCGAATGTCCCATCGAGCGCGACGATCAAGGCGCACGTCCCAAGGCACGACGAAAGACCAAGCGATCGACGTCCAATGGACCGTCATGAGCGGGCAGGGATGCGCACCGCGACGCAAGGTTGTTCAGAGAGTCAAAGAGAAGTCGATAGACATTCTGGTGCCGCTGATGAGGCGGTGATTGTTAGGAGAAGGTAATGACGATAGGCCCATCGATGTTCAAAACACCGCACAAGCCGCTGACGGCGGCACCCAAGGATCGCAAACGCCGCGTATTGATCGTCGACGATCATCCGATCGTGCGACAAGGCTTGCGCCGCCTGATCGAGGCGGAAGCCGATCTGGAAGTCTGCGGCGAAGCCGAGACGGCGCGCGAAGCGAAGTCGCTGATCCGCGAGCTCGAGCCCGATGCGGTGATCGTCGACGTGTCCTTGAAGCAGGGCGATGGCCTCGAGCTCGTGAAGGACGCTCGTGCGCATTACCCGTCGCTGCCGTTGCTCGTGCTGTCGATGCACGACGAGGCGATTTATGCGGAGCGCATGCTGTCCGCCGGTGCGAACGGTTACATCATGAAGCAGGCTGCGTCGGATCAATTCCTGATCGCGTTGCGCCGGGTTCTCGAAGGCGGCATTTACGTGAGCGAAGCGGTCGGCAACAGCATGATCGAGAAGTTCGCTTCGGGCGGCGCCTACATTTCGGCGAACCCGATCGACAGCCTGACGAACCGCGAGCTGCAGGTGTTGCACATGATCGGCAAGGGTCTGTCGACGCGCCAAACCGCCGAGGCGCTGAACCTCAGCGTCAAGACGGTCGAATCGCACCGCCAGCGCATCAAGCGCAAGCTGTCTTTGCGTACTTCCGCGCAGCTCATGCAGTACGCGGTCAATTGGTATGCGGGACGCGAGCCCGGCTCTGCGGGCAGGGGCTGATCGCCGCGCCGTCAGCGGATGATGTTCAGTGTCATGTCGCTCGATCAGGCGACCCTCAGCGGGCTAATCGCCAGCCTCGTGATGCTCGGCATCCCGGCCGCGGTTGCCATCGCCGCGCTGTGGTGGCGTAGCGCCAGGCTGCGCCGCAAGCATCGCGAGTTGCTCGACACCCATCGACGTAATCGGGCCATCGTCGAGGCGTCGGGCGAAGGCGTGCTCGAGTTGAGCAGCGATGGACGCGTGCGTTACGCCAACCCGGCCGCCGCCAAGCATCTGGGTTACGAGCTGGAGGAATTGATCGGTCGCGACTATCGCGAGTTCATCAATACCGAAGGCGACACGGACCAGTCGACCGATGTCGTTCGTCGCGTGCGGTTGACGACCGACATCATGCGCGGCGTCGGTGCGCTCCTGCGCCGCAAGGACGGCCAGCGACGCCCGGTCGAATATCGCATCGTGCCGATCACGGACGACGGTACGACGGTCGGTACGGCGCTGACGTTCCGCGACGTGAGCGAGCGCGAGCGACTCGACCTGCTGCTCAAGGACATGCAGACGACGGCTCGTATCGGCGGCTGGGAATACGACGTCGAAACGAAGCGAATGCATTGGACTGAGGTCGTGTATTCGATTTTCGGCGTCGAGACCAAGGACCCTCCGCTTTCCTTGCTCGAGAGCCGTCCTTACTTTCATCCCGACGACTGGCCGAAATTCAAAACGGCCGTGGATACGGCGATCGCTCTCGGCAAGGCCGCCGATCTGGAGCTGCGCCTCGCGAGCCGCGGCCAACCTCAACGGTGGCTGCGCGTCATTCTCAAAGCCGAGCGACGCAACAACAAGACGGTGCGGCTGCACGGCACCTACCAGGACGTCACCGAGCGAATTCACACCGAGCTCAAGGTTCTCGAGACTCGCGATTTCTACGAGCTGACGCTCGATGCGATGCCGACGATGGTCGCGTATTACGATCGCGACCTGCGCCTCACGTATGCGAATCGGGCCATGGTGGAGTGGCTCGGGCAGTCGCGTTCGGCGGTGCTCGGCAAGCACTTGAAAGAAGTCACGCCGGTCGACGAGCGCGAAGCGATCGCGCCGCACGTGGCGGCAGCGTTGCGCGGAGAGGCCTCGAATCTCACGCACAGCGGCACGCGCAACGGCGAACGGCGCGACTGGCAGACGCATTTCATCCCTCGCTTCGACGCGCAAGGCGAAGTGCGAGGCTTCTTCTCGATTGCCTACGATCTGACCGAGCTCAAACGCCTCGAAGCACGGCTCTTGCAGGCACAGAAGATGGAAGCCATCGGTCAGCTGACCGGCGGCATCGCGCACGACTTCAACAATCTGCTCGGCGTCGTGCTCGGCAATCTGCAGTTGCTCGAGCGCAGCCTCGCCGAGACGCCGAGCCTTGCACGCAAGGTTCACACGGCCATGCGCGCTGCGGTGCGCGGCGCGGATCTCACGCGCCGTTTGCTGACGTTCGCGCGGCGCCAAATCCTGGATCCGACGGTCGTCGATCTCAATCGTCAGCTCACCGCGTTCAAGGATCTCTTGCAGCGGACGTTGGGCGAGTCGATCGAAGTGCGGCTCGTTCAGTCGCCGGAAATCTGGCACGTGCGCATCGACGTCGGCCAGTTCGAGAACGCAATCCTGAATCTCGCGATCAATGCACGCGATGCCATGCCGGAAGGCGGGCGTCTGACCGTGCGTTCGGAGAACGTCGTGCTCGATGCGGCGTTTTGTAGCGAGCACCCCGAAGTCGAGCCCGGCGAGTACGTGTGCATCAGCGTGAGCGATACCGGATCCGGCATCGAGCCGGAGGTGTTGAAGCGCGTATTCGAGCCTTTCTTTACGACGAAGGAATCCGGCAAGGGCAGCGGCCTCGGTCTGGCAATGGTGCACGGCTTTGCCGAGCAGGCCAGCGGAATTGCAACGATCGAGAGCGAGAAAGGGCGCGGCACGACCGTCAAGATTTTCCTGCCTCGCAGCCGCGAGGAGCAGTCCGAGCGGGAAGACACGATCGTCACGAAGGTGGCGCCGGGCGGCAACGAGACCATCCTCGTCGTCGAGGACGATGCCGATCTGCGAGAGACCGTCGTCACCGCTCTGAGCCAACTCGGTTACCGCGCCTTGGCCGCATCGAATGCCGACGCCGCCATGCGCATCCTGATGGGGCCGGAACGCATCGACTTGCTGTTCACCGACGTGATGATGCCAGGGGGCATGCTGGGTCCGACGCTCGCAAAGCGAGCCCGTGAACTACGTCCGGACATCGAGGTGCTGTTCACGACAGGCTATGTCGACACGAGTGCGCTGAGCGGCCCCGGCTTGTCCTCGACGGACATCATTCACAAGCCGTATCGAAACGAGGAGCTCGCAATGCGCATTCGGTACATATTGGACCAGGAGGCGCGCGTTGCTTGAGCAGGCGAACAGATTGCTCGTCATCGACGATCAGGCCGATCTTTGCGAATTCATTTCCGAGGCGGCGACGGCGCTAGGGTTCGAAACGCGTGCTGTAACCGATCCCGAAACATTCCGCGCTGCGGTCCAGGAGTTTCAGCCCACGGTGGTGGTCCTGGATCTGCAAATGCCCGGCGCCGACGGCATCGAGCTGCTGCGGTTCTTGGGCGAACGCGGGAGCAAGGCGCACGTGCTAGTTGCGAGCGGCATGGATCAGCGGGTGCTTGCGACGGCCGAACAGATCGGACGTGCGCAGGGCCTGAGCATGTTGGGAGCGCTACAAAAGCCCATTCTGCTCGCAGATCTCGAAGCGATGCTGCGTCGCTGCGTTCGCGGAGATTCGCCCATCACGCCGGAAGTGCTCGCATCCGCCATCGATAACGACGAGATCCGGGTTCACTATCAGCCCAAGGCGACGCGCGTAGCTCCTGGGCGCTGGATCATCGAAGGCGTCGAGGCGTTGGCGCGCTGGCAACATCCAGTGTTCGGTTTCGTCTCGCCGGCACGCTTCATTCCGATTGCCGAGAAGAACGGTCTGATTCGCCGATTGACCGAGCGTGTGCTCGAAACCGCGCTTGCCCAGTGCTGCACGTGGGACGCGCACGGGTTGCAGCTTTCGGTCGCCGTGAATCTTTCGCCGCAGCTCTTGAACGATCTTTCGTTCCCCGATCATGTCGCGCGCATGGCCTCGCAAGTCGGCGCCGATGCACGACGCATCGTGTTCGAGGTCACCGAAACCGCGGCCATGTTCGATCCGGGCACGACGATGGATGTGCTCACGCGCATGCGCGTGAAGAATTTCGGCTTGTCGATCGACGATTTCGGCACCGGCTATTCGTCGCTCAAACAGCTCTATCTGATGCCGTTCAGCGAGTTGAAGATCGACACTTCGTTCGTTCGCGACATCTTTGCCCACGAAGACGCCCGCACGATGGTCGAAACCATGGTGCTGCTCGCCCATAAGCTCCGCCTCACCGCCTGCGCCGAAGGCGTCGAATCCCAGGAAGTGCTCGACTTTCTCGACAATGTCGGCTGCGACCGCGCCCAGGGCTATTTCATCGGCCGACCGATGGCCGGCGATGTCCTCGAAGAGAAGGTGCGGGAGTGGAATGGGCGGAAGGCCGGCTAGCCGGCCGCGGGAAGGGGATGAGGGAATAAGGGAAGAAGGGAAAAGGGAACCGAGAAAGGAAGTCGCAGCCGCACCCACCGACGACGAGGCAACGGAAGCCCGAAACAGAAGACCGCTCGAGCGGTCCTGCCCCCACCGATTCCATTTCCGGTTTCGATCGAGTACTAAGGGACGCACGTCGGACGTGCAGCATTTCTCTTCCCTCCTTTCCCTTTTCCCCTTTCCCTTTTCCCTTTTCCCCTTTCCCGACTTAAACCTTCCCCTGCCGCACCGCATCCAAATGCACGATGGCCCCAGAAATGCGCGCGCTGAAGCCTGAACGGACGGCTGAGACTGCGTCGATCTCCGACGCGGCGCTCGTCGAGGCTGCGCGCCGCGGCGACATGCGGGCGTTCGAACGCTTGTATCGCTTGCACGTGGGGCGGGTGATGGGCTTGTGTCTGCGCATGACGCGCCATCGAGAGATTGCGGAGGATTGCGTGCAACAGACATTCGTACGGGCGTGGCGGAACTTGGCGGCGTTCGAGGGCCGCAGCGCGTTCGGTACGTGGCTGCATCGCATCGCCGTCAACGAGGTGCTGACGCATGCGCGCAATCGAGGGACGCGCAGCGAAGGTGTCTCGCAGACGACGCACGACGAGGATGACGATTCTTTGGGCACGTTCGGCGATGCGTCCGTTGCGATGGACGGCGCGGATGTGATGGATGTGGAGAAAGCGCTGGCCAGTCTGCCGGAGGGTTCGCGACACGTCGTCGTGCTGCAAGCCATCTACGGGTACAGCCACGAAGAAGTTGCGGACATGCTGGGTGTTGCCGTCGGTACTTGCAAAGCGCAGTTGCATCGCGGCCGAAAGCTCTTGCGTGCGCGGTTGGGATTGCCGGAGCTCGACACATGAACGAACCGCATGATCCACTCGATCGCTTGCTGGCCGAGCTGCCGCGCTCGGTCGAGCCGTCGCGCGATCTGTGGCGCGACATCGAGGCCGAAATCGCGGCGGACAAGCCGCGCGCAGGCGGCGCGCTCCATACGCAACGCTGGTTCCAGCTCGCGGCGGCGCTCGTGCTCGTCGTGACCTCTTCGGTCATGACCTTCTTCGTCATGCGCACCTCCACGCAGGAGCAGATTGCGCGTGCACGCCAGGAAGTGGCCGAGCAAATGCAACCGGTGCTGCCGACGACACCCGTGCGTTTCGACAGCCTCGGGCTCGACAAGCGTTACGAGCAGCTGCGCGCAGAGCTCGATGCCGAATACTCCAAGCACATTCAATACTTGCCGCCGATGGCGCGCGCGAAAGTAGAACGCGATATCGCCGAGCTGCGCCGCTCGGCGGACGAGATTGCTGCGACGCTCGCACAGTATCCGAGCGATCCGCTGTTACAGGACCTGCTGGTCTCGACGTATCAACGCGAGATGCAGGTGTTGTCGGAAGTCAATTCAATGGCTGCTTCAACGGCGGCGGGAACCGATCTATGAACGTTCGATCCATGAAACGACAGTTCGGCGTGGGCTTGGGCGCCATGCTGTGGGTGTTCGCCGCAGCGAGTTGGTCTGCGTCGGTGGAAAAGCGCGCGCCTGCCGACCCGAACGGCGAGGTGGAAATCGTCAATGTCGCTGGCTCGGTGCGCGTCATCGGCTGGGACCGCGCGGAGGTGGAGCTTCGCGGCCAGTTGGGCAGGGACGTCGAGCGCTTGGATTTCAATTCGGATGAGAAGCGGACCGAGATTCGCGTCGTGTTGCCGCGCGGCAGCTCGCGCGATGCAGACTCCGACCTCACCGTGCGCGTTCCCGCGACGAGTGCGCTCAAGGTCAACACGGTCAGTGCCGACCAAACGATCCAAGGCATGCGGGGTGCGCAACGTTTGCAGACGGTGAGCGGGACGATTCATGCCGAAACCGGCGGCGACGATTTCGCGGGCAAGACGATCAGCGGCGATATCGTCGTGTCTGCCGCGGCGAGCGCGAAGCCGGCGATTTACACGGTCTCATCGGTGAGCGGCGACCTCGAAGTGTCCAAGGTCAGCGGGGAGATCGACATTCAAACGGTGAGCGGCGATATCAAGGTCACGGCGACCGAGCTCACGCGAGCGCGCGTGCGCACGACGAACGGAGATGTCGAGATTTCGGCGCGGCTGGCGAGCGGTGCGCGGTTCGACGCGGAAACGATCAGCGGCGATGTCGATTTGCGCCTTGCGGGACCGCTCGACGTGGAGTTCGACGTTCATACCTTCAGCGGCGATATCGAGACCTGTTTCAGCGACGGCATCGTAAACGTCGCCCGTTACGGCCCGGGCCAGCATTTCTCTTTCGTACGCGGCGGCGGCAGCGCGATGGTGCGAATCAAGACGATGAGCGGAACCGTCGATGTGTGCGGACGCTGAGCTGATAGTCGCACGCCGGCGACAAGGCCGTTGAGGGAATCCCTGACCTGGCGTGCACGGCGCACATCGCGCCTGCGCAGCACTGCTCGGTTTGACAGCGGGCCCATAGCGCTGCCCTGAGGGGGAAGGTTAGGATCCTTCCCCGCATGAGCCAATCGAGCCCTATCACCCTTACACCGGCGTCGGCCAGCCAGTGGCGGATTTTGCTGGTGGACGATGAGCCGACGCAGCGGCTCATCATGGCGCGTCTGCTGAAACGGGCAGGGTACGAGGTGGATACGGCCAGCAACGGCCGCGAAGCGCTCGCGAAGCTCGAAGCAGGCGACTTCCAGCTCATGATCACGGACTGGGAAATGCCGGAGATGGACGGCGTCAGTCTGTGCAGCGCCGTTCGGTCCCTCGAGAACAAAGCCTACGTCTACACCATCCTGCTGACGGCGCGCGATGCGATCGAGCACGTGGTCGCCGGCCTGCAGGCAGGCGCAGACGACTATCTCACGAAGCCGGTCGTCGAGCCCGAGCTCATTGCCCGCCTGAATACCGGCAAGCGCATCGTGACGCTCGAACGCTCGTTGCGTGCCGCGAATGAAGAGAACCGCCGTCTGTCGATCACCGATCCGCTCACCGGCGCGTTCAACCGCCGTTACTTGATGGAGCAACTGCCTCGGGAGCTCGATCGCGGGCCGCGTTACGGCCGTCAGCTCGCCGTGATCATGTGCGACGTCGATCATTTCAAGAAGATCAACGACAGCTACGGACATCACATCGGCGACGAGGTGCTGAAGTGGTTCGTCGCGAAGCTCACTGCGACGCTACGAACGACGGATTGGGTCGCGCGCTACGGCGGCGAGGAGTTCGTCGTCGTGTTGCCGGAAACCAATGTCGTCAACGGAACCGTGGTCGCCGAACACTTGCGTTCGCAAGTGGCCGCCGAGCCGTTCATGTCGGGAAGCATCTCCTTCCCCGTGACGGCAAGCTTCGGCGTTTCAGGATGGGCGTCGGTCGTGCCTACCGGCGCGACGCTCGATGCGCTGATGATGCGTTGCGACTCAGGCGTGTACGCGAGCAAGGCGAACGGCCGCAATCGTGTCACGACCGAAGCGCTCGATTAACGCGGTCATCCTGCTTTTGCCGCCGGCGGCGGTGTCTGTGCCTTCAAGAACTCTGCGGCTTCGATGAAACGCTCGCGCAGTTGCTGCACGAGCTCCTTCAAACGCGGTTGATCGACGCTCGGTGCTTGCGTCTCGAGCGCATAAGCAAGCTCGCGCAATGCATGCGCGTGGATGTTCGCGCTCGCACCCTTCAGTTTGTGCGCAGCGCGGCTCAGCGCATGGCGATCATGAGCCTCGAGCGCAGCTTGAATCTCCTCCAAGACCTGCTCGCCGCTGGTGATGAAGGTCGACACGAGCTCGAGGGCGAATTCCGGATCGCCGTCGGTGATCTCGTTGAGCCGCGCGAGATCGATCGGTGCGCCTGGCGTCGAGGCGGTGTTTTGGCGCTCCATCGCCTTTGCGGCAAGCCCGTAACGCTCCAGGGTTTCGTGCAAGCGGTCGATGTCGAGCGGTTTGGTGAGGAAACCGTTCATGCCCGCTTCCATGCAGCGCTCCAGCTGTCCCGTCATGGCATTGGCCGTGAGCGCGACGATGGGCGTCATGCGCTCGCCGCGCTCGATCTCGCGAATGCGTCGCGTGGCGGTCAGTCCATCCATCACCGGCATTTGTAGATCCATCAAGATGAGGTCGAACTTGCCTTCCTGGAAGGCTTTGACGCCTTCGGCGCCATTGTCCGCGACGCGCACGCGACAACCCATGCGCTCGAGAAACCGCACGGCCACTTTCTGGTTGACCGGATTGTCCTCGACGAGCAGCACATTGCCGTCGTAGCGTTTCGCGGAATCGCTGCCGACCAAGGTGCCGCGCGTGACGATCGGCTGGCTCTGCAAATGCCATTCCTTCGCTTCGCGCGCGAGCACGCGATCGAGGCATTCGAACAGCTCGCGTGCGCGGATCGGCTTGGTGAGATAGCCTGCGAAGCCGAGCGATGCAAATCGACGGATGTCGCCGTGCCGATCGACGGACGTCAGGATGACGACGCGCGCATTCGACAAGTGCGGATCGGAGTTGATGCGCTCGCCAAGCGTCGCACCATCCATGTCTTCCATCTGATAGTCGGCGAGCACGATGTCGTACGGATGATTGTCCGCACGGCCCTGACGCAAGAATTGCAGCGCTTCGTGTCCCGTCGTGGCGAGGCTGACGTCGTAACCGGCGTGCAGCAATTGGCCGGCGAGCACGCGACGATTGGTCTCGTGATCGTCGACGATCAGTACGCGACGTCCCAGACGATGCAATTCGACCGGACGCTGTTCGGCGGTGCCCGCGGCCAGCTCGAGCGGCAGCCTGAACCAGAACGTCGAGCCCTTGCCGAGCTCGCTTTCGACGCCGACCGTACCGCCCATCATTTCGACCAGCCGGCGCACGATCGACAAACCGAGCCCCGTGCCGCCGAAGTGCCGCGTCGTCGAGGCATCCGCCTGGACGAACGGCTGGAAGAGCGTGTTGATGGTCTCGGGCGCAATGCCGATGCCGGTGTCGCGAACCTGGAATTCGATCACCGCTTTGCCGTTCTCGCGACCGAGACTGCTGACCTCGATGACGATCTCGCCGTGACGCGTGAACTTGATCGCGTTACCGACGAGATTGATCAAGCACTGACGGATGCGTTGCGGATCGCCGATGACGCGGTCCGGAACGTCCGGATGCACGTGCACGATGAGCTCGAGATTCTTCGCCGCCGCCTGGAAGGCCATCATGCCGCCGACGTCTTCGACATTGCCGCGCAAGTCGAGCTCGATTGCCTCGATGTCGAGCTTGCCGGCCTCGATCTTCGAGAAATCGAGAATGTCGTTGATCACGGTGAGCAACGAATCGGCGCTCGCGCGAATCGTCTCGGCATAGTCGCGCTGTGTGCGGTCGAGCTGCGTATCGAGCAACAATCCGGTCATGCCGATGATGCCGTTCATCGGCGTGCGAATCTCGTGACTCACGTTGGCGAGGAAGAAACTCTTCGCACGGCTTGCAGCTTCCGCTGCTTCGGTCGCTTTCACGAGCGCTTCGCGCGCCGCTCGGGCCTCGGTGACGTCCTGTAGCGAACCCGACAGGCGCAACGGACGACCCTGCGCATCGCGTTCGGCTTTCGCGCGCGCACGATACCAACGGTATTCGCCGGACTTCGTTTGCAACCGAATCTCGACGTCGTAGGGTTGATCCTGCTGGAAGTGCGCTTGCGTGGCGGCCGCGACCGCTTCGGTGTCGTCGGGATGCAGGTGGTCGCGCAGGAAATTCGTATTGCTCGGCAGCTCGTCCGGCGAATAGCCGAGCAGCTCGATCAAACGCGGCGAGCACCAGGCATTGCCGTTCGCCTCCAGCTCCCACAGGCCGTCCTGCGTACCGTTGATCGCGCGCTCGAAGCGACGTTGCGCGAGCTGCAACGCATCTTCCGCGAGCTTTTGCTCGTGGATGTCCTGAATCGAGCCGGCGATCGTCACGGCTTGGCCCTGCGCATCGCGCTCGGCCGTGCCGCGTTGGCGGAACCAGCGATATTCGCCGTTGCCGCAACGTATGCGGCAATCGATGACGTACGGTGCGCCTTCCATGATGTGACGTCGCGTCGCTTCGCGGTGACGCTCCGAGTCCTCGGGATGCAGCAGCGTCGCGAGCTCGTCGAAGTTCGTCGGCAGCTCGCCCTGTCGATAGCCGAGCAAGGTGTGATAGCTCGAGGACAACCACACGCGGCCGTGGACGATGTCGGCTTCCCAGTGACCCTCCGAGCTCGACAGCGAGGCGCGTTCCAAACGGCGCTCGGCAATGCGCAATTGTTCGGCTTGTTGAGCAAGCTGCTCGGCCGCCTGGATTTCCTTCGTAATGTCCCACGACGCGCCGAGCGCAGAGACCGGCTGCCCCTGCTCGTCGAAGAACAGCTTGACGTAGTTCTGGACGTGCACGACCGAACCGTCGGTGCCCTGGCCTCGATAGCGATACGAGAACCGGTCCGTACCGAGCCGCATCGCTTCGGCGATCTTCTCGGCAAAGACGTGGCGATCGTCCGGATGAATGCGTCGTTCGAGCTCGGCGATGTCATAGCGATCGTCGCCGGGCCGCAAGAGGGCCTTGATGGGATTCTCGACCCACAGGAATTCGAGAACCCGCAAGTCGATTTCCCAGGAGCTGATGTCGGCCACTTGCGTGGCGATGCTCAAGCGCTCGAGCAAGAGCTGCTGCTGAACGCGTTGCCGCTCGAGCTTCTCCGCCGCTTCGACGTTTGCCGTGACGTCCCAGGAGACGCCGAGCAACCGCACCGCGCGCCCGCTCGTCGGATCGACGACGAAATGCGCATGGTTTTCGACGTGCACGATGCCGCCGTGCTTGCCGTGACCTCGGTAGCGGAACGAGAAGCTGCGCTTGCGCTCCTTGAGCGCCTTGCGAGCCGCGTCCCGGAAAACGTGCCGATCCTCCGGCAGCACGATCTCTTCGGCGAACTTCTCGAGCGAAACGCCGCTCATGGGCATTTCCTTGAGCGAGCGGATGGGATTCTCGGACCACAGGAAGATCCCGCGTTCCATGTCCACTTCGAACGAGCAGATGCCGGCCGCCTCCGACGAGAGCTTCAAGCGCTCGAGCAGCACCTCTTGTTGACGTGCTTGCTCTTCGAGACGCTGCTGGTCTTCGACTTCGCGGGTCACGTCCCAAGACACGCCGAGCAGGCTTCGTGCCCATCCGCTCTCGTCGCGCATGAGCCGCGCATGCGATTGCACGTGCACGATGTTGCCGTCGGCGCCGATCGCGCGATACCGCAGCGAGAAGCGGTCGGTCTTCGCACGCAATGCCGCCGTCACCGCGTCGCGGAACAAGTCGCGATCCTCCGGATGCAGCCGGGCGGCGAGAAATGCATCCGTGGATTGCGAGCGATCGGGCCGCGTATCGCCTAGCGCAGGCAGCCAATTCTCGGTCCAGAGGAAGCGATTGGTGCTGAGATCGATCTCCCACGAGCAAATGCCGGCTGCCTCCGTCGCCATACTGAGTCGTGCGAGCAGCAGCCGTTCCTGACGAGCTTGTTGCTCGAAACGCTCGGCGGCTTCGACTTCCTTCGTGACATCCCACGCCGCACCGAGCAGTCGCACCATGCGGCCTTGCTCGTTCGGTACGAGATACGCGTGCGTCTGGACGTGGACCAGCTCGCCCGCCTCGGTGTAGGCGCGATAACGGAAAGAGACTCGATTCGAGCCGGTGGCAAACGCTTCGCGCAGCGCGTTCGGCAGGATCTTCCGGTCCTCCGGATGAATCACGAGGCTGAATTTCTCGAGCGTCGGATTGTCGCGCAGCGCGTATTCGAGCCCTTTGATCGGATTTTCGACCCACAGGAGCTTCTTCTCTTCGAGGTCGACTTCGTAGGTGCCGATGCCGACGGCTTCGGTGGCAATTGCCAAGCGGTCGTTGAGCGCGCGTTCCTGTGCCGCCTGCCGCTGCAAAAGATCGGTCGTTTGGACCTCGTTCGTGATATCGACCGTCGCGCCGAGCAACCGCGTTCGAGCGCCGGTCGCATCTCTCATGACCTGCGTGAAGGTCTGCAGGTGGCGAACGGTGCCGTCGGGCCGTAGCACCCGGAAACGATATGAATAGGTGTCCTGGCCGCTCTTGATCGCCTGCCGTGTCAGTTCATCGATCTGCTGCAGATCGTCCGGATGGATGAGCTTGCGAACTTCGTCGCTGTACACGTCGAGCGGCACGTGCTCGAGCCCGAATGCCTTCGTGCGGTTCTCCACCCAGACGAACTTGCCGCTGCGCGCATCCATCTCCCATGTGGAGACGCCGGCTGCGCGGCTCGCAACGCTGATGCGCTCGAGCAGCGTGCGCACATGCGCTGCCTGGGCTTCGAGCTGTTGGGCGTGCTCGACTTCGGCCGTGACGTCCCACGTAACGCCGACCCCGCGCACCGGTTGGCCGCTTGCGTCGCGAAAGACTCGAACGTGCGTCTGCACGTAGCGCACTTCGCCGTTGGGCCGCACGATCCGATGGCGGGTCGAAGCTATGGCCTTGTGGGGATCGGCGATGAACGATGCGTTCAGCCTGGCCGTGGTCTCATCGAAATCGTCGGGATGAACGACCTCGCGCAGCTCCTGCTCTTCTTTGATGTCTCGGCCGAGGATCTGGACCGTGATCGCATCGCACTTGAGCTTGCGGGTCGCCAGATCGATTTCCCAGACGCCGATGCCGGCCGTTTCGGTCGCAAGATTGAACCGGTCGCGCAGCTCGACACTTTCGGGCGCGGACACATCGACGGCATTCGGCTCGGGCACGGTCTCGCGATGCGCGATGCGCTGCGTCCCGTAAAAGGCGAGTGCTGCGCCACAGGCACCCGCGAATGCGTAGCCGATCGCAGTTGCGGCCGGGCCGCCCACACCGAGAAACAAGACCGTGCCGAGTGCGGCGGCGATGACGACGCAGGCAAGAAGCAGCCTACGCAGGCGCGGCACCGCATTAGCAAAATGAGAGGGGGCAGGCACGGTCGGCGAATATCCGCGATACGTTGGGTTCTCGAGCCATAAGATCGGCCGGCCAACCTCATCATTGAGCGGATATCCTCACAAGCGACGGCGTCTAGCCGTGAGAACTTTCAGGGATCGCCGTAGCATCCGCGGTCCGTCGGGTCCCCGTAGTGTTACTTGCGTCACACCGCTTTGCCCCACTGGACGGACGACTGTGAACTCGCGCACAGTTTGCGGGCCCTCGCCGTCAGGCTCGGCCCGCGGCCCGGCGGTCGCTCGTAAAGGTTTCTTGTTCGAGGTGCATCGATGCGTATTGCAAAGCTTGCCTTGTACGTTCTGGGCGGATTGATCGCGCTGATCGTGTTGGCGCTCGTGCTCATCGTCGTCTTCGTCGATCCGAACGATTATCGCGACGATATCGAGCGCATCGCCGAGGCCAAGACCGGCCGCAAGCTCACCTTGCAGGGCGATTTGGACCTCAAGCTGTTTCCTTGGCTTGCACTGCAGACGGGCCCTGCGAGCCTGGCCGATGCACCCGGATTCGGCGACGAGCCCTTCGTCTCGATTCAAGGGGCGCGACTCAGCGTGCGCGTGTTGCCGCTCTTGAGAGGCAAGCTCGAGATCGGGACGGTGGCCCTCGATTCGCCGCAGGTGCGTCTGATCACGGACGAATCCGGACGCAACAACTGGGATGACCTGGGCGGCGAAGACGACTCGAGTGCGCCTGCACCGGAAACCGAAACAAGCTCGATGGAGATTCCGACGATTGCCGGACTCACCGTGAAGAACGCAGCCGTCACCATCGAGAATCGTCAGGAGGGGACCCGGCGAGCTTTGCGCAATTTCAATTTGGCGACCGGGCGGCTGGCGTCCGGCGAGCCGTTCGATCTCGAAAGCGACTTTGTCGTCGATCTCGACCAAACGCTGTCGATCCAGGTGGATCTCGAAAGCCGCGTCACGGCGGACTTCGATAGCAACGTTCACCGGTTGGCCAAACCGGCGATCGACTTGACGCTGACCGGCGAGGGTTATCCGAAAGACGGCATTCCCGTGCAGATTCGCGCCGCGGCGATCGAAGCGGATCTCGGAGGTGAGCTGTATCGGCTCGAGGGTTTGACGATTGCAGCGACCTGGCGCGGCGAAGGGTTTCCCGATGCCGGTGTGCCGGTCTCATTGCAGGCCAAGGAGCTCAGCGCGAATCTGGCGCAGCAAACGCTCGAAACGCAGGATCTGTATGCGGACATTGCCGGCGCGAAGTTGAGCGCCATGCTCACCGGTTCGAAGATCCTCGATGCGCCGCGCTTGGAAGGACGACTTGCGCTCGCACCGGTGACGCTGCGCGATTGGATGGCGAAGCTCGGTGTCGAGTTGCCGGAAACGCGCGACTCGTCGGTCTTTCGCGAGCTCAGCTTTTCGAGCAATGCAGTGCTCACGAAATCGAGCGCAGAGCTGCAGAACATCACGCTCACGCTGGATGACACCACGGCGACCGGCTCGCTCGGCGTGACGAATTTCGATCCCGTGGCGTTGAAGTTCGATCTCGGCGTCAATCGCATCGATGCGGACCGGTATTTGCCGCCGCCCGTCGAAGGCGAGCAGACGAAAGCCGACGACGAAGGCCCCACCGAGATCCCGGTCGAGCTGATCCGAAAACTGAATGCTCAGGGCGAGCTGCGCATCAACGAAGCGGTGTTCGCCGGTATGAAGTTCTCGAAGCTGCGCCTCGGCGTGAATGCGCGCGACGGCAAGGCGCGATTTCATCCGTTCGAAGCTTCGATGTACGGCGGGACGTACAGCGGCGACATCGGCGTCGATGCGACCGGCCAGGTGGCGCGGGTGAGTCTCGACGAGCACGTGCGCAACATCGACTTCGCACCGTTGTTCAAGGATTTTTTCGAAACCGATCGTGTTTCGGGAAAAGGCAATGCGAACATCAAGCTCACCGGCAGCGGACGGACCACGGATGACATCCTCAAGACGTTGAGCGGCACGGTCGATTTCAACGTGGCCGACGGCGCTCTCGAAGGAGCGGACTTGTGGTACGAGATTCGCCGCGCTCGCGCCGTCCTCAAGCAGCAACCGATTCCCGAACGCAGCGGTCCGGCGCGCACGCCGTTCAAGTCGCTGCAAGGCTCGGGCACGATGACGAAGGGTGTGCTCGCGAACAACGATCTGAACGTCGCGCTCGATTACTTGAAGGTGACGGGGCAAGGCACGGTCGATCTTCCGAACAGCGCGCTCGACTATCGCCTCACCGCGGCGGTGCTGAAGATTCCGCGCGAAGGTGCCGAGCCGGCGCCCGAGGAGGATCTCGTCGATGCGAAGATTCCGGTACGGATCACGGGCTCGCTCACCGATCCCAAGGTCCGTCCGGATCTCGAGGGCTATATCAAAGGGCAAGTCAAACAGCGTGTCGAGGAAGAGAAAGAGAAGCTCGAGGAGAAGGTCAAAGAGAAGATCGGCGACAAGCTCAAGGATCTGCTGCGACGTTGAGATGGATGCAGCGCTGTCGGGAGTCGCGGATCTCGGGGCAACGTGTACGGCAGCCGCTGGACGTGCCCCGAGGCTTTGGTTGAAGACTGGCTGTGCGGCGATCGTGGTCGCTGCCGGGTCGTGCTCGACCGCTGCCGCCTTTCAAGTCGAACATGCCGAAGCGCAATTCATCGAACGCGAATATCGCTTCGAGATGACCGCGGTGCTCGAGGCGCCGCTTGCGGACGTCGAACGCATCCTGCGCGATTACGAAAACTATCCGACCCTCGATTCGCGCATCCTCGAAGCGACAGTGATCGAACGTCCGTCGCCCGATACGGCCATGCTCGCAACGACTCTGCGCGCGTGTTTCGGTCCCGTGTGCCGTACAGTACGCCGCATCGAAGAAGTCGAAGAATCGCCCGGCCTGTTGGTGGCCATCACCGATCCTGAACGCAGCGACGTGCACTTCGGCGAGACGCGCACGCAGCTTGCCGACGATGCAGGCCGCACTCGCGTTACTTACCTCACGCGCCTGAGACCGAAATTCTGGATTCCGGCATTTGTCGCCCGCCGTCTCATGCTCGAGACGCTGGAAGACGCGACGATCGAGCTGTTCAAGAGTGTGGAGAAGCAGGCCCGAGGAGAGTAGGGAATCGGGAAAGGGGAAAAGGGAAAGGGGAAAAGGGAAAGGGGAAAAGGGAAATGAGGGTCGTCAGGGCTTGACGCGAAAAGCTGCGCGACAACCCTCGTGCTCACGAATCACGAATCACGAATCACGAATCACGAATCACGAATCACGAATCACGAATCACGAATCACGACCATTCATGCCCCAAGCCCCGAGTCTCGAGCCCTCGTTTTCCGCCGCGCTCCTTGCCTGGTTCGACCGGCACGGCCGCAAAGACTTGCCATGGCAGCGCGACCGGACGCCGTATCGCGTGTGGGTTTCGGAAATCATGCTGCAACAGACGCAAGTGGCGACGGTCATCCCTTATTACGAGCGTTTCATGGCGCGTTTTCCGAATGTCGCCGCGCTCGCGAGCGCTTCGCTGGACGAAGTGCTGCACTTGTGGACGGGGCTCGGCTATTACGCGCGCGCCCGCAATCTGCATCGCGCGGCGCAGATCGTTGTGCGCGAGCATGGCGGCGAATTTCCGCGCACGTTCGAAGAGGTGCAGGCATTACCGGGGATTGGCCGTTCGACGGCCGGAGCCATCCTTGCGCTCTCGCTCGATCAGCGCCATCCGATTCTCGACGGCAACGTCAAGCGCGTGTTGACGCGCGTGTTCGGAATTCAGGGGTTTCCGGGCGAAGTGGCGGTCGAGCGCCAACTGTGGGAATTGGCCGATGCGTGCACACCGAGCGAACGTGTCGCGCAGTACACCCAGGCGATCATGGATCTCGGTGCCACCGTGTGCACGCGCTCACGACCTGCTTGTGCCGCATGCCCGATGCAGTCGCGTTGCATCGCCTTTCGGGACGGTCTGCAAGCCGTGCTGCCGACGCCGCGACCGAAGCGGGTGCGTCCGAGGCGGAGCGCCTATGCGCTCATTCTGCGCAGCGCCGAGGGTGCCTTGCTGCTCGAACAGCGTCCGGCCGAAGGTTTGTGGGGCGGTCTTTGGATGTTTCCCCAGTTCGACTCGCGTGAGGCGGCGCTTGCCTGGGCGAGCGAACGCTTCGCCGTGCGCGATGCGAACGTGCAGACCTTGCCGCCTTACGAGCATGCGTTCACGCACTTCGACCTCGAGCTTCATCCGCTGGTCGTTGAGGTCGATACGCCGCACGCCATTGCCGACGCGGGATCTCACCTCTGGTACGACCCGCGGAATCCCGCACGTGTGGGGCTCACGAAGCCGGCGCTTGCGCTGATTGCCGTGCTCGCCGGCGAGCTCGAGTTGCCCGACGCGCGCGCAGGTTGAACAATCGCACATGCTCGAACGTCTGCGCACGTCGCACGGCGTGCGTTCGCACCTTGCTTGCGGAGCCTCTCATGCCTAGAACAGTACACTGCGTCGTCCTCGGCCACGAAGCCGAAGGATTGGATTATCCGCCGTATCCCGGCGAGCTCGGTCAGCGGATCTTCGAATCCGTATCGAAAGAGGGCTGGCAGCGCTGGCTACGGCACCAAACGATGTTGATCAACGAGTATCGGCTGACGCCGATCGATCCGAAAGCGCGGCAGTTTCTGGTGTCGGAGATGGAAAAGTTCTTCTTCGGCGACGGATCGCAGAAGCCAGCGCAGTACTCGCCCGAGCAGAGCTAGCAGCTCGGATCTGCGCTCCGCGTCGCGATCGTCATCCGGCGATCGCGTTCGACGGAGGTACGGCGCAGATTTCTCTCAGCGCCATGACGATTCGCTGGAACTCCGATGTCAGCGTCGCAAGCGATTGCGCCGGATCAGTCAAGGTGCCTTCCTTTGCGGCGATTTCCACCTTGCTCGCAAGCTCCGCTAAAGACTCGATGTGCAGATTGCTGCTCGCACCCTTCAGTTTGTGCGCAGCACGGCCGACGGCGGCGATGTCCTGTGCCTGAGCCGCGGAGCTCATTTCGCGCAACGCATCCGTACCGCTGATTGCAAACGTTTCGACGAGATCGGCCACGAACCCGACGTCGCCGCCGGCGATGTCCAGCAATCGCGCGCGGATCTCTTCGATGGGATTGGAGGACTTCGGCGCAGCCACGGGCTGCTCGCCGGTCGACTGTGCGCTCTGCGCCCGCTCGCCGAGGAAGCGATCGAGCACGTCTTCCAGTCGCGAAATATCCAGCGGCTTCGTCAGATAGTCGTCCATTCCGGCTTCAAGACATCGCTCCAGCGTTCCCATCATGGCATTCGCCGTGAGCGCAACGATCGGCGTTCGTCGCTTGCCGGCTTCCAAGTCGCGAATGCGCCTGGTCGCTTCGAGGCCGTCCATGACCGGCATCTGCATGTCCATCAAGATGAAATCGAAGGTGTCCTTCGAATAGGCTTCGACCGCCTGCAAGCCGTCGCCGACGACGCACACCATGCAGCCGAGTCGCTCGAGGAATCGACGTGCGACGCGCTGATTGATCGCGTTGTCTTCGACGAGCAGCACCTTGCCCGAGTACTGCCGCCGAGACTCGTGAGCGATGAGCGTGCCGCGCGTGATGATCGGTTGGCTGCGCATGTACCAATCCTGCGCATCGCGGGCGAGCGCCCTCTCCAAGCAATCGAGCAGCTCGCGCGTGCGCACCGGCTTCGTCAGATAGGCAGAGAAGCCGATGTCCGCAAAGCGCTGCATGTCGCCGGAGCGATCGAGCGAGGTGAGCAGCACGAGCCGTGTCGCCGGGATGTCCTTCGCTTCCATGATCTGCTGGCCGAGCATCGCACCGTCCATGTCGGGCATCTGGTAATCGAGCACGACGACGTCGAAATCGGCGTGCGGGCGACGCAGCATGGCGAGCGCTTGGATGCCGTTGGCCGCCATCTCCACGGTATAGCCGGCGTGCTGAATCTGGCCTGCGAGCACGCGACGATTCGTTTCGTTGTCGTCGACGAGCAGCACGCGTTTGCCGCTGGCGGCAAGAAGGCTGCGCTCGTTGACTTCGGGAACATCGATCGTTTCGAGCGGCAGAGTGAACCAGAAGGTCGAACCTTGCTCCGGCACGCTTTGCGCGCCGGTTCGGCCGCCCATCATTTCGACGAGCCTGCGCACGATCGATAGACCGAGACCCGTGCCGCCGAACTTACGCGTCGTCGACGAGTCCGCCTGCGTGAACGGCTGGAACAATTTCGACAGCGTCGCCGGATCGATGCCGATGCCGGTATCGCGCACTTCGAAATGCACGAGCGCCTTGCCGTCCTGACGGCCGAGCGTACAGACCTCGACGACCACTTCGCCGTGCTGCGTGAACTTGATCGCGTTGCCGACGAGATTGAGCAAGCATTGACGAATGCGTTGCGGATCGCCGAGCACGCGTTGCGGTACTTCTGGACGCACGTTCACGACGAGCTCGATGCCCTTCGCCGCCGCCTGGAAGGCCATCAGCGAACCCACGTCCTCGACCGCCGTCGTCAGATCGAAATCGATGGATTCGATATCGAGCTTGCCCGCCTCGATCTTCGAGAAATCGAGCACGTCGTTGAGGATCGTGAGCAGCGAGTCGGCGCTGGCTCGGATCGTTTCGGCGTATTCGCGCTGTTGCCGGTCGAGCCCGGATTCGAGGAGTAAGCCCGTCATGCCGATGATGCCGTTCATCGGCGTGCGGATCTCGTGGCTCATGGTCGCGAGGAAGGTGCTCTTGGCAAGGCTTGCCGCTTCGGCTTCTTGCGCGGCGCGAATCGTCGCTTCGCGCGCGGCACGCGCTTCGGTGATATCCGAGATGCTGCCCGCGAGCATGAGCGGGCGGCCATCCTCGGCACGCTCGGCATTCGCTCGCGCGCGAACCCACAACGGCCCGCCGCTGCCCTTCAACATGCGGAATTCGATGTCGAACGGCGTATCGTGCAGGATGTGCGAGCTCATCGCGGTCCGGAAGCTCTCGCGGTCGTCGGGATGCACGAGCTGCTGGAACTGATCGATCGTCGCGCCGATCTGCTCGGCGCTCAAACCGAGCATCTTCGGCAGGCGCGGCGACGCCCATGCCGTATTCTTCGTGAAATCGAATTCGAACAACGCATCCTGCGTTCCCGACACTGCGCGCTCGAATCTGGCTTGCGCTTCGCGAAGCTCCTGCGCTTGCCGCGCGATCTCGCGTCTCGAAAGCTCTTCGTCGGTGACTTCCCAATCCACGCCCAGCACGCCATAAGGACGCCCGCGTTGGCTGCGCAGCACCCGCGCATGAAACTGAATGTAGCGGGGCGTGCCGTCGGGACGGTCTTGGCAGAAGCGGTAGCGATAGGAGAAATAATCGCCCGGTCCCGGTGGGCCTTCGATTGCCCGAATGAACGCTTGCCGGTAGCCCTCGATGGATTCGGGATGGACGTGAGTTTCGCCCTCATCCGCGCTGTAGCTCGTCTTGCCGATGCGTTGTGCGAACGCCGTGTCGGGCTCGATCGTGACGATGTTCGTCTTGAAGTTCCATTCCCACGTCGAGATTCCAGCGGCCGCGTTCGCCATCGAGACGCGTTCGAGCATCGCTCGACGCGAAGCTTCGGCTGCCTCAGCGCGCTCGAGCGCGCTCCGCAGCTCGTGCGTCTCGAGTTTCGACTGCGCTGCTTCGGCCAATGCGCGCGCTTCGGCTTGTGTCTTGCGCATGTTGGCGCTGCCGAACAAGCTCGTCACGACGATCGCAAACAGCGTGACGGCATAGTTCTCGAGATAGCGCCACCAGCTTCCGTCGTAGGGTGCGAGCAAGGGCGCGGTGAGCAAGAGTGCGGTGCACAGCCCTGCAATCGCCATGATGTGCCAGTAGCGATTCGACGCCAGTGCGATCGTCACGGCGAGCACGTACCCAATGCCGACGCCCTCGTCCCAGACGTTCGACAGATCGATCGCGAATACGACGGCGCACAAACCGATCAGCCAGATCAACAGATTCGGACGTCCCTTGATGTCCGCTTCGCGTAGGCCCGCCGTAATGACATCCCGCCGTTCATCCTCCGGACGGCGAATCAGATCGCGCAGGAATCGACGCAAGGTGTAGATGCCGATACCGAGCAGACCGATCGCAAGAATGGACAGCGCTATTCCGCTGACATGCGATAGACCGAGCACACGCCCGATCGCCGCGCGCTCGCTGTCGAGATCGAGATCGACGACTACCGCACCGCCGCTGCCGTCGTGAACGGCGTATTGGAGGCGGTACCAGCCATTGACTTGATAGAAACGATGGTGAGCGCGTCCGGGATCGCGACGCAGTGCCTCGATCGCACTGGCAGTGAGCTCATCGACCGGCGGGGCAGATGAAGCGTTCAGCGCATCCGGATAACGCAGCGTCGTGAACGAGGAGCCTTTGATCTCCGGCACTTGCTGCCGCAAGGCAGATTCTGCAAGCGCGCTTGCCTTGGCGAGCGCGACTTCGTTGCCGATCCGGAGCCCGATCGATTTTCTTTGCGACAGGAGCTGCGTGCCGCCGATCGACAAAAGCAGGACGAGCATCGCGATCGTAACGATCGATGCCGGCCCAGCAAGGATTCTGATGACGCCCCTGGCGCTCATTCGAATACCAGTCGTTATTAGTCGTCGACGCCCCCACGACGCGCTGGTCTTCCCAGCGCGGCATGACCTCAAACGCCCTGGCGTCGCCCGTAAAATCGTTGATAAACGGTATTACGTACAAAGACAGAGCATGCAACACGCAACAAATCAGGGAGTGCCTTATGGAACCTGCTTATCGGTCGCAGGGGATGTGACTCAGGTCACATCCGGTCGTGATTCGTGATCCGTGATTCGTGATTCGTGACGGGGTTGGAAAAGCGAATCGTGACGGAATGACTCGTGACGCGATGTGCTCGCACCTGGCAAATGAAGACAGGAGATCTTGTCGCTCTGTATATCGCACAGCGGACTATGCGAACGTTCCGTTGGCGATTGAAGGCGACGTCACTGTAGTGATCGGTGATTGGCAACGATTAGAACTGCAGCAGGCCCCTCGCCGCGAGGCGGTTCTGCGGATCACGAGTCACTAATCACGAGAAGTAAGCATCTGCACACTGAACTTCCTCTCCGCATCCGTCCACACGTGCGTCACCTCGAGACCTGCGGAGGCCGCTAGCTCTGCGAAGCCTTCGAGCGTGTACTTGTGACAGCACTCTGTACGGATCGGTTCGCCGCGCCGGAATCGAATCGATTCGCGGCCCAAATGCACTTCCTGGTCGCGCTTGCTGATGAGACGCATCTCGATGCGGCTCATGTCTTCGATCCACACCGCACTGTGCTCGAAGGCATTGAGATCGAAATCTGCACCGAGCTCGCGGTTCAAATGCTCGAGTGCATTGAGGTTGAAACGCGCAGTGATTCCGTCGGCGTCGTTGTAGGCGCGCTCGAGAATCTCGGGGTCTTTGCGCAAATCGATACCGATCAGGACCGCGCCGTTGCTGCCGATGATCGCGTGCATCGTCGAGAGCAAGCGTCGGGCTGCTTGCGTCTCGAAATTACCGAGTGTCGAGCCGGGAAAGTACACGATGCGTCGCGATGCCGCCGCGACTTGCGCAGGCAGCTCGAACGGTTGCGTGAAGTCCGCGCACACCGGTGCAATGCACAGCTCGGGAAACTGCTGCGCGAGACGTTTGGCCGATTCGCCCAGATATTCGCGCGAGATGTCGATGGGCACGTAGCAGGCGACATCGTCGAGCGCAGCGAGCAACACGCGCGTCTTGTCGCTCGAACCGCTCCCGAATTCGATCAGAGCGCAGTTCGGACCGATGAGATCGGCCATCTCGGCCGCGTGCTCGTCCATGATCTGCATTTCCGTGCGCGTCAGGTAGTACTCGGGCAGCTCGCAGATACAGTCGAACAGACGCGAGCCTGTTTCGTCGTAGAACCATACAGGCGAGAGCTGTTTGGGCGAGCGGCGTAAACCTTCGAGCGTATCGAGCGTGATTCGATCGGCGGCACGTGTTCTGCGTAAAGCGTTCTCGGGTTTCGACATTGCGGGTCCTTTTGTTGTTACGCGTCGCGGGCCAAACGCACGCCCATGAATTGCCAGCGCGCGTGCGGATAGAAGAAATTTCGATACGTGGCGCGGATGTGCGAACGAGGCGTGGCGCACGAGCCGCCGCGCAGCACGAGTTGATTGCACATGAACTTGCCGTTGTACTCGCCGAGCGCGCCGGGCGGAGGTCGATAGCCGGGGTAGGGCGCATACGGCGAGGCGGTCCACTCCCACACATCGCCGAACAACTGTCGAACCTGCGACTCGTCGTGTAACGTTCCGTCGGCCGGCTGCGGATGCAGCAAGTCGCTTTCGAGAAAATTGCCGCGCACGGGTGCGGTTGCCGCGGCGATTTCCCATTCGGCTTCCGTCGGCAGGCGTGCGCCCGCCCAGCGGGCGAAGGCATCTGCTTCGTAATAGCTCAGGTGACACACCGGTGCAGCCGGATCGAGGGGCTGCAAACCGTGCAATGTGAATTCAGCATCGAGCCCCTCGGACCAATACAGCGGTCGTGTCCACCCTTCCTGTGTCACGGTCGCCCAGCCGTCGGACAGCCATACATCCGCGCGCTGATAACCGCCGTCGCGAATGAATTCCGCGTATTCGCCGTTCGTGACGAGGCGGTTCGCGAGCGCAAACGGCTCGACGTACACCGTGTGCCGCGGCGTCTCGTTGTCGAACACGAATCCGTCGTCGTTCGTTGCGCCGATGTGTACGAGGCCGCCATCGAACGTGTAGAAGCGCATCGGCGTCGACACGCTCGCAGCAGTCGAGCCGTTGCGAGGACGGTACGCGGGCAACAGGGGATTGCATGAAAAGAGGTGCTTGAGATCCGTGAGCAGCAGTTCCTGATGCTGTTGCTCGTGATTCAAGCCGAGCTCTGTCAGCGCAGCGATCTGCGGATCGACCTCCGACTCGAGCAGCGCACGCATGTGATCGTCGATGCGCGAGCGGTACTCCATCACTTCCGCGACCGTTGGGCGCGTCAGCAGGCCACGACGCGGCCGCTCGTGCATCGGCCCGACGCTCTGGTAATACGAGTTGAACAGGTAGTCGTATCGCGGGTGTGCGGACCGGTAGCCGCGGACGTGCGGCTTCAGAATGAACTGCTCGAAGAACCAGGTCGTGTGCGCGAGGTGCCATTTGGCCGGGCTCGCATCCGGCATGCTTTGCACCACGAAATCTTCGAGCGCGAGCGGCGCGCAGAGCGCTTCGGTGGTTGCGCGAACCCGGTCGAAGGCCTGTGCTAGGGACGTGGTCGGATCCGCCTTTGCGAGATCCCGCGATTCCACTCGGGCCATCGGCCGTCCTCATATATATGTATCGAAGGTCGAACGCCTCGCCGCCGGAAAAGTTGCAGGCAGTGTGCGCATCCGTCGGGCGACGTTCGGGCCGGAGGTCTTACGAATCCGCGACTTACGCGGGCCGGGCAGCATTGCTAAGCTGCTGGAGGGGAGCTTTCCACGAGAGGTTGACAGCCTCCGTCAGCCTTTTGCCTTGACGGACCGGGAGGGCACCGTTTTAATACGCGCCCCTCCGGCCGTCTGGCCGAAGCCCCGGG
>Ga0207864_1000304_pt1 | contig 74331 bp, 73 predicted proteins | sample HigsolmetaAR202D_FD_184834 | JGI IMG/M metagenome (GOLD analysis project Ga0207864, IMG submission 184834) | Ionic liquid and high solid enriched microbial communities from the Joint BioEnergy Institute, USA - AR20-2-D (SPAdes) (version 2) ...
CGACACCCGAGCCGACACCCGAGCCGACACCCGAGCCAACACCCGAACCAACACCCGAACCAACACCCGAACCAACACCCGAACCAACACCCGAGCCGACACCCGAACCAACACCCGAACCAACACCCGAACCAACACCGTCTCCGACTCCCGACCCGCTGCCGGATGTCGTTTCGCCGAAAGTCGAGTTTTCGAAGACCATTTCGGTCAAACGGGTGCAGAACACGTTGCGTCTACGGGGATATGTGAAGCACGAATCCGGGATTCGAAAGTTGCGGGCGTGGGTCAACGGCAAGCGCGTTTCCATTCGAGGCACGCGGCCGTGGCGCATCCGGATTCCCGCGGAGGAGGGGAGGTTTGCGATTCGGCTCAAGGTGAAGCCGAAGAAAGGATCGCCCAGCACACGGACCTACCGCGTGCGTGCAATCGTTCAACCTGAAGCCCGGTAAGTAAAAATTCCCGGATCGCGGCGGGTCGATGCTTATCGGGGCTGTCGGGAGATCCCACCTTGGAAAAAGGTGGGGTGACCGACGGGACTCGAACCCGCAACAACCAGAACCACAATCTGGGGCTCTACCATTGAGCTACGGTCACCATTTGTGTCGTCCGGGACGACAGCGGACCGGGTTTATTCCGCTTTCTTTCGGGTTTTGTCAATCGTGATTCCCGTGCCGCGGTTGTCAGCGACGCCATTGGAAGGCGACGGGCGGAACCTCGATCGGTTCGTCGAGAAGTGGGGCGCGCTTTTCCCGGGGTGCGGGCACGTCCACGGTCGCGGTTGTGGAAAACGTCAGAGGTGCCGCCACAGAATAGATCGGACCCGAGGTGTAGGAGATGTAGGAGGGCCCGATCCAGTAATAGGCGGGCTGGTAGTAGCAATATCGCGGCACGTAGCAACGGGGCGCGGTGTAGCGGGGCGCGCAGAAGTTTCCGCCGAATTGGAATGCGACGCGCAGGCCCGCCCAGGCGGGCTGGCTGCCGATGAACAGGAGCGCGATGATGACGAGTTTCCTCACGGCGACATTGCCAATGAACGCCGGAAATCGGGGAAACGCAACGCCGAAGCTCCCGGCGACCATTGACGCCTTCCGGTTCCTTCGTAAGGATGACACCCGTGAGTTACGAGCGCCCGATCATCGATCCGCCCGAGGGAGGCCACCGGAAGGTGCTCCTCCATTCGTGCTGTGCTCCGTGCTCGGGGGAGGTCATGGAGGCCATGACGGCGGCCGGGATCGACTACACGATTTTTTTCTACAACCCGAACATTCATCCGCGGAAGGAATACGAGCTGCGGAAGGAGGAGAACATCCGGTTTGCGGAAAAGAATGGCGTTCCGTTCGTCGATGCGGATTACGACACCGACAACTGGTTCGCGCGCGCGAAGGGGCTGGAATGGGAGCCCGAGCGAGGGGCCCGCTGCACGATGTGCTTTGACATGCGCTTCGAGCGGACCGCGCTTTATGCGCACGAGAACGGATTTCCGGTGATCACGAGTTGCCTGGGAATTTCCCGCTGGAAAAACATGGATCAGATCAACGATTGCGGACGCCGTGCCGCGGCGAAATACCCGGGTCTCATCTACTGGACCTACAACTGGCGAAAGAAGGGCGGCGCGCAGCGGATGCTCGAGATTTCGAAGCGCGAGCAGTTCTACCAGCAGGAGTATTGCGGCTGCATTTATTCGCTACGCGACACCAACGCGTGGCGGCTGAAAAACGGCCGCGGCAAGATCAAGCTCGGCGTGAAATTCTACGGCCGTGAGGAATCCGACGTGCCTGCGACACCGCGCCCGTCGGATTGATCGACCTTCTCCTGAGCGCGTTTCCACGAGGACCAGCTCCGCCGGAAGTGCGGGCCGCACTGCCAGCAGTAGCTGTAGAAGCTGCGAAGAAATGCATCGCGTTCCTCGCGTGCCGGACCGGCCAGCAGGTCGATGCCACCAAGCAACCGCTGGCGCTGGATGATTTGCGGGCGTGAAGCGCGCACGTAGTTCCGCATCATGTCGTAGAGGGTGAGGAACAGCGTGGTGCGGTTGCCCCCGGTGTCGCAGTGGAAGTGCAACCAGTCGGCCTTCTCCTCCTCGAGCTGCGAGACGAACTCGACGAATCGCTCGATATCTTCATCACGCGGGACCACGGCATCGGGCACAGCGATGCGAAAATACCGCCAGCGCATTCGCTCGATGAGATCCTGTTCCGTGGAGGCGCGTCGGATATCCAGCTTGAGATCGAGCGGCTGCCACTTCGACACGTCTGCGAGGCGACCGGGGGAGAATTTCGTCGCGGTGGTGAATTTGCCGCGCTCGAGATGGTCGGTCCATGCCGTTTCCGCGCGGAGCACTTCGCCGGCGCTGCGGTGAGTGCCGACGATTTCGGGCGGTCCCCAAGCGAGAGCGGCGCCGTTGAGGTGGGTGTGGGGTTCCTGCCGCAGATCGACGACCGTGACGCGCATGCCCTTCAAATCCGTGTTCAGCGCGAAGGCCTCCTCGCGACAGAATTGCGCGCTTCCCGAGGCGCGGAGCCCGGCAAGCCCGGCGGTCGATTCCGCACCGGAGAGGCGGTCGTCGCTTCGCCGGTAACGCTCCGGGAGCTGGCGAATGGCGGGCGCCTCCATGATGGAGCCCTCCGGGAGCGACTCGGGAGGATATGGTCGCTCGAGGACGAGCTCGGATTTCTCCGGCGGTGGCGGAGGCGACTCCCAGAGCAGCGGAAATGGGAGAAGGCCGGCAATCAGCGCGGCGATGAGCATCTCAGGACTTTGTCAGGGCTTCGTAATCGATCGTGCGAAGACGTTCCTGCCGGGCGCCGAGACGCGGGATGCAGTCGATCAACGCCCGGGTGTAGGGATGCTGGGGCCGGCTCAGCACATCGTCGGCGGGGCCGTATTCGACGATGTCACCGCGGAACATCACGGCCACCTTGTCGCACAGGCCGCGGATGATCGCGAAGTTGTGCGTGATGAGAATGATCGCCATGTCGAGTTTCGCGCGCAGCTCGCGGAGCTGATCGAGAATTTGCGCCTGAATGGTCACGTCGAGTGCGGTGGTCGGCTCGTCGGCGACGAGGAGATCCGGCTGACAGCTCAACGCCATGGCAATCATCGCGCGTTGCTGCATGCCACCGCTGAGCTGGTGCGGGTAATCATTCATGCGCTGCGCGGGATTCACGATGCCGACGGCGTCGAGCCATTTGACGATCTCGGAATCGACGTCCTTCACGTCGGGGCGGTGGAGCTTGATGGCCTCGGCGATCTGGCTGCGGATCGTGTAAACGGGATTCAGCGACGTCGAGGGTTCCTGGAAGATGTAGGCGATTCCTCCTCCGCGAATTTCGCGCAGCCGCTTCGGGGGCATTTTCAGAACATTTTCGCCGCGAAAGAGAATCTCGCCCGAGGGATACCGTGCCGGCGGGGAGGGGAGCAGGCGGGTGAGCGACAGGGCGGTGACGCTTTTTCCACTGCCGCTTTCGCCGACGATCGCGAGGGTCTCGCCTTTGCTCACGGTGAACGAGACTCCCTTCACGGCATCGAACGGGCCGTCGTCGGTCGAGAACTGGATTTTCAAATCGCGGACGTCGAGAAGCGGCGGGTTTTCCATGGGTCAGTTGGATTCGGATTTCGAGCTGGAGGCGCGGCGCAGCGCGTCTCCCGCGAGAAAGAAGGCGAGCGCGGAAATGAAGATGGCGATGCCGGGGAACACGATGAGCCACCATGCATCGAGAATGTAGCTTTTACCATCCGCAATGATGTTTCCCCAGGTCGCCTGCGGCGGCTGCACCCCGAAGCCGAGGTAGCTGAGGCCGGCTTCGGTGAGGATGGCCTCGGGAATGCCGATCACGGCGGTCACGAAGATGGGCGCTGCGGCGTTTGGCAGGATGTGCCTGAAGATAATGGGCACGGCGTTTTGCCCGAGGCTTCGCGCGGCTTTCACATACTGGCTTTCGCGCAATGTGAGGAACTCGGCGCGAACCAGTCGCGCAGTCTGCGTCCAGCTCACGAGTCCGATGACGATGACGATGTTCAGCAGGCTGGGGCCCACGAGCGCGACGGCGGAGAGGATGAGGAAAAACGTCGGAAAGCAGATGATCGAATCGACGATGCGCATGAGGGTGTTGTCCACCCAGCCGCCGAAATAACCGGAGATCGCACCGACGCCCACGCCGATGCCGAGCGCGACCGCCACGGCCACGAAACCGACCGTCAGCGAGATGTAGGAGCCGTGCAGCACGCGGGACAGCACGTCGCGGCCGAGATTGTCCGTCCCGAGCCAGTGCTCGAAACTCGGGGGCTGCAGCTTGGCCTGAAGATTCGTCGCGTTTGGATCGGCCGGGAAATCGATGCCTGTCAGCGAGAAAATCCAGAAGACCAACGCCGTGACCAGCAGCAACACGATGACCGCCGTCGAGAGAATCGCGATCCGATCGCTGCGGAAGCGGGCAAACACACGTTGGGCGGGACTGCGCGGTTCCATTATTCGAGTCGCACGCGTGGATCGACGACGGCGTAGAGCACGTCGGCGATGAGGTTGCCGAGCAGCACGAGTGCTGCGGTGATGAAGTTGAGCGCGACGAGCAACGGGTAGTCGCGCTCGAGCACGGCCTGGTAGCCGAGGCGGCCGATGCCGGGATAGGCGAAGATCGTTTCGATGATGATCGAACCGCCGATCAGCGCCGGCAGCAGGGCGCCGATTCCGGTGATGACGGGTCGCAGCGAGTTTCGCAGCGCGTGTTTGTAATGGACCGTCGACTCATCGAGGCCCTTCGAGCGGGCGGTGCGGATGTAATCCTCGCTCAGGGATTCCAGCATCGACGCGCGCACATAGCGCGACTGCGAGGCGATTCCCGCCAGCGCGAGGATGGTGGCCGGAAGCGCGAGGTGCCATGCGTAGTCGAGAAACCGGGAGAGTGCGTTTGGATATTCGAGGCTGAAGCTGTGCGTGCCGAGGAGCGGGAGGCCGAATGTCTTCGTGATGCCGATGATTGCGAGGTAACTCACCCAGAATGTCGGCAGTGCGAGGAAGGCGAACATCAGCACCGACAGCGCCGTATCCTGCCAGCGGCCGACGGTTCGTGCGCTCCAGACGCCGAAAAGCAGCCCGAAGCTGAGTGCGATGAGGATGGAGGTGAAATTCAGCGCGAGCGTGGGCGGAATCGCTTCGCCAATCCGTTCGATGACGGGGCGACCGTCCTTGATGCTGCGGAGATTGCCCGTGAAGAGGTCGCGCATGTTGAGCCAGTATTGCTGGATGAGCGGTTCATCGAGGTGGAACTGCTTGCGGAAGTTCTCCTTCATCGCAGGCGAGACCTTTGGATTCATCTCGCCCCATGGATACGGGCTGCCGGGTGTGAGGGTGACGATGAAGAACGAGATGAGGCTGATGAAAAACATCAGCACCAGCGAGATGAGGAGGCGGCGGACGAGAAAGGCGATCACTGCGTCACCTCCGTTTCCTTGGGCAGGAGATCCGCGTATTCCGTGCGATACGTTTCCGGGATGAAGTAATACCACATGCTCGGGGCGACTTGAAACGGCTCGTCGATCCAGCCGTGCGCGGTTTTCCGGCGGATGCGGAAGGTGTCTTTCCAGACGATGATGGGATCGATTGCGAAGTTCAGAAAGAGTGTCGGCTGCTCGTCGTAGATGAGTTGGTGGAAGCGGGCCCCCAGGGCGCGGATGCGCTCGCGGTCGTATTCCACGCGGATGTCCTCGATCAATTGATCCACCTCCGCGTTTTTAAAGCCGGCGTAGTTCAGCAGGTCGGGTCCGGTCTGCGAGGAGTGCCAGAGCTGATACTGGTCCCAGTTGGGGGTCATCACCCAGCCGAGAACGAGCGCCTCGAACTCGTGCTTTTTCACGAACCGCTCGATGAAGACCGCCCATTCGTAAATCTCGACCTTTGCTTCGACGCCGATTTTCCGCCACGCGTCCTGCGCGAGGGTCGCGATGTCCTTGCGCACGTCGTTGCCCTGGTTGGTAATGATCGTGAAACTCAGTCGCTTTCCGTCCTTTTGGCGAATGCCATCGGGCCCCGGCTTCCAGCCGGCTTCGTCGAGGAGTTGCTTTGCCTTTTCCGGATCGTAGGGAAGGCGCTTCACGTGCGGATTCCCATACCAGAACTCCGGGAGGATCGGGCCGTTGGAGGGCGCGCCGACGCCGTAATAAACAAACTCGATGATGTCATCGACGTTGAGCGCCATCGCCAGAGCCTTGCGCACGCGAATGTCCTCAAACATCGGCAGCCGCATATTCCAGCCGATGTAGCCGTAGCTGAGCGCCGAAACCGTGAGCGTCGTGAACTTCGGATTTTTCTTGTAGGAGCGGACCGCCCATGGCGAGAGAATCGCCTCGTAGATGTCGAGCTGATGCGTCTCGAACGCGAGACGCAGCACGGTGGGATCGGGCATGGGACGGAATTCCACCGCGTCCAGCCACGGAGGCTGACCCCAGTAATCGGGATTTCGCACGATACGCAGCACTTCGTTCGTTTTCCAGGAATGGAACTTGAACGGACCGGTGCCGACGGGACGGCGGTTGAAGTTGCGGCTCCACCAGTCCTGCGATTTTCCTTCGAGGATGTGCTTCGGCAGGATGCGCATCTGCTCCCAGCTCAGAATGGCGGGCGAGTAGGGCGCGCGGTAGCGGACGACGAATTCGTGAGGCGTCGGCGCGGACACCGACTTGATCGGGTCGTAGTCCGCCTTCCGCGGGCTGATGACCGCTTCGTCCATGATCATGTCGTAGGTGAAGACGCAGTCCTCGGCGGTGAATGGAGTGCCATCCTGCCACTTCACGCCCTTGCGCAGCTGGAATCGCAGGATCGGCTCGGCGATGTAATGGCGCTGGTCCAGCTTGGAAAGCGTTGCGTCCTTTTGATTCAGCGTCTTGAGAAACGCCTCGAGTTTGCGCTCGGCGTCGCCCTCATCCTGCACGGTGATTTCGAAGGCGACGTCGTAGTCGAACCACTCGCGCTCGATGGTGATTTCCGGGTGTTGCTTCCGAAATGCCGCGAGGGCATCGCGTGCGCCGCTGCCGAGGTTCGCGCGGAAGGAGGCGAGCGGGATCAGTTTCGATGTATCGAAGGTTTCGATGATCTGATCGACGTATCGATAGCCTGGGAGGTCCTGGGTGAGAATGAGTTGATCACCTTCCTGGCGGACGTCCTTCAAGGTCCAGTTCGCCCACGAGTCGCGCACGCTTTCGAGTGTCGCGAGCGCGGCGGCGGCGTCTTCCGGCGAGCGGAAGCGAAGAAAGGTCTCCTGGGACTCGGTGTAGGACTCGGCCAGCAGGGGCTCGAGCTCCAGATTTTGATTGTAGCTCAGCAGGCTCTCGAAGATCAGCCCTTCGACCTCGCTGGCGGCGAGATCGGTGGACTGGACCGGGTTCAACTTGGTGGGTTCCGCAATGGTGCCGAAGGTGAATTCGTTTTTCTTGCGGGTCGTAAGCAGCGTCGCGTTTACGAACGCCGCAACAAACAGGACGATCAGCAGGACGGGGATGCCGTAGACGAACAGTCGGATCGCCTTCATTTCACCGGGGGGAATTGCGAACGTGGGCGCATCGTTATTGCAGCTTCGTAAGCGACTTCGGATCGAACGCGTCGCGCAGGCCCTCGCCGATGAAGGTGGCCAGCAGCAGCGTCACAAACAGCGCCGTGACGGCCGACGTGGCCACCCATGGTGCGTGGAGATTCACGAGGCCCTGCTGGATCATTTCCCCCCACGATGGAGTGGGCGGGGGAAGGCCGAAGCCGAGAAAATCGAGCGCGGTGAGTGACGAAATGCCGGCGACAACCATGAACGGCAGCAGCGTGATCACGGGGGTCATGGCATTGGGGAGAATCTGGCGAAAGAGAATCCGATGCGCGGGCATCCCCTGGGCGCGCGCGGCCACCACGAAAGTCTGCTCGCGAAGGCGGTAGAATTCGCCACGCATGTAATACGAGAGGCTGATCCACTGGAAGATCGCCATGACGAACAGCAGCATCGCGAAGCTTTGCCCGTAGATCGAGCCGAGCAGGATGACGACGTAGAGAAATGGCAATGCCGACCAGATCTCGATGAGCCGTTGCACAATGAGATCGACCCGTCCCGCGAAATAGCCCTGGATGCCGCCGATCACGATGCCCAGGAACGCGCTGATTCCCGCGAGGCTGAGCGCGAAGAGCATGCAGATGCGAAAGCCGTGAATCAGGCGGGAGAGCACGTCGCGCGCCGCGTTGTCGGTGCCGAGCCAATGTTCGGCGGACGGCGGATGCGGGGGCGCACCGGCGAGATCGAGGTAGGGATGCAGAGGATCGTGCGGAATCGGCGGGAGGATCATCCAGCCACCGCGCTCGCGAAACTTCGGGTCGTTTCGCAAAGCCACGTAATTCGCCTCGGTGCGGTAGGTGCCACCGAACGTCTCGTCGGAGTAGAAGCGGAAGGTCGGGAAATAAAGTTTGCCTTCGTAACCGAGGACGAGTGGTCGATCGCTGGCGATTTGATCGCTGAACAGCGAGAGAACAAAGGCAACGGTCAGAATCCAGAACGACCACCACGCCCGCTTGATCGAGCGGAATTTCCGGAATTTCTGACGTGTGACCGGGGAGAACATGGCGCTCAATCGAAGCGAATGCGTGGATCGACCACCACGTAGATGAGGTCGCTGGCGAGACGACCGATCATGGTGAAGAAGCTGCTGAGGACGATGATGCCGAGCACGACGTTGTAATCGCGGCCAACGATGGAGTTGAAGAACAGCAGGCCCATCCCATCGATGTCGAACACGCGCTCGATGAGCAGTGCGGAGGTGAAGAGCACGGCAAAGAGCGAGCCGACACCGGTGGCAATGGGGATGAGTGCGTTGCGCAATACCTGTCGCCAGATGGTCGCGTGGAACGAGAGTCCCTTGGCCATGGCTGTGCGGACGTAGTCGCGATTCATCTCCTCGAGGACGCTGTTCTTCATGAGCAGCGTGATCACTGCGAACTCCGATGCCATGTAACAGGCGAGCGGCAGTGCCATGTGGTGGAGAAAGTCGAGCACCTTCCCGAGCGGGGAGAGATACTCGAAGTTGCTCGAGACGATGCCGCCGATCGGAAACCAGTCGAGGTAACTCCCGCCGGCAAGGAAGATGATGAGCAGGGTGCCGAGCGCGTAGCCCGGGATGACGTAGCCGGCAAAGACGAGAGCGGACGTGAGCGAATCAAACAGGCTGCCGTGCCGCATTGCTTTTCGCACGCCCAGCGGAATGGAAATCGCATACGCGAGCACGAAGGAGGTGAGCCCGAAAAACAGCGAAATCGGAAACTTGCTCGCGATGACCTCGAGCGCAGGCTCCTGATAAACGTAGGATTTGCCGAAGTCGCCGCGGAGGATGTTGCCCAGCCACGTGAAGTAGCGGACATAGGCCGGTTTATCGAAGCCGAAGTAGGCCTTGATGTTTGCGATTTCCTCGGGGGAAACCCCGCCGCTGGTTCCTGCGCGGGCGCTGTTGGCGGCGCGGACCTTGGAAATCACTTCCTCCACGGGGCCGCCGGGAACGAACTGAATCAGAACGAAGCAGACGATGGAAATGCCGAGCAGCGTCGGCACCATGAGGAGCAGCCGCCGCAGGATGTAGGCGGTCATTCCTGATACGTGACCTTTTCCGGTTCCGCGGGCAGCGCCTTGTTTTCGCGCTGCGCTTCAATGAGCGCCCGCTCCTTTTCCTCGTCGAACCACCAATACGGGATGGCGGCATCGTCCTTGTTGAACTTGTCGAGCACGTATTCCGGAGTGCCAAACTTGTTCCAGTAAAGCAGGCGGTTCGCACCGGACTGCCACATCAGCACGTAGGGGGAGATCTCCATGAGGCGCGCGTCGATCTTGCGAAGAATCTCATTGCGCCTGCCGAGATCCATTTCCGTTTTCTGCTGTTCGATCAACGCGTCGATCTCGGGGTCCTTCACGCCGCAGAAGTTCTGCGATGCGATTTCATCGGCCTGCTTGGAGGACCACATCGTCTCGGGATCGCGGAGTCGGGAGGCACCCCAGTTTGCCCAGATCATGTCGAAGTCGTGATGATCGACGCGCTTTGTGAAAGTGGATCGCGAAACCAGCTCGATGTTTGCCTGGATGCCGACGGCTTTGAGGTCTTCGAGGTAGATGTTCAAGTGCCGAAGATCCGAGCCATCGTAGTGGAGGATCGTGAGGGTGAAGGGCTTGCCGTCCTTCGCAAGAATGCCGTCCGGTCCCACGGTCCAACCCGCCTCGGCCAGCAGCTCGCGGGCTTTTTGCGGATTGTATTCCGTCATCGGAATGTCCGGATTCCGGTTGTCGGGATAGAGGTCGGGGTAATACGAGTTCAACAGGAAGTAGAGGTTGAACATGAGCTTCTCGTTCATCAGCTCGCGATTGAGCAGATGGGCGAGCGCCTTGCGGACCCGCACGTCATCAAAGGGCGCCTTCCGCATGTTCATCGCGAAGCCCTGGAACGCCTTCGGCTCCTGGTTCTCGACCTCCTGGCGGACCACCCAGTTTTTCTGCACCTGCGGGAAGTTCGTTTTCTCCGCCCAGACCTGCGAGGTGTAAACCGGGAACAGGTCGATCTCGCCCTTCTTCAGGACCTCGAGCATCTTGTTGCGGTCCTCCATCGCGATGAAGTTCAAGCGGTCGAAATTGTATTTGCCGAGGTTGAACCGCCTGGCACGGCCCCACCAGTCGCCGCGACGCTTGAGCTGGATCGAGCGATTTGTTTTCACGTCGGACAGCTCGTAGGGACCGCTGACCACGGGGAAGGAGAAGTTTTGTTCGTTGAAATCGATGCCTTCCCACACGTGCTTGGGAAACGCGCAGAACTCGGCCGCCGCCCAGAAATTTGCCCAGTGCGGCTCGGTCGCCGTGATGCGAATCGTGTGGTCGTCGATGACCTCGGGGCGTGCGAACCGCGAAAGCCCGACGCGAAACAGCGACGTCAGGTTTTTCGGGTTCATGATGACGTCGTAGTAGAACTGGACGTCCTCCGCGGTGACGGGCTTTCCGTCGCTCCACTTCGCGTTGGGATTGATGTGGAAGGTGTAGGATTTGCCGTCCGGCGAAATTTCCCACGAGTCCGCCAGGATGCCGACCGGCTCGTCCTTCGTGGGGTGAAGCGTCGCCAGCGGCTCGAACATCAGCTCCGACACGCTCTTCGAGAAGGAATTGTAGTCGAGCCACATGTTCAGCGACTTCGGATAGGGCCCGGCCCAGGTCGTGAGCGTCCCGCCTTTTTTCGCCGATGGAGAGGCGATCGGATCGACCTCGCCGCCTTCCTCCAGTTCGACGGGCACGTCCACAACCGCAGAGGCGGAAGGTTTCGCGGAACCGGAGGAGGTGGACGGCTTGCCGCATCCAATGAGGAGGATGGCGATCGGAAGGAGGAAGGGAACAAATCTCATGGCAGTCGTTCTTTCAGGCCGCGCGGACGCTACCATACCGGCGGCTAGGCGGGAAACATTCTGTGGAGTTGGACTCTCGCTGGCGAGTGCCGTTCGGAAAAACCTTTGCTGTCTTCACGGTTGTCGGGGGTTCTGGCATGTGCTTCACTGGCGGACTCTCAAATGAACGTCGTTGTAGAAAACAAACCGAACTGCATTGCCACGCTTCACGTGGAGCTCGAGCCCGAGCGCGTCGAGCGTGAGTGGCAGGCGGTGGCCAAGCAATTTCAGAAAATGGCGCGACTGCCCGGATTTCGGCCCGGCAAGGCGCCGCAGGCGTTGATCGATCGGAAGTTCGGCGCGGATATTCGCCAGGAACTCACGAACAAGCTGCTCCGGCAGGCGATGGAGGAGGCGATTCAGGAAAAGAGCCTCAATGTTCTGTCCGTGTCGAAAGTCGATGACGTGCAGATCGCGCCCGACAAGTCGATGCGTTTCACGGCGACGGTCGTGACGTCGCCCGAGTTCGAGCTGCCCGATTATTCATCGATCGAAGTCGAAGTCGCGAAGCATCCGGTGACGGACAAGGACGTCGAGGACGCGCTGCTGGGCATCGCTGAACAGCATGCGGATTTCCAGACGGTCGAAGGCCGTGGTCTCGAGATGGGGGACTTTGCCGTGCTGAGCTACTCGGCGTCTCTCGACGGTCAGCCGCTTGCGGAGGCCATTCCGAACTGCCCGCCGCTGCTCGCGGGCAAGCCGAACTGGTGGATCCGCCTCGCGCCGGAGACGCTGGCGCCGGGATTCTCGGAAGCCCTCGTCGGCATGAAACCGGACGAGTCGCGTGAGTTCACGGTGGATATCCCGGAGGACTTTCCGTTCGAGCCGGTGCGCGGCAAGAAGCTCGCGTATTCCGCGACGCTGCACGAGATCCGGCAGCGGGTTCTGCCTGCGCTCGATGACGAGCTCGCGGGCAAGATCGATCCGGGAAAGACCCTTGCGGAGGTTCGTGAGCGGCTGCGGAAGGAACTCGAGCGTTATGCCGAGAATGATTTCGAAACCGCGAAACGCACGGAGGCCCTCAAGAAGCTGCTCGAGCGCGTGACGTGCGATCTGCCCGAGCAACTCGTGAACAACGAGATGAGCGGTATCATTCGCGAGATCGTGCAGGAAAACCAGGGCCGCGGGGTGAGCGACGAGGAGTTGCGCGCGCACCAGGACGAGATCATCGGAGCGGCGAAGCAAAGCGCGACCGAGCGGGTGCGCTCCACGTTTCTTTTGCTGCGCATCGCCGAGAAGGAGAATCTCAAGGTGACCGAGCAGGAACTCGCATTCCACGTCACCCAGCTGGCGAGCCGTTACCAGATTCCGGTAAAGAAGATGGTGAAGGATCTGCAAAAGCGGAATGCATTCGGACGCATTCGCGAACAAATTCTCGCCGGCAAGGCGCTTGATTTGATCATGACGAATGTTACGGTGCGCGAGCCTGCGGGCCAGGCAGCCTGAGCATATGTTAATTCCTACCGTCATCGAGCAAACAGGCCGCGGTGAGCGCGCCTACGACATCTACTCGCGTCTTCTCAAGGACCGCATTATCTTCATCGGCACGCCGATCGACGATCATGTCGCGAACATTGTGATCGCGCAGATGCTCTTCCTCCAGATGGAGGACCCGAAGAAGGACATCAACATTTACATCAATTCTCCGGGAGGTTCGGTGACCGCCGGTCTTGCGATCTACGACACGATGCAGTTCGTGACGTGCGATGTGACGACGTATTGCATGGGCATCGCCGCCAGCATGGCTGCGGTGTTGCTCGCGTCGGGCACGAAGGGCAAACGCTACGCGCTGCCGAACTCCGACATCATGATCCACCAGGTCTCCGGTGGTGCGCAGGGCCAGGCGAGCGATGTCGAGCGCCAGGTCGAATTCATGTTCAAGCTCAAGAAGCGGCTGAACCGGATTCTTTCGCATCACACCGGCAAGCCCGCCGACGTCGTCGAGAGGGACGCGGACCGGGATTATTACATGACCGCCGAGGAGGCAAAGGCCTACGGGTTGGTCGACGAAGTCGTGCAGTCGCGCAAGGAAGTGAAGACTTCTCTGGGCGAGAACGACGCTTCGCAGTAGAGTAGCTCATGGCCCGGCCTTCCAACCTCACGATGTGCTCTTTCTGTGGAAAGAGCCACGCGGAGGTTCGCAAACTCATCGCCGGGCCCGGCGTCTACATTTGCGACAGCTGCATCACGGTCTGCAAAGGCATCCTCGACAAGGAAATTGGAGAGGACACGCGCCGGCAGAACGCGCCGATCCGCATGCTCAAGCCTGCGGAGATCAAGCGGGAGCTCGACCAGCATGTCATCGGGCAGGAGGTCGCGAAGAAGGTCCTGTCCGTCGCGGTTCACAACCACTACAAGCGGATCATTCAGGATTCCTCGTCGGAGGATCTGCGGCTCGATGCGCTGGCCGATGTGGAGATCGAGAAGAGCAACATTCTGCTCGTCGGTCCGACGGGATCCGGCAAGACGCTGCTGGCCCGCACGCTGGCGCGGATTCTCGACGTGCCATTTTGCATTGCCGACGCCACGACCATTACCGAGGCCGGTTACGTCGGTGAGGATGTCGAAAACATCGTCCTGCGACTCCTGCAGAATGCGGATTACGACGTGAAGCGTGCCGAGGTCGGGATCGTCTATATCGACGAAATCGACAAGATTGGGCGCAAGACGGAGAACGTGAGCATCACACGCGATGTCTCCGGCGAAGGCGTGCAGCAGGCGCTTTTGAAGATCCTCGAAGGCACGGTTTGCAATGTGCCTCCGCAGGGTGGCCGCAAGCATCCGCAGCAGGAATACATCCAGATCAACACGAGTCGCATCCTGTTCATCTGCGGCGGTGCGTTCGTGGGACTCGAGAACATCATCCAGCGCCGCCTGGGCGGAAAGGCCATGGGCTTCCATGTGCCGACATTCGGCGAACCGGGAACGACGGAGAGTCTCTCGCATTACGTGGAGCCCGAGGACCTCCTGAGTTTTGGATTGATTCCCGAGTTCATCGGACGTCTGCCGGTTGTCACGACGCTTGATGCGCTGACCGAGGAGGAGCTGGTTCTCATTCTCACCGAGCCGCGCAATGCAATGGTCAAGCAGTTCACGAAGCTGATGGCCATGGATGGCGTGGCGCTGACGGTGACGAAGGACGCGCTGAAGGCGCTCGCCGCCGAGGCCGTGCGGAAGGGGACCGGAGCCCGTGCCCTGCGCGCGATGATGGAGCGCATCATGCTCGACATCATGTTTGAAGCACCGAGTCGCAAGGACATCGCGGAAGTCACGGTGAATCGCGCCGTGGTCGAAGGCAGGAAGTCACCGTTGATTCGGCGCAAGCAGGACAAGAACGCCGCCTGATCCTAGCAACGATGGGCGATTCAGGGCCGTTCGCCTACCTGTTCGAGCGATTTCCTTCATTCACGCAGACCTTCTGCGCCCGGGAAGTGATGGAGATGCGTCGTCAGGGGGTGCTGTGCCCGATTTTTTCGATTCGCAATCCGCAGGATGAACCGGCGCAGAGTTTTCCGCCGGAGCTGAAGGATTCGACCATTTACGGTCCGGAGAAGTTCGACGAAATCCTCGCGAGCGACGGCAAGTTCCGTCGGCGCGCGAGGAGGGGCCTCGACGAACTGCGTGAGACGTGGGGCGACGAGGGCGAGAAACGCCGCATCTACGAGGGGCTCTGGCTGTTGCCGCGGCTGCGGGAGCGGCGGATCGAGCACGTGCACACGCATTTCGCCGGCTCGGCGACGCGCACGGCATACTGGCTCAAACGGCTTGGCGGCATTCGTTACAGCTTCACCGCGCACGCCAACGACATCTTTTGCGATGAGCCGCACGAGCGACTCGCGAGCCTCATCGACGGAGCGGAGGCGGTGGTGACGGTGAGCGAATTCAGCGCCGGGATGCTGCGCAAGAAATTCCCGGACGCCGCGAACAAGGTTCATCGCGTCTACAACGGGATCCATCCCGACCGGTTCCGGCGGGGCGTGCCGGATTCGCCGGTGCCGTTGATCCTATCCGTCGGTCGCTACATCGAGAAGAAGGGGTTTCACGATTTGATCGCGGCGTGCAGACGGCTGGAGGGGCAGCGATTCGAGTGCCAGATTGTGGGTCAGGGACCGCTCGAGGAGTCGCTGAGGAAGGCGGCGGAGGGGGACGATCGCATCAAGATTACCGGCCCGAAGACGGAGACGGAGATTGTGAGTCTCATGGCGCGCACGACGGCTTTCGTGCTGCCATGTGTGGACTCCGAATCCGGTTCGAAGGACAACCTGCCGACCGTGATCATGGAGGCAATGGCGGCGAGTCTGCCGGTGGTGTCGACACACTTGGCTGGGGTTCCGGAAATGGTCATCGACGGGCAGACGGGATTTCTCGTGAACGCCGGGAACGTGGAGGCGCTTGCGGAGCGCATCTCGCGATTGCTCGGCGATGTGCGGCTTGCGCGTCAAATGGGTGTCGCTGGCCGTCGCCTGTGCGAGGCGAGATTTTCCACGGAAAAAACGACGGCGGAGTTGCGGTCGGTGCTCGAGGCGTGCGGTGCGTTCAAGCGACAGCCGCGAGGCTTCCTCGACCGGCTTTTAGGAGGGTTCCAATGACCGTTGCGGAGAAATCCGAGGGAACCACGCTCCAGACATTTCCGGAAGCATGGCTCGCGATGCCCGGTCCTGTTGAGATCGATTTGGGGTGCCACAAGGGATTTTTTCTCGCGGGCATGGCGGAACGGTTCCCGACCGTCCGATTCCTTGGCATCGAGCGGCAGCGCGGGCGCGTCGAGCGGGCGCTTGCGCGCGTTGCGAGACTGGAGCTGGCGAATGCGCATGTGATTCAGGGTGACGGTCTCGCGCAGATCGTTGATGCGGGGCTGCCGGTCAGCGTCATTCACGTTCTTTTTCCCGATCCGTGGCCGAAGCGCAGACATCATTCACGCCGGCTCGTGCAGGCGGCGTTTCTTCGCGATGCGTGGCGTGTGCTGCTGCCGAACGGGCGGCTGCGACTGATGACGGACGACGCGCCGTATTTCCGGGCGATGCAACGGAATGTCGCGGAATTTGATGGATTCGTCGAAGACGCGTGGGAAGACGGAAGGGAGTATCCGTTGACCGAATTTCAGCGGAAGTTTGTCGCGATCGGAAAACCGATCCATCAGCTCGCCTTGCGGCGGTGCGATTCAAGCAGTTCGTCGTAGTATCCCTCGAGCGCCGCGATCGCCGCGGATTGCTCGAATTTTTCCCGCACGGTGGCGGAGGCTGCGCGTCCCATTTCCAGAGCCCCCGCGCTGTTTGCCGCGAGCTGGAGCAGCGAGTCTCGCAGAGCTTCCCAATCGCCCTCCGGAGTCAGGAGGCCGCTCTCGCCGTGGCGAACCGCCTCGGGAATGCCGCCATGCGTGGTCGCGACCACCGGCAATCCCGTCGCCATGGCTTCCAGCATCGAATTCGGCACGCCTTCCTGATCGAGTCCGCTGGTGGTGCGACTCGGGTGGAGAAAGATGTGCGCGTCGCGATAAAGGGCACGCAACTCCTCCTGATTTTGAAAGCCGCGAAAATCGACGGCGTTGCCGACGCCGAGTTCGCGCGCGAGTGCCTCGAGTTTCGGACGAAGCGGCCCGTCGCCGGCAATCGTGAAACGCGCCTGCGGGTATTGATTGCGAAAGGCGGCGAAAGCCCGCAGCGAGTCGTCGAGCCCTTTTTTCTCGATGAGCCGTGAGGCCTGCACGAGATGCCACGCGCCGTCGACGGGTGGGGTCCGCTCGAAGAACGGAAAAGCGTCGAGGGGAATTCCGGTGCGGTTGATGCGGATTCGATCGGGATCGGCGCCGAGATGGACCAATCGCGCTGCAAGGGATTCGCTGCGGGCGAGGACCATCGGGAGCGTGCGAACGAGCTCCGTGAGCTGGCGATCGTAGCCGGGCTGGTTGGGACGCGGCATGATGTCCATGCCGTGGAACGACACGACGGCAGGGTGCGGCCAGTTTCGGATGAATGGCAGCAGGTGCACGCCGGTGTGGCCGAAGTAGACGTGCAGGAGATCCGCCTTCCGTCGGCCGAGAACGCTGGAGAGTTGATCATATTCGCCGCGGTAAAAGACCGGCTCCATGCGGCGGATGTATTTCTTGTGGAACCGTGCGAGAAAATTGATGCGCGGGCGCGGCAGGAGTTCGATGGCGTCGAAGGGGAACTGCTCCCCGCACTTTCGCTCCTTCGTCATCACGAATGTTTCGTAACGCCGCAGTCCCGTGACCTGCCGGTAAATGTGCAGCATCTCCGGTTTGAGGAACGTGGTGCAGTAGCTGGCGACGACAGGCATGGCGAAAGTCGCGATGATACAAAGCCTTTTGGCACGCGCACGATGCGTTTCTGTTGAATAAATCGGCCGGTTTTTCGTTCCTTTCCGGTGGTTGCGATCCCCTGCAAACGGTAGAAAGTCCCGATGCCCGAACCCCTCGATGATATTGAGCTGATGACGCGTGTGCGTGAGGGGGACGCCGAGGCGTTTGCGATGATCGTGGAGCGGCATCAGCACCGCGTCGTCGGCACGATCGCGAAGATGCTCGGCTCGGTCACCGAGGCGGAGGATGTCGCGCAGCAGGTGTTTTTGCGCGTGTGGAGGAGCGCACCGCGGTGGAAGCCAACGGCGAAGTTCACCACGTGGCTGCTGACGATTACGCGGAACCTGGTTTTCAACGAGGTTCGCCGGCAGAAGCGCTCCCGCACAAGCTCGCTGGACGAGGAATCGGAGCAGAATATGCCGGAGCGGGAGGACGTGTCGGTGATCAGTCCCGCGCAGGAACTGGCCAACCGGGAGCTGGAGCAGGTGATCGACGCAGCGATCGCAGAACTCGGAGAGCAATCGCGAATGGCATTGATTTTGCGGCGCTACGAGGAACTGCCGTATGAGGAAATTGCGGAGATTCTCGGCACAACGGTTCCGGCGGTGAAGAGCCTGCTTTTTCGCGCGAGGACGGAGCTGCGCGCGCGTCTGTCCGCCTATTTGAACGAATCGCCTTGAGCGAATCGGAGCCGGCTTTCAGAGTCGGTGGATGCCAAAATCCGATGAGCAGGTCCTCGTGGTCCGTCGCAGTTTGTTTGATGAATTGGGGAGCTTTCAGGGATTTTCGACCGACGTGGAGCGATACATGGAGGCGTTTCTCCGCCGGGAAAACAATTTCTTCGAGCCCAGGTCACGCGCGGAAACCGATCCGTCGCTGAAGCAGATCATTCCCTACGCGATCTTTCGTCACGAAGGCCGTCTGTTGCGCTATGTGCGTGGCGGAAAATCCGGCGAGAAGCGGCTGGTCGCGAAATCGTCCATCGGCATTGGCGGGCACATGAACCACGAGGACGAGGGGTTGTTTGCGTTCGACCGGGAGGCGTATCGCGCTGCGGTCGAGCGGGAGATTCGCGAAGAACTGAAGCTCGGAGGCGGGTTCAGGGAACGCGTCGTGGGAATGATCAATGACGACTCGAACGAAGTCGGGCAGGTGCACCTGGGAATCGTGCACCTCGTCGATCTGGAATCCGACGAGGTGCGGCCCGGAGAGGCGGCAATCACGAAACTGCAGTTTGTGACGCCGGTGAAGCTCCGCGAGGAGCGCGAATCGCTCGAGACGTGGTCGCAGATCGTCGTCGACGCCTGGGACAAGATCGGCGGTTAAAGCCCTTCAGGTTGGGAGCCGCCGCTATCGAAAAATTTAGGAGCTTCGTTGGGCGAAGCTCCTAAAGCGAACGTTACGGTTGGACAGACCGCAACTGCTGTGTGCGGCGGATGAGACCGGGCGACCTTACCAATTCTTGATCCAGGTTTCCTCGTTGTCGGAGTTCTTGCGGCCCTGCGACCAGAGGTCGAAGAAGTTCGTTCCGCTGCGATTTTCGTCACCCGGGAACTCGTAATGATACGGGTTGCCGAAGGGATCGATCAGCCGGTTGTTGTTGTAATACGAGCCGTTCGATGCGTCGGTGATCTCGAAAGCCTTCATCTGCTCGATGAAAGGCCGCCCATTTTCATTCAACAGCGCTTTCAACATCTCCTTGGTGGAGTTGTCGCCGCCGTCCCCCTCCGGGTAGGTGCCGTATTCGAGTTTGTATTTCTCCAAGGCGGCGGAGACGGCTGCGATCTCGGACTCGGCTCGTTTGCGGCCGGCGGTTTCCTGAACGTTTCCGGAGATCGCAAGGATGAGCGAGGCGAGGATGGCGATGATCGCAATGACCACGAGCACCTCGATGAGCGTGAACGCCGAGGTTCGCCGCGTAGGGGGCAACTGCACTTTCATGAAGCGGTATGGGTCTGTGAGCCGGGGTGACAGAATTCTAGCTGCCACCCTGCAAGCTGGTGATGATGCTGATGAGCGGCATGAACAGCGCGACGACGATCGTTCCGACCAGCACTGCGAGCACGACGATCATGATCGGCTCGAGCATCGAGGTGAGACCCTGGACGGCATTGTCGACTTCGTCGTCGTAGACTTCCGCGATCTTCAACAGCATTTCCGGCAACTGACCGGTTTCTTCACCGACGTCGATCATGCTGATCACCATGGGCGGGAAGACTCCGCTGGCTTCGAGCGGGGCGACGATCGATTCACCTTCCTTCACGGCGTCGTGCACCTTCGTGATGGCGTCGGCGACGATTGTGTTGCCGGCGGTTTCGCGAGTGATCGTGAGGGCCTGCAAGATCGGCACACCGCTGGTGACCAGCGTGCCGAGGGTTCGGGTGAAGCGGGAGATGGCAGTCTTGCGGGTGAGGTCGCCGAAGAGCGGCGCCCGCAGTTTGATGGTATCGATGAAGCGCGTGCCCTTCTCGGTGCGGGCGAGCAGTTTGTAGATGACGACGAAAAGGACAATGCCGCCAATGATGTAAAGGAGGTTGTCCTTCACCATGTTACTGGTGCCGATGACGAACTGCGTGAGTGCCGGCAGCGGCTTGCCGTTGAGCATGTCCGCGAAGATCGCCTCGAACTTCGGAACGATGAACACGAGCAGGAAGGCCATGATCGCGATCGCGATGAAGAGCACGATGATCGGGTAGAACATCGCGGACACGACCTTGTTCTTGATCTTCTGCGCCTTTTCCTGGAACTCGGCGAGACGGAGGAGGACCAGCTCGAGCACACCGCCGAGTTCACCGGCCTTCACCATGTTCACGTAGAGCTTGTTGAAAATCTTCGGGTGCACCGAGAGGCTGTCGGAGAAGGTGCTGCCACCCTGCACGGACTCGGCGAGCTGCGTGATCGTCGAGCGAAGCACGGCGTCCTTTTCCTGCTTGGCGAGCACGGTGAGGCTGCGCAGGAGGGGAAGGCCAGCGTCAATCAGCGTTGCGAGCTGGCGCGTGAAGATCATGAGCGTCTTGCTCTTGATCGTCTGACGCTTGAACAGGGAAATGTTGATTTCCTTCTTCGCGAGTGCGCCGCCGCCGGCTTTCGCAGCCTTGGCCGCCTTGGCCTTGGAGGCCTTCGATTCGACATCGACCGATTTCGGGAAATATCCGGCCTGCCTCAGCTGGCCGACGGCTTCATTTTGAGAGGCGGCTTCAATGACGCCGGTGACCTGTTGACCGCGCGCGTCCAGCGCGACGTAGGTGAAATTTGGCATATCTTCCGGAGAGAATCGTTACGAGTGGATCAATGGTGAATCGAATCCGAAATACCTTCGCGAAGTGACGCGCAAAGTCCAGCAAAGAACGCGCTATTTCTCAAGGAACGGGTTCTGTTTTTTCTCCATTCCAATGGTGGTTTCCGGCCCATGGCCGGGCAGGACGCGGGTGTCGTCGGGCAGGACGAGCACCTTCTCGCGAATGCCGGACATCAGCAGGTCGTAATCGCCCCCGGGCAGGTCCCAGCGCCCGACCCCGCCGCAAAACAACACGTCGCCGCCGAAAAGCAGTCCGTCCTCCGCCGAATAGAAGCAGAGGCTTCCGGGGCAGTGTCCCGGCACCTCGAGCACCTGAAACCGGACGCCGCATTGCTCGAACGCCGGCGACTCCGTGATGAGCCGGCCATTTTTCACCGGTTCCACCTCGAGCCCGAAGCCCCAGCTGCGGAAAAACCCCGGGTCGGTGACCATTGGAAGGGTGTCCGGATGAAAATAGACGGGGCAGCCGTGGCGGCGCTGGATCGCGGCGGCATCGGCGACATGGTCGAAGTGGCCATGGGTGAGCAGAAGCGCGTCGATTTTTGTGTCGGCAAAATGGGCATCGGCCTCCTGAGGGGCGTCGATGAGGAGGTTTCCGGCGGGGCCGCGGAGCAGAAAGGCATTGGTCTGGAGAAACCCGCCGGTAAATTGTTCGAACTGATTCATCGAAAAGTGGTCTTAAAGGTAATGCGTCATTTGATTTCGAAGACAGCCTCTGTAAACCTTTTCCGCATGACACGATTGAAACTCGTCGCCGTCGCCCTGGCGATCCCGGCGATTTTCCATGGCGTATTGTTCGCTGCGGATCTTGATAAGGTGGCGGTCTCGGTGGCGAGGTTGCTCGAGCAGGGGCATTACTCGCGGCAAAAGCTCGACGACACGGTCTCGCAGAAGCTGCTCGAGCAGTATTTGAGCGACCTCGATCCGAACAAGATGTTCTTCACGCAGCAGGACGTCGACAAGTTCCGGGCTGCGTATGCGACTTCGCTCGACGACGCGATCCTGTCGGGAAATCTCGATCCGGCCCGTGCGATCTTTTCCGTTTACGCGACCCGCGTGAAAGACCGCGTCGAGAGCAACAAGAAGCTCGCCGACAAGAAATACACCTTCAAGAGTGACCGCACGATGGTCCTCGATCGCAAGGACGCGGAGTGGGCGAAGGACATGGCGGAACTCGACGACCTGTGGGCACGCCAGATCGAGGCGTCGCTGCTCGCGGAAACACTCAACGAGAACGCCGTCGACCCGCCCGCAAAGGTCGTCAAGCGCCGGCAGGACCAGATGCTGCGCAACATCGAGGAAATGGACGACGAGAGCGTGATTTCCGGATTCCTCGGCGCGTTGAGCCGGACCTACGATCCGCACTCCGAATACATGAGCCCGTCCGAGCTCGCGAATTTCGAGATCGAGATGCGCAAGTCGCTCGATGGGGTGGGGGCCGTGCTGCAAAGTGAGGACGGCTACGCGAAGGTTCGGGAAATCGTTCCCGGCGGTCCTGCCGATCTCGATGGCCAGCTGAAGGTTGGCGATCGCATTTCGAAGGTGGCGCAGGGCGATGGGCCATTCGAGGACGTTGTCGAGATGAAGCTCGACAAGGTCGTCGAGAAAATCCGCGGCAAGCGCGGAACCATCGTGCGGCTGGAGGTGATCCCGGCGAATGCCACGGATCCGTCGACGCGAAAGGTGGTCACCATTCGCCGCGACGAGGTGAAGCTCAAGGACCAGAAGGCGAAGGCGGAATTGATCGAGTTGAAAAAGCCCGATGGCGGCGTGGAGAAGATCGGCTGGATCGAGCTGCCGTCCTTCTACGCGGACCTGGGCAATCAATCGGAGGATTCCGTCAGCACGACCCGTGACGTGAGCACGCTCCTGCGGCGGTTGAAAAAGGAAGGCATCGAGGCTCTCGTGATCGATCTGCGCCGCGACGGCGGCGGCTCGCTCGAGGAGGCGATCAACCTCACCGGGCTCTTTATTCCGCAGGGCCCTGTCGTGCAGTCGAAGGATTCCAATGGGAAGGTCTCCGTGTCGTTCGACGAGGATGACCGCGTTTTGTGGGACGGTCCGCTCGTCGTGGTGATGAACCGTCTCAGTGCGTCCGCGAGCGAAATCTTCGCCGCAGCGCTGCAGGACTACGGGCGCGCGGTGATCGTGGGCGATGAGCGCAGCTTCGGCAAAGGCACCGTGCAGACGATGCTCGACATCGGCCGGCTGGTGGTGCCGTTCTTCAACCTGGGTTCCGCCGACGCCGGAGCGCTCAAGCTGACGATCAACAAGTTCTACCGCGTGCTCGGTGGTTCGACGCAGCTCGAAGGGGTGAAGTCCGATATCGTTCTGCCGTCGCTCACGGATAATCCGGAATTTGGCGAGAGCGCGTTGCCGAACCCGTTGCCCTACGACGAGGTCGCGCCGCAGCGGATTCCGCGCAACGAGGAGATGGCGAGCATCCTGCCGCAGCTCCGTGCGTTATCCGAGGAGCGCATCAACAACGATCCCGAGTTTGGCTACATTCTCGACGATCTCAGCCGCTTCCGGAAACGCCTTGAGGAAAATGCCGTCTCGCTGAATCTCGAAAAGCGCAAGGCCGAAATCGAGGCGGACAAGAAACGGGAGGAGGCTCGCAAGCAGGAGCGGGCCAAGCGCGGGCCGGCATTCGACGCCCGGGTCTTCGAGATCACGCTCGACAACGTAAACGACAAGGAACTCAAGGAGGTGGCGTTCGACCGCAAGCGGCATTCGATTTTCAACCTCGATGAAGAAGAGAGCGAGGAATCCGAGGCCGTCGCGCCAGACGCCATCCGCAACGAAACGATCCGGATCGCGTCCGATCTCGTAAGCCTCACGCATGACCGCCGCACGGCTGCATTGAAGGCCTCCGAATCAAAGAGCCAGTAAGCAAGCGTTGACACCCGTGAGCGATTCTGAAAAAGCTCACGGGATCGTCCGTAAACCCCGGAATTTGCCTAATTGAAATGAGCGAACCGAAGAAAGAAACCGTCCGCATCGTGCTGCCTCCCCGCCGCGATGGACAGCCCGCCGGCTCCACTCCCAGAGAGTCTGCGATGATCAACCTTCCGCCAAAGCCGGCCGCGGCTCCTTCCGACCCTTCGGCCCCGAGCGCGCCTCCTCCGCCATCCGGTCTCAAACCACCGTCGGCGCCCGCAGCTCCCTCGGCTCCCAAGCCGCCAACGGCTCCCGGTGCCCCGAAGCCGCCTTCGCCGCCGTCCGCGCCCGGAGTTCCTTCAGGCTTGAAGCCTCCGTCGGCTCCCGGTGTTCCGAAGCCGCCCTCGCCGCCGTCCGCGCCAGGCGTTCCTTCGGGTTTGAAGCCGCCGTCGGCTCCCGCAGCCCCGTCTGCGCCGAAACCGGCCACGCCCGCGCCGGCTCCGGCCCCGGCCGCACCTGCAGGCCCCGCTCCGGTTGCCGTGAAACCCGAGCCGAAGAAGGAAACCGCGAAGGTCGCCTCGACACCCGGAATCCGGCCTTCGCAGCCGACCATCAAACTTCAGACGCGCCCCGCTCCGTCGCAGGCTCCTTCCGCCAGCGCGACGTTCAAGGTGCAGACCGTCGAAACCGTTGAAGAAACCACCGAAGAGGAAATTCCCATGAATCTTGCTGTCATAACCGTCGTCGCCGCCGTGCTCGCACTTGCGCTGCAGGTTTGGATGATGCTCTAGTCTGGAGCACATTATCCAAATACATCATGGCAAGCGCACACGTATCCGAATTCACAGACGCCAATTTCGACGCCGAGGTTCTCGGTGCCTCCACACCGGTGCTTGTCGATTTCTGGGCGCCTTGGTGCGGCCCCTGCCGCATGATCGCGCCGTTGATTGATGAGATCGCGGAGGAGAAGCAGGGGGTCGTCAAGGTGGGAAAGGTCAACGTCGATGAAAACCCCGAGGTTGCCGGCCGGTATCGCATTCAGGCGATTCCGACCATCCTCGTCTTCAGTGGCGGGGAGCTGAAGGAGCAGATCACCGGATTGACCAGCAAGGCCGATCTGGTTGGCAAGCTGGACGCAGTCGCCGCCTGACGCACACCGCATTTCAAGAAAGCCCCGGGGCAGTGATGTCTCGGGGTTTTTCTTTTCAGAATTGGTCCGTTTTGCTTCGAACGGTCGTTTTGCGAGGGAGCGGACGAGGATGATCCTGCAGCCGGACTCCGTCCCGGAGAACGTCATCTGCGACGCGATCGTGGAGGCGGGAAACTGCCGACGTTGCCGAGGCTTCGACTGAAATGATTCGCGGGACGGCGCACATCATTTTCTGTGCGGGAGCGAGGTGCTTTTTCCTGGGTGAGCTTCCCGGAAAAGCAATTGGGAGAAGCGGCACGGGGGCTGCTTCTCCCAATTAGAGGCTACAACGGATGCGATTGCATCCGCAGGAAGTTATTTCCTCTTCTTAGCTGGAGCCTTCTTTGCGGCGGGCTTTTTGGCCACCGCCTTCTTGGCTACCGCCTTCTTCGCGGCGGGCTTTTTGGCTGCAGCCTTTTTAGGGGCCGCCTTCTTCGCCGCCTTCTTCACGGCCGGCTTCTTCGCGGCAGCCTTCTTGGCTGGCGCCTTTTTCGCGGCGGGTTTTTTGGCTGCAGGTTTCTTTTTAGCAACTGCCATCCGATATCCCCCCTTTCAGACCGCAGGAGCGGAAAGCGCTGTGAAAGTTTTGTGAATAACTCACTTGGGGTTGTGAATAAGTTGTTGCTCGAGATGCGTCAACGAATTTCTCGAAAACTTCTTGATTTTTACAAACGCGATTTCCTCATGCCGTTTTCGAAATTCCGACGATTGCGAGTGCGCGTTGGGCGATTTCCTCGACGGGCCAAAGTCGTCCGATGCCCTCGTAGCCGCACGCGAGCATTCCCTCCTCGGGGCCGATGAATTCAACGCCGCGCGCCTTCAACGTCCCGATGTTTGCCTGCGTCGCAGCGTGCAGCCACATTTTCCCATTCATCGCCGGCGCGACGAGAAGCGGCGCGAGCGTGGCGAGTGCGATCGAGGTGAGCGCGTCGTCGGCGATGCCGTGCGCGAGCTTGGCAAGCGCGTTTGCCGTCGCGGGTGCGATGAGCAAGAGCTTTGCGCGGTCGGCGAGATTGATGTGCCCGGGATGCCACGATTCCTTTTCGTCGAACACGGATGTGGTGACCGGATTGCGCGAGAGCGTCTGGAAAGTGAGCGGAGTGATGAACTCCGTTGCGTTGCGCGTCATCACGACATGCACGTCGGCGCCCGCCTTCGTGAGACGGCTCGTGAGGTCGGCGGCCTTGTAGGCGGCGATGGAGCCTGTAACACCAAGGACGATAACCGGAGCCGCAGTGCTCATCACTCGTTGTAGGTGAGCCGACGGCTGAGATAGCGCTCGGCGCGCATCACGGCGCGGAATTTCTCGATGTCCTCTTCCATCGAGCCGCTGATGATCGTGTAGCGGTATTCGCGCCAGTGTTTCATCTCCCGCGCGGCGTTTTGCAGTCGCGTTTGAATTTGCTCTTCGGTCTCGGTGCCGCGCTTCATCAAGCGGCGCCGCAACTCGTCGAGGCTGGGAGGCATGATGAAAATGTCGGCCAGCGCGTCGCGAATGAGCGGGTCGTCGCTGTTGCGGATTGTGGCGGCGCCCTGCGTGTCGATGTCGATGAGAACGTCGACGCCGTTTTTCAGCTGATCCACGACGGCGCTCTTGGGCGTGCCGTAGCGGCGCCCGTGAACCTCCGCGTGCTCGAGGAAATCACCGGCCGCGAGGCGTGCGGAGAATTCCTCCTCGGAGAGAAAGCAATAGTCCTCGCCATCGACTTCTCCCCGCCGTGGGGGGCGCGTGGTGCACGAGACGGCGTAAACGAAATCGGGCTTCTGACGCAGTGCCGTGGTCAGCGTGGTTTTGCCGGCGCCGGATGGCGCCGAGAGGACAAAGAGAATGCCGGTGCGGGAGAACGAGGAGCTATTCAACGTTGAGAATCTGTTCGCGGATCTTATCAAGTTCGACCTTCGCGTCGACGACAAGCCGCGTGAGTTCCGAATCGCCGGCCTTGGAGCCGAGCGTGTTCAGTTCGCGAAAGATTTCCTGCGTGAGGAATTCCAGTGCGCGTCCCATCGGGCCCGATGCGCGCAGCTTCTCCTCGAATTGCTCGAAGTGGCTCGCGAGCCGCGTGAGTTCCTCGGAAACGTCGCAACGTTCCGCGTAAAGCGCCACCTCGGTCGCGAGGCGGGGATCATTTGCATCGAGAGGAATTCCCGCGCGTGCGATGCGCGCGTGAAGCTCGTCGCGATATCGGCGGACGATCTCGGGGGCAATCGGAAGCATTTGCTCGCGCAGGCTCTTGAGGTGGGCAAGGTGGGACTCGAGATCCCGCTGCAAGGCCTGGCCCTCGCGGGCGCGCATCGCGGTGAGTGCGTCGAGTGCGTTGGAGAGGGCTTCCAGAATGACGGGACGAAAATCCTCCGCGGTGTGCGGGCACGTTTGCAGCACGCCGGGCACATTGAGCAGCGTGTTGATGTCGATGTTTCCCGGCAGACCGAGTTCCGCCTGCAGATCGCGAATGTCGCGAAGAACATTGCGCGAGTAATGACGGTCGATCGTCGCACCGGCGGCCGCCGCGGCCTCGGGAAGGGTGACGGAAATGTTGATGCGACCGCGGGAGACGCGGCTTTGCACGGCTTCGCGAATGGAAAGCTCCAAAGGTGCGAGTTCGCGGGGGAGCTGACAGGCAACCTCGAGGCCCTTGCGGTTGACGGAGGCGCACTCGACGACGCAATGGGCGCCATCGATTCGAGCTTCGCCGCGGCCGTAGCCGGTCATGCTGTTCATGTGCGGGAAAATCTAGCGGGGGCTGACGTTTCGAGGAAAGGAAAAGTCCATCGTAAGCGCCTGGCGAAAACAAAACGCGCGGATGTGCTGGAAGTTTTTCCAGCCGGCGGCCACGGCGAGGGCGTGGAGTTCGCGAAAAGAAAAGGCACGGCGCGCGGAAAGACGCGCGTCGTTGCGCGTCATTTTCTCGCGCATCCAGACCGTCGTCAGCAGATCGATGGAGAAGGTGGCGAGGCGACTTCGGCGAAGGTCCGATGCGAAGACGTGATGCGTGCCGAGGAATGCCATGCGGCGGAGGATCGACGTGGCGTCGTGATCGGAGAAATGGTGAAGCGCCAGCGAGCACAGCACGACGTCCCACGTGGTGCCGGGATCGAAGGTGAGGATGTCCGCCTCGGAGATCGAGATGTTGGAAAATCCCTCGGAGAGTTTACGCGCAATCGCGACGGTGGATGGCTGGGCGTCGACGGCATCGATCTGCACATCGAGGCCATTCCTCCTTGCCCAGGCGGCAATGGCGCGAGGGATATCCGCGGAGCCGGTGGCGAGATCGAGGATGCGCCAGCACCGACCGAAGGTCAGCCGCGAGCGAAGAAAGCGGAGAACGAGCGTGTGGCTTCCGAAGAGCCTGTTGAGCGTGACGAGATTCGCGAGGTCCTTCTCGAGTTCGGGAGTGACGGGCTGGTCGAGATCCATCCATTCGCGGACGGAAGGATCGAAAGCCCGCCGGCTCATGATTCGATTTCGAGCAGCGCGAGCATGCGGCCGGTGCGTCCTTTTTCCATGCGATACGAATAGTATCGATGGAGGTTCGACGCCGTGCACGTGTGCGAATCGAAGAAACTTCGAACACCTGCGACACGGGCCTGCTCCGCGATGGTTGCCGCGAAATCGATTTCGTAATGCGGCGGGCGGATGCACGGGCTGACCACGACGGTGAGATCGCGAGGATCGCAGCCAAATTCCTCACGCATGGTGTGCACTGCGCTCCCGAGAATGTTCAGCTCCGTTCCCTTTCGTCCGGAGTGGAGGAGGGCAATCACACGTCGCACAGGATCCACCACATAGATCGCCGCGCAGTCGGCGACGTAGATGCCGAGGGCGATGCCGGGCGTCGCGGCAATGAGGCCATCGACGCCTGGAATGGGATTCTGTTGGGGCCGATCGACGATCGCCACGTGATTCCCGTGAACCTGCTCCGCGGTGACCGGAGGTGAAAATCCCAGCCCGGCGATCAGCGCATCATGCGACGGCTTCAAGCGCGCAAGCGCCACTTCGCGTTCGGCATCGACATCGATGCCGGGAATGCGCGTGATGAATGCCGACCGGAGGCCGGAGAGGTTTTCCAGCGCTTCGAAACGTTCGACCGAATCGGGAAGCGACATGGATGCCGCTAGAAGATTCCGAGAACCTTCTTGCGAGGCGCGGGAGTCGGAGTCGGGAGCGGCTGTCCCTTGCGTTTTGCCTCCATGATCTCGCTGGCCTTGAGGACGCGCTTTTTCTCGGCGGGCTGCTCCTCTTTTTTCACCGCCTTCGCCTTGCGCACGGGTGCGTTGGCCGCGAGCCCCTCGATCGGGTCCTGCTCCTCGAGCTTGCCGGGGAGGCGCGGTTGCGGTGCGGTCGGGTTGGTGACGGTCTTCAGCTTCTTGCGCTCGCGCGGCGTGAGCGGATCGTCGAACGTTTCCTCGTATTGCGCGTCGAGTGCGAGAGCGAGGTCGTAGTTGGCAAGAGCCGCGAGGTAGTCGTAGCGGGCCTGCAGCACGGTGGTCTGCGCCTGCAGGAGCTGAACTTGTGCGTTCAACACGTCGAGCTGCGTGCCGGCGCCGGCATCGAGACGTTCCTGCGAGAGGCGCAACGCCTCGGTCGCCTGAACGACGCTGGCCTGCTGGCTTTCCAATGTTTCCTGCGCGGTCTGCAAATTCGAAATCGCCTGCTGGACATCCAGAATGACCTTGCGGACGGCGTTGTTGTAGTTGATGACCGCCTGGTTGAGGCGCGCGCGGGCCTGCGCGACCTTTCCGGCGGTTTCGAATCCATCGAAGATCGCCCAGCTCCCCTGGAAGCCGTAGGTCCAGCCCTGGGTGACTTCACCCATGTTCTGGAAGGCCGAGTTGTTCTGCCATCCGTAGTCGGCGGTGGCGGAGATCGAGGGCAGATAACCGGCGAACTGCACCTTCACGTTCTCCGCGTTGGCGAGGATGTTCTGCCGGTGCGCCTTCAACTCCGGACTGCGCTCGATGGCAATGCGGATGGACTCGTCGGGATTGATCACACGTGGCTCGTAGGGGAGCGTGCCGACGACGTTGAAGGGCACTTCGCTCGGCTTGCTCGTCGCGTAGTCCATGCCGAGCGTCTTCACGAGCTGGTATTGGGAGATGCGCAGGTTGTTTTGCGCGCTGATGAGCGGCGGCATGGCATTGGCCAGCGCGACCTGGGCCTGCAGGACGTTGAAACGCGGGACGGTGCCGGCTTCGTAGCGGTTTTCCTGATCGGTGAGCTGTTCCTTGAGGAGGTTCACCGACTGCTGCTGCGCGACGACGAGGGCGCGATTCAGGATGACCTCGTAGAATCCCGTTTTTACGTTCGCGATCGTTCGATCGATCGTCTGGCGAAGGTTGAAGTAGGCGGCGTCCTCGACGAACTTTGCCGCGCGAATGCCGGAGACAACCGCGCCGCCGTCGAAGAGAAGCTGGCTGGCCTGGAACCCAACGCTCCAGGATTTGTCATTCACATATCGGGAGCTGCCGAGGCCGGAGAAATCGATCGGGACCAGCTGCCCGTTCGGGCCGGGCACCTCGATGGCACCGCCGCTGGAGCCGGGCTGCTTCGGGTCAACGAGCGAGCGCGCCTGCTGCGTGTAGGCGGAGGTCGCCGTGATCTGCGGCAGGGCCTGGGCGCGGACTTCGACCAACTGGCCCCGCGTGAGGCGGATCTGCTCGATCGCATCGAGCACGTCGGGGTTCTGCTTGAGGGCAATGGAGATCGCCTTGTCGAGCGTAAGGTCCTCGACGTTTGGATTGTGCTGCGACTTCGCGAAGGCCTGGATCTGCTTGATGGCTTCCTCGTTCAGCTTTTCGATCGTTTCCTTGCTCGGCTGAATGTCGTTGAGATTCCGCTGCACCGTCGGTGCCGGCGGCGGGGGGCCGGGATCCGCCAGCGATGGATCGAGATCGGGCTCGATGGTGTCGAGCTGCGCGTTGGGAGTCGGTGCCGGTATCGCGGAATCCGGGAGCGTCGCCTCGTAGGTCGGCTGCGCGTCGGCATTGATCGAATCCGTCGATGCGGCGTCGGGCTCACCTGGCAGCGTGGCGGTGTAACTCGGCGTCGGCGCGGGGGTGGGTGTGGGCGTCGGGGTGGCCGCGGTGGTTTCAGCGGCAGGCTCCGGTGTCGGGGTGGGAGTCGGCTGCTGTGCCGCCACCGGCCAGGCGAAAGCCAGTGCAGCCACTGCGAAAATCGAACGAGTCGTCATGAATTTGGAGAATCGGTCTTCGAGTAATAATTTTGACTCTCGCAGTATGCAAAAATCTTCTCGTAGATTTGCAACCACATGTGCTGTTCTTCGGGCGTGAGCAGGGAAGTGAGCTTATGCAGGCCCTGCCGGATCTCCACCAAAATGGAGTTCACGAGTTCCCGCCCTTTTGGGGTGATTCTCACGAGCACCTTGCGGCGGTCGTTGGGGGCGGCGGTGCGTTCCGCGTAGCCGAGTTTTTCGAGACGGTCCACCAGCCCGGTCGCAGCGGCGGTGGTATGCCGCATCTTGTCGGCGATCTCCGACATGCTCAGAGCGTCATGCATGCCGACGTGACCGAGGAGGAAAAATTGGGGAAAGGATACCTGTCCCGCGGACAAGCGGTCCGTGAGACTGAGCATGAGGGATCGCTGCAGCGTCAGAATGATGTTGGCAAGCCGCGCGATCTCGTCCGGTGAGAGACAGGTTTTTTCCTCGGTAAGCAAAATTTGTTTAATGAGGTTGAAATTTAGTATTTCTTAAAGACTTGGGCGTCAAGTCAAGCGCAGAGCTGGAAGAAGTGTGCCGGCTGGGTGACGGGAGTTTTCGGGAAGCCGTATCAGCGCGTCGCAACGGGCAAGTCCCGACAGGCCATGCGAGGCCTGAGTGCCCACGGGAACAGCGTGCCCGCTCTCGATGCGAACGCGCAGGTAGTGCGGGCGGGCGTCGGGATTCTCCAAATCCACGCCGATGGGAAGCGTGTCGAATTTTGGCCTTGCGAGATGCAGCGGAGCTCCGGCGAGACGCAGCAGTGCGGGAATGACGAACAGGAGCGCGGTCACGTAGGTCGAAACGGGATTGCCCGGGAGCCCGAAGATCGTCTGCCCGCCGGCCTTCGCAAGCAGGAGCGGTTTCCCCGGTTTTACTGCGACCTTCCAGAAACTCACGTGAGCGCCGGTCGAGTCGATGGCGACCCGCACGGGATCGTGATCGCCCACCGAGACGCCCGCGCTGATCACGACGACATCGGTCTCTGCCTGCCACGCGGAGAGCGTGTCGGCGACGGCTGCGGGATCATCGGGCGCGTGCTTCGTTGCGACGATGCGTCCGTGCGGTGCGAGCAACGCGGTGAGCATGGGTCCGTTGGAATCGTGAATTTCCCCCGGCTGGAGCGGGGTTCCCATGGGACGAACTTCGTCACCTGTGGTGAGGATGCCGATGCGCGGCAATGGATGGACGAGGATGCTCTCGATTCCGCATGCGGTGAGCAGCGCGAGCCGTGCGGGGGTGATCGGGTCGCCGGTGCGTAGGATCTCCTGACCTGCGCAAATATCGCCGCCCGTGTGACGGACGAATTCACCGACCTCGATCCTGTCCGAAATCCGCACATGATCATTCTCGACCGTCACGTCCTCCTGCATGACGACGGCGTTCGCGCCATTTGGAAGGCAGGCTCCCGTGAAAATGCGCACGGCTTCCCCGGCGCGAACTTCGAGATTCCGAATCCGGCCGGCGGGTTGCTCCCCGACGACGCGAAGTGTGCCCGGAGTGTCCTCGGCGCGGACGGCGTAGCCGTCCATTGCGGATTGATCGAACGACGGCAATGCGATCGGCGAAAGTTGTCGACCTGCCGAAAAATGGCCTGCCGCGAGGGGAACGGCGCGTTCCTCGCCCGGCAGCGGATCGACTGTCGCGAGAACCCGTTCCAGCGCCTCGGACTCGGAAATCACGGAACCGTGGGCTTGGGCGAGTAGATGCGGTCGCCGGGCATGGGCCTGCCGCTCACGATGTCGGCAATGAAGAAGGGTGGATTGCGATCGGCAGTGACGCGCAGCGTGGCGTTTTCACGCTCGTTGCCGACGGCGATCAGTGTCTCGCCGGTCGCCAGCGGGTGGTAGGTGTCCGTGTCGACCAGCACGTAGTGCGCGTTTTCGTCGACGAGCTTGACGGTGCCGATCCAGCTCGGGGATGTCGCGACCGGCGGCTCTTCCTTTTTCGGGAAAACCGAGTGCCACATGCGGGACAGGAAACCTTCCTGCGGCTTGCGCTGAGCGGCCGGTGGTGTGGGCGCTTTTTTCGGAGGGAAAAGTTTCCGCCAGGTGTTCGAGAGAAAATTGCCCTGCTTCGGCGTGGGGGTTGGAGTCGCGGCGTCGGGTGTCGGCGTGACGGTCACCACGACCACGGCGCTGTCGGAAGGAGTTGGCGAGGGGGTATCCTCAACGCCGTCGGCGAAAACGCGCTCCTCCTTCTGCCCTTCGTCGTTGGAGACGATCACGCGGAAGGTCGTCTGTGCAATGGGAGTCGGCTCCGGCGTGGCCGATGGAGTGGGAGAGGGCGTCGGAGCCGGAGTTGGGGTGGGCGATACCTCGGCGGGGGGCGCGTCGTCGCCGGTGTCGGAAGTTTTTTTTGGTGTTGCGCACGAGCTGATCCATGCCACGGCAACGGACAGCGTGATCAGCACGGAACCACGAAGAACCGGAGCGGTGCGAGGATGCATGGGTGTTGAGAAGTATTCGACCGGAGGTGAAAGATTCAAGCGCGCGCGTCCCGGATGTCGCGCAACTTTTGAACCGACGCCGGGTTTCTTAATACGTTGATCCTATCATGAAATCACCTTCCTCCTCTGCCACGTTTCTAGCCGCGTTGCTTGCTTCGCTCCCTCTCCTTCTGGCCCAGCCCGATCCGTCATCGGACGGCGACCGCCCACGGCCCCGCACGGTCGAGGAGCGTCTGGACCGCATGAAGAAGGATCTCGAGCTCACCGAGGAGCAGGTGACGAAGATCAAGCCGATCCTCGCCGAAGCGCGTGAGAAGATGGATGAGCTTCGCGGCAAGCTGGACAATGACCGCGACGCCCTGCGTGAAAAAGGCAAGGCGATCTGGGATGAAACACGCGCGAAGATCGACGAGGTGTTGACCGCGGACCAGCGCAAGAAGGCGGACGAGCTGCGCGCCCAGCGTGGGGCGAAGCGCGGGGATCGCGCCAAGGAATCAAAGGAATCCAAGGAATAATCTTTGTTTGGAATGGGGTGGCGGCTCCGGAGGGAATGCCGGGGCCGCCCGATTCCATCAATCCCGGTGATAGGGAGTGCCGCGCAAAATCGTGTAGGCGCGGTAAATCTGCTCGAGTGCCACGACGAGTGCGAGTTCGTGTTGCAACGTGAGCGAGCTCAGTGAAAGGACGAGATCGGCGGCGTCGCGTGTTGCGGGCGCATGGCCATCCGCTCCACCAACCAAAATGGCCGCGCGGCGGGTGGACGATTGCTCGAGACGCGCGATGTAATCGGCAAAAGCCCGGCTGGTCAGCGACGAGCCACGCTCATCGAGAACGATCCGGTGCGCGCCGGCGGTCCGCTCGAGAAGCGCCGCGCCTTCGGTTTTCGGAGTGCCTTGTTTCAAGGCGATCCACTCCACGGGAACGAAGCGTTCGAGCCGGGCGAGGTATTCCGCGACGCCTGCGGCGGCGTAGTCGAGGCGGGGTTTGCCGATGGTGGCAATGGTCCATTTCATTTCGTGCGCAAATTCGTCGATTTCCCGTTTGACACGCCGCGAACAACGTGGTGTCTTCTTGACCCTTTTCCATGAAGACCTTTTCGGCCAAAGCAGACGATGTAAAGCGAGCCTGGTGGGTGATCGACGCCAAGGACCAGATGCTCGGGCATGTCGCCGTTAAAGCCGCGGCCCTGCTTCGCGGCAAGCACAAGGCGATTTTCACCCCGCACGTGGATACTGGCGACTTCGTGGTCGTGATCAACGCGGATAAGGTGCGGGTCAGCGGCAAGAAAGAAACCCAGAAGACCTACATGAGCTTCTCCGGCTATGTGGGCGGCCACAAGTCCGAGACGTTCCGCGCGCGTCGCGAGCGCCGGCCGGAACTCCTCATCGAGCGGGCCGTCAAGGGCATGATTCCGCACAACCGCCTTGGATCGACCGCGTATCGCAAGCTCAAGGTTTATCGCGGCTCCGAGCATCCGCACAGTGCGCAGAATCCGCAGCCTGTCACTCTCTAAAGTCTTTTTTCATGAGCGCTGAATATATCGCAACCGGTCGTCGCAAGACCTCGATCGCAAAAATCTGGGCCAAGCCGGGCACCGGCGAGATTCAAGTCAACGATCGCGAGTTCACCGAGTATTTCCCCAGTCTTTCCCTGCAGAATGACATTCTGCGTCCGCTCGAACTCACCAACAGCATGAACACGTATGATCTGCGTGTCAGCACGAACGGCGGTGGCATTCGCGGCCAGGCCGGTGCACTGCGGCTGGCGATTTCCCGCGTGCTCGTCGATATCAATCCGGAGCTTCGTCCGGTTCTCAAAAAAGAGGGACTCCTCACGCGCGACCCGCGGATGAAGGAGCGCAAGAAGCCCGGCCAGCCGGGTGCCCGCAAGCGCTTCCAGTTCTCCAAGCGCTAATCCAATTTCCCTCCCGAGGAAGAAGGCCGTCTCGCTTCTATGGCGAGACGGCCTTTTCTTTTCCGGCCCGGCCCGGTATGCCGGACGAATGAAGTTGTTCGCAGCCCTTGCCGTTGTGTTGCTGGGAACGGTCGTCGCCGCGCAGGCGGAGACCTTTTCCGTGGGGGAGTTTGAATTTACGACGCCCGAGGGATGGAAGGCGGTGCAGCCGTCGTCGCCCATGCGCAAGGCGCAGCTTTCGGTGCCCGGGGAGCCGGAGCCTGCGGAGGTGACCTTCTTCCATTTCGGGCCGGGGCAGGGTGGGGGACCGCAGGCAAACATCGACCGCTGGGTCGGGCAGATCGATGGGGGAATCGAGAATGCGATGCAGAAGACCGAGCAGTTTGGAGCGACGAAGGTGTGGTTTGTCACTGCGACGGGAACCTTCCAAAGCGGCATGCCCGGCGGACCCACCACGCCGAAGGAAGGCTACGGCCTTCGCGGGGCGATTCTCGAGTCGAAGGACGGTGACGTGTTTGTGAAGATGACCGGCCCGGAGGCGGTGGTGAGCGGCGCGGCCGGAGCGTTCGACGCGATGATCGAGGCTGCGGCGAAGAAGTAGCCGGCTTGCGCGCGTCGAAGTGAATTCGTAAATTTCCCGCATGCCCACCTACGTTTACGAGACGGTCAAAAACCCGACGCGTCGCTACGAAATCAAGCAGAGCATGAAGGACGCTCCGCTGCGGGTGCACCCCGAGACCGGAGAGGAGATCCGGCGGGTCATCACGGGTGGCTTCGGCTACATGGCGAAGGGAAAATCCAGTGAGTCCTCTTCGTCGTCCCATTGCTGCGGAGGTGGCGGCTGCGGCTGCCACTGAGGCCCTCGATGGCGACACGCCGCGCGCAGGTCGGGATCATTTTTCTGACGATCCTGATCGACATGATTGGGTTCGGCATCGTGATCCCGGTGCTGCCGCTCTACGCGGAAAAATTTGGCGCGACCGCAGTGCAAAACGGCGCACTGGTCGCCATTTTCTCGCTCGCGCAGTTCATCGCCGCGCCGATCTGGGGAAAAATCTCCGATCGCGTGGGCCGCAAGCCCGTCCTGTTCATCAGCACGCTCGGCACGGCACTCGGTTTCCTCTGGATGGGGCTCGCGGGGGCGCTGTGGATGCTGTTTCTGGCGCGACTGATTGATGGAGTCGCGGGAGGAAACGTCGGCACGGCGCAGGCCTATGTCGCGGACATCTCGGCACCCGAGGACCGTGCAAAGTTCATGGGGCTCATTGGTGCGGCGTTCGGCATTGGATTCATGATCGGGCCGGCGATTGGAGGAATCATGACCGCGAAGTTTGGCCTGCACTCGCCGATGTTTCTCGCGGCCGGCCTCGCGTTGCTGAACGCGATTCTCATTTTCGCGATCCTGCCGGAGAGTCTGCCGCCCGAGCGGCGCGGCCATCAGAAACGCGCCTCGGTTTTCGCCGTCCTGCACCATAGCGACCGCCGGCTCTACCTGCTGACGACCGCGACGTATTTTCTCTTCACGACGGGGTTTTCGATGCTGACCTTCGTCTTCGTGCTGTTCCTGTTTCATCGGTTCGACATCGATGCGTTTGGCACGGGCAACCTTTTCTTCATGATCGGATTCATCGGAGTGCTGATCCAGGGGGTGTTGATCGGCCGGCTCGTGAAGCGTTTCGGCGAAGCGCGCCTTGCCACGGCGGGCGGCGCCATTCTTGCCGGCAGCCTGTTCGCGCTGCCATTTGCGACCGGGTGGCCGAGCTTGATTCTCTTCAGCGCGGGAATTGCCGTGGGAAACAGCCTGTCGATGCCGGCGTTGTCCGGTCTTGTCTCCCGCAGCGTCCATGCCGACTGGCAGGGGCGGGGACTCGGCCTGTATCAGTCGAGCGCGGCGCTTGCCCGGTGGATCGGGCCGGCGGTGGCGGGCCTGCTGCTTGCGGTGGATGTGCCTCGAGCCCGGGAATTCTACGCGCAGACGCCGTTGTGGACGGGGGCCGGGCTGGTGGCGATCTCGGTCGTGCTGACCCTGCAACTTCCCCGTTCCCTGCGGGAAAACTAGCCAGAAGCGAATTGTTGCGATTTTGACATTGCCAGCTGGAGGCTCAGCTCTAGCATTCACCGGGCTGCCCCATGCCCGAACTCAAGATCTTCACCGGCACCGCGCACCGGAAGCTCGCGGACGATATTTGCTCCTATCTGGGAGTGCCTCTCGGCGATGCCACCGTGAGCACCTTCCCCGACGGGGAGACCTTCGTCAAAATCAACGAAAACATTCGCGGCCGCGACGTATTCATCGTCCAGCCGACGTGTCCGCCGACGAACCAGAACCTCATGGAGCTGCTGATCCTCGTCGACGCCGCCCGCCGGGCGAGCGCGTATCGGGTCACGGCGGTCATCCCGTTCTTTGGCTACGCCCGGCAGGACCGCAAGGACCAGCCACGCGTGCCGATCACGGCAAAGCTCGTCGCCAATCTTCTCGTGGCCGCAGGCGTGCAGCGTGTGCTGACGATGGACCTTCACGCGCAGCAGCTGCAGGGATTTTTCGACATTCCGGTCGACCACCTCTACGCGTTGCCGGTGCTGATGAATTACCTGTCCAGCATCCGCGCCGACAATCTGGTCGTCATTTCACCCGACGTCGGCGGCGTGAAAATGGCATCCGCGTATGCCCAGGCGCTCAATGCCAGCCTGGCGATCGTGGTCAAGAAGCGCATTTCCGCCACGGAAACGGAGGCGTCTCACGTGATTGGCGAGGTGGCCGGAAAGAACGCGCTCATTGTGGACGACCTGACGGAAACCGCCGGCACGATCACCAGCGCCGCGGCCATCTTGAAGGAGCACGGAGCGGGCGAGATTTATGCTGGCATTTCACACGCGGTGTTGACAGATTTGGCGGTTCGGCGATTAAAGGAGTCTCCGATTAAAGAGCTGATCACCACCGACAGCACGCCCGTTCATTCCGGGGCTGTCGGATGCATCAAGGTGCTTTCGATAGCCGAACTCCTGGGGGAAGGCATCAAGCGCATCCATGAGGACAAATCGGTGACATCCCTTTTTGAGCTGAAGAAAAAAATCTGAATTAAAAATCTGTTATGGCCAAGCAAGTGAAACTGGCGGCGCGTCCTCGTTCCGAGGCAGGTCGCAACGCGGTCAAGAAGGTGCGCGCCCGTAAAGCGGTGCCCGCGGTAATCTACGGCGCGCATGAAACCCCGGCCAATCTCGAGGTGGATTTGAAGGCGATCGAGCAGTTGCTCGCGCACGCGGCGAGTGAGCACGTGCTGGTCGACCTCGAAATTGAAGGTTCCGGCAACAAACTCGCTCTCATTCAGGAGGTGCAGCATCATCCCGTTCGCGGGGACATTCTCCATGTCGACTTTCACGCGGTTTCGACCAGCGAGAAGGTCGAGTCGGAAGTGCCGATCGAGCCGGTGGGCGAAGCCGTGGGCGTGAAGACCTACGGAGGCGTGCTCCAGCAGCTCGTTCGCTCGCTGGCCATCGAGTGTCTGCCGCAGGATCTGCCCGAGGTGATTCACGTCGACGTCTCGCACCTCGGCCTCGCGGAGCCGCTTCACGTGAAGGACATCACGCTGCCGCCGGGAGTGACCACGCCGCTCGATCCCGAGATCACCGTGTTCCTGGTTTCCGAGCCGAAGGTCTCCGGCGAGAGCGAGACGACCGAAGAGCCCGCTGCGGCAGCAGAGGCGGCTCCGTCGGAAGGCAAGGCGGAAGCCTAGGAGTCGAACCGTCCGTCCCGCATGGAGGATCCGGTCTTCCGACTTGTGGCCGGATTGGGGAATCCTGGAAGGCAATATGAAAACACCCGCCACAACGTGGGCTTTCTCGTCGCCGACGAGCTGGCCAGGCGTGCGGGTGTCGCCTTCGCCCCGGTGGCCAGGTGGAATGCGGAGATCGCCCGCGCGGGAGAAGTCACGTTCATGAAACCGATGACGTTCATGAACCTCAGTGGCGAGGCGGTCGGAGGCTTTTGCCGGTTCCACAAGCTCGAGCCATCCTCGGTGCTCGTGATCATTGACGATGTCGCACTGGAGCCCGGGCGCCTGCGGTTGCGCCGCTCGGGAAGCGACGGCGGGCACAACGGGCTCGCCTCGGTGATCGCCCATCTGGGCACGGATCGCGTTCCCCGGTTGCGCGTCGGCATTGGCGGAGGGCGGCATTCGCTCGTCGACCACGTGCTGGGGCGTTTTTCCGACGAGGAGAAGAAAACTTTCGACGCGGCCGTCGCGAGGGCCGCGGATGCCTTCGAGTTTGCCCAGCAAAACGGACTCGAAAAGGCGATGAATCAATATAATTAAATCAATACCATGAAGAAACGATACGAAGCCCTGCTGGCGCTCGATACGCGCGGCAAGGAAGAAGGCGCCAAGGACATCATTGAACGACTCGAGAAGGAATTCGTCGCGGAGGGTGCGCGCGTCGAGCAGATCCAGCGACTCGAGCGCAGGGAGCTTGCCTACCCGCACAATCACATGACCTCGGCCTACTACGTCAATTTCGTGATCGAGACCGAGCCGAAGACGATCGAGAAGCTTCGCTCGAAGTTCAAACTCGACAAGGACGTCGCGCTTCAGAATTACATCGCGCTTCCGCCGGCGAAGACCGCCGCGTAAGCCAGCCAACCTCAACCCGCCAGAGCCATGGCCAGCGTCAACAAAGTCATTCTCATCGGAAATCTCACCCGGGACCCTGAGATCAAATACACGCCGAAGGGCACGGCAGTGACGGACATTGGCCTGGCGGTCAACCGTTTCATCCCCGCATCCGAGGGTGGCGAGAAACGCGAGGAAACGACGTTCATTGACGTGACGCTCTGGGGGCGGACGGCGGAAATCGCCAACGAATACGCCCGCAAAGGCCGTCCGATCTACGTCGAAGGCCGCCTGCAGCTCGACACCTGGGACGACAAGCAGACGGGCCAGAAGCGCAGCAAGCTCAAGGTCGTCGGCGAGAACATCCAGCTTCTCGGCTCTCCCCGCGAAGGGGGCGGGGGCCCGCGTGGTGGCGATTACGACGATGCACCGCCTCCGCGCAAGGCTGCTCCCTCCGCCGCCCGCGAGCCGGAGCCGGACGACGACGACGAAATTCCGTTCTAGGATTCCCCGGAAACGGGCGGGGGTGGGGATGTCGAGGGCCCGCCTTCGCGGATGACTCGCAAGATCATTCATCTCGACATGGACTGCTTCTACGCAGCCGTCGAGATGCGTGAGCGACCGGAACTCGCGAACGTTCCGATCGCCGTCGGTGGCGGATCCCGGCGTGGCGTGGTGACCACGTGCAATTACCCGGCGCGTGCCTTCGGAGTTCGTTCGGCGATGCCGGGTTTCAAGGCTCGCGAGCTTTGCCCGCACCTTGTGTTTTTGCCGATTCGCTTCGATCTGTATCGTGCGGAGTCGGCCAGAATCCGGCGTATTCTCCTCGAATATACGGACCTTGTGGAGCCGCTTTCCCTCGACGAGGCGTATCTCGATGTCACGGCGTCCGGCCGTTACGCGTCGGAAATTGCGAAGGAGCTGCGACGGCGGATTCGCGAGGAAACCGGGCTCACGGCCTCCGCCGGAGTCGCGCCCAACAAGATGCTCGCGAAGATCGCGAGCGACTGGCGAAAGCCCGACGGGCTGTATGTGATCACGCCGGATGCGGTCGACGCGTTCATGCGCGATCTCCCGGTGAAACGAATCTGGGGCGTGGGACCGAAGACGGCGGCTTCGCTCGAGGCACTGGGGGTTCGGACGTGCGGCGATTTGCAGGCATGGTCGCCGGCGCAGTTGGCGGCGCGGTTCGGGCGGTGGGGCGAGGAATTGTATTGGCTATGCCGGGGGCGGGACGACCGCGAGGTGCGGCCGAATCGTCCGCGCAAATCGCTGAGCACGGAACGGACGTTTTCCGAGAACCTGCTGACTCTCGAGGCGTGTGCCCGCGCGATGGAGGAAATTGTCGCGGAACTGCAGGGCGATTTGAGCCGAAAGGAGGCGGATCGCGTGATTCGAAAGGCGTTTGTGAAAGTGAAGTTTGCCGATTTTACGCGCACGACCTGCGAGTGCGTTGCGCATCGACCGACGCTCTCCACCTTTCACGAGCTGCTGCAGACGGCGTGGCAACGGGGCCGCAAGCCGGTCCGGTTGCTGGGCGCGGGCGTGCGTTTCACGGAAACCGAAGGCGAGGACTTCGACCTGCAGGGGCACCTTCCGCTCTGACCGCCTGCGAAGAAATTTGCGCGCTCGCGCCACGGCGGACGCGATCTTCGGAGGCTATGGAACATTCAGAAACTCCCGCCGTGCCCAACCGTGGAACCGCCGAGGTCGATCAGGCGGCGATCGAGGAACGCGCTCTGGAGATTGCAAAAGGTGCGGGACGGGATCAGGTCAGCGAAGTCGATCTTGCCGAGGCACGCCGGGAGATTCTGGGCGAGGGCTCGACCGTTCCGACGGATGAGCAAATGCCGGGCGAGGACCTCGATGATCGCGATACGATGCCGCGCTAGCGGTGTCGCTCAGACGCCGGCAAGGAGCGCGTCGACTTCCCTCGGAAGGAATGGCTTGGTGAGGTGGTGGTGAAACCCGGCGTCCGCGCTGCGTTTCCGGTCCGCCGGAGAGCCATGGCCGCTCATGGCGACGCAAAGGCGGGGCTTGGCGTTGAGGCGGCGCGGGATCTCCAGTCCGCTGCCATCGGGCAGTTGGATGTCGGAGAGAAGCACGTCGAAATTTCCCGCGCTCCCGAGATCAACAGCCTCCCCAACCGTGCGCGCGATCGAGACGGTGTGACCGACGGATTCCAGATATCGCTGAAGATATTCCAGGACATCCTGATGGTTCTCTACGACGAGAATCCGCAACGAATTTGGCATAACGGGAAGGCCGCAATCTTTGGAAAGCGGTTCCGAAATAGTATCAGGAATTTTCCCGGAGAAAAGAGTGCCATGTGCGTCGCGTCCGCGCATCGGACGTTGTGTCCCTTACACGCGCGGGCGGCGGATGCGGACCATCTGCGTCGTCGCCGTGCCGCCATCATCGGTGACGACCACGGGGATGCGATTGAGACCCGGCTTGATGCGGATTTTCTTCCGCCACGACTCGAGGCCATTGGCGGGCAGCCCGTTGACCGTGACGCTAGCAATGCCGGAATCGTCGGTCGCGGTGCCTTTGATCGCGAAGCGCCCCCGCGTGGTTTTTACCTTCAGCCCCGTCGTCACGTAGACGACCGGCGCGGCGTCGACGGTCGCGAAGATGAAAATGTTGTCGTAATCGACAAACTCCACCTGGTTCGCCGCGTAGGTGTAGATGCGAAACGTGACCGGGTCGGCGACGTTTCGGAAGCTCGAGGCGGGGAGATCGACCGTGAAGTCGGTCCACGTGGGCGCCGGGCCAATGATTTCCTCGGTTCCGAGGTTGGAGGCAAAGCCGTCGATGCTGGACCGAACGACCCAGCCTCGACCGGTGCTGTTTGGCAGTTCTTTCGACGCTTCAAAGGTCAGTGCCGTGAAGTGCAGTTTTCCGTTCGCGGGCGGCGTGATCGTGAATTGGAAGTATTGGTTCGCGGCCACTGCGGTGGCGGGAGTCTTCGCCGAGTTGACGACGCTTACGCTGAAGACGTTGTTGGCAGCGGCGAACGGGCCGAGATCAGGGCTTGGGGTGAAGGCGGTCCCTGTGACGCCTGAGAACGTGGTCGGGATGGTGCTGTTGTTGGTGATCTCGTAAATGGCGACGATCTGTGCTTTCGCGGCGGAAACCGCGAGGCCGACGGTGAACATCACGGACAGAATTTTTTTCATAAGGAAGGGAATCAGCTGCACACGGTTCGTATCTCATGAGCCGGCCGGATGTTTCAAATTTCAATACGACGAGCTTGAATCAGGGACATCAGGCGACCAAAGGCGCCCCGGCAGCCGTTCCTTTCGAGAACAGAGAAAGGAAAACATTATGCTGAAATGGGCCATCGTCTTTGCCCTCGTCGCCGTGGTGGCGGGGTTGTTGGGGTTTGGCGGGATCGCCGGAGCGGCGGCGGGAATCGCCAAGCTTCTCTTCTTCCTCTTCCTCGCAATCGTCGTTTGCCTGGTCATCGCAGGCATCTTCGTCGGGAAGAAGGTCACGTAGGCAGCACTGTCAACCGTTGTGGCCGGCGTGCAACGCCGGTCACTCGTGCGGCTTGCGGTCCAACGCCCGGGCGAGGAAGGGAGCCGTGCGGCTTCGCCTGCTCTTTGCGACCTGCTCCGGGGTTCCCTCGGCAACGATCGTGCCGCCCGCGTCGCCGGCCTCCGGACCAATGTCGACGATGTAGTCGGCCTCGGCCATCACGTCGAGATGGTGCTCGATGACGACCACCGTGCCGCCTTCATCGACGAGGCGGTGCAGAACGGCGATGAGATTTGCGACGTCGGCGGTGTGGAGTCCAATGGTCGGTTCCTCGAGCACGTAGAGCGTCGATTTGCCGATGCGTGTCGTGCGGATGGCTTCGCCCTTTGGCGTCGCGCGGCGGGCGAGCTGTGTGACGAGCTTGATGCGCTGCGCCTCGCCGCCGCTGAGGGTCGGGCTCGGTTGCCCCAGCTGCAAATAACCGAGTCCTGTCTCGACGAGCAGATCAAGGGATCGGCGGATCTTCGGATGTGCCCCGAAGAATTCCGCAGCCTGCTCGACGGTCATCTCCATGACGTCGCCGATCGAGCGGCCGTTGTATTTCACCTCCAGTGTTGAGGGATTGTAGCGCTTCCCGTGGCATTCCTCGCACGGCATGTAGGTCGTGGGCAGGAAGCTCATCTCGAGTTTGATGACGCCCTGGCCGAGGCAGTTTTCGCAGCGGCCGCCTTCGTTGTTGAAGGAAAACCGGCTGGCGGTGTAGCCCCGAAGCCGTGCCTCCGGGAGCTGGGCGAAGACGTTCCGAATTTCGTCGAGCACCTTGATGTAGGTGGCGGGAGTCGATCGGGAGGTTTTTCCAATTGGCGACTGATCGACCTCCAGCACGGCGCCGAGGCCTTCCAGGCCGGAGATGGCACGCCAGTCCGTCGCAGGGGTGCGGCGCTTGCGCTGGCGGGTGAGCCCGTCCCGCACGGCGGGAACGAGCACGCCACGGATGAGACTGCTTTTGCCCGAGCCGGAGATGCCCGAGACCACCGTGAGGCGGTTCAGCGGAATGCGGACATCGACGTTCTTGAGGTTGTGCAGGGTCGCGCCTTCGAGCGCGATCCACCCGGGCGCCGTTGCGAGGCTGCGACGGGAACCGGAGAGCGGATGTCTCATCGGCTCACGCAGGTAGCGCGCCGTGAGGGATTCCGGATGCTGCATGACCTCACGCACGGAGCCCGATGCGACCACCTGACCGCCGCGACTTCCGGCACGCGGGCCAAGATCAATGAGGTGATCCGCACGCCGCATCGTGTCCTCGTCGTGTTCGACGATGACAAGGGAGTTGCCGTTCTTCGAGAGCTGGACGAGGGCGTCGAGGAGGCGGTCGTTGTCGCGCGGGTGAAGGCCAATCGTCGGCTCGTCGAGCACGTAGAGCACGCCGCGCAGGTTCGATCCGAGCTGCGCTGCGAGGCGGATGCGCTGCGATTCGCCGCCGGAGAGGGTCTTCGCCGCGCGGTCCAGGCTGAGATAGTCGAGGCCGACCACGTTGAGGAACTGCAGCCGCTGCTCGATCTCGGCGACAATATCGGCGGCGATCGGTTTCTCCGCAGCGGTGAAGCGGAGCTTTTTCAACAGCTCAAGAGCTTTCGACGCCGGTGCGGAGATGAAATCGGTGACGACGTGGTTTTTCACCCGCACGGCGCGGGCTGCGGCATTGATCCGCGCGCCGTGGCATTCCGGGCACGGCTCGGACTCATCCGGGTCGAGCGATTCGAAACTGCGTTCCTCCGCGAGATCGGCCTCGAGCTGGGAGTCGAATTCCTTGCCGCCGCCCTGCCGCCGCCAGACCTCGCCAAACCCGCGGCAATGCTCGCACCAGCCGTGCGGGGAATTGAACGAGAACATGCGCGGATCCAGTTCCTCGAAGGCGAGCCCGCAGCTCGGGCAGTTCATTTCGGAACTCAGCACATGAGCCTGCTTGCGATGGTCAATCACGCGCGCGGTGCCCTTGCCGATTGTCAGTGCCTGCTTCACGAGCTTCGAAGCTTCCTTGAGATTGCTCTTCGTGATTTCGCCAATGAGCACGTCGATCGTGTGCTCGCGGAAACGCTCGAGTTTCTGGAATCCGGCGGTTGGCGTGAGGCGTCCGTCCACCAGCAGCGTGGTGAACCCGTTGCGCTCGGCCCATTGCGCGACCTCGACGTGGAATCCCTTGCGTGCCTTGACGAGCGGCGCAAAGAGCTGGATGCGACCTCGTTTGGCCAGCGCTTCGACCTGACCGGTGATCGCGCTGTGCGTTTGCGTGACGACCGGCACGTCGCAGTTCGGGCAGTATTGCGTGCCGAGCTTTGCGAAGAGGAGGCGGAGGAAATGGTAAACCTCGGTAACGGTTGCGACGGTGGACTTGCCGCCGCCGCGAGTGACGCGCTGCTCGATGGCGACACTTGGTGGCAGACCCTCGATCGAATCGACCTCCGGCTTTTCCAATTGCTCGACGAACTGCCGCGCGTAGGGCGACATGCTGTCGAGGAAGCGTCGCTGGCCCTCGGCAAAGAGAATGTCGAACGCGAGCGTCGATTTGCCCGAGCCGCTCATGCCGGTGATCACGACCACCTTGTCGCGCGGGATCTCGAGGGTGAGGTTTTTGAGATTGTGCTCCCGAGCGCCACGAATGCTGATGGATCTCGACGACGCGCCATTGACCGAGGGGAGATAGGATGCCGGCGCATCCTGCACGCGCGGAGATTTGCCCGCGAGCAGCGGAGCGAGAAATCGACCGGTATGTGACGCCTCCACCCGGGCGACTTCCTCGGGAGTGCCTTCCGCGACGAGCTTGCCGCCTCCGTCGCCGGCTTCGGGACCAAGGTCCACGATCCAGTCGGCGGATTTGATCACTTCGAGGTTGTGCTCGATGACGAGCAGCGAATTTCCCTCGTCCACGAGCCGTTGAAAGACTCGCAGCAGCTGCGCGATGTCGTCGATGTGAAGGCCGGTGGTCGGCTCGTCAAAGATGAGAAGCGCGGTTTCGTCCTGCTTCTCGACGAGGTGATTCACGAGCTTGAGGCGCTGGGATTCCCCGCCCGAGAGCACGTTCAACGGCTGCCCGAGGCGCAGATAGTCGAGGCCGACATCGGCCATGAGCTGCAGCGGGCGGGTGATCGAACCGTTCTTTTCCCGCGTTTTGAAAAACTCGATCGCCTCGCGCACGGTCATCTCGAGCACGTCGTGGATCGACATGTCATCGATGCGAATGTTGAGCACGTGCGGCTGATAGCGCTTCCCTTCGCACTCCGGGCAGCGGAGGAAAAGGTCGCTGAGAAACTGCATCTCGACCTTTTCGAAGCCGAGCCCGGCGCAGCGTTCGCAGCGGCCATTGCCGGAGTTGAACGAAAATGACCCGGGCGTGAGGCCTGCCGTGATGGCGTCCTGCGTCGCTGCGAAGAGCTGGCGAATCCCGTCAAACGCGCCGGTGTAAACGGCCGGCGTCGAGCGCGGGCTGCGCGCCAGCGGCGACTGGTCCACCATCACGATGTCCTCGATCTCCTCGGCGCCGTCGATCGATTCGACACGGCCCGCGGCCTCGAATTCATCGCCTTCGTTGGCGACGAGATTTCGATACAGGACGTTGTGAACGAGCGTCGACTTGCCCGAGCCGGAGACGCCGGTTACGCAGCAGAAGACGCCAAGGGGAATGCGAACGTCGAGATTCGAGATGTTGTGGAGTTCGACGCCCTTGAGATGGATGAATCGCCTGGGGTTGCGGCGCTTTTCCGGAATGGGAATGGACCGCTCGCCTCGCAGATAGGAGCCGGTGAGCGATGACGCCGGAATGTCGCGCGTGGGGCCGGAATAGGTGAGTTCGCCGCCGAGATTGCCGCGGCCGGGGCCGATGTCCACGAGATGGTCGGCGGCACGGATGATCGCCTCCTCATGCTCGACGACGAGGAGCGTGTTTCCCTTGTCCCGCAGCGCCTGCATGATTTCCAGCAGCCGCGCGGTGTCTCGGGGATGCAGGCCGACGCTGGGTTCGTCCATGACGAACAGCGCGTTGACCAGCGAGGCGCCGAGGCACGTCGTGAGATTCACACGCTCGATCTCTCCGCCGGAAAGAGTGCGTGTCGGGCGGTCGAGGCTGAGGTAGCCGAGGCCGACGGCATCGAGATACCGAAGCCGCGAGCGGATCTGGTCGCGAAGCAACACGGCGCTCGGATCCTCCTCGGACAATTCGACTTCCTCGAAAATTTTCGCGAGGCGCTTGATCGAAAGTCCGGCGATTTCGGGCAGGGTGAGGTGCGACGGCTCGAGGCGGAAGTTCAACGTCTCCGGCTGGAAACGGCCGCCCTTGCAGGTCGGGCAGGGCTGGTAGCTGCGGTAACGCGAGAGCAGCACGCGGATGTGCATCTTGTAGGTGCGTGCCTCGAGCCATTCGAAATAGCCCTTCACGCCATACCAGCCGCCGGATTCCCAAAGCTCCTCCGCGGACGTGTCGACGCTCGTTTCACCTTCGATGACCCATCGTTGCTCCCGCTCAGGGAGGTCCTGGAACGGCGTGAAGATGTCGATGTCGCGGGCGCGCGCGGCCTTGATGAGATCGTCCTGGCACTCGCGGCTGTGGCCCGACTGGAATGGCCGGATCACCCCGTCGGCGAGGCTTAGCGACCGGTCGGGCATCACGCGGTCGTAATCGATGCCGATGACGCGACCGAAGCCGCGGCAATCCGGGCAGGCGCCGAGGGGGTTGTTGAACGTAAACAGGCCCGGCGAGGGCGGACGGATGTTGATGTCGCAATGCGCGCAGTGCCAGCCGGAGGAATACGGGTGGGCATCGCCGGTCACCGGCTGGAAAACGGAGACCTTTCCCTGGCCGAGCCGCAACGCGGTCTCGATGGCCTCGGAGAGGCGGGAGCGATTTTCCGGAGAGACATCCACGCGGTCCTGGATCACGTGAACGATTCCCGGCAGCGCGGCCCGGGTGGGGGGCTCATCGGTGCGGACAATGTCGCCGTAGAGGAGGATGCGGAGAAATCCCTGCTGCTGGAGAAACGCGTGGAAATCCGCCGGGCTGGTCTTCGGCGGGACGGGAATCCCGAAGGTCACCAGCACCTGCCGGCCGGCGAAATCCTTCAGCACGTGCTCGACGATCGACTGCGCCGTCTCGGGTCGCACCGGTCGCTGGCACTCCGGGCAATACGCCTTCGCAGCGCGCGTGAAGAAGAGCTTCAGGTAGTCGTTGATCTCGGTGATCGTGCCGACGGTCGAGCGGGTGGAGCGGACGTGATTGGCCTGCTCGATGGCGATGGCCGGGGGAATGCCGTCGATGGAATCCGCTTGCGGCTTGTCCATCCGGTCGAGGAACTGCCGCGTGTAGGGGCTGAATGTCTCGACGTAACGCCGCTGTCCCTCGGCGTAGATCGTGTCGAATGCGAGGCTGGATTTTCCGCTGCCGCTGGGGCCGGTTACGACAATGAGATTGCCGAGAGGGAGATCAAGGTCGATGCCCTTGAGGTTGTTCTGACGGGCACCACGAATACAAATGCAGTTCGACACACCCTACCTTACGTTACGGATCAAGGGGGCGGTCGCCCGCGTCACTTCATGGATTCCGTGCGAAGCAGGACGCGCTGGCGCATGACTTTTCCCGCCTTGAACTTTACGGTGGCTCGAGCGGGAATGACGACGTCGGTCTCGGGTTTGTTCGGGTTTCTTCCCACGCGGGACTTGGTTAATCGCACCTCGAACACGCCGAAGTTGCGAAGTTCCACGTTCCGCCCTTCCGCGAGCGCGTCGGTGATGTAATCGAGCGTCTTCTGCACGACGTCGAAAACTTGCTGCTGCACCAACCCCGTCTCATTACTGATTCGGACGACCAGATCCCTTTTCGTCAGATTTCCCATGCCAGGTATCGTTAGGGTCTCAAAAAGCAAAAATCGGACCCACGCGCAAACTCAAACGGAAATTCGTCCAGTTTGCGCAAGAATTTGACGCAGAACCCTCAATTCACGGGCAAAAACCTTGTTGAGGTGTCCAATTTTGACCTCCAGCCTGGCCGTCCAGTTTTGATCGCTGATGGCTCCCGGGGAGTTGAAACGATCCTCAGTGCCCAGAATGTCGGTGATCATCGGCACCGCCAGCCACGAGTTGGTCGCCATGAGGCCGCGCATCGTGACCTCGTAGATGCGCTCGTCAAACGGGCCGGGCTCGAGGTCGGGAGCACCGGCGAATTTGAGCAGAGCGCGCATTTCCCGCAGGGCTAGGGCGGCGGCCTCGGGATCGTCGGACGCGGCATCGCGCGTCCAGGCGTTCCAGAACGTCTTCACCGGGGGATGGTCGTGCGTCGCGTAGGTCGCGAGCGAGAGGCGGGGATATTTCTCGCCGGGGGTGCAGGAGCCGTCCGGCTCGCGTTCCCATTGCGGGATCTTGAATCCGGGAATTTCCAGCCGCTCCAGGGTCGGGCGCACGTAAGGGGGGACCGTGCCGAGGTCCTCCGCGATCAGGCAATGCGGACCGGTTTCCTCGAGCATGATGCGGAAGAGCACCTCGCCGTGGCGGCGGTTCTTTTCCTCGTTTTCCGGCGTCGAGTCGTCGTTGGGGACGAAGCCGGGCAGGGGGCCTCCCGTGATGGCGCGCGCCTGCTCCTCGGTGAGGTCGACGAACTGCGCGTTTTGCTCCGGCCGCCATGGAAAGCTGTAGATGCGGAAGAATCCCAGCGCGTGATCGACGCGGATGAGATCGAACAGCGTCTTCATGATCCGCAGGCGACGGCGCCACCACGCGAAGTTGTCCTTCGACATGGCAAACCAGTCATAGAGCGGAAAACCCCAGTTCTGGCCCCACTGCTCGGTGAACCGGTCCGCCTTGAACACCTTTTCGGGTGGAGCGCCGCTCGATCGCGACAGGTCGAAAATCTCCGGTTCGCTCCACACGTCGCAGCTGTAGATGCTCACCCCGACCGGCACGTCGCCCATGAGGGTCACGCCGATCGAGTCACAATACTCGCGCACCGCCCGCCATTGCGAGAAGGCGATCCACTGCACGTAGCGGTGAAATTCGCACAGCGCCTCCAACTGGGCGCGATCGTCACCTTCGAGCGAATCGCGCCATTGCGTGGCACCGGCGAGTGTCTGTTGCTCGGGAAGCCAGCCGGTGAAGACCTCCGACTCTCCGTTGAGCGACATGAGCGCGCGATACAGGACGTAGTTCTCGAGCCAGTCGGCATGACGGCTGGAAAATTCCTCCAGCTCGTTCAGTCGCTCGTCGCTGGCACTGGCGCAGAAATTTTCGTAGGCCGCGGTGAGGAGCTGCATCTTCAGCGCACGCACCTCCTGGTATTTCACCGGGCCGGAGCGAAGCGCCTTCAAATCGAACGCGCGGGTGATGCGCTTGAAATCGTCCTTTCGCAGGTCGGGAAGCTCCTCCGGCAGCGTGGAGATCGTGATCGGGTCGAGTGCGACCGAGCTGATGATGTTGTAGGGGCTGTTGTCCGAGCCCGCTTCATTCACGGGCAGGATTTGCACGAGCTTCAACCCGTGGCCGGCGGCCCAGTCCGCAAATTCACGAAGCGCGCGAATGTCGCCGATGCCGAGATCCTCCGAACCGCGAATGGCGAAGAGCGGGGCGAGAACGCCAGCGACGCGTTGGGCGGGAGTCGGCACGTGGCGCTACCTATCCTGCGTGCCGGATTGCCGCAAGTCCGGACGTTCCCTGATTCTTCCGCGCGCCGTGATCAGGGTTTCAGCGAATAGACGGTGATCCGCTCGCCTTGTGCCACGATGGGAAGCTTCGTGGCCCAGTCCCTGGTGGAGGACGGATACCGCTTTCGCTCGGCATCGCTCCACACGAGGTAATCGACGTCGAGTTTCTCCGCGCTCTCGCGCCAGCCGGGACCGCCGTTCATCAAGTTGTCCAGCTCGCGCATCATCGGCCGGTAATTCATGCCGTGACTCCACAGGTGGCCGTCGTAGCCGAGGGCGAGTTTGCGCCCGAGCACGAGGAGCGGGTGCCAGTATTCCGGCGCGCACGCGAAGCGGGCATCGGCCGGCAGATCATCGACGACCGCCTGCGCCTCCCAGACCTGCGTGCGTTTGAAAACTCCGTAGCCGTTGCGTCCGTCGAGGCCGGCGACCAGGGAGACGGCGCCGGTGAAGAAAAGAACGAAGCACGCGACAATGCGGCTCGGCAGCGGCGAGGGGCGAATGACGTCGTTCCAGAGACATGGAGCGACGGCCAGCCAGCACCAGATGAAGATCTTCGTGTTGTCCCACGGCCACACGGCGAACGAAACCACCGTGCAGACGAGGAACATGACGGTGGCGGGAAGGACGAGTGCGAGTGTCTCGCGCGGACCTTTGATCGCGGAATAAACGGCCAGTCCGGCCCACAGCACGAGATAGAGGCCGAAATTGTTCAACCAGAACCAGACGGGATGGGGCGGTTCCTCCCCGGCAGGGGCTTCATTTTGCATCCAGCCGGGGGCGAGGTGGATTCCGCCAGACACGGAAAACAGGTCGGTGACCACTGCTCCGCAGACAGCGGCGGGCAGGAAGGCCGCCGCGACGAATTTGAGGCAGTCGGATCTTGCCTCCGGGCCGGCTGCGAACGCGAAGATGCCGAGCAGTGCGATGCTCAGGTAGAGGAACGAATGGATGCTGTAGAGCGGCATCGTCGCGTAGAGCAGCAATGCGACCCACCACGGCAGCAGGGGCGTTTCACGGCGAAGGAAACGCGAGCGCCAGTCGTCGAGCAGGAAGAGGCCGGCGGGCAGCGCCATGAGAAAGCCGCGCTGGGTGACGAAGAGCGCGAGGAAAGGATTCTTCCATTGTTCGGCTCCCTGGAAGTCTTCGATGGCGGGGATCTTGCCCGCGAAAAGCTCCCGGAAGATCACGAAGCCCGCGAGCCCGCCGCCAAAGAGAAATGCCGCAATGGCGAATCCGCGACCCCAGCGCCAGAGCGCCGCAAGCGTGAGAGCGCTGCCGGCGAGGCCGACCCACACCAGCCCCTGCTCGACGGGCAGTCCGACGCGCAGCAGCAGGCTGTTCAGAAAATCGACGCCGATGGGATACGTGAGCGGGACGCCCGTGAAAATCGGACTCTCCGGCCAGAACGGGACCCCACTCGCGAAGTAGCGGATGAAGCCGAGGTGAAGCGGGAGGTCGCCGAGGTTGTTTACCGAGAGCACGAGAATCTGGTCGCCGTCGGGATAGATCAACCAGAGGAATGCGCGCAGGCTCGCGAGGGTGAAAACCCCGATGACGACCCATTCGACGGGAGAAACACGCGCGGGAGCGCCGGAGGGGCGTGTTTGCCGAAAGGCGACGACACCAGCGGCAATGCCGGCGAGAAGGGAAATTACCGCGACCCCCGCGGACAGGCTGCCGATGAGGCACGCGAGCGCAATGCCAAGGCCGACGGCGACCTCGGCCGCGGTGAGCAGGGCCACGGGACTCCTCATCGTTCGCCCGGTTGCGGGGTTACGGTATTCTCTCCGGCAAGTTGTTCCTTGAACGTTGAGACGCGGAACCACGCCACGCAATCCTCCTGCGCGTCGCGCAGCCTGAATTCGCGCCGGTAATACGGCTCGCGGAGGAAGCGCTCCACGCGTTCCACCTTGCTTTGCTCAGCGACGATGAAGTCGGGCGTGCCGGCGTCGCCTGGAGTCTTGGAGTAGCTCACGTTCACGAACTCGGCGAGAATCCATGGCAGCGGATAATAGCTGTCGAGGAAAAGCTCACCGCGCAGCTGGTATGTCGTGGGATCCTTTTTCGCACGCTCGAACAGCGGATCGATGAGGCGGTGAATCTGCCGCGAGGTCTGCACGTAAACGTAGGGTTGGCGTGGGTCGTCGTAGGCGCGGAAGTTGAGATTCGCACTCAGCATGAGGGTCGCGCCAATGCAGGCTGCGGCGAGAAAGGGCACGATGGCGAAGCGTTTCAGCTCCTCGACGACCGCGCCAAAGACAAAGAGAAACGGCCAGAGCAGCGGCAGCAGGAGCCACGGCGTCTTGTAGGGAATGATCGTGTAGGCGAGGAGCGCGCCGCCTCCGTAGATGGCGAGGTAACGGAGCTGCGCGGATGCGGGCCACAGCAGGCGGAGACAGCCGAGCAGGCCGATCAGCGCGGGCCACTCGTAGCGCGCCATCAAGGCCAGCCAGTAATAGTTCACCGGCCCCAGATCATACTCCGTCTTTGCGTGTCCGGCTTCCGAGACGCCGGTTTTGAACCACGCGGCATAGGTCTCGTAGAGTCCGGTGAGACCCGCCCAGTTGAGAAATCCACCGGAGTAGAAAAACACGATCGCGAAGATTCCGAGTCCCGCCGCGAGCAGCAGGTCGCGCTTCTTCCACTCGCGCGGAGCAACAGCGAGCGCGGGGCGGGAGGGAACGAGGCTTTGCCAGAACCACAGGCACGGAATTGCCAGCGCGAAGCATCCGAGATGAATGAAATAGGTTTCCTTGGTGAGGACCATTCCCGTCGCGCCGCCGATCAGCGCGAACAAGCCGGCTCTCGACCCGCGCCGCCATAGTTCGAGAATGCCCCACGCGGTCAGCAGCAGGAAGAAAAGCAGCCACGATTCGTGGATCGAATAGCGACCGTAAAACACCCCAGCCGGTGAAACCGCCATCGCGACCGCAGCCCACCGGGCAATGTCCCGTCCCACGAATCGCCCGAAGCGCAGCATCAGCCACACCGCCGCGACACTGACCAGCACCACCGGCAGCCGCAGCGCCCAGATCTCGCGCCCGAACAACTTCTGCGCCGCGAAGATCGCGTAGAAATGCAGCGGCCCGTGATAGTTCGTCGGGTCGTAGTCGTAGAACCCCGTATGGGCCATCCGATCGGCGAACCAGCCATTCACCCCCTCGTCGAAGTGCGGCGGCTTGAGGTCGAGCGCCACGATGCGAAAGACGAGCGCGACAAGCAGTATCAGAAGCTCAGGCCATGGGAGGCGACGGACGGTCACGCCGATGGAGATAAGAGCCAGGCGGCTGACGGATCAAATGCTTTCCGCATTCGAAGATCCAGGACCGGGCGGTGGATCTGGACTGAAGCACATTCCCCGACTTGTGGTGGGGCAATCAAGGCTTCAAGTGAACACGACTTCCCTAAAAGCGAACTCGTGTTCGTTTTGAGCGAAGTGAACCACGTGGAGAACGAAGTGGACTTGGAAAAAAGCGAAACTGGTTTGTCTTTGAGCGAAGTCGACTGAGTTCCGAGCGAACACGACTGAGTTCCGAGCGAACACGACTGAGTTCTGAGCGAACACGAGTGAGTTCTGAGCGAACACGAGTGAGTTCCGAGCGAACACGAGTGAGTTCTGAGCGAACACGACTGAGTTCCGAGCGAACACGACTGAGTTCTGAGCGAACACGAGTGAGTTCCGAGCGAACACGAGTGAGTTCCGAGCGAACACGAGTGAGTTCCGAGCGAACACGAGTGAGTTCTGAGCGAACACGACTGAGTTCTGAGCGAACACGACTGAGTTCTGAGCGAACACGACTGAGTTCTGAGCGAACACGACTGAGTTCTGAGCGAACACGAGTGAGTTCTGAGCGAACACGACTGAGTTCTGAGCGAACACGACTGAGTTCTGAGCGAACACGAGTGAGTTCTGAGCGAACACGAGTTCGTTCGAAACGAAGTGAGTTTCGTTTACGGGGAGTGAGTGGTCTTTTTTTTCAGACGCGTTCCCAATCGAGGAAGGGAGCTGCCGGATGGCGGGCTGGAAGGGACTGGCGGCACGAGTTCCCTTCAAGAGGCGTCGTCGAGAGACAGGGCGCTTGTCGTGCTGAGGATGTGTCTGCCGGGCGAACCCGTGTGTTCATGCGCTTGTCAGCGGTGCGGGGGCGGCGTATCCCTTTCGGCGAGATGGGTAGTTTTCTTGGTCAGGTTTTTCGGATTGCCACCTGGGGGGAGTCGCATGGCGGAGGGGTCGGCGTTGTGATCGAGGGATGCCCGCCGCGGTTGCCGCTTTCCGAAGCCGACATTCAGCCGGCGCTCGACCGGCGGCGTCCGGGTCAGAGTGAGATTGTGACGCCGCGGAAGGAGAGCGATACGTGCCGGATCCTCAGCGGCGTGGCCGGCGGGGTGACCACGGGGACGCCCATTTCGATCATGGTGCCGAACGAGGACCAGCGCTCGGAGGCCTACGCGGAAATGGAGACGATGTATCGTCCGTCGCATGCCGACTACACCTACGATGCGAAGTATGGGGTGCGCTCCGTCGCGGGTGGGGGACGCGCTTCGGCGCGCGAGACGATTGGTCGCGTGGCGGCCGGGGCGGTGGCGGAAAAGGTTTTGAAGGCGCTGCATCCCGGACTGGAGATCGTGGCGTTTGTGACCTCGATCCACGACATCGACGCGGCGATTGACCCGGATGCAGTGACGCGCGAGGCGGTCGAGGCCAACATCGTGCGATGCCCCGATTCCGCGGCTGCGAAGAAGATGATCGAGCGCATCAAGCAGGTGCGTGGCGAGGGCGATTCGATCGGAGGAACGATCGGGTGCTTGATTCGCGGAGTGCCGGCGGGATTGGGCGATCCGGTTTTTGACAAGCTTGAGGCGGATCTCGCGAAGGCGATGCTGAGCCTGCCGGCAACGAAGGGGTTCGAGATCGGGTCCGGCTTTTCCGGCACGCGGCTTCGCGGCTCGGAGCACAACGATGCCTTCGTGATAAGCGGTGGTCGTGTCGCCACGGCAACGAATCGCTCGGGCGGCATCCAGGGCGGCATCAGCAACGGGGAGCCGATTCACTTTCGCGTGGCATTCAAGCCGACGGCGACGATTGCGAAGCCGCAGCAAACGGTGACGCGCGCCGGCGAACCGGCGGAGTTGAAGGCGCGGGGGCGCCACGACCCGTGCGTGCTGCCGCGCGCGGTGCCGATGGTCGAGGCGATGGCGGCGTTGATTCTATGCGACCATGCGTTGCGTCAGCGCGCGCAATGCGGCGGCTTCGGCGTGTCGAGCGGAAGCTGAGAGGATGAAGTCTCGGAAGTGAGTCGCGCACGGCCTCTCAACTCTCGGCCCTCAACCTTCAGCGACAAAGCGCATGCCTGAGGCCTCCCCATTCTGGCAGAACGCCTTTCTGGCCGGCGTGTTTGTGCTCTTCGGCTGGGCGGTGTGGAGCGGCTGGCGCGCGGGTGTCGTGCGTGCGGCGGCGGGGCTGCTTGGGCTTGTCGGTGGAGGGTTCTTCGGGTTTGCGGTCGGCAGCGCGCTGGCGCCGTTGATCGGATTCGTGGTCCCGCTGCCGCGGCCATTCATTGCGCTGGTGCTGGGGCTGGTCATCGGCGTCGCGATTTACCTCGGCACGTGGTTTCTCGCGGCGTTGCTCTTCAAGCGCACCGCCCAGCAGCGCACGGGTCTGCTCCGGTTTTTCTATGGCCTCGGCGGGGCGCTGCTCGGCGCGGGTATTGGGGTGACGCTGTATTGGACGGCGCTGTTCGGCGTGCGCGGCTTTGGCGGATTGCTGGAAGGCGAGTTCGCCGTGCCAGCCGGTGCACGGGAAAACTTCTTCACGCGGGCGGTCGTGAAATTGAAACGCTCCATCGAGGCGGGACCGACCGGCCGGCAGATCGTGGCCGGCGACATCATGCCGGAGTGGATTTACAGCCTGCTCGAGAAACTCGGCGAGTTCACCGCCGCAGCGCGCGTGGATCCGGCGGTCATCGACCGCTTTTATCAATATCCGCCTGTTGCCGATCTCATGACCGATCCCCGCATCGTCGCGATCACGAGCGACCCCGAGGCCTACGACTCGATGCAGGATCAGAACCTCGGTGCGCTGCTGAGAAATCCGAAGTTGATCGCGGCATTGAACGATCCCGCCTTGATCGCGAAGGCGCAAAAGATTGAACTCGAAAAAGCGCTCGATTATGCGCTGCAAAAGCCGGCTCCGACGCCCGCTCCATCTCCTTAACCATGCCCACCGATTACATCGCCACCATCGGACTCGAGGTCCATGTTCAGCTCAAGACGCGCAGCAAGATGTTCTGCTCCTGCGCTGTGGAATACGGCGCGGAGCCGAATACGAATGTCTGCCCGGTCTGTCTCGGAATGCCCGGCGCGCTGCCGGTGATGAACGAGGAGGCATTGAAACTCACCGCGCTGGCGGGGCTCATGCTTGGCTGCGAGATCGCGCCGAAGTGCAAGTTCGACCGGAAGAATTACTTTTATCCGGACATGCCGAAGAACTACCAGATCTCGCAATACGACCTGCCGATCTGCCTCAACGGCGCCGTGCCGCTGCACGATCTCGCGTATCCGAAGGACGCGCAGAAATCGATTGCGACCCCGGACAAGAAGATCCGCCTCACGCGCATTCATCTCGAGGAGGACGTCGCGAAGAGCTTTCACATGGAAAGCGGCACGGGCATCGATTTCAACCGCGCCGGCACGCCGCTCATGGAAATCGTTTCCGAGCCCGACATCGCCTCGCCCGAGGAGGCGTTTGCGTATCTCACCGTGCTTCAGCAGGTGATGGTTTACGGCGGCGTGAGCGATGCGGACATGGAGAAGGGGCAGCTCCGTTGCGACGTGAATGTTTCCGTTCGTCCCGTCGGCACAGACAAGTGGGGCACCAAGATCGAGCTGAAGAATCTCAACTCGATTTCCGGCGTCCGCCGCGCGCTGGCCTATGAGATTCCGCGCCAGATCGAGGTGCTCAAGGCGGGCGGAACCCTCGAGCAGGAGACGCGCCGCTGGGATGATGTGCGCGGGGAGACCGTGCTCATGCGCGTGAAGGAATCCGCGCACGATTACCGCTATTTCCCGGACCCCGACCTGCTTCCCGTGAAAACGGACGAGCTCGTGGCGGAAGCCCGATCCCGCATGCCGGAGCTGCCGTGGGAGAAGCGCGCGCGCTTTGTCGCGGAGTATGGCGTCAGCGACTACGACGCCGGCGTCCTCGCGAACGATCTCGACCTCGCGTCGTATTTCGAAGCCGCTGCAAAGGGAGCGAAGAAGCCGAAGAACATCGCGAACTGGATTCTTAATGATCTTCTCAGCGCGCTGTCGAACGAAGGCCTCGCGATCAGTGAGTGCCCGGTTCCGCCCGCCGCGCTCGACGAACTCGTGAACCTCATCGACTCCGGCACAATCAACGGCAAGCAGGGCAAGGAGGTCTTCGCCGAGATGTTTGCGACGAGGAAGGCGCCCGCCGTGATTGTCGAGGAGAAGGGAATGAAACAGGTGAGCGACGTCGGCGCGATCGAGGCCCTGTGCGACCAGGCGATCGCCAACAGCGCCAGAGCCGTGGCCGAATACAAGGCCGGCAAGACCGCCGCAATCAACGCGATCAAAGGCCAGGTCATGAAGCTCTCGAAGGGCCAGGCAAACATCCAGCTCGTCAGCGAAATTCTGGAGCGGAAGCTTGCGGAATAGCGGCAGGTCTCACCTTCCAAATTCTGTTGACCGCTTTGGCACCAAGGAGTGCCCGAGATAGCGCGGCAATCAACCTATGGAGAAGAGGTAAGAGCGTAGTATCGCTTGATACATGGAGTGAAAGGTGATGAAGTCAATCGACAGATGAAAGCGATCTTCGGATTCGTAATCGCGTTTCTGCCTTGCTCGATGCAGGCGGCCTCGTATGTCTGGACCGGGTATGGGCCTCCGACCTTCCCTGGGTCCTTCCATTCATATTGGAACGATCCGCTTAACTGGGATTCAGGACTCGTTCCTCCGTCAGACGGTTCTACCGAGGTGAAGATTTCTGGAGAGGGTATAATCCACTACCCGGCGCTCGTATCGGACACTTTTCTTCACAAACTTATCGTGCCGTATCAAACCGGCATTGTTTTGGCTCAAGACCAGCACGCTTTGTTGGTTGGATCGGGAGGCATCCTCTCTCCGGAACATCCCGATTTTTCGGGCAGCGATTTGTCCTTCGAAGGAGAAGTGCGCTTCGTCGAAGACTCCCTGATCGAGATCGGGGGAATGAGTCGCACACTTTCCATGGATGAGCTGACGGTCCTGGCAGGCACTGCTCTGCAGATAAAAGCGCCTCCGGGCACGGCCATTCTGGCACGCACTCTTAACTTGGGTGGATCGCTGATTCAGGAACACGGGGATGCGGTGTTTGGAGAGGAGGAGACAGCCTTCTCTCCGATTACCGGCACGATCGAATTGCAAGCCGGGTCGTTGAAGATTCTCTCCTCTGAACCTGTCACCATTGGAATGGGAGGGGATCTGACAACAGCTTCCGGGAACCTTCAAATTGAGGCGCCTGTTGTCGTGGATGGAGGTTCGGTGGCTGCCGGGGAATTGCCTTGGGGAGGGGCGGGATTCTACGCGCCAGCGCTCACCGTAAAAAATGGAGGAACTGTAACCTTATCTTCTTATACAGCGGCTCACTCTCTCCTCGTCACCGGCAACGGTTCTCGATATTCCGCAGGGTTGGAGGACGAGACGCCCGAAAGTTTGTTCAGCGTCGACAACACGACTGTGAACGTCGAGGACGGAGCATCGATGGCAGTGGACAAGCTGTATCAAAACAACGCCTCTGTGGTGCACGTGACGGGGGCCGATTCGGAATTCACTTCAGTGGGGTCCTCGGAAATCGTTGGCGGCAAACTTGGCTTTTCGAACGGTGCCCATGGCAATTTTTCAAAGTCCCTCACGCTGAAGCCGTGGGGAGCAAATGTTGCCGACGTTGAAGTCAGCGATGGCGCGACCCTTTCGGTAAAGGACTTAACTCTTTCCCTCTTTTCGATCTTTTGGGACCCAGGTGTCTATCGTTCGCGTTTAAAGGTTCATGGCGCGGAGTCGCGCCTGGAGGTTTCCGGAAAGCTCTTGTTGGAACGCTCGGCGAAAGTCGAGATAGATGGAGCTACTGCAGCCATTCATGAACTTGAGTTTTCGAACGCGACCCCATCCCTGGCAATGAGCATTTCCGACGGGGCCACGGTGGAGGTGGAAATCCTGCGTCAGCGGACTGGCAACATTGAAATCGATGGTAACAGCGTGCTGACAATTCAGAGCGGGGTTATTTCGGGCACCTTTGCAGGTGACGGAAAGGTCCTGCTCGAGGGCGAGATGGCGGTGGGATATGAAATCGCCTCCGACATCAGCATGCTCACGGTTCCCGGAATGCTTGAATTTGGCGAAGGCTCTGAGCTGACGATGAACTTGGGTAAATCGAACAGCTCCGATCGGATTCGCTTTTTTCCCGGGGCGACCGCTTGGCTGGACGGGGATCTAGTCCTTCAACTAAGTCCGGATTACGAGCCGGAAGCTGGCGACTCCTTTCAACTGTTTGTCTGGGATGGCAACCGAGAGGGAGAATTCGCGTCCATCTCGCTGGATTCCGGGCAGGAGTTGGGTCCGGGGCTATGGCTGGATTCCTCTCGAATCTATATTGATGGAACGGTTGCCGTGGTGCCGGAAGCTTCAACGGTCGTTCTTTGCGGGATTTCCAGCCTTGCTCTCGGGCTTCTGTCTGCTTTCCGCTACAGGAGGTTGGTGTTTCGGTAGTCGGTCGAACGCCGTCCGTGGTATCTCAGAAGCCCACCTTTCTCCGACTTGGGACGGATCTGGCTGATGCCAGAATGGTGAATCGCTGCACGCTGTCTCTGTCAGGTTAGTCCTCCGCCTTCTCGCCGGAAGGGCACATTTTGACGAGCTTCGGATCGAAGCGACCCACGATGTCCACGAGGTCGGTCTGTGCGGCCATCACGGTGTGGATGTCCTTGTAAACGCCCGGCACCTCGTCGAGGCCGGCGCTCAATAGCTGCACGCCGCGCTCGGCGAGCAGTTTTTTCGTGGCACTCCAGGTGAAGCTCTGCAGCGCCTTCGTGCGGCTCATCACGCGGCCGGCTCCGTGCGACGCGCTGTGCAGCGACTCGGGGCGTCCCTTGCCGCGCACGACGAAGCCGGGCGAAGCCATCGACCCGGGGATGATGCCGAGCACGCCCGCGCCGGCCGGCGTCGCGCCCTTGCGGTGAACGATGACCTCGACCTCGCGGCCGTCGATGACGTGCGTCTCCTTCCACGCGAAGTTGTGGTGGTTCTCGATGTCGAGGATCACGTCCGCGCCGAGGCTGCGCGCAATGTGCCTGTGGATGAGCGCGTGGTTCGCCGCGGCGTAGCGGCCCATCAGGTTCATCGCGGCCCAGTATTCCTGGCCGTCGGCGTCGTCGAGGGAAAGCCATGCAAGGTGCTTGAGTTCCTTTGGCAGTTCGCTGTGCCGGGCCATGGCGCGGCGGCTGTATTCGCTGCAAACCTGCGCGCCCGTGCCGCGCGAACCAGAGTGGCTGAGGAGCGCGAGGTATTCGCCCGGCGGCAGGCCGAGATCATCGGAGGTGACGGTGAACACGCCGAATTCCACAAAATGGTTGCCGCTGCCGCTCGTGCCAAGCTGGCTCCACGCCTTGTCGCGCATGCGTTTCGTCACCGGCGAGACGCTCCAGTCCTCGTCCATCACGTCGTGCTGACGCCGTTGCGAAAACGTCGCGCCCACGCCGAAGCGCGTCTCGTTCTCGAGGATCTTCGCGAGACGGTCGCGCTGGCCGGCAATCATGCCCGGCTTGAGATCGTAGACCGAGAGCTTCATGCGGCACGCGATGTCCACGCCGACCGCGTAGGGGATCACGGCATTCTCGGTCGCGAGCACGCCGCCGATCGGCAGGCCGTAGCCCACGTGCGCGTCGGGCATCAACGCACCCGCCACCGCCACGGGCAGTGCGCAGGCGTTTGCCATTTGCTTCACGGCTTCGGGTTCCAATCCCTCGCCCCACTGCCGCCACGGTGCAGGCTTCGTGCGGGGAACGAACACCGGCTGCGACAGGGCGTGTGCGAGGTCGCCGGCATTCGGATGGCCGAGCCAGACTTCCGGTTCGCGCAGGATGGCCGTCAGCTCCGCCTCCACGGCGGCGCGGTCCAGCCCCGCCGCGAAGAGCCGGCGCATGTGCGCGTTCGCGAGCTTCAGCGCGTCTCCGGGCGGGAACCCGAGTGTGATGAGGTCTTTCGTGTTCATGTTCAGGCGGCCTCCGCGAAGCAGAACTCGCGGAAGAATTGATTCAGCTTGTCTTCGTCGGCCGCGGGTTCCGCGACCGGTGCGATTTTCTCCAGGCGGGCAAGCTCGCTCTCGATGAACGCATGGATCGGCGGGATCCGTTGCCCCTCGGCCAGCTCCTCGCCGGCCCGCTTGCGCGCGACGAGCGCCCCGATGTGAAAGCGCAGATTCACGTCGGTGACGAGCCGGTCCGCGAGCGTGGCAAACGGCATCGGCACCGGGCCCAGCCCGCGCTCGATCCATTGTGCGGCAAGGAGCGACCGCAGCACGTAGAGGTATTTTTTCAGCTGCACCCGTTCGCTCCGAAGATGGGCGCGATGGTTGCTCTGCGCCATGCGCAGGTAATGCCGAAAGCTTCGCCCCGGGACATAAAACTCGTTTGCCAGCAGGCCGAAGAGCAGCGCAAACGCCGGTTCGGCCCGGTAGACGATCGGCGACTTGATCCACTCGTGCAGCGACGGGTTCGAGTTGCGCAGGAAGCGCAGCGCCTTGCGCACGTCCCATCCCGAGAGGTCGAGTCCATCCGCGATCGGCACTTCGATCACGTCGCGCTGTTCGTTCACGGCGAGATACCACTCGCGCGGATGCGCGTAGATGAAGCGCACGTCGTAGTCGCTGTCGCGCGAGGCAAATCCCCATGCGCGGCCGCCCGACTCGACGGCAAGGAGCACGCGCACGCCGTGCTCACGCTCGATGCGCGCGAGCCCGGCAAGGATTTGGTCATTGGTGGTGTTCATGGTTTTTGGGTGTGTGGGTGAAAAACGAAAAGCCCTGCCTGATTCGTGGACCAGGCAGGGCTTCGGGAAAACGGTATGGTTCTTCGAACTAGATGCCTGGTATGCCTTCGGGGCCGCGGAATCGGACGAAATTGACGCAATCCATGCCCCACGCGGCGACCGTGCCGGTCGTCGGCTTGAGCGAAATGAACTGGATGAAATGCGTCATGAAACTGTTGCCGTGATATCCGGTGGGGAGGACTCCGTCAATGACGTGATGGGTTGCCGCGAAAATGGAACGCGTGCCGCGCCCGCACTCACTGCGCGGCGACAAAGCGCTCGAAGGCGGCGAGGGTCTCGCGGCTGACGTGATGTTCGATGCCTTCGGCGTCGGCGCGGGCCACTTTTGGCGACACGCCAATGGCTTCCAGGAATGCAATGACCGTGTCGTGCCGCGCCTTCGCCTGCATCGCGAGCCGGCGTCCGCTGTCGGTGAGGAAGATCGATCGATAGGGTTGCGTCTTCACAAGGCCCTCCCGCTGCAATCGCTGCACTGTGCGAATCACCGTCACGTGCGTGACACCCAGGGACTTCGCGAGGTCGGTGGCGCGGGCCTCCCCGTGTTCGGCGATGAGGTCCGCGATGGCCTCCACGTAATCCTGGGCTCTCTCCTGGGCATGCTGCTCGCGGGTCCGGCGCTGATGAACGGCCGAATCGGGAGGACGTTTGCGGGACGAAGGGCGTGGTGACGGCATGGTTCTGATGCTCGAGGCGCGATTGACCAATAAATGACGGATCGACGATTGACAAACTCTGGCTGCATCCTGTAGCCAATGGGGAAAAATGTAGCATATGCTACAAATATGGGGAGGAAAATCATGATTGGGATGCGCGTGAGGTGGTGGGTGACGCTTGGGATGTTTTTGACGCTCGGGAGCGCCACTGCGGCCGAAAAGCTGCAGGCGGTGGCGACGACCGGCATGGTGGCGGATCTGGTGCGGCAGGTTGGGGGAGAGCGTGTGGAGGTCGCACAGCTGATGGGTCCCGGTGTGGATCCTCATCTTTACAAGCCGACGGCGGCGGATGCGGCGGCTCTCGGCCGGGCGGATGTGATTTTTTACAACGGATTGAGCCTCGAAGGGAGGATGGGAGATCTGTTCGCCCGTCTTGCGCGAACTGGAAGGCCGGTCTATGCGGTTTCGGACTCGGTTTCCAAGGACCGCCTCACGGAGCCGCCCGAGTTCGAAGGACACTACGATCCGCACATCTGGTTCGACGTGAGCATGTGGGCGGAGACGGTGCCAACGATCGTGAAGGGATTCTCCGAAGTCGCGCCGGAGCACGCTGCGGAGTTCGAAGCCAACGGAAGAAAACTGCAGGAGGCGTTGAATGAGCTGCACGCATGGTGCGTGGAAACCGCGAATTCCCTGCCGGAGGAGAAGCGAATTCTGGTGACCAGTCACGACGCCTACAATTACTTCGGCCGCGCCTATGGATTCCGCGTGATCGGTCTCCAGGGGGTATCGACCGTCTCGGAGGCCGGATTGTCGGACATGGCGAACCTCACCGACTTCATCAAGAAGAATGGAGTGAAGGCGATTTTCGTGGAGTCCAGCGTGAATCCGGCGGCGATTCGTCGGGTCTCGGAGGATTCCGGCGCGGCGATCGGCGGAGAGCTTTTTTCGGACGCAATGGGGAATCCCGGAGAGGTCCGCAAGGGATTCGATGTCGGCACCTATGATGGAATGGTGCGCTACAATCTCACGACGATCGTCGAGGCGTTGCGATGAACCCGGAGGACACGCCGCTCGAAGTGCATGATCTGACGGTGGCCTATCACCGCAAGCCGGTGCTCTACGGTATCGACGTCACAGTGCCGCGAGGTCAGTTGATCGGGATCATCGGCCCGAACGGCGCGGGAAAGTCGACGTTCATCAAGGCGGTGATGGGGCTGCTTCCGCCTGCAAGCGGATGGGTGAAAATTTTTGGCCAGCCCTACAAGACCAACTGCCACCGCGTCGGCTATGTGCCGCAACGCGAGTCGGTGGATTGGGACTTTCCGGTGAGCGTGATGGATGTCGTCCTGATGGGGCGCTACGGGCATTTGAAGCTGGCACAGCGGCCTTCAAAGAAAGACCGGGAGATCGCGCGCGAATGTTTGGAGAAGGTGAAGATGCTCCCATTCGCGAACCGTCAGATTGGAAACCTCTCGGGAGGGCAGCAGCAGCGCGTGTTTCTCGCTCGGGCGCTGGCGCAGGAAAGCGATCTCTATTTGATGGACGAACCGTTCGCCGGCGTGGATGCGGCGACGGAAGCGGCGATCATTTCCCTGCTGCGGGAGTTGAAGTCGCGCGGGAAGACGCTGCTCGTGGTGCATCACGATCTCGCAACGGCGCGGGAGTATTTCGATTCGCTGATGCTGCTGAACATGCGTCTGGTGGGTTTTGGGCCGGCCTCGGAAATGTTCACCGCGGAAAAGCTGCAGACGACCTACGGCGGCCGGCTCACGATTCTCTCCGATGTCGTGCAGGCCGTGGGGAATCAGGCATGAGACGATACGCGCCGTTTCTGCTGATCGCAGCGATGCTTCTTGTGCCGGAGATGGCGCATGCGGCTCGAATCAGCGAGCTCTCGGAGTCGAGTCTCGGCGGGCGGGCGCTGCGGTTTTTCACGTTTCAGGACGCTTCGCTGCGCAATGCGCTGCTGGGGTCGATGCTGCTCGGAATCTGCTGCGGCCTCACCGGTGCGTTCCTCGTTGTGCGAAAGCTCGCGCTGATGGGAGACGCGCTGTCGCACGCCGTGCTGCCGGGCGTGGCGCTGGGATTCCTGTGGAACATGACCAAGGATCCCCTGGCGATTTTCGTCGGCGCAACGCTTGCCGGATTGCTTGGAGCCGGCACGGTGCAGTTGCTGCGCAGCACGACGCGCCACAAGGAGGACGCCGCGCTGGGCTTCGTGCTGGCGTCGTTCTTCGGCGTGGGAATCTGCCTGTTTACGCGCATTCAGAATCTGCCCGGGGGCAACAAGAGCGGCCTCGACAAATACATGTTCGGGCAGGCGGCCGCGCTGGGGCAGGGGGATGTGATGTTGCTGGCGGTCGTGACGGCGCTCGCCCTCGGACTCGTGCTTGTCCTTTACAAGGAGTATGCGCTCACGAGTTTCGATCCGGGATTCGCGCGCACGCTCGGGCTGCCGGTCTCGATTCTGCATTACAGTTTGATGCTGTTGCTTGCGTTCGCAATCGTGTCGTCGCTGCAGGCGGTGGGTGTGGTGCTCGTGTCCGCAATGCTCGTGGTTCCGGCCGCGGCGGCATTTTTGCTGACCGATCGGCTCGCGTGGATGCTCGTGATTTCAGCGTTATTTGGAATGGCATCCGGTGCGCTTGGGGCATTCTTTTCGTTCGTCGGGCGCAACATGCCGACCGGTCCCTTCATGGTGCTTTCCGCAAGCAGCATTTTCGCGCTCGCGCTGTTCTTCGCGCCACGCCACGGAGTTGTCACACGCTGGTGGCGGCGGCGCTCGCAGTCTGCGCGAATCCGTCGCGAGAACACGCTGAAGGCGATTTACCGGGTGCTTGAGGACCACGGATTTCGCACGGAGCAGGTGTCGCTGGCCGAGCTTGCCCAGCAGCGGCGGGTCACCCTCGAGGAGGCGACGAAGGAGGTTGCGGAGTTGAAACGCACCGCGCTGGTCACCATTTCTCCATCCGGAGAGCCCGCGCTGACGCCGCAGGGCTGGCAGCGCGCGTGTGAGATCGTGCGCAACCACCGGTTGTGGGAGCTTTATCTCACGCACGCGGCGCACATTGCAGCGGACCATGTGCACGAGGACGCGGAGAAGATCGAGCATGTGCTCGGCGAGAACACGGTGAGGCAGCTCGAGCGGCGTTTGAATTACGCGAACCGCGATCCGCACGGCCGCTTGATTCCTGGAATCGAGGACATCCGCGCCGGCACCGCGACGATGTGCGCGACCCGTGTGCCGGGATATGGAGGTGCGGAACCGTGAGTGGGTTGATTCCGGAATTCAACTGGAGGGAAGTCGTTGTGCAGCCGTGGACGCAGGATCTGGCGCTCACCGGCTGGGTGATGCTGATGGGCTTTCTCGTCGCGGCGGCGTGCGGCCTTGTCGGCAATTATCTGCTTCTGCGACGAATGGCCCTCGTGGGGGACGCGATCAGCCACAGCATTCTGCCAGGGCTCGTGGTCGCCTTCCTCATCTTCCGGCACGCGAACACGTGGATCATGTTTGGCGGAGCGCTCGCGGCCGGCTTCGTCACTGTGGTGCTCATCGAGTTCATTCACAAGCAAAGTCGCGTAAAGCCCGACGCCGCGATTTGCATTTCGTTCACGACCCTTTTTGCGATCGGAGTCGCGATGATGAGTGTGCTCGAAACGGCGGGAACATTTCACATCGATGCCGAGTGCGTGCTTTACGGCGAGATTGCCTTCGTTGGTCTGGAGCCGCCGGTCGTGGTGAATGGAATCGAGCTGGCGCCTCCGTCCGTGATGCGAATGGGGCTCGTCTTTCTCGGGATCGTTGCGTGCGTGATTCTTTTCTACAAGGAGCTGCTGGTGACGTCGTTCGACCCCGGTCTCGCGCGCTCGATGGGAATTCGCCCGACGCTCTGGCACTATGGGCTGATGGCCGCCCTCGCGCTGGTGGTGGTTTCGGCATTCGAGGCGGTGGGCGCGATTCTCGCCGTCGCAATGTTGATCGTGCCGCCAATGACCGCCGCGCAAATCACGCAACGGTTGCCCGCGCGGCTGGTTGTTACCGTCGCGCATGCTCTCGCGAGCGCGGTGATTGGTTACCATCTCTCCGTCTGGTGGAGGTGTTCCGCGGCGGGAGCAATGGTCGTTGCAGGGGCCGGGCTCTTCGTGATCGCCTGGCTCGGCACCGCGATTCGCACAGTCCTCGGGCGGCGAAACGCGGCCGCGTCAGCGCCGGTCGGGGCCACGATGGAATCCTGAGGACGCGAACGTCCCGGAATTGGCACGCCTCAAGCTGCCTCAGTTTCTCGTCACGAAACTGTCACGATATGAAAGAGCCGTCCCTGGATGTAGTGCGTCGTTCCACGAACCCCTTCTTCACGATCCTCGTTCTGAGTGGTGCGATGGCGATTCTTGTCGCCGCGGGAAGTTATGTTTCCCAGCAACGCAGCGACAGTCAGGAGGTCGTGCGCGCGAGTGTCGCGGATGTTGTTGCCGCGCTTTTCTCGAAGAACTGATCGCGATGGGCGCGAGCCCCTTGACACATCGATCGTCCCGGCGATATGCGGAGGCGTGAGTTTGCAGGACGCTCCGGAACCCGGCTCTCTTCCGGAATCGCCGGCGGTGATCCTTGATCGTCGCAAGCTGCACGCGAACATCGCCGCGATGCAGCAGGCGTGTGCGGCGCGGGAGATCGAGCTGTGGCCGCACGTGAAGACGCACAAGATTCCGGAGATCGCCCGCTGGCAACTCGACGCCGGCGCGACAGGGATCACCTGTGCAAAGCTTTCCGAAGCGGAGGCGATGCTCCCCAGCGGTGCCCGACGCGTGTTTGTCGCAAACGCGCTTGTTGACTCCCGGCTGGCGTCCCGTCTTCGCGCTCTGGCGGATGCCCTCGACGAGCTTCGATTGGCGGTGTTCGGCATCGAGACGGCTCGTGCGCTGGAGGGAATTCTGACGGAGGCCGGGCTTTTCGAGGTGCCGGTGATGCTGGCGGTCGACACGGGACTGGATCGCGAGGGGGTGAGGAGTGCACGCGAGGCGGAGGACGCGGCGAACTTCATCGAAAACAGGCCGCACATGCGGCTTGCGGGCCTCTACACGCACGAGGGTTTTGTTTACGGCTCCGCGGCTCCGGATGTCGATGAAGTGGCGGACGAGGTGATGTGGCGATTGAACGCCATCCGCGCCGTGCTCGGAAACGAGCTGCCGGCTTCTCCGGGATGCAGCGTCACGGCGATGGCGATGACGCGTCGCGACGACGTGCAGAGCCTGCGACCGGGTGCGTATGTCTTCGGCGACCTGTTGCTCTCGAGGGTGGCCGGCGTGATGAGCGACGCGTCCGTCGCCGCGCAGGTTGCGGTTACCGTGCTCGACAAGCCGCGAAAAGGGCTGGCCTTGATCGACGCCGGCTCAAAGGTGCTTGCGCTGGATCGCACTCCGGAGGGCATCCACGCGCAGGCCGCCGACGGTCGCGATCTCGTGGTTCGGCGTTGCAGCGAAGAGCACGGCTTCCTCAGCGGAACCGATGTGGATCAATTGCGCGTCGGCGAGCGACTGCTGCTGACGCCGGCGCACATATGTCCGGTGATGAACCTCGCGTCGAAAGTCGCCCTCTTCGAGGACGGATGCTTCGCGCGATGGCTGCCGGTCGCCGCGCGCGGATGCGTCGCCTGACGACGACGCGCCCGTGCCCGGTCCGTCGTTCTGGCTTTACCAGAAGATGATGTAGAGGACGACCGTGGCAAGCACGACCGCGATACCGAAGAACTTGGCAATCGGCGACGTGGTCAGCTCGATGGCCTTGTTTTCCGGCATTTCCACGGGCTTCTGCAGAGGCGTCACGATCGTGGCGATGGCCGAGGCGATCAGCACGATGAAGAAGCACAGCGCCATGCGGTCGAGGAACGAGATTTCCGGCGCGAACCACCAGCCATTGCCGGCGATCCACGGGCCGAGCCACCATTTGAAGAGCGCGTAGAAGATGGCGTTCAGCACGATGCCCATCACGCCGACGTAGCGGGGCGCGCGCGGAACGAAGAAGCCGATGAGGAACACGGCGAGAATGCCCGGGGAGATGAAGCCCTGGAACTCCTGAATGAACTGGAAGATTCCGCCGAAGTTCGGATTGCTGAGCGACGGGGCGGTGATGGCCGCGATCAGCACAAAGATCACCACGAACACGCGGCCGACGATCACGAGCTTCCGCTCATCCTTTTCGCCGGTGGCCTTGGCGTAGAGGTCCATCGTGGCGATGGTCGAAGCGGAGTTGAGCATCGACGCGAGCGAGCTGACCACTGCGCCGAACAGCGCCGCGATCACGAACCACGAGAGCCACGGATGCGGCTTCACCAGCTCGCGAACAAGCACCGGGAACGCGCGGTCGTAGTCGTAGGTGCCATTGGCGGTGAGCATGTGCTCGCTGAAGAGATTGAACGCAAGGATGCCGGGAATCACCACCACGAACGGGATGATCAGCTTGAGAAATGCCGCGAAGACGATGCCCTTCTGACCCTCGGCGAGGGACCTGGAACCGAGCGTGCGTTGGACGATGTATTGGTTGAGGCCCCAGTAGAAGAAGTTCGGGATCCAGAGGCCGACGAGCAGGGCGGTCCAGGGGAGCGACGGGTCTTCCTTCGGGCGCACCATGTGGAGCTTGCCGCCCTCGAGGTTGCCGCCATTGCGCACCACCGCCTCGCCATCTTTTCCATCGTTGAGGAGCATGAGTCGCTCCCAGGCTCCGGCTTGCTCGATGTCCTCCACGGTGGCACTCGAGTTCTTCACCTTCGTCTGGATGAGCTCGGTGGCGGGTTTTTCGCTCAGTGCGCTGAATGCGAAGAACATCACGATGGCGCCACCGAGCACGAGGCCCGAGCCCCAGATGAGATCGGTCCAGGCACATGCTTTCAAGCCGCCGATGAACACATAGACGGCCGCGAGGATGGCGATCACCCAACCCGCCGCGGTGAGATTACTGAGGAACGGAACTTCGTGATAATACTCGGAGACGAACTTCGCTCCGGAGAAAATGACGGTGGCCGTGGGCACCAGCACGAGGACGAAGATCGTGAGGAGCGCCATGGCGAGCCGGGCTACGACGCCGTAGCGATATTCGAGGAATTCCGGAATCGTGTAGATGCCGGCACGGAGGAATCTCGGGAGGAACCAGAAGGCGACACCAATCAGCGTGATCGCCGCCATCCATTCGTAGGAGGCGATGGCCATGCCCAGCCAGTTCGCGGCCGAGCCGGACATGCCGACAAACTGCTCGGTCGAAATGTTTGCCGCGATGAGTGAAAAACCCACCAGCCACCACGTCAGTCCGCGCCCCGCAAGGAAGTAACCCGACGCACCTGCCTCGCCGGCGTTCGCTTCATCACGGCTTTTCCAGATACCGAAGCCAATGACACCTACGATTGCGACAGTGAAGAGAAGGAGTTCGACAAGATTCATGGGTTACGACGACAGGTGCTTTTTTGGGGGTTGTGACCGAAGGATCGGAGTGGGCGGATTCTTGCGGTCCGCCGACCGTTTCGCAATGGCAAAATGAACGATCGCGCCATCCGTTGACGCGACGCACGCGCAGGCTCAGGCGTTGGCGAGCGCGGCCGTCTCCTTGCAGCCGCCATTCGGATTTCCCGGGTCCTCGATGTAGACCGCGCGGAACTGACCGTCCGCATAATGGCACGCCTGTCCGTCGCAGCGGAGGGTGAGGGAAGCGCGCAGAAATTTGTCGTGCTCCTCGCCGGTCTGGGTGCGCAGCCGGAAGGGGCCGGCCGCATGCACGACGATGTCGAATTCAGGTTGTTCGGCCGCGTCCTCCGGCACGTCGATCTCCAGCAACTCGATCTCAAAACCGAGCGCCTCGGCCTTTGGACGGCGCGTGTTGGTCGAGTCGTAGACCCCCAGCGCCGCCTTGTTCAGCACGAAATCGTGAATGATGTGCTCGGCGGATTCTTCAATGATGTCCGCAATCTCGGACGGAGTGGCCTTTCGCATGGTTAAGGAAACGTGCAGCCGCAGGAATTCCAGCCCCGAACCTTCCAATCCGCGGCGCTTGGAGATGCTGAAGCTACGGATTCATCCTTTGCCGTTGTCGGCCTCAGTCGGAGCTGAGCGGGCTTGAAAAGTATCAAATGTATCCCCCGCGAGAAGCGAAAACTTCTGGGGAAATATTCCTAATGCGAGGAGCCCGGGCTGAAACCATTATGACGCAAAGATCCTTGCGTCTCGCTAATATCGGAAAGCACTGTCTCACGGAATGCTTCATTCGCATTCGAAAAATCTCCTCAAAGACTTTCCGCCGCATACGGGCCTCGCCGCTCGAATACCTTGGTTTCCATTTCGCTGCAAATGGTCGCGGGTGATGGTTGCATCCTTATCGTGGTTCTGCTGGGCGGTCAGAACACCAAAAAGGCCAGCCGGAACGGCTGGCCTTTTGGTGAGAGGCTTATTGGAGACCGATCTGGAACCCTCGGATTTACAGGATGATTGTGCACTGCAAATTACGACGGTCGAATGTCAGCGGGTGCACAAGTGCTGGGGCGGTGTGAGGACAGGTTGTGCAAATTGCAACCTGGCTGCTAGCGATTGGCAGTGTCTTGTTCGGTCGCCGTCTTTCTTTCGACCCGGAGAGGTGCAGGAACAAGTCAATCACTCGGAGGCCAGGAAGGTGCGCACCTTCTCCTCGCAAAGAATGCAGTAGGTGACCTCATTTCGAATTGGATAAAATTCGCTTTTTTCCAGGCGAAATGCCTCAGGTATATGATTCGGATTGCATCTCAGGACCTTTGCGAATTCCGGAGTCGGGTCATATAGAACTGGAGTGGGAGTCCAATATGCAATGCTCGTGACCAACGGAGTGTTATGGGTGCTGCAGCAAATATCTCCAGATGTCGCAACATACGTCGGACGAGCGCTGTAGTCGCGGCAGCAGCCCGAAATACACAGCGCCAAGGCCCCCAATAACGAGAATCGAGAGGGGGCAGCGAAAGGAATCATATTTCACCTCCGAACGCGAGCTTGCTACCTGATCGGGACGCATTACATTGGCCGAACGCCAAGCTCAGCCGCCCCGATCAGGCGTCCGAACTCTCGAGAAAGTGATCCTGTGGAAACCGGAAGTCAGAACAAAATCGCCGTGTAGCGGCTAGGGGTTGGCTGCAGCGCCTTGTTCGGTGATTACCATTTCTCAGGATCTGACGGTCGTCTCAAGGGTGTCGATCCCTGCCATCCTTTATTTTTTAGGTCGCTGGATCGGACGAAGAAATTTATCGCGATGAATACCAATATGGAGATAGCTATAGAAAATAGGACAATAGGAAGCCTGCCTTTATTGATTCCGTAAGTGAATGCTTCTCCAAATGACATCCAAAAGTCGATTAGCCAGCCAAGGCTACCCCAGAGTATTCCGATTAAGATGATTGAGATGATGCGTAAATATCGCGGAAGTGGCATAGCAGTGATGCCGACTAAAACCGCTATAGCGACGAGGGACGTTGCAAGTATCAACAGCATCGCAGAAAGGGCATTTTATTCACCGAACGCCAAGCTCAGCTACCCCGATCAGGCGTCCAAGCTCTGGAGTGATGTGGATAGAATGGGTGACGGTCGTGGGAAAGTGACACATGGCGGCTAGGGGTTAGCTGCAGCGTCTTGTTCGGTCTTAAAGCGACCAATCGTCTTTGATCGTTTTTACTTGATCGGCGCTCAGGGCTACATCGGGTTTCTTTCGTATGTAAATGTCACTCTTACTCCAATTGTCCCAGTCTAACTTTGGTATACTCCAGGTAACTGTTACGGATTCCAAATGACGGTATGATGCGGCAATATTCTGAATAAAATAATAATCTAAATAAATCTCTTTTTGGCCGCTGAAATGTTGTGGCCATGCATAAATGAGTCGTTCGCCAGCCATCGTTTGGGTCTGAAATTCGATCAATTGGCCTGCCCCCGAAAAAGTGGACGGTTCAAAAGTAGAGTTCTGGGGGGTAGAAGGAAGGCAGAACGAACATGAAGAAGAGTCGATTCAGTGAAGAGGCGATCATCGGGATATTAAGGGAGGCGCAGGCCGGGAAGAGCGTAAAAGCGGTGTGCGCAGAGCACAACGTGAGCGAGGCGACGTATTACGGGTG
>Ga0207864_1000316_pt1 | contig 73009 bp, 67 predicted proteins | sample HigsolmetaAR202D_FD_184834 | JGI IMG/M metagenome (GOLD analysis project Ga0207864, IMG submission 184834) | Ionic liquid and high solid enriched microbial communities from the Joint BioEnergy Institute, USA - AR20-2-D (SPAdes) (version 2) ...
GGTCGACTTCGTCGAGCGCCGTGTACCGCGGGCCGTCGGGCATGAGCAGGCTCTCGACGAGCTGCAGGCGATCGACCCGCATGCCAAGGCCGGCCGGCGAGACGCGCGCGAGCACCCGGGCCACCCGTTCGGCCTCGCGCTGGCCTGCGCCGCGCCGGAAGCGCGCGACGGTCACGTGAGGCGCCTTGGGAAGCGGCAGGCGTTCGAACGAGGCAACGCGCCGCACGGCCAGCACGAGATTGACCTGCAGGTCGAAGAGCGCCTGGCGGCCGTCCAGAACCGGGACCAGCACGAGCCGCGGCGTTCGACCGCCGGCAAGCACTTCGGGCGGTCCGAACGTGACGTCGACGGGAACCGCACGCCGGGCCACATCTGTCACGGCCGCGCGCAGCTCGTCGAGCTGACGGTCCGAAACGTCACCGAAGAAGGCGTGCGTAATGTGCGCGGACCCGGGCGGAACCGGTCGGACGATGTCGCCCGCCTGCCGACGAACGTCTGCGGCAATCTGCTCCACCGCTTCGCCAACGGCGTCCGGCAGCATCGTCGCCAGAAACAGGCGCATGTCCTCAACCGCCTCCGCCGGCAGCGGCCCGCCGGAGCATCCGACGGCGCCGGCCACACTCACTTCTCGAAGTACTTCGCCGCAAACGTGTAGAACGTCTCCCACGCCGGTCCCGACACGTGCCCGCCCGGATGCTGGTGGAAGCCGATGTCGCCTGCGATGAGCTTCGTGTCGAGGGGTGGAAAGTCGGCCGTCTCGATGCCGCGCCGCCCCAGCAGCTCGTAGACCGGACTGGCCGCGACGGCCGCCATGAACGTCCCGCGCGGATCGATCCAGGCGTCGTTGGCCTGTGCGACGACCGTCCGTCCCTGGTCGTCGACCCGGGTGGCGATCGTCCCGTCCGGATTCTTCTGCGGGTCGTTGCCGGCGCTCAGGAATACCGGCCGCGGCGCCACGAGCGCAATCAGCTGGTGCGAGTCGACAGGCAGTGCATCCCAGTTGCCGGCGTACTTCAGGTAGTTGCCGGCCATCCAGTAGTAGTAGGTGTCGGCGACGTTCTCGATGAGCTCGCCGTACTTCCGGCGGTGCAGCTTGGCCCCGCCGTGCCCCGACGAGCTGACATAGGGTACGGCAATCCGCGGGTCGAGCGCGGCGGCCAGCAGTGTTGCCTTGCCCCACCGCGAGTGACCGTAAAGTGCGATCCGCCCCTCGTCGACGTCGCGATCGGTCTCGAAATAGTCGACCACACGGCTTGCGCCCCAGGCCCAGGCCGCGAGCACGCCCCAGTCGTCGGGATCGCGCGGCTGACCGCGGTTGACGAGACCGATGATGCCGCACGTCAGGCCCTGGCCATTGTCGGCCTGAATCGAGTTCGTCATCACGGTCGCGTAGCCCCAGCCCCGCGCCAGCGCCTGCTGCTGCGGTGTCGGTCCCTGAGGCGCGGGCGGACCGCCGGCACCGCGCCCCGCGACAGCGCCTCGCCCGGCCGCAGCGCCTCGTCCTGCTGGCGCCGGGATCCCGCGTCCGGCCGCCGCCGGGCCGCCGGGCTGACAGACGGTCGTCGGCTCGGGCTCGTTCGGCAGCGGGTCGGCCGGCGCGCCGAAGCCCGTCGCGCCGAACGACAGCACGACGGGCACCGGTCCCTGTGCATCAGCAGGCGTCGTGACCGACGCCCGGATGTTCACGACAAGATCGGGATACGAGGTGTTGTCGACGCGCCCGACGAGCTCTTTGGTGACCACCGCGACGCCGCCGTTCGTCCCGCGCGACGTCTGCAGCACTTCCCACCGGACGGCCGGCGTCTCCTTCGGAGTCCGTCCGTACACCTCGCGCTCGAACAGCTCGAGAATCTCCGCGCGCCGCTCCTGCCACTGCTCCGGCGTCGTGACGCGGCGACCGTCCTCGAACCTGAGCGGATCCGGCAGGTTCGGATACGGATTGGCCTGCGATTCGTCGTACGTCGCCGGATCCGACCCGGACGCTCCGGGAGGTGGTGGTCCGGACAGGCCAAGCAGCCGGCGCGTGCGCTCGAAGTCTTCGTCGCGCGTCAGCTGCACGTGCGGCGGCCGGTCGCCTGAGCTGTCAATCTGCTGTCCCTTTGCGACCAGGACAGCCATCGGGGCGATCACGACAACGGCGGCCAGCGTACCGGCAAGCGCTCGCGGCATCGGAGAATCCTCCACCATGGCGGATGGTCGGTCAGCCGCCCGGGCGGCCAAAGCCTAGCGCAGATACTGGCAGGAGGTAAATGGCAGGTCGGCGGGACATCGACGCAAACGTTCGTCAGCGGGTCGCGATTCCCCGGCCGCGACGACCGTCGGACGCCGGAGGCTCGTCCCTTTCCCCGGGGTCGACCGTCGCCGGCACGGTCGAACGGTCCAGCCGTCCGGCCAGTTCGTCGTAGATGCGCTCGACGGTGCGCATCCGCGCTTCGAACGACAGGTCCGTCTCGACGCGACGCCGCGCCGACCGGCAGCGCCCGGCCGTCGCCCCCGGGTCGCCAATCGCGCGATTGAGCGCCGCGACCAGCGCCTCGACCGATCCCGGCGGCACGAGCAGCCCGTCGATGCCGTCCCGCACCAGCTCCGCGGTCCCACCGGCCGTCGTCGCCACGACGGGCGTCTCCAGCGCCATGGCTTCGAGCACCACGTTGGGCGTGCCCTCGTAAACCGACGACTGCACAAAAAGATCCAGTGCGTGATGGAACAGCGGGATGTCGGCGCAATGTCCCAGCAGCCGGCACCGGTCGCCGAGCCCGAGCTGTGCGATCTGCGCTTCGAGCGCGGGCCGCAGACTGCCCTCTCCTGCGATCAGCAGACGCACGTCGGCCCGCTCCGAAGCGATCCGTGCAAATGCCTCGAGGAGCAGGTCGAAGCGCTTCTGCGGCTCGAGCCGGCCTACGGCGCCGATGACGAAATCGCCCGCTCCAACGCCGAAGTGCCCGCGTGCTTCCTGTTCACGCTGCCGATCGCGGACGAACGCGCGGTGATCGATGCCGTTGAGCACGACCCGCACGCGCGCGCGTGGACAGCCCCACCGGACGAGCGTGTCGCGGATCTCGCTCGAGACCGCAATCACGCGCGGAAAGAACCGCGCGATCAGCTTGTCGGCCGGGTAGTAGACGAATCGCTCCGCGGCCGAATGTCCCGTCCAGCCGTGTGCGGTCGTCAGCGGAATGACCCCGGTCGCCCGCCCGAGCAGCAGCGCCAGCAGGTTCGTCTTGTAGTCGTGCCCGTGCACGATGTCGATGCGGCGGTCGGCAACAAGCGCACGCAGCTGTGCCCACGCGCGCCGATCGACGGCGCCGCGCTCGAACACGTCGACGTAGTCAAGCCCGAGCGCCCGGGCGCGCCCGTCGATCGTGAAGAGCGGATCGTGCTCGGCACGCAGGTACGCCACGGTGACCTGGTAGCGGGACGGATCGCTCTGCGCAGCGCCGAGCAGGATGGTCTTCTCGGGCCCGCCTCCGGTTCCGCGCACGCTGCGCAGCTCCAGGATGCGAAGCGGATCACTCATCGCGCCGCTCCCGAGGGGCTGGGCTGCGGCTCGGGAACCGTGGCACGCCGATGCGGCATCGAATAGACGAGTGCGAAGGCCCTCGCCGCGTCGAACACAACGGCCAGCAGCCAGGCGCGCGCCGCACTGCTGCCCGGCACCTGCCGCGTGCGGCGCCGGATCGCCACGGCGCGCAGCAGCGACAGGCCGGCCATCATGGCCATGCCCGCAGCCGTGGCCGAAAGCGCCGACGGTCCCGCGACCACCGCCGCCACCACGCCGGCCGCGGCCATCAGCGCACCGGCGAGCCAGACAATCGGAATCAGGATGCCGGGCAGATCCCTCAGCGCCGGCATGCGCCGGAGGCTGACGCGCAGGTTGTCGCGGCCGCGCCAGGCTTCGCCGCGGAACAGCGCCCCGAGCGACGCCGGATCGCCGTAATGCACCGAGCGCAGGTCGCCGGCCGCCAGCAGCCGACCGCCCCGCTCGTGCAGCCGCAGGCAGAGGTCCCAGTCTTCACAGGTCTGCAGCGACTCGTCGAAGCCGCCGATCGCCTCGAAGGCCGCCCGCCTGACCAGCACGTTGCCCGCCGGCAGCCAGCGGGTGTCGGCGGGCGGCCCGCTCGGGTGGCGCAGCCCGTCGTACAGCCGCTGCACCCAGTTCGCGTCCGGTGCCGGCGCGTACTCGGCACCGGCCATCGCCACCTGAGGATCTGCCATGTATAGAAGTGCGGTGCGCAGCCAGTCGGGCCCGAGTTCGACGTCGGCGTCGACGAATGCCACGAACGTCCCGCGCGCCGCCGCCGCGCCACGGTTCCGCAGTTCGCCGACGCCACGCCCTGGAATCGTCAGCACCGTGGCACCGAACGAGCGGGCCACCTCGTCGGATCCATCGATCGACCCGTTGTCGACCACGATGATCTCGAACTCGCCGACGCCCCGCTGAGCACGTACGCTCGTCAGGCAGCGAGCCAGGCCGGTTGCGTCGTTGCGCACCGGAATGACGAAGGACACCAGCGGAGCCGGCACGGCGGGAGCATACTACGAGCCTCTCCACGCGGCATCCCGCCGGCACCGCCGCGGCCGTGTCAGATCACCGAGACGGGATCGACGTCGACGGTGACGCGGCGCCGAAGATCGGGACGCTCGCCGAGTGCCGCGGCTATCGCCTCACGCATCACCCTGCGCTGTCTGCCCTTCAGGAAGATCTGCACCCGATATTCATCCCTGAGCCTGGCAATGGCGGCCGGAGCGGGACCAAGGATGCGGACACCGGGCGCGCGAGGCCGGATGCGCGCCGCCAGCTCCGCGGCGGCGGCCATGGCCGCGTCGAGCTCCCGATCGCGGACGACAACGTTCACCATGGCAACGACCGGCGGGTAGATCATCGCGCGGCGGAACTCCATCTCGCGCGCGTAGAACGTCGCGTAGTCCTGTGCCGCCGCCGCCTGCACGCTGTAGTGCTCCGGATAGAGCGTCTGGATGATCGCCTCACCAGCGGTCTCACCGCGCCCGGCCCGTCCGACGACCTGGGTGAGCAGCTGAAACGTCCGTTCGGCCGCACGGAAGTCGGGCAGCCCGAGACCGACGTCCGCCGCCACGACGCCGACGAGCGTCACGGCCGGAAAGTCGTGCCCCTTCGCGATCATCTGCGTGCCGACGAGAATGTCGACGTCGCCGCGGGCGACGGCGGCCAGCACCCGGGTAATCGCGCCCCGGCGCCTGATCGTGTCGCGATCGACGCGCGCGATCCGGGCCGACGGAAAGCGCTCGCGCAGTTCGGCCTCGAGCCGCTCGGTGCCGACACCGGCGTGCTCGAGGTACTGGTCGCCGCATTCGCCGCACACGCGCGGCACGTGGACCGCGTAGTTGCAGTAGTGGCAGCGCACGCGCCGCGCCGCGCGGTGATAGGTCAGCGTCACGCTGCAGTGCGGACACTCGAGCGTCGCGCCGCACGCGCGGCAGAAGACCACCGTCGCGAATCCGCGGCGATTGAGCAGGACCAGGCTCTGCTCGCCGCTGGCCAGTCGGTGCTCAATCGCCTCGATGAGCGGCCGGCTGAGCGCCGTCTCGGCCCCGGTCGCCGCGATCTCGCGCCGCATGTCCACGAGCCGGACGTCGGCCAGCGGCCGATCGAGCACGCGCCGGTTCATGCGGACCAGTCCGTACCGGCCTGCTTCGGCGTTGGCGGCCGTCTCGAGCGACGGCGTGGCCGACGCCAGTACGACGAGCGCCCGTGCCATCTGCGCGCGCACGACCGCCACGTCGCGTCCGTGATATCGCGGCGTCTCGTCCTGCTTGTAGGAGCCGTCGTGCTCTTCGTCGACCACGATCAGGCCAATCGACGTCAGCGGCGCGAACACTGCCGATCGCGTTCCGACCACGACGCTGACCGCGCCGCGGCGGATGCGATGCCACTGGTCGTGCCGCTCGCCGTCGGACAGCCCCGAGTGCTGCACGGCGACCTGTTCGCCGAATGCGGCCCGGAAGACGCCCGCCAGCGCCGGCGTCAGCGCGATCTCAGGCACCAGGACGAGCACCTGGCGCCCCGACGCGATCACGTGCCGCGCAAGCCGCAGGTACACCTCGGTCTTGCCGCTGCCGGTCACTCCGTGCAGCAGGACCGGCCGGAACGTCCGCGCGTCGGCGGCCTCAATCAGCGCGGCCAGGGCGTCGCTTTGCTCTGTCGTCAGTTCCCGGCCGTCTTCGTACCGGGCGGGCGCCGCCCAGCCGCGCTCCCGGCCGGCGAACGGATCGCGCTCGTCGACCTCTTCGATGAGCCGGACGAGACCCGCCGCGGCCGCCCGCCGCACGACGTCCGCTCCGATGCCGTCGGCGGCCAGCTCGCGCTGCAGCACACCGTCCGGCGCGCGTTGCAGCTTCTCGAGGAGCGCGCGCTGCTTCGGCCCGCGCGGCGCGGCGTCGCTGCCGGATGCGACGGGCAGCACGCGCGTGCGCAGCCTGAACGCATCGCCCTCGCCGCGCGCCGAGGGTGGAATCGCCACTGCAATCGCGTCGCCGGGGCCGCACACGTAGTACTCGCCGACCCACAGCGCCAGATCCACGACCTGCTCCGGCAGAAACGGCTCGGCATCGATGACGGCGATGATGTCGCGCAGTTCGGCGTCCGGCGGCGCGTCGGCTGCCGGGTCGATGACGCAGCCGACAACCCGACGCGTGCCGAGCGGCACGACCACGCGGGCCCCGCGCGGCGGGATGGGCATGTCGGGCGGACGCCGGTAGGTCAGCGGGCCGAGACCGGGCACCGGAACGGCCACGCCGACGGCCGGCTCAGCCCGATTCGGCAAGAAGGTCACGAACGATCTTCATGTCTTCCCACACGTCGCGCTTCCGCTCGGGGCTGCGCAGCAGATACGCGGGATGGAACGTGGGGATGAGGCGGATGCCATTGGGCAAGTCGTGCACGCGCCCCCGCAGCCTGGAGATCGGGGCGTCGGTGCCGAGCAGCGTCTGCGCGGCGAACGTGCCGAGCGCCACCATCACCTTCGGCCTGACGATCTCGATCTGCCGCCGCAGGAACGGGCTGCACGTCTGCACTTCCGCCGGTTCAGGATTGCGGTTGTTCGGCGGACGGCACTTGATGACGTTGGCGATGTAGACGTCCTCGCGCCGCATGCCGATCGCCTCGATGATCCGCGTGAGGAGCTGTCCGGCGCGGCCGACGAACGGCTCGCCGAGCCGGTCCTCGTCGCCCCCCGGCGCTTCGCCCACGAACATCAGATCGGCGTCGGGATTGCCGACACCAAAGACCACCTGAGTGCGCCCGAGTGCATGCAGCGCGCAGCGCGTGCAGTCGCCAATCTCGGCGCGCAGGCTGGCCAGCGCATCGGCAGGCGACGCGACAGCAGTCACATCCGCTGGCGCCCGCTTCGCGGACGGATCACTCGCTGTCGCCGCGGCCGGTTCCGTCTCGTGAGACGCTGGCGGCCCGGCGGCCCGCTGACGCCAGGCGGGGTCGGTCGACACACCCGCCACGCCCAGTTCCTTCGCATACACGCGCAGGTGGTCGGCCAGCTGCTGCCGACTGCTTCGGTCGTTCATGGGCACTTAGGGTACAGCCGGCGAGGCCGGCGTGCGAGCCAGAAGCCGCTGCACCCGATCCAGCAGCCGGCGGGCCACGTCGTCCTTCGACAGCTGCGGCAGCGATTCCTCGTCGTCGGCGGCGACGAACGTCACGATGTTCGTGTCGACGTCGAACCCGGCGCCGGGGGCCGTGACGTCGTTGGCGACGATCAGGTCGACCTGCTTGTCGGCAAGCTTACGGCGCGCCGCCTCGCGCGGATCGCCGGCCTGCGCGGCAAAACCGACGAGAACCGGGCGTGCACGGCCGGCGCGCCAGCGGCCGAGGTCGGCCAGAATGTCGGGCGTCCGCTCGAGGACCAGTGAGAGCGGCCCGCCCTTCTCGATCTTGCCGGCAGCCGCGCCTGCGGCCGGCGCGTAGTCGGCGACGGCCGCGGCCATCACGATCAGGTCGGCGTCGCCCGCGCGATCGAGCACCACCCGGTGCATCTCTCGCGCGCTCCTGACCTGCACCACGTCGACGCCCGGCGGCGGCGCCACCGCCGTCGGGCCGGCCACGACTGTCACGCGCGCCCCGCGGGCGGCTGCCTGCCGGGCCACGGCAAATCCCATCCGCCCACTCGACCGGTTGCCGATGAACCTGACCGCGTCGATGTCCTCCAGCGTCGGGCCGGCCGTCACGAGCACGCGCACGCCGTCGAGCGTCTGCGGTTCCCCGGCGAGCAGTCGTTCGACCGCGTCTGCGATCAGCTCCGGCTCCGCAAGTCGTCCGGGGCCGACCCAGCCGCACGCAAGGTAGCCGTCGCCCGGATCGACGAAACGGACGCCCCGCCCGGCCAGCGTCCCGACGTTGGCCCGGACCGCCGGATGAGTCCACATGTTCGTGTTCATGGCCGGCGCGAGCACCACCGGCGCGCGGGTCGCGAGGTAAAGCGAAGTCAGGAAATCATCGGCCAGGCCGGCGGCAAACCTGCCAATGATGTTTGCCGTGGCCGGCGCGACAACCAGCGCGTCGATCGACGACGCGAGGGCGATGTGCTCGATGTCGGCGTTCTGGCCTGGCGCGAACTGGCTCGTGACGACCGGTTCGCGCGTGATCGCCTCGAAGGTCAGCGGTCCGACGAACCGCCGGGCCGCGCGCGTCATCACCACCTGGACGCGATGCCCGCGCTTCTGCAGCAGGCGCGTGAGCTCGACCGCCTTATAGGCGCCGATGCCCCCGCTGACGCCCAGGGCGATGAACGCCATCGACCGGTGCTCCTACTGCACCTGCTCGGGCGGGGTGTCCTCGCCGAGGGCCTCGAAGGTCGCCTCGGCCCCGGCCGCAGCCTCGGCGGCCGGCTGATCCTCGAGCTTCGTGACCACGCCGGCAAGCACTTCCTGCAGCGCGCGGCGGGCCGGCTTGTCGGACCCTTCCACGCGGGGAACGCATCCCTCGAGCAGCTGCCGTGCCCGCAGGGCGGCAATGGTGACGAGCTCGAACGAATTGAGCGACGGTCGCTGGGTCTGGGTCTCGGTCATGACTGGTCCTCGTTAACGCCTCGCCGTCGCCCGGTCAGCGCGGGAACGTCGCGAGGATGGGATCGATCTGCGGCCGTCGGCGCGCCAGCCTGGCGCGCTCGGCCGCGATGATGGCTTCGATTTCGCCGACGCAGCGGTCGAGCTCATCGTTGACGACCACGTAGTCGTACTCTTCGACGGCGCCGACCTCGGCGCTGGCCGTCGCCAGCCGCCGGGCAATGGCCTCCTCCGGATCCTTGTTGCGGCCCCGCAGACGGCTCGCCAGGACTTCGTACGACGGAGGCAGCACGAAGATCTCGACCGCCCGGCCCGGCAGCCGCTCCCGCACCTGGCGGGCACCCTGAACGTCGATGACCAGCACGACGTCGTGCCCGTCGGCCAGCAGATCTTCGATGTCCTGACGGCGCGTCCCGTAGAGGTTGCCGAAGATGTCGGCCCACTCGAGGAACTCGCCGGCCCGGACCATGGCCTCGAACCGGTCGCGGCTCACGAAATTATAGTCGACGCCGTCGACTTCGCCCGGGCGTCTGGGCCGGCTCGTGTACGACCGAGACCGGACCAGGTTCGGCAGCCGCTCCACCAGGCGGTCGACGACCGTCGTCTTTCCGGTTCCCGAGGGAGCGGAAATGACGAACAGCGCCCCGGCAGGCGCCCTATTCGACATTCTGGACCTGCTCCTTGATGCGCTCGAGCTCGGCCTTCGCCTCGATGACGACTTCGGTCCCCCGGGTCCCCTCCATCTTCGAGCCGATCGTGTTGATTTCGCGATTCATCTCCTGCACGAGGAAGTCGAGCTTGCGCCCGCACGGCTCCGGCGCAGCGACGAGCCCGCGCCAGTGCTCGATATGACTCCGCAGGCGGACGACTTCCTCGTCGATGTCGGATCGCGCGACGAAGCGGACAATCTCCTGAGCCACGGCGGCCGGATCGCCCTGAACGTCGGGGGCGAGGCCCGCAATGCGCTCCCGCAGGCGCGCCTCGAGCTGCTGCTGCCCCTGCGCCGCCTCGGTCTGCAGCGTCTCCACCATCGTTGCGAGGCGATCGATGCGCGTCGCAAGGTCGGCGGCCAGGTGGCGGCCCTCGGTCTCGCGCATGCCGACGAGCGCATCGACCGCGTCCTCGAGTGCCAGTTCGACGAGACCGGCGAGCGCTACCGGGACGCCGACGCCCGGCTCGGCCGTCCGCGTCCGCACCTCGAGCGCCTGCGGCAGCCGCAGCAGGTCCGACACCGTCAACGCGCCGGCCACGACACCTCGCTGTCGCAGGCCGTCGAGTGCCGCCGCGATCTGCTCGATGAGGCTTTCGTCAATGACGACTTCCCGCTCGGGAGGCGTCGCGACTTCGGCGGCTACCTGCACCTCGACCCGCCCGCGCGCGATCCGCTGCTGAATCACGCTGCGGAGCCGCGGCTCGAGCGACGACAGCGCCTGCGGCACCCGCAGCGACAGGTCCAGGAACCGGTGGTTCACCGACTTGATGGTGACGTGAACGGAACTGCCTTCCAGCTCACGGCTGACGGACGCGAACCCCGTCATCGATCGAATCACGAGCTTCCTCCCCGACTTCGTCCCGCTGCAGTCGCCGCGGCGCCGTCCTCGTCGTCACCGATGACCTGCAGGGCGTAGAGGCGCGCGTAAACGCCGCCCGGCCGCGCGATCAGCTCGTCGTGCGTGCCGATCTCGGCAATCCGGCCGTTCTCGAGCGCCAGTATCAGATCGGCCCGCCGGACCGTCGACAGCCGGTGGGCAATGACGAACGTGGTGCGGTTACGCATCAGGTTGGCGAGCGCATCCTGCACCAGGTGCTCCGACTCGGCGTCGAGCGCCGACGTCGCCTCGTCGAGCACGAGAATCGGACAGTCCTTCAGAATGGCGCGGGCGATCGCCAGCCGCTGGCGCTGCCCGCCCGAGAGCCGCTGCCCCCGCTCGCCGATGCGCGCATCGTAGCCCTGTTCGAGCTGCATGATGAAGTCGTGCGCGTGAGCGGCGCGCGCCGCGCGCTCGATCGCGCCGCGATCGGCGCCGGGCACGCCGTAGGCGATGTTGGCCGCAACGGTGTCGTCGAACAGGACCGTGTCCTGCGTCACCAGGGCGATCTGCCCGCGCAGCGAGGTGAGCGTCACGTCGCGGATGTCGATGCCGTCGATCAGCACGGCGCCTTCGGTCACGTCGAAGAAGCGCGGGATCAGGTTCGTCAGCGTCGTCTTGCCCGCGCCGCTCAGGCCGACGATGGCTACGAGCTGGCCGGCTTCGACGCGGAACGAGGCGTCGCGGAGCACGAAGTGATCCGGCCGGTCGGCGTAGGCGAAGCCGACCTGCCGGAACTCGACGGACTCGCGCATGCGCGGGAGCGGCTGCGCGCCGGGCTTCTCGCGCACTTCGGTGTGCGTGTCGAGCATGGCGAAGATGCGCTCGGCGGCGGCAATCGCCTGCTGCAGGCTGGCGTTGACGCGGCTCAGCTTCTTGATCGGCCCGTACATCATGAACGCCGCGCCCAGGAACATCGTGAACTCGCCCGGCGTGAGCGAGCCGGCCGCTATCTCACGTGCGCCGTACCAGAGCGCGCCCACCGCCGCCAGGCCGCCGATGAACTCCATCAGCGGCGGCAGTGCGGCGACCGCGCTCGTGATCTTCAGGTTCGTCCGGTACAGCCGATCGACCGCCTCGGCAAAGCGCGTGCCCTCACGCTCTTCGGCACCGAACGCCTTCACGATCCGGTGCCCGGTGAACGCCTCGGCGGCAATGTGCGTCACCTGCTCGAGCTGTTCCTGTCCGAGCCGGGTGCGCCGGCGCACGCGCTGGCCCAGCCGCGTGAGCGGATAGACGACGAGCGGCGCCGCCGTCACCACGACGAGCGCGAGCCGCCAGTCGATGAAAAACAGCAGGCCCGCATAGGCCGTCACCGCCAGCGACTCGCGGCTCAGGTCGGCGATCGTCTCGGAGACGACCGTCTGCACCTGCCCGACATCGTTCGTGATGCGTGACAGCAGCTGCCCCGACGTGCGCGCCGAGAAGAACGCCGCCGACTGGCCGAGGATGTGACGGAAGAGGCGCGTCCGCAGGTCGCGGACGACGCGCTGGCCGACGTCGGCCATCAGGAACGACGACAGGTAGCTGCCGGCGCCCTTGAGGAAGTACGCCAGGAGGATGAGAACCGCGATCTCGCGGACGTACCCCTGCGAGAAGGCCCCGGCCTGCACCTGCACCGCGAACAGGCCGTCGACGATCGGCTTGAGCAGCCACGCGAGCATGGCCGAGCCGGCGGCGTAGACGAGCATTGCTGCGAGCGCCGCCACAATGCGGCCTCGATATGCCCGGGCGGTTCGCAGCAGCTGCAGCAGTTCGCGCACGCGCCTATCGTTCTCCTGGCCGACCGCCGGCCCGCGGCCTGCGACGCCGCCGGCCGCTCACCGGTTCCGGCGCGACCCGTAGCCGTTCGGGTGGCGTTCGTGCCAGCGCCAGGCGGTTTCGACGATGGCCTCGAGGGTGCCGAGCTTCGGCTTCCAGCCGAGCTCGCGCTCAGCCAGTCCGGGCGAAGCCACGAGCCGGGCCGGATCGCCGGCGCGGCGCGGACCGACGGTATGCGGCACCGGCCGGCCCACGATGCGACCGACGGTGTCGATGACCTCGCGGACGCTCATGCCCCGTCCGCTGCCCAGGTTGAAGCAACCCGAGGCTCCGCCGCTCTCGAGCCGCCGCAGCGCCGCCAGGTGCGCATCGGCCAGGTCCGACACGTGCACGTAGTCGCGCACGCAGGTGCCGTCGTCGGTCGGATAGTCGTCGCCGTAGATCGCCAGTGAGCCCTGCCCCTGGGCGGCCCTGATGGCGCGCGGGATGATGTGCTCTTCCGGCTCGTGATCCTCGCCGATCAGCCCGTCGGGATCGGCGCCCGATGCGTTGAAGTACCGGAGCGCCACCCAGCGGATGCCGTGCGCGCGCTCGATGTGCGGCAGCGCCCGCTCGACGGCAAGCTTCGATTCGCCATACGCATTGATGGGTCGCTGCGGGTGCGTCTCATCGATGGTCGGCGTCACCGGCTCGCCGAACGTCGCGCACGTCGACGAAAAGACGAAGCAGGGCACGCCGGCCGCCGCCATCGCCTCGAGCACGCTCAGCGTTCCCTGCACGTTGTTGCGATAGTAGCCGAGCGGGTCGCGGACCGAGCCGGCGACCGACAGCAGCGCCGCGAAGTGCATGACCGCTTCCGCGCCGCTCTGCTCCAGCGCCTGTCTGACGCGGGCCGTATCGAGAATGTCGCCTTCGACCAGCTCGATCCGCCGATCGGGAAAGGCCTGCGCGAGCCGCTCCACCGCTTCGCGGTGACCGGCCGACAGATTGTCGTAGACGGTGACGTCGCACCCGGCCTCGGCCAGCGCCTTGACCGTATGGCTTCCCACGTAGCCGGCGCCGCCGGCAACCAGCACCCGCTTCATGGCCGCCCCACCGACGCGTACGTGAAGCCGAGCTCACGCATCCGCTCCGGCTCGTAGATGTTGCGGCCGTCGATGACGATCGGCGTCTTCATCATCTTCTGCATCCGCTCGAAGTCCGGCTCGCGGAACTCGTTCCACTCGGTGACAATCACGAGCGCGTCGGCGCGTCGCAGCGCATCGTACGCGTCGGCCGCGTAGCCGATCCGCCGGCCGAAGACTGCCCGCGCGGTTTCCATCGCCTCCGGGTCGAAGGCGCGCACCTTCGCGCCACGATCCAGCAGCCCCCGGATGATCGGAATCGACGGGGCCTCGCGCATGTCGTCGGTCCGCGGCTTGAACGCCAGCCCCCACACCGCGATGCGACGGCCGGAGAGGCGGCGCCCGAGCAGCTGATCGACGCGCCTGAGCAGCCGCACCTTCTGCGCTTCGTTGACACGCTCGACTGCCTCGAGAATGCGGAAGCGGTAGTTGCGCTCAGCCGAGAACCGGATGACGGCGCGCACGTCCTTCGGGAAGCACGATCCGCCGTAGCCGCAGCCGGCGAAGAGGAATGCCGGGCCGATGCGCCGATCGGCGCCGATGGCGCGGCGCACCTGATCGATGTCGCCACCGAACGCCTCGCAGATGTTGGCGAACTCGTTCATGAACGAGATGCGCGTGGCCAGCATTGCGTTGGCCGCGTACTTCGACAGCTCGGCACTCACCGGATCCATCACCATGATCGGTGCGCCGGTCCGCGTGAACGGCCGGTACAGCTCGCGCATCAGCTCGGCCGCCTGCTCGTCCTTCGCGCCGATGACGACACGGTCGGGCTTGAGGAAGTCCTCGACGGCCGCGCCTTCCTTCAGGAACTCCGGGTTGCTCACCACGCTGAACGGGTGTTTCGTCCGCCGCGCGATCGTCTGCTCGACGAGCTCGGCCGTCCCGGCCGGCACCGTGCTCTTGTCGACGATCACCTTGTACCCGTTCATCGCGCGGCCGATCTCGTCGGCAGCGGCCAGCACGTACTTGAGGTCGGCCGAGCCGTCCTCGCCCGTCGGCGTCCCGACTGCGATGAAGACGACGTCCGACCTGCGGACGGCGCCTGGCAGCGAGGTCGTGAAGGCGAGGCGCTTGCGCTGGCGGTTGCGCCTGACGATCTCCTCGAGTCCCGGTTCGAAAATCGGGATCCGCCCCCGGTTGAGGGTGCGGATCTTCGCCGAGTCCTTGTCCACACAGATCACGTCGTGGCCCGTCTCGGCAAAGCACGCCCCCGCGACCAGACCGACGTAACCTGTGCCAATCACGGCAATCTTCATGAACGACCTGCTCCTCCCCCTCGCGAAAGCTTCTCAAGCTAACATCCGCTTTCAGCGACAGTCAATCGATTGACGCTCAACGACTTGCGCCCGCTGGTACAGCGGCGTGACGTGATAGCATCCGGCACGACTCCTGCCGTGCGGATTCTGCTCGACTACCGACCCGCGCTGCGACAGCGGACCGGCGTCGGCGCGTATATTCAGGAAGCGGCCCGCGCGCTCGCCCGGACGGCGCCGGCCGGCGAAGCGGTCGTGCTGTTCAGCGCCTCGTGGAAGGACCGCCTCGCTCCGGATGTGGTGCCGCCGCTCGACATCGTCGATCGTCGGATTCCCGTGCGGCTGCTCAACTACGCCTGGCACCGGCTCGGCTGGCCGGCAGTCGAAACCATCGCACGGCAGCGGTTCGACGTCGTCCAGGCGGCGCACCCGCTGCTGATTCCCGCGCGCGACGCGGCCCGCATCGTGACGGTCCACGACCTCGACTTTCTCGATCATCCGGAGCGGACACGCGCGGAGATCCGTCGCGACTATCCCGCGCTCGCCCGCGCCCACGCGCGCGCCGCCGATCAGGTGGTCGTCGTGTCGCCTCACACCGCGGCCGAAGTCGAACGCCGCTTCGACGTGCCGCGCGAGCGCATCACGATCTGCCCGCCGGGCGCGCCCGACTGGCCGCGCCGACCCGGGCTCCCCGGAACCGACGGCTGCTTCCTGTTCGTCGGCACGCTCGAGCCGCGCAAGAATCTCGGCGTACTGCTCGACGCCTACGCCAGACTTCGCGAAGCCGATCCGTCGGCACCGCCGCTGGTGCTGGCGGGCCGGCACGATCCCGCGGCCGCGTCACTCCTCGAACGCGCCGCACGACCGCCGCTCGCCGGCCACGTCGAGCTGCCGGGATACGTCGACGAAGCCACCAAGCGCACCCTCTTCGAACGCGCCATCGTTCTGGTACTGCCCTCCCACGCCGAAGGGTTCGGCCTGCCGGCAGTCGAGGCGCTCAGGACCGGCGTCCCGGTCGTCGCCGCCAACCGCGGCGCGCTGCCCGACACTGTCGGCAGCGCCGGCGCGCTCTTCGATCCCGACGCGCCTGACGAACTGGCGCACCTGCTCGCGTCCATCGCCGCGTCGCCGGAACGGCAGCAGCGGATGGCCGAGGCGGGCTTCCGCGAAGCCGAGCGGTTCAGCTGGCGAACGACCGCCGAACGGCTGCGCGAAGCGTGGCACCTCGCCGTCGAGCACCGGAGGGCCCGTGGCTGAGCTGCGTACGCTTCGCATCGGCGTCGACGGCCGCGAGCTCACCGGCCAGGCCACCGGCGTCGGACGATACATCCGCGGCGTGCTGCGCGCCTGGACTGAAATGCCGATCCGGCACCGCGTGCTCGTCTTCGTGCCCGAACTGCCGCAGTCCGAGCTGATGGCCGAGCTCGGGTCATCGATTGAGTGGATCACGACCGGTGCGGGCGCGCGACCGATCACGTGGGAACAGTGGCATCTCCCGAAGGCAGCGGCCGCGGCCGGTGTCGACGTCTTCTTTGCCGGTGCCTATACCGCACCGCTCCGGCTGCACTGCCCGTTCGTGCTCGTCGTGCACGATGTCTCGTACTTCGCGCATCCCGAGTGGTTCGCTCCGCGCGAGCGCTGGCGACGGCAGGTGCTCACCAGATACTCGGTGCGGCGCGCCGCCAGGGTCCTGACCGTTTCGGCGTTCTCGGCCAGTGAACTTCAGCGCTACCTTGGCGTCCCCGCCGACCGGATCGCTCTGGCGCCGGGCGGCGCCCCCGCCGCCCAGCCGTCGGCTCCGGCCGGCTCCGAGCCAGTGGTGCTCTACGTCGGCTCGCTGTTCAATCGTCGGCTGATTCCCGAACTGCTGGGCGGCTTTGCCGAGGCGACGCGCACCATACCGACGGCACGCCTGGTGATGGTCGGCGACAACCGGACGTACCCGCGGATCGATCCGCTGCAGGTTGCGCAGAGTCTCGGTGTCACGGGCCGCGTCGCGTGGCACACGTGGGTGTCGGACGTGGAGCTCGATCGCCTGTACACCTCGGCCCGCGTGTTCGCCTTTCTGTCGACCTACGAAGGCTTCGCGCTGACGCCACTCGAGGCGATTGCCCGCGGTGTCCCCCCCGTGCTGCTCGACACGCCCGTCGCCCGCGAAATCTACGACGGTGCCGCGCTGCTCGTGCCGCCTGATCCACCGGCCATCGGCAAGGCCATCTGCACGCTGCTCAGCGACGGACCGGTACGCGACGCGGTCGTGGCTCGCGGCGCCGAGCTCCTCAGTCGCTACACCTGGACCGCCACCGCCGTCACGATCCTCGACGAGCTCGAGCGTGCAGCAGGACGGCATCGATGACGTTCGACATCGTCATCGTCAACTACAACAACCGGGACGATCTGGCCGCGTGCCTCGAGTCGCTCACCGCGGCCCGACCGCAGCGGCTCGCCCGCGTCATCGTCGTCGACAACGCCTCCACCGACGGCAGTGCCGAATACGTGGCCGCCCACCGGCCTGACGTCGAGCTGATCCGCCAGGACCACAATTCGGGCTTTGCCGCCGCGAACAACGTCGGGATCCGGCGGGCGACCGCACCGCTCGTGCTCCTGCTCAACAGCGACACGATCGTGCCGGCCGGCGCACTCGACGGGCTCGTGGAACGACTCGAAGCGACGGACGCAACGGCGGCCGGCCCGCGGCTCGTCGACGGCGAGGGCCTGCCCGAGGTCTCGTTCGGCCCGATGCTCTCGCCGTGGGGCGAAGCCCTGCAGCGGCTGCGGGTGCGGCTTGCGGCCCGCCGCTCGCCCCTGGCCCGGCGCTACATCGCCCGCCTGACGGGACGCGAGCGCTTCGTCGACTGGGTGAGCGGCGGCTGCCTGCTGGTGCGCCGGCAGGCGGCCCTCGACGCGGGCCTGCTCGACGAGCGCTACTTTCTCTATGAAGAAGACGTCGACTTCTGCGCTGCGCTCCGCGCGCGCGGCGGCCGCATCCTGTTCACGCCCCGGGTGACGGTCGTCCACCTCCGGGGCCGCTCGGTCAGGCGCGCAGGCCCCCCGTCGACGTTCCACTATGACCGGAGCCACGTCGCCTTCTACGAGAAGCATCTGCCCGGGTGGGCTCCCCTGCTGCGCTGGTGGCTGAAGGTCAGGGGCCGCAGCGTCCGATAAGATTTCTCGAACGTGCGCATCGCCATCGACGCCCGCAAGCTCCACGACTACGGCATCGGCACGTACGTGCGTAACCTCGTCTTCTGGCTGTCGAAGCTCGACGTCGACGACGAGTACGTCCTGCTCTGCCGGAACGACGACGTGGAGCCGCTCCGTGCCCTGGGGCCGCGCTTTGTCCCGGTCGCCGAGTCGGCCCGCAACTACTCGGTGCGGGAACAGTTCTCGATCCCGTTCGCCCTGGCACGGAGGCACGTCGACCTCTTCCACGCGCCGCACTACGTTGTTTCGCCGCTCACGCGCTGTCCGTTCGTCGTGACGATTCACGACTGCATCCACCTGCGGTTCCCGCAGTACCTGCCCAACCGCCTGGCGTACTCGTACGCGCACACGATGATGCGCGTGAGCGCGCGGAGGGCGCGGCGGGTCATGACGGTATCGGAGGCCTCGCGGCAGGACATCGTCGAGCTGCTCGGCGTGCCGGCCTCGAAGGTCGAGGTGATCGCCAACGCGCTCGACGAACGGCTGGCCGCGCCGCCGACCGAGGCGGAGATCGCGCGCATCCGCGACCGCTACCAGCTGACGTCGCCGTTCCTGCTCTACACGGGGAACATCAAGCCGCACAAGAACATCGATCGGCTCATCGAGGCTTACGCGATCCTGCGCCGCCGCGGGCACACCGACGTCAAGCTGCTCATCATCGGCGACGAAATCTCGAAGTACCCGAACCTGCGGCGCCTCGTGCACCGGCACCAGCTGCATCCTCACGTCCGGTTCTTCGGCTTCGTCAGCGACGAAATGCTGGCCGTGCTGTATCGTCTGGCGACGGCGTTCGTCTTTCCGTCGCTTTACGAAGGCTTCGGGCTCCCGCCGCTCGAGGCCATGGCCGCCGGTGTACCGGTCATCACGTCGAACGTTTCGTCGCTGCCAGAGGTGGTGGGCGAGGCGGCCGTCCTGATCGATCCACTCGATCCCGAAGCCATCGCCGATGCGATGGAACGGGTCATCGGCGATCCGGCCCTGAGGGCCGAGCTCGTCCGCCGCGGCTACGAACGGGTGAAGGCGTTTTCGTGGGAACGCTCGGTGGCGCGCATCAGCCGGCTGTACCACGAGGTCTACGAGGAGTGTCGTGGCTGACGCTGGCGGGCACGTCGCTGCCGGTGCCGCCCCGCTCGACACCGGCGGCAGGCGCGTCGTGCTCGTGCACGACTGGCTCACGGGCATGCGCGGCGGCGAGAAGGTGCTCGACACGCTCTGTCGCTTCTTTCCCGGAGCCGACCTGCTGACGCTGGTGCACGCGCGCGGAGCGGTGTCGCCCACGATCGAGGCGCGGCGCATCCGGACCTCGATCGTCCAGCGGCTCCCGCAGCCGATCCGGTGGTACCGCTATTACCTGCCGGTATTCCCGATGGCGATAGAAGGCTTCGACCTGGACGACGCCGATCTGATCGTGTCGACGAGCCACTGCGCGGCCAAGGCCGTTGTCCCGACCGGCCGCGCCGTGCACGTGTGCTACTGCCACTCGCCGATGCGCTACGCCTGGGATCAGTTCGAGGCGTACTTCGGCCCCGACCGGCTCGGCCGCGCCGGCTCGGCCGCCGCGCGTCTGGCCCTGGCCTGGCTGGCGCGATGGGACCGCGACACGGCCGGGCGCGTCACCCATTTCGTGGCGAACTCCCGATTCGTTGCCCGTCGGATCGTGCGGTACTATAATCGACGGGCGTCGGTGCTCTATCCGCCGGTCGATACCCGGTACTTCACGCCCGGCGACGGCCCCCCGTACCCGTATTTTCTCGTGGTATCCGCCCTGGTCCCCTACAAGCGCGTCGACGTGGCCATCGCTGCGGCCCGGCGCGCCGGGGTGCCGCTGCGCATCGTCGGCACGGGGCCGGATCGGGCAAGACTCGAGGCCATCGCCGGCCCCGACGTTGAGTTTCTCGGCGCCATCGACGTCGCCGAGCTTCGCGAGCTGTATCGCCACGCCACGGCCCTGGTCCTGCCGGGCGAAGAGGATTTCGGTATCGCTCCGGTCGAAGCCATGGCCTGCGGACGCCCGGTCGTGGCGCTCGGGCGCGGCGGCGCCGCCGAAACCGTGGTGCCGGGCCAAACCGGCCTGCTCGTCGAGGCCCCCGATCCCGACGCGTTCGCCGAGGCGATGCTGGCGGTTGGCCGGCAGGATTTCGATCCTCATGCTCTGTCGGCCCACGCCGCGCGCTTCTCGACCGATCGTTTCGAAGCCGGACTGCGTACGATACTGACGGAGGCACTCAGCGGGACGTTGCCATGTTGAGACGGTACAACCGGCTGCTCGTGGTCACGTTCGTCGTCGCCGACTTTCTGTCGGCGCTGGTCGCGTTCGCGCTGGCCTACGTCATCCGGTTCAACACCGGGCTCGTCGGCCTCGCTCAGCCGGCGCCGCCGTTCGACCGCTACCTGCTGATCGCCCCGTTCGTGGCCGTGCTCGTCGTGGCCGCGTTCCAGCTGCAGGGGCTCTACCGGCTCCGGCGCGGGCGGACGCGGGTCGACGACTTCTTCGGCGTCCTGGTGGGCAGCCTGCTCGGCACGCTGCTCGGCGTGCTCGGCACGCTGTACATCCAGACCTACCACCTCAGCGACGAGCTCAAGGCGCAGGGCTATCTCGAGGTCTCGCGCTGGGTCTGGGTGCTGTTCCTCGTACTCAACGTCCTGTTCACCTACGCGTCGCGCGAAACCGTCCGCGATGTCCTGCGTCGCCGGTGGCGCGCCGGCGTGGGCCTCAAGCGCGTGATCGTGGCCGGCGTGGGCGATCTCGGCCGCATGGTGGCCGACCGCATCCTCGAGCACGCCGAGCTCGGCTTCCAGATCGTCGGTTTCGTCGACGACCGTGCGGCCGCCGGCGACGCCATCGGCTACCGCGGCCTGCCGCTGCTCGGCACGCTCGCCGACCTGCCGCAGATCTGCGCGCAGGAGAAGATCGACGAGATCTACGTGGCGCTGCCGATCGAGGAACACGTCAAGATGCTCGGCATCGTGGAGTTCGCGAGCCGCGAGTGCATCGACGTGCACGTGGTGCCCGACCTGCTGCAGTTCATCGCGCTGCGGGCGCGGCTCGAGGACCTCGACGGCCTGCCGCTCATCAGCATCAACGACGTGCCGCTGCGCGGCTTCAACGCCGTCCTGAAGCGCATCGTCGACGTGGCGCTGTCGCTCGTCGTCATCGGCGTGGGTGCCATCCCGGCCATCGTCATCGCGATTCTGATCAAGCGCAGCTCGCCCGGCCCCGTCTTCTACCGGCAGGAGCGCATGGGACTCGACGGCAAGCCGTTCACCGTCTACAAGTTCCGCTCGATGCCGGTCGACGCCGAAGACGCGAGCGGCCCGATCTGGGCCCGCGATGACGACCCGCGCGCGACGCCCATCGGCCGGTGGCTGCGCCGCTGGGACATCGACGAGCTGCCGCAGTTCTGGAACGTGCTCCGCGGCGACATGTCGATCGTCGGCCCGCGGCCCGAACGCCCGTTCTTCGTCGAGCAGTTCAAGCACCGCATCCCGCAGTACATGCTGCGGCACAAGGTAAAGGCGGGCATCACCGGCTGGGCCCAGGTGAACGGCTGGCGCGGGAACACGTCGCTCGAGAAGCGTATCGAGTTCGACCTCTACTACATCGAGAACTGGTCGCTGACGCTCGACTTCAAGATCATGTGGCTTACGCTGCTGCGGAACCGCGAGCGGCTGTTCCACACCTGATCCACCCGGGATACGTCACCATATGCGCATCGTCATCACCGGAGCGGCGGGATTCATCGGCTCCCACCTCTCCGAAACCCTCCTCGACCGTGGTCACTCGGTCATCGGCATCGACAACCTGATCACGGGCGATCTCGCCAACATCAGCCACCTGATGGGGCGCGACTTCGTCTTCATCAAGCACGACGTGACGAACTTCATCCACGTCGACGGTCCGGTCGACGTGGTCTTCCACTGGGCGAGCCCCGCCAGTCCGGCCGACTACATGGAGTGGCCCATCCCGACGCTCAAGGTCGGCGCGCTCGGAACGCACAAGGCGCTCGGCCTCGCGAAGGCCAAGAACGCGAAGTTCGTGCTTGCCTCGACGTCAGAGGTGTACGGCGATCCGCTCGAGCATCCGCAGAAGGAAACCTACTGGGGCAACGTCAACCCGGTCGGGCCGCGCGGCGTCTACGACGAAGCCAAGCGCTTCGCCGAGGCCATGACGATGGCCTACCACCGCTATCACGGGCTCGACACGAAGATCGTGCGGATCTTCAACACGTACGGGCCGCGCATGCGGATCAACGACGGGCGCGCGGTGCCCAACTTCATCTCGCAGGCACTGCGCGACGAGGACGTGACGATCTTCGGCTCCGGCAGTCAGACCCGCAGCTTCTGCTACGTCACCGACCTGGTCGACGGCATCCTGCGCCTGATGGACTCCAACGTCAACGAGCCGGTCAACATCGGCAACCCGCACGAGATGTCGATCGAGGCCATCGCGAAGCTCATCATCCGCATGACCGGCTCCTCGAGCCGTATCGTCTACCGAGAGCTGCCCGAGGACGATCCCAAGGTGAGGCAGCCCGACATCACCCGCGCGCGCACGCTGCTGGGCTGGGAACCGAAGGTGGCGCTCGAGGAAGGTCTCACGGCCACCATCGACTACTTCCGGCAGAAGATGGACCTGCCCGGCCGGTAGATCGCGACGCGACCCGCCGGCGGCTACTCGGTGCCCAGTCGTCTGAAGATGCTCACCGCGTAGTGCAGGCCCGAGGCCAGCGTGAGGGTCAGCGAGGCGTACACGAACAGCTCGACGAGCCCGCCGACCCGGCCGTCGAAGACGTTCGCGCCGAGCGCGACCACGCCGGTCAGCACGTAAACAGCCGTGGCCGCCTTGCCCAGCAGCGATGGCCGGAACGTCCGCCGCGCCCCGGCCAGGTTCACCACCGTGACCGTCGCCACGATGACGATGTCGCGGCTCAGTACGAGCACGGTCAGCCAGAGCGGGAGCCGGTGCGGCAGTCCGAGCCCGGGCACCGTCAGCATGATGAACATCGTGGCCACGAGGAGTTTGTCGGCCATCGGGTCGAGCCACGCGCCGATGGTCGTCACCTGCCCCGTCCTGCGCGCGATCAGGCCGTCGAGCGCATCGGTAAGTCCGGCCACGGCAAACGTTGCGAGCGCCCAGCCCGCCCGTCCGTAGAACAGGAACAGGGCGAAGACCGGCACCAGCACGATGCGGAGCAGCGTGAGCTGATTGGCAGCGGTCAGCACGGACGTCACGGCCAGCATGATACCGGGACCGCCGGTCGTTCCGGGCGGAGCGGTTCGCCGCGGGAGGGCCGGCAGGCAGCAGCACCGCAGGCGACCGAGGGAAAGAGGTCGGTCTGCGGCGCCGGACCTTTCGTCGGGAATCAGCGGATCGTGCCGATGCGTTCGACGATCTGCTGCAGTTCGCGGCCGGTCGCCGGCCGGGTCGGTTCGAACCGCGCGCCGGCGTCCGGTGTCATGAGGCCTGCGGCGGTCGCCAGGGCCGCGGCTTCGTAGAAGAGATTGCCCGGCGTCACGTCGGCGAACGTGGGCCGCTGCGCTTCCCACTCCTGCACCAGCGTGGGCCGGCCGGCGGCCGCGAGGCGCGCGAGCTCTGCGGCTACCGCAGCCAGGTCGCCGCGCCGCACGACGGCCGACGGCTGGAAGGTGTGATTGGGAAACACCGTCATGATGCCCGCCCGCGTGACGGCGAGAATCCAGGGCGCGGCCCAATGCGTGCGGATGTCGGTGGCCACCGTGGCGGCGCGCGCCGGCGCCTGCTCGACCAGATCGCGCAGGTAGATGCCGACGTAGGCCGCCACGTCAGCGCGGGTGATGGTGGCGGCCGAGGTGATGTTCCTGAAGCTCTCGGGCAGTGCGGCGACCTCGGCGCGGTCGCGCAGGTCGCGGGCCCGCGCGCGCCACTCATCGTTCGGCATGAGCGAGTCGGCGCGGATGAAGGCGTCGGCCGCCTCGGTCAGCGCCCCGCGCGCCTCGAGCACCTCGCCGAGCAGCGCGTGCCAGCCGGCTTCGGAGCCTTCGATCGCCAGCGCCTGACGGACGTGGGCTTCGGCCTGCTCGAGCCGCCCGGCATCGAGCTCGGCGCGCGCCAGCTCGCTCAGGATCATGGTGCTCTCGGGCGCCAGCGAAAGCGCGCGCTCGAAGTGCGACACGGCTTCGGCGTGCCGTCCCGCGGCACGGGCCTGCTGTCCCGCCTCAATCGACGACTGCGTCAGCCGGAACCTCACCAGCTCGAGCCGCGTGCGCACCGACTCACGCGAGGGATCGAGCGCGAGCACCCGCTCCATCGCCTCAACCGCTTCGGCCTCGCGTTCGAGACCGAGCAGCGCCTCGGCCCGGCCAACCCACGCGGGCAGGTACGTTTCGTCCGCCCCCAGCGCGACGGCAAACCGCGCCGCGGCGTCGTCGTAGTCGCCGGTGGCGAGGTGGACGAATCCCAGCCCGACCTGTGCGGGATAGAAGTCCGGGGCCTGGTTGAGCAGCTGGCTCCAGTCGCGCGTGGCTCCGCGCACGTCACCTGACTGCAGCCGGTTCCACGCGTTCTCGTGGCGCGTTCTGACCGCAGCCGACGCGTCGAGCGTGCCCGGAATCGCGGGCATCGGATAAGCCGGATAGCGGAGGACGGCGGGTGGCGGCACGGCGGCAGCCGGTCCGCGGGCGGCACAGCCCGCCAGGGTCAGCGCCCCGATCAGGGCGATCGCGGCGGGACGCAGCAGGTGGGTCATGCGGTTCTCGAACTCCTGACGTACCGTTCGACAAGGCGCCTCGGCACGTCCGCTTCGATCGACACCACGTCATCGGTTCCGCTCTCGAAGCTGACGACGCGCCCGTGGCGGTAGAGGTCGGCGAGCAGGGCCCGATCGCCCTCGTCGGAACGATCGAGCTCGAGCACGATTCGCGTCCGGTCGGCGGCCAGCTGCCGCGCGATCGCCTCGACGAGCGTGGTCAGGCCGCTGCCGTCGCGCGCCGAGACAAGGAATGCACCGGGATATCGCGCGGCGATCGCCTCGCGCTCGGCATGGCTCAGGCGATCGGCCTTGTTGAAGACCAGCAGCAGCGGCACGTGGTCGGCCCCGACCTCGCGCAACACGCTGTCGACTGCCGCCATGTGCCGATCCCGATCCGGCGCAGCCGCGTCGATCACATGCAGCAGCAGATCGGCAGCAGCCACTTCCTCGAGCGTCGCGTGAAAGGCCGCGACCAGCTGGTGCGGCAGCCGGTCGATGAAGCCGACCGTATCGGTCAGCAGCACCTGACCGCTACTGCCGAGCCTGACACGCCGCACGAGCGGATCGAGCGTCACGAAGAGCGCATCGGACGCCACGGCGCCCGCGCCGGTGAGCTGGTTGAACAGCGTGGTCTTGCCGGCGTTCGTGTAGCCGACGAGCGCGACGACCGGTGTCTGCTCGCGGCGACGGCGGGCGCGCAGGTACCCCCGCCGGCGTCGGACGGCAGCAATCTCCTGCTCGAGCGCCGCAATGCGCTGCCGGATGCGCCGGCGATCCGTCTCGAGCTTGGTCTCGCCCGGGCCGCGCGTACCGATGCCGCCGCCGAGGCGCGACAGCGCCGTCGACGATCCGGCCAGCCGCGGCAGCATGTACTTCAGCTGCGCCAGCTCCACCTGCAGCTGCCCTTCGCGCGTCCGCGCGCGGCGCGCGAAGATATCGAGAATCAGCGCCGTGCGATCGATGACGCGCCGGCCGATCAGCTTCTCGAGGTTCTTCGCCTGCGCCGGCGTGAGCTCGTTGTCGACGATGACGAGATCGACATCCGCCTCGGCGGCTGCCGCAGCCAGCATCCCGGCCTTGCCGCGGCCGATGAGCGTGCCCGGATCGACCGCGTCGCGCTCCTGCGCGACGCGCAGGACGACTTCCGCACCGGCAGCGCGCGCGAGTCCTTCGAGCTCGTCGAGCGCCGCCGCACTCTCGATCGTCCGCGTCGCACGCGTCGTCAACCGCACGAGCGCCGCGCGTTCGCGCGCCGAAGACGTCGTCGGATGTCGGCTCATTCTCTTCGCGATGTTAGCACGCGGTTCCACGGGATCGCGCCGTGCCGGAGGCACGCCGGCGGGTCGCGCCGCGCGTCGACGAGCGTCGATGGCGCACCGCCCGGTGTCGGCCCCGCGTCGATGACGAACAGGCGGGGATCGTCGAGCAGATCGCCGAGCTCGTCGACACGGGCGACCGGCGGACGGCCGCTGCGGTTCGCGCTCGTGGCGGTGATCGGCCGGCCGAACGCCTCGGCCAGCGCGCGGGCGACGGGATGATTGGGCACGCGGATGGCAATCGTGCCGCGGCCGGCGTGTACCTCGGGCACCATCCAGGACGGCGCATCGAGCACGAGCGACAGCGGCCCGGGCCAGAACACCTCGGCCAGCTCCGCCGATCGAATCGAAAGCTCGCCGCAGGCGGCCCTCACCTGCTCGAGCGACGCGGCCACGAGCGGCAACGCCTCGCCTGAGGCGCGTCCTTTGACATCGAACACGGCCCGTACGGCCGCCGACGACGCGGGATCGGCCGCAATGCCGTAATAGGTGTCCGTGGGATAGACGACAAGGCCGCCCGCCCGCAGCCAGTCGGCCGCCTGCCGCAGGCTGTCGGCATCGACGTACTCCGGCCCGACGACGAGCCGACGGTCAGACGCGGACAAGCTCCACGTCGGCGCCGACGCCCACGCCGAGCCGCTCGTCGGCCCGACGCGCACGCATGGCAATCTCAAGGTGATCGGTGCTGCCGAACAGCGCCGCCACTTCGTCGGCGCCGATGTCGCTGTAGGTCGACACGATGCGATCGATCGGCTGCCCCGCCACGGTCAGTCGCAGCACGCCGACGCCTTCGGTGAGTCGTTCGCAGGCCTTGCGGTCGAGGTTCGTGATGAGGTTGCCGAAGCGGTCGACCCGCGCGACAACGCCCGAAAGGCGCGTCTCTTCGACATGGGGCGCGGGAAGATCGAGCCGCACGTAGTCGCTGACGGGCCGCCCGAGCGCGGTGACGTGCACCCCCCGCGACAACCAGGCGGCGGCCGGCGCAAAGCGGTCGCGCCCTTCGAACGTCCGGCTCACCGTCGGCCGCGCGTACCGGCGCTCGCTGAGCTCGACCACCCGCCGCGGCGGTACCTCCTGGAAGACGGCCGTGAGGACGCCGTTGTCGGGCGCGACGAAGCGCCAGTCGCCCGCCTCGGCGGCGATCCCCCGCCGCGCCGAGCCGACCCCGGGATCGACGACGACGAGGAAAATCGTGCCCGCCGGAAAGTAGCGATAGGTGACGGCGAGCTCGTGCGCGGCGGCGGCAACGTCGTGCGGCGGCAGGTCGTGCGTCAGGTCCACCAGCGTCGCATCGGGATTGATGCCGAGCATCACGCCCTTCATCACCCCCACGTAGTGGTCGCGCGTACCGAAGTCGGTCAGCAGTGCAATCGGAGCCTTCGCCATGAGGTCGCCACGCTGCCGGCGGGAACCGAACCGCGCCGGCCTCAGGCCGGCTTGCGGAAGAGCGTCTCCCGCGCGTTGCTCTTGAGCAGCACGGATTCTGACACAACGAGCCCGTCGAACATCCGGTTCACGTCGCGATTGACGAGCACCAGCCGCGACGTCGGCGTGGCCGGCACCTGCTGCGTCGCGATGCGATCCCGGTCCTCGATCCGGAAGCGGTTGTAGTGCTGCAGCTCGCCGGGCTTCGACCCGAAGAATGCGTACAGCACGCCGCCGGGTCTGAGAATGGCCACCAGACGGGCCGCCAGCACCCGCGCCGTTTCCCGGTCGAGGTAATCGAACAGGTCCCAGCAGAAGATGCCGTCGACCGAAGCGTCGGCACGGGTCAGCTTTGCCGGCAGGACGTCGACGAGCTGCTCCCGCGTCCCTGCCCTGCCGTGCTCTTCGACCACGGCAAAGAGGTCCTCGACGAAGATGCGGCAGCCGAGCTCTTCGCCGAGAAACGAGATGTTGGCGCCGACGACCGGGCCGAGGTCCATCAGCACCGGCGCGTCGATCGTCCCGAGCGCCTGCAGCAGCTTCGGCAGAACCTTGCTGGTGGCCGAGCCGGCCGCCTGCCCGGCCGCCGGCTCGGATGCCGGAGAGGAGGACGACGCTCTGGCACGCCCTCCCCATCGGAACAGAGAAGCCACGGTATTACTGGAGCCGTCGCGGGGGCGTGCCCCGCAGCGGCTACTTGACCGCGGCGGCCGCCGGCGGCGCGGCCGCCGGCTTCGCCTCTCCGCCGGTCTTCGGCTGCCGCTGCATGTCGATGCTGCCGCGGAAGTGCGCACCGTCGGCAATCGCGATCCGAGGCGCCACCAGGTCGCCGTCGACCGACCCGTTGTCGCGGATGTCGATGCGCTCGCTCGCGGTGATGTTGCCCTGCACTTCGCCCTGCACGATGACGACCTTGGCGAAGATCTGCGCCTTGATCTTGCCGTTGGCCCCGATCGTCAGCACGTTGTTGCGGAGCTCGATCTTGCCTTCGACCTGGCCCTCGATCGTGAGGTCCTCGCTGCCGGTCAGGTCACCCTTGATGATGACGCTCTTGCCGATGTTCACGGTGCCCTTCTCCTGTCGCACTGCGTCGGGCCTCGCCGACTCCTGGGGGGTGGGAACGGGGCTGGCTGCTGCTGGTTGAGGCGGTCGGACGGCCTCGTCACGCTTCCACATGTGTCACTTCTCCAAGCTGGAAAGACTCCTGGAGACAGCCGGACGGGGGTTCTGACCAGACCGGCTGGGTGGAGTCGGGGACGCGATCCTCGGCGCACCGCGGCCCCCAGTCGAGTCACAACCGTATATCGGCAAGTCAGGGAGGGTACTTACCGTACACATTGCCGCCCCCGCCTGTCCGGCGTGCCGGTCGGCAGGGTCACGTGCTGCGGCCGGCGCACGATGCCGGCCGACGCGCAATGCTACCATGGCTTGATGCGGATCTACCTCGACTACAACGCGACCGCTCCCCCGCTGCCCGAGGTCGTCGAGGCCGTCTCCCAGGCCATGGCCGGCATCCCCGGCAATGCCTCGTCGGTGCACACCTTCGGCCAGCAGGCCAAGGCCGCACTCGACACCGCGCGAACCGAGGTCGCCCGCCTGCTCGGCGCCGAAGCCAGCGAGATTGTCTTCACCTCCGGCGGCACCGAAGCCGACAATCTCGCCATCCGTGGCGCCGCCGAAGCCCTCGAACAGGCCGGCCGACGTCACCTGGTCACTACCGCCATCGAGCACGAAGCGGTCCTCAACACCATGCGGGCGCTCGAGCGCCGCGGCTGGGAGGTCACCTTCGTACCGGTCGACGCGTCCGGTGTCGTCTCGGCCGATGCCGTCGCAAAGGCGATCCGTCCCGACACGGCCCTCGTGTCGGTCATGCACGCCAATAACGAGATCGGTACCCTGCAGCCGATCGAGGAAATCGCCAAGCACGTTCGCGGCTCGGGCGCGCTCCTCCACACCGACGCCGTGCAGTCGGCCGGTAAGGTGCCGATCGACGTCAAGGCGCTCGGCGTCGACCTGCTCTCGATTTCCGCCCACAAGTTCGGCGGTCCGAAGGGCACCGGCGCGCTCTGGATCCGCCGCGGCGTGCGCCTCTTTTCGCAGATGACCGGCGGCCGGCAGGAGCGCGGTCGCCGCGCCGGGACCGAGAACGTGCCGGCACTCGTCGGAATGGGCGTGGCGGCCCGCATCGCTGCGCGGCGCGTCGCCACTGGACTCGGCGACATCGCCGCCCTGCGCGATCGGCTCGAATCGGGCATCCTGACCGCCGTGCCCGGCACCGTGGTCAACGGCGACCCGGCCCGCCGCGTGCCGAACACGACGAATATTTCCTTCGACGGTATCGAGGCCGAGTCGCTGCTGATCGCCCTCGACCTCGAAGGTGTGGCGATCTCCACCGGGTCGGCGTGCTCGTCGGGCTCGCTCGAACCGTCGCACGTGCTGCGCGCCATGGGACTGCCGCAGCCGCGCACCCGGAACTCGCTCCGGTTCAGCCTGGGACCGTCCACCACGAAGGCCGACGTCGACTTCGTCGTCGGCGTGCTGCCGAAGCTCGTCAGCCGGCTGCGCCAGCTCGGCCGGCCCGCAGTCGCCGGCCGCTGATCACCTGCCTATGCGCATCGTCGCGGCAATGTCGGGCGGCGTCGATTCGTCGGTGGCCGCGGCCGCGCTCGTCGAGGCTGGTCACGAGGTCATCGGCCTGTCGATGCAGCTCTACGATCAGCGGGAAGGACGCGAGGCGTTCGGCTCCTGCTGCAGCCTCGACGACCTGTACGACGCGCGCCGCGTCGCGGCCGCGCTCGGCATTCCCCACTACATCGTCAACTTCGAGGAACAGTTCGAGCAGACCGTCGTCCGCAACTTCGTCGAGGAGTACGCCAGCGGGCGGACGCCGATTCCCTGCGTCCACTGCAACGCGACGCTGAAGTTCGCACACCTGCTCGAGCGGGCCGAGGCGTTCGACGCCGCCGCGGTCGCCACCGGACACTACGCGCGCGTCGTCTACGACGAGGAGCACGGACGGTACCGCCTGTTGCGCGGCGTCGACCCGGCCAAGGATCAGTCGTACTTTCTCTTCTCGCTCTCGCAGGAACAGCTCGCGCGCGCGTGGTTCCCGGTCGGCCATCTGACGAAGCCCGACGTTCGCGCCATGGCGGCGCGGCTCGGCCTGACGGTGGCCGACAAGCCCGACAGCCATGAAATCTGCTTCGTCGCCGACGGCGATGCGGGCGGCTTCGTCGAGCGCCGGCTCGGCGTCGACGGTCGAGAGCTCGAAGGCGAGATCGTCGATACGGCCGGCACGGTCATCGGTCGCCACCGCGGACTGCATCGGTACACGGTCGGCCAGCGGAAGGGGCTCGGACTCGCCCGACCGATCCCGATGTACGTGCTGCGCCTCGATCCGGCCGAGCGCCGCCTGGTCGTCGGCCCACGCGAGGAACTGGGACGCCGCGAGCTGACGGCCTCGCGCGTCAACTGGATTGCCGGATCGCCACCCGACGGCCCGCGGCGAGTGACGGCACGCATCCGCCACCGTCATCCCGATGCCCCGGCGACGGTCGAAGCCGGACCGGGCGATCACGCGCAGGTGGTGTTCGACGTACCGCAGCTGGCCGTGACGCCCGGACAGGCCGTGGTCTTCTACGACGGAGAGGACGTGGTCGGAGGCGGCTGGATCGACTGACGGTCGGCCGCCTCCGGTCGAGGGGCTATTCGGTCGGCGTCGTGGGCGTCGGCTCGCTCACGTGCACCTGCGCGATCTCGCCGTAGGTCGCCTCGAGCCACCGCTCGGCGTCGATCGCGGCCATGCAGCCGGAGCCGGCTGCGGTGATGGCCTGGCGGTAGACGTGATCCTGCACGTCGCCGGCGGCAAAGACGCCCGGCACGCTCGTCTTCGTGCCGTCGCGCGTGATCAGGTAGCCCTGATCGTCCATCTCGAGCTGGCCGGTAAAGAGCCCCGTGTTCGGCGTGTGACCGATGGCGACGAAGACGCCTTCGACCGGAATGGTCTTCTCGGCGCCGGTCTTCACGTTGCGCACGCGGACGCCAGAGACGGCCCCCATGCCGTTGTCGAGCACGTCGACGACCTCCGCGTCCCACTCGAACCGGATCTTGGGATTGGCGAAGGCCTTCTCCTGCATCACCTTCGACGCACGCAGCGTATCGCGTCGGTGGATCACGACGACGCTCGAGGCAAAGCGCGTGAGGAACGTGGCTTCCTCCATCGCGGAATCGCCGCCGCCGACAACGGCGATCGGCTTGCCGCGGAAGAAGAACCCGTCGCACGTCGCGCACGTGGACACGCCGTGCCCCATCAGGCGCCGCTCGGCCGGCAGCCCGAGCAGGCGCGCCGATGCACCGGTGGCAATGATGAGGGCACGCGTGCGCAGCAGCTCGCCCTCGCCGATGGTGACTTCGAACGGCCGCACGCTGAGATCGACCTTCGTCACGTTACCGGTGCGCAGTTCGGCGCCGAAGCGTTCAGCCTGGCGACGCATGGCGCCCATCAGGTCGGGCCCCATGATGCCCTGATCGAAGCCCGGGAAGTTCTCGACGGCCGTAGTCAGCATGAGCTGGCCGCCGGCCTCGAGCCCCTCGATTACGAGCGGCGCCAGGTTCGCGCGCGCAGTGTAAAGAGCGGCGGTCAGTCCGGCCGGACCGGAACCGATGATGATGACGTTGCGAACGGTGTCGGACATGCGGAAACCAGAATCAGCCTCGAGATCGATGCCCTGTTCCAGGGACGCCGGCCGGAGCCGGTCATCCCCGTCCCCTTCCCGGTCCGCCGGACGCGCCGCGTCCGGCCGGCGCGGATTGACTCACAGATGGCGGTCGACCATCTGCTTGAGCGTGCCCTTGTCGACAAGCCCGACAACCTGATCGACGACTTCGCCGTTCTTGAACAGCATCACCGTCGGGATGCCGCGGACGAAGTACTTCTGCGTCACGCTGGGGTTGTCGTCGACGTTGAGCTTGCCGACGACCACCCGGCCCGCGTAATCCTCGGCGACCGAGCTGATCACCGGCGCCAGCGCCCGGCAGGGGCCGCACCACTCCGCCCAGAAATCGACCAGGACAGGAGTCGAGGCCTTCAGGACATCGGTCTCGAAGTTGGCGTCAGTGAACGTGACAGTGTGCTCGGATGACATGTCTGCTTCTCAGTCCTTTCGCCGGGCCCTTCAGGTGTCCCGCCTCCCGCGGGCGAGCTGCCGGGCCCGTCTGTACACTTTGACATATTCGCGCGCCGGCGTCCGCCACGAGGAGTCGCGCGCCATGGCCCGGGCCACCAGATCGGCCCAGACGGGCCGGTCCCGGTAGACACGGACCGCCTGCCGCAGCGTCCGCAGCAGCGTCGCCGCCGACTGGTCGCGGAACTTGAAGCCGTTGGCGTGCCGCGCCCGCGGCGTGTACGGCCGCACCGTGTCGTCGAGCCCGCCCACCGCGGTCACCACCGGAATCGTCCCGTAGCGCAGACTGTACAGCTGGTTCAGGCCGCACGGCTCATATTGCGATGGCATCAGGAACAGATCGGCCCCCGCCTGCACGAGGTGCGCGAGCTGCTCGTCGAAGCCGACGAACACCCCGACGCGCGACGGATAACGGGCGGACAGATTCCGCAGCATCTCCTCGTACCGCGGCTCCCCCTCGCCGGCGAACACCCACATCGCATCGAGTTCGACCAGCTCGTCGGCCGCCTCGGCGATCAGGTCGAATCCCTTCTGCGACACGAGCCGCGCCATCATCGCCACGAGCGGCCGGCCCATCGCATCGTCGCCCACCGGCAGGCCGAACCGCTCGAGCAGCGCCCGCTTGCAGACAGCCTTGCCGGCCCGATCGGCTGCATGGAACCGCGCCGGCAGGAACGGGTCGGTCGCCGGGTTCCACACCTCGGTGTCGATGCCGTTGAGGATGCCGAGATAGCGATCCCCAAGCGCGGCCAGGACCCCGTCGAGACCGCAACCGGCCTCGGGCCCGAGCGTTTCGCGCGCGTAGGTGGGACTGACGGTCGTCACCATGTCGCTTGCGACGATCCCCGCCTTCATGAAACTGAAGCGGCCCCAGAACTCCGCCGTGTCGATGCGGAACGTCGACCACGGCAGCCCCAGTCGAGGGACGACGTCACGGTCGAAGACACCCTGATACGCGAGGTTGTGGATCGTGAAGACGAAACCGGCGTCGGCAAACCGCTCGCCGTAGCGATCGTCGAACCGCGCCAGCAGCGGCACGAGCCCCGCCTCCCAGTCGTGCGCGTGAATGACGTCGACGGAGGGCGCCGACGTGTCGTCGACCGCGAACTCGAGCGCCGCCAGGGCGAGCATCGCGAAACGCTCCGCGTTGTCACCGTAGTCGTGGCCGCCCTCGCCGTAGATACCGGAACGCTCGAACAGCGGCGGAATGTCGACCAGCACCTCACGCCGGCGCGGCGATCGCTCCACGACGTGGTACGTGACGTCGAAGCCCAGTGCGCCGCGGGTGATCGGTCGCGTGAGGCGCCGCGCCGCGTCGACGGCGACGCCGCCGTAGCGCGGGACGAAGCTCGTCACCGTGATACCGAGCTCGTCGAGCGCGGCCGGCAGGGCGCCGGCCACATCGGCCAGGCCGCCGGTCTTCGCCCATGGCGTCATCTCCGACGCCACCATGACGACGTGAGCCGGCGACATTCGTCGGGAGCCGCGCACGCGCGGTCAGCGACTGGAGGATGGAAACGTGAACCGCGGGCTGCTCACGGCCGGCCCGCGACGTCGATCGGCTGGCCGCCGGTCAGCAGCCCGGTCGTGCGGACAACGGCCCAGTTGAACAGTTCCCGGGCGTCGTTGAAGCGGATGGCACTGTTGGCCGCCCCGAGCACGACCACCGCCAGCTGCGACCCCTGCGGAACCTGCAGCAGCGTCGCCAGGCAGTAGCCGGCCTTGCGGATGAAGCCGGTCTTGCCGCCGACGACGGGCACGTCGGTGCCGAGCAGCTTGTTCGTGTTGCGGATCCGGAACGAGCGCGCTCCGGACCGGACCGTCGCCTCGCGCTGCCGCATGATCGGCCCGAGCGTCGGATGCGCCGTGGCGTACGCGATCAGGTGCGACATGTCGTAGGCAGTCGACACGTTGCGCGCATCGAGGCCCGACGGGTCGGCGTAGTGCGTGTTGGTCAGGCCCATCAGCTTGGCCGTCTCGTTCATGCGGCGCACGAACTCGGCCGTGCCGCCCTCGGACGTCCGCGCGATCGCGCGTGCCGCACCGTTATCCGATGCGATCAGCGTCAGCCGCAGCAGATCGCCCAGTGTCACCCGCTCGCCGGCGCGCAGGTAGGTGACCGACGCATTCCGCACGTCGGACTGCGCGACGACGACCTTCTGATCGAGGTCGGGCTCGGAGGCGATGAACGTCACCGCCGTCATGAGCTTCGTGAGGCTCGCAATCGATCGCTGGTCGTGCGAGTTGTTCTCCCAGAGGATGTCGCCGGTATGCGGGTTGTAGATGATGGCCGCCGCGGCCCGGATCTCCGGGACGAGCTCCATCAGCTCCGACTCGCTCAGCTGCGTGGCAGCCGCCTGCCGCGCGGGCGTCTGTGCCGCAGCCGTCCAGGGCGTGAGACAGGCCAGCATCAGAGCCAGGCCAGCCGCAGACCAGCGCCGAATCACACGGGTATCAACTCGCAACCCAAGCCTCCACGCCGAACCGGATTTTCTTCGAGGGCCGAACCGTCTGTACGGGATTGCCGCCGGGCATGCATCCTAGCATCCACGCTGCCGCGGCTGCAACGGAATCGGTCCTCGCTTGCGTCAATCGCGCCGCTCGACTATTAATCGACACCGACCGGAACCCGATGAGTCTGCCCTCCTCGCCGCCGCCTCCCGCCGGGACGACCGCAACCGCCGAGTACCGCGAGCTCCGGGCGACGATTCGCGAGCGCGGCACGGTCCGCGTCGTGCTCGCCGCGGCCGCGTTTTTCGTGTGGGCGCCGCTCGCGGCGTTCACGCCTCACGAACCCGGCGAGGCCTGGCGCGCGCTCATCCCGCTCGTGGTCCTCTGGGCCGGCTTCGAGGTCGTGTACGCCCTGCACGTCGGCGTCGAACGAATCGGCCGCTACCTTCAGGTGGCCTACGAAGCCGACCGCGTGGACCTGCCGGCCTGGGAACGTACCGCGATGCGGCTCGCCACGTCGCCCGGCGCCGACACCGGCGCTGATCCGCTCTTCTTCCGTCTTTTCGGTCTGGCCGCGCTGATCAATCTCGGGCCGCTCTTCCCGCAGCTGCACGAGACTGCACGCGTAGCCGGCGGACAGATCCAGCTCGTCGTCGTTGTCGTGCTCCACGTGGCGTACGCACTGCGGCTGTTCCAGGCCCGCCGGTTCGCGGCCGAACAGCGCGCCCGCGACCTGCACGCCTTCCAGACGATCCGGAACGCCGATTGGTCGGGCCCCACGCCGCCGGCCTGATCTCCACGCCTCCGCGGCCCGCGCGCCGCTTCCCCTCTGTACTCGGCGCGTCTTCCGACCGAAAAGGGGAATGCCATGGCGCTTGCGCTGCTTTCTCCTCGCCCGGCCCGTCCCTGGGCCGAGTTGACCATCGGTCGTTCAACGCTCCGCTTCTATCTCGGCGACTGCCTCACCGTGCTCCCCTCGCTGGAGCCGGCCTCGGTCGGCGTCGTCGTCACGTCGCCGCCCTACAACATCGGCGTGAAGTACCGGAGCTACCAGGACGACATGCCGCGCCGGAAGTACCTGACGTGGACCTCACGCTGGATCAGCGCGGTCGCCCGCGTCGTGCGACCCGACAGTTCGTTCTTCCTGAATGTCGGCGCCAAGCCGACCGATCCGTGGGTGCCGCTCGAGGTCGCGCAGCAGGCGCGGCGCTGCTTCAAGCTGCAGAACACGATTCACTGGGTCAAGTCGATTGCCATCGACCGCGAGGCCGCCGGCCGCGCCACCGGCGTCCAGCGGGATCTGGCGGTCGGCCACTACAAGCCGATTAACAGCGACCGCTTCGTCAACGACTGCCACGAGTTCATCTTCCACTTCACCCCGGGCGGCCGGACTCCGCTCGATCGCCACGCCATCGGCGTGCCGTATCAGGACCCGTCGAACATCCGCCGCTGGTCGGGCGCCGGCTCCGGCGTCCGCTGTCGCGGCAACACGTGGTTCATCCCGTACGAGACGATTCAGAGCCGCGACCGCGACCGTCCGCATCCGGCTTCGTTCCCGCCCCGCGTGCCCGAGCAGTGCATCCGCCTGCACGGCGTCAGCCGGGCCGGTCTCGTGCTCGACCCGTTCATGGGGCTCGGCTCGACCGCGATCGCCGCGGTAAAGCTCGGTGTCGATTTCGTGGGTGTCGAAATGGACGAGTACTACCTGCGGGAAGCCATCGAGCGGGTCAAGGCAACGGCCGCCGCTGCCTGACCCGCTCGCGGGTATATCGAGACCGCCCGGCGTCGCGCCTCAGTTGCCCGACGACGGCGCGTTGCGGGACGGACGCGGGAGCGTGTATTCCGACTTGTAGATCGGCTCCTGCAGTCCGGGGCGCGTCAGCTCGATCTTGATGAAGCGGCGCAGCTTCGTCGGATCGGGATTCGACGAGATGTACCCCACCTCGTAGAAGTCGCTCATCTCCGAATCGATCCGCCGCAGGATGCCGTCGAAGTCGTTCGACTCGACGCCGGCAAACCCGCCCGTCTCGTCGGCCAGCACGCGGAGCGTGCTCACCTGGGTGGTGATGAAGTCGCGCATGTCGCCGTACGAGATCTGCGCCCGCGTCGACGCGTCGACCGACGGCACCTGCAGGCCGCGCGGATCGATCGTGTAGAAGGCGACATTGGCCCGCTGGGCCGCGCGCGTCAGCTCGGCCACCTGGTTGATCAGATCGGCCGTCGAGAACGCCGTCCGCTGGTGGAAGGCCGACGTCTGGAGGTGATCCTGCGTCTGGTTCGGGTCGCGCGTGATCTCTTCCTGCGTCAGATCCGCATCGAGGATGCTGTAGAAGTCCTTGATCCGCTGCAGGCGCGACTCGGCGAACGGATTGAAGTGGTAGCCGTTGCTGATGTAGACGAACGCCTTGCGCCGATCCTGGATGTTCGCCAGCTGCTCGAGCAGCTCGTAGGCCGTGCGGAACGCCACGTGCGCGTTGAACCGCACCTGCTGCGGTCCCTGCGCGCTCTCGATGAGCGCCGCCTCGATGAACTCGTCGGGCGACGGCGCCGAGCCCATCACCCGCTCAATCGCCTCGTTGAACCGGCGATGGCCGTAGTCGTACGACGGATCAATCGAAATCGACGACGTGCCGGTCGAGACGAAGCCGACGAGGTCGTTGTCGTGAATGAGCGTGTCGCGGACGCGTTTGAGCAGGTCCTTCACGCGTGGCGTGTCGGACGGCTGCAGGTGCAGGTCGTCGATAAAGACGATGAAGAGCCGTCCCGACTCATCCTGTCGCGGGCGGACCGACGGCAGAATGAGCCCTTCTTCGACGGGTGCGGCCGCCGCACTGGCCGTCGTCGCGAGATTCCCGAGCGCTCTGCCCCCGATCCACGGAGTGAAGAGCGTGATGTTCTGGAGGATACCGTCTTCGTAGACCCGGAACTCGTCGACCTTGAGATCCGGCACGAAGCGGCCCTGTCTGTCGCGAACGATGACGTGCGTTCTAACGAAGTTCGTCGTCGTCCGGAACGTCGTGCCCTGCTCGCCCTCCGTCTGCCCCTGACTCTGACCGGACAGCGGAGGCGTCATCGCCAGGGCCGCCGCCAGGAGGAGCAGCGGCGTCAGCAGCGTCCTGTGCTTCATCGACGTCTCCATGAAGAGGCATTATCGCAGAGCCTTCGTCGGGCTCCTCGACTTCCCTGCCGATGTCTGCGGATTCATCCTCCGCGGCGGCCTCGAGCTCGCCGGCGGCCTCTCCGGCGCCGGTGCCCGTGGTCCCGTCGGCAGCCGCCGCCTCGCGTCGCCGACCGCGCCGGCTGCGCCGCCGCGCCGGCAGCTCGGCGGCCAGCGCGTCGCAGTCGGCGTCGAACGTGTCGACATGAGCCCGGATCGCCTCGGCGTCGGGCCACTCGTCAGGATTGAGACGCTGCGCGGCCTCGATCAGCCGGTCCCGCTGCTCGGGCGTCCGCGCACGGCGGCCGATCCGTTCGACCAGTTCCGTGAAGCGCGCCCGCAGGCGGGCCGCCTCGGCCGCACCAATCGTCCGTCCGAGCAGCGAGTGATCCTCGAGTACCGCGGGCTGTGGCGGCGCGGCAGCCGCCGGCCGACTGCTCTTCGTACGGCGCTCCCGGAACCGTTCGGCCCGGGCCGCCCCGCCCTCGCGGGTGAGGGCCGTCCAGTCGAAGCTGAGATCCGGATGCGTGTGCTCGAGCGCCTCGCGCGCTTCTTCGTCGAGCGGGCGCCGGCCCATCCGCACGTGGGCCGGCGAGCGGAACAGGTAAAGGACGCGCGTCTGCTGGCTTCCGTCAGGCGCGCGGTACGCGTGCATGACGTAGGTGGTTTCGTTGCCGCGCTTGTCCCGGCTGTAGCGGATGAACGGCACGGACTACCTCCGTGTCCGGGCGCTCGATCCTTTTTTCGTCGACCTGGTGGCCTTGGCCGCCGTCTTCGCAGCCGTTCGTCGGCGCGCGGTGGTCGCCACGGCCGACCGGCCGGTCGCTTTCCGTGTCGAGGACCGGCCCGCCGCCGCACCCGCGGCCTTCGTCGGCTTCTTCGCCGTCGTCTTTTTCGCCGTCTTGCCGGCAGCCGTGCGCGCCGCCGCCCTGCCAGCCGACCGCGTCGTGGCGGACTTCGCTGCGGGTGCCTTGGCTGCCTTGGCCGGCCTGGCGGCCTTGGATGCCTTGGCAGCCTTTGCCGGTTTCGCAGCCTTCTTTGCCGACTTCGTGGCCCGTTCGGGCGCGGCGGCCCGGGCGAGGATCGATTCGTCGACGTACATCCGGACCAGGTCGAACGACTCGGCAGCCGGCCGATAGGTCCAGATTTCCGCCGGCTTGACCTGGTGAGCCTCGGCCAGCCGCAGCGCCACGTCGTAGCCCTGGACCGGCACGTACAGATAGAACGGCACGCGGGCGCGCGAGAACGGCACCCACTTGAACATGGCCTCGAGGTTGTTCACCGAGGCGGCGGTTTCAATCTCGACGATCCCGACGGGCTTCCGGTCGCTGTTCAGTACCAGATCCGGATAGTGGGTCGTGGCCGCGATTCTGACCGAGCCGTTCTGTTCGTCGCCGGGGTTGGCGACAACGTCGTAGTCCTTGTATTTCGACTGCTGCAGGAAGCGAATCAGGCGATCGTGCTCGGCCTGCTCCCGCTCAGGTCGAACGTAGATGGGCGACACACAACCTCCCGCCGATTAGGCCATCCGCCCGAATGAACTGGGCACCTCCCTGTTTCGGCGTGGGCCATCCTAACACTTTCCCCCGCGTTTGCAGCGATTTCGATGCTCCGGTGCCATAATCCCGGCATGCCGCCGCTGACGCCCCGTCTCGTCCACATCCTCGGGGTCCCGCTCGACCTCGGAGGCGGCCGGCGCGGCGTCGACATGGGTCCGTCGGCCGTTCGGATTGCCGGTCTGGCCGAACGACTGACCGGCATGGGCATCACCGTCGTCGACCGCGGCGACCTCGATTCCCCAATCCCCGAGACGCGCACCCCCCGCGACCCGCGCAAGCGTTACATCCGCGAGATCGCTCGCGTCTGCACCCGCCTGTACACCCGGGTGCTGCAGACGCACGCCGAAGGCGCCTTCCCCGTCGTGCTTGGCGGCGACCATTCGCTGGCCGCCGGCTCGGTCGGCGCCACCGCCGACTTCGCCGCCTCGCGCAGCGCCGACATCGGCGTCGTCTGGGTCGACGCGCATGGCGATATGAACACGCCGGCCACCACCCGCACCGGCAACGTCCACGGCATGCCGCTGTCGGCACTGCTCGGGCCGGAACCGGCGGAGCTGGCGCGCATCGGCGGCCGCACACCGAAGGTCAAGGCCGAGAAGACCGTGATCATCGGTGTCCGCAACCTCGATGACCTCGAGAAGGCACGCATCCGCGAATCACGGGTGCACCTGTTCACGATGAAGGACATCGACCGCTACGGCATCGCGGATGTGATGGAACAGGCGCTTGCCATTGCGGGCACCGACACGCTCGGCATCCACGTGTCGTTCGATCTCGACGCATGCGATCCGTCGATCGCGCCCGGCGTCGGCACACCGGTCAAGGGCGGGCTCGACTATCGCGAAGCGCACATGGTGATGGAGATGCTGGCCGACTCGGGTCGTCTGCTGGCCCTTGACCTCGTCGAGGTCAACCCGATCCTCGACATCCAGAATCAGACCGCCATTCTGGGCGCCGAGCTCGTCTCGTCGGCGCTCGGGATGCGAATCATCTGACGCGAGCCGGCCCGAGTGTTGGTAGGATGGTCCGGATCGGCGGGCCGCTAGCTCAGTGGTAGAGCACCTGGCTTTTAACCAGAGGGTCGCTGGTTCGATCCCAGCGCGGCCCACCACCGCTGTTCACTCGCCATGACCGTCGACGCGTTCCTCGAAAGCCTGCGTCAGGACTCACCGCCACCGGATCTGCCGCCGGCGCTCGTCGCGCTCTGGCACGACGGCCGCGGCGCCTGGACCGACGCGCACGACGCGGTCCAGAACGTCAACACCCCCGACGGCGCCTGGATCCACGCCTACCTGCACCGCAAGGAAGGCGACATCGCCAACGCGCACTACTGGTACAGCCGCGCCGGGCGCACGCCGGCCACCGGCCCGCTCGAGGCCGAGTGGCGGGCCATCGTCGAAGAACTGCTCACACGACGCTGAAGCTGCCGCCGTACCGCTCGGCAAACGCCGGCAGCTCGCCGGCCGTCATCGGCATGCCGAACAGGTAGCCCTGGCCGGCGTGGCACCCGAGCGCGAGCAGCCGCTCCGCCTGCTCCTGGCTCTCGATGCCCTCGGCGACGATGTCGAACGACATCAGCTCGCCGAGACTGACGACCGTGCGCGCGAGCGTCGACGCGTGCTCGTCGGACGCAATGGCGTCGACGAAGGTCCGATCAATCTTCAGGATGTCGATCGGCAGCCGGTGCAGGTGGCCGAGCGACGAATCGCCCGTGCCGAAGTCGTCGATGGCCAGCGCGATGCCGAGCGACTTCAGCCGCTCCATCAGCGGCGCCACCCGATCCTTGTGCTGCAGCAGCATCCGCTCGGTCAGCTCGAGCACGATCGCATCGGGTGAGATGCCCGACTCGGCAATGGCCTGCGCCAGCTGGTCGTACAGACACGCCTCGGGCAGCTGCCGGCTCGACAGGTTGATCCAGACCCGCAGCGGCAGCGGCACGGGACGCCGTGAGCGCCAGGTCTGCAGGTCGAAACATGCGGTCCGGATCACCCAGTGCCCGATGTCAACCATCAGGCCGGCCTCTTCGGCCAGCGGAACGAACTCGGACGGCGCGATCGGTCCGCGCGTCGGGTGCACCCAGCGCAGCAGCGCTTCGGCGCCGATCATCGCGCGCGTGTCGAGCGCATGAATCGGCTGATAGACGAGCGACAGTTCGCCGCGCTCGAGCGCGTATCGCAGATCGCGCTGCAGTTCCTGGCGCGTCGTCGCCGCGGTGAACATCGCCGGCTCGAACAGGACCGCCTGCCCGCCGCCGCGCTTCTTCGCCAGATACATCGCCAGGTCGGCGCTTCGCAGCAGATCATCGGCGCTCTGCCCCACCGCGGCCATGGCGACACCGATACTCGCCGAGGTGGACATCTCGTGGCCGTCGAAGGCGAACGGCGCGGCAAACGCGCGGATGATCCGCTCGGCCACCTGCATCACTTCGTCCTGCCGGCTCACATCGTCGATCAGCACGGCGAACTCGTCGCCGCCGAGGCGCGCGGCCGTGTCGAAGGCACGCAGGCCGCCGACGAGCCGCTGCGCCGCGGCGCGCAGCAGCGCATCACCCGCCGCGTGGCCGTACTGATCGTTGACCTGCTTGAAGTGATCGAGGTCGACGAACAGGACGCCGAGCCGGCCGAGCTCCCCGCGCCGACGGGCCAGCGCGTGCTGCACGCGATCCTCGAACAGCGCCCGGTTGGCCAGCCCCGTCAGCGGATCGTGGAAGGCGCGGTGCGTCAGCTGCGCCTCGAGCGCGGTGCGCTCCGACACGTCGCGCACGGTGAGCACCAGGCCGCGCACGTGCTCGTCCCCGTTGAGGTTTGCGCAGACGGCCTCGACATGGATGTAGCTCTGGTCGCTGCGACGCATCCGCCAGCGGCCCCGCACCGGCCGGCTGCCGGCCAGGCACTCGCGCAGGCGGCTGCCCGCCTCGGCCGCGTCCTCCGGATGCACGAAGTCGAGCACCGGCATCCCGAGCAGCTGCGCCGAACGGTAGCCGAGCCCCTCGCGTACCGACGGACTCGCAAAGGTCAGCATGCCCGTGGCGTCGACGACGAAAATCAGATCCGCCGACTGCTCCACCAGCGTCCGGAAACGGGCATCCTGGGCCAGCATCGCGCGCTCGCGGCGCAGCCGGGCCAGCTCGGTCCCGGCGCGCCGCAGCCGGAACGCCGTCGTGGCGAGCAGCATCGCCGCGCCTGATGCGAGGATCGTCCCGCCCGGCCCGCCGGTCCAGGCGCCCAGGACGAGCACGATCGCCCCCGTGCCGACGGCAGCCTGCCACCACCGGCCGGGCGGCCGCAGCACGACCAGCTCGCGGTGCGGCACGATCGCCGGCGCCAGCTCGAGCTCGAAGAAGCCCGCCGCCGCGACGAGCGCCATGTACCCGGCAAAGCCCACCTGCGCGATGGCCGGATGTTCGCCGGGAACGGCCACCGTCCCAATCGCCACCGCGAGCAGCAGGTAGCCGAGCGCGAGCAGCTGGTACGTCAGCCGTCGCCGATCCTTCGGGAGGCGCAGCAGCAGACTGGCGGCGGCGGCCGTCAGGGCGACGGTTGCCGGCGCACAGACCGCGGCCAGCACGACGTTGATGCCGTCGAAGGCGGGGCGCAGCAGCAGCTGGAAGAAGACCATCGCCGCGGCCGACGTCATCAGCCCGACGTCGAGCGCGTGCGACAGGCGATCGGCCAGGCGCGAAACGGCCGGCGGCAGCAGGAGAACGGCCGCGACGGCAGCCGCGACCGGCCATGGCGCCAGCCACGGCATGAAGGCGGCCCCGCCCGCCAGGTGCACGATGTCGACGAGCGCGAAGCCGGCAATCGACGCGGCAACGAGCGTCCACGGGCGGCGCGCGCGCCAGTCGGTCTGGTGTCTGGCGGCACGGCCGGCCAGCCACGCCGCCGCAATCACGGCCGGCAGCCGCAGCAGGACGAAGCGCGGCCCCGACGCCGACGCGCCGCCAACGACGAGGGCGACGGTCCCGAGCGCCGAGAGGACGGCCGCGACCGCGGGAACGGCTATCGGAACGGACGCCGATCGCCGGCCGTCTTCAGCTGTCACCGCCCGGCCCCCTCCTCATTCCCTCACGACCGACTCTGGTAGAGCGCGGCCAGTGCCGCGCCAATCGACTGCGACAGGTCACCGAGGGCGGCCGGCACGATCGTCAGCCGGTCGCGCTGCGTTGGCCACAGGAACGGAACGGCGGTCTCGCGGATGACGCGCAGGTAGCGCTCGCGGAACGCCACGGTCGTGGCTTCCGGATCCATCAGCCCGCCGCCGATGACGACGAAGCCGGGGTCGAGCGCCATGGCCAGCGACGCGACGTGCAGGCCGAGCGCGCGCGCCTGGAAATCGAAAATCTCGAGCGCCAGCTCGTCGCCCTCCTGCGCCAGCCCGCGCAGCGCCAGCGCGCGTTCACGCATCGGCGCCGACGACCTGGCGAGCTCGTGCGACGGATAGCGCGGCAGCTGCTCCTCCAGCAGGTACGGCAGGCCCGACAGCGTCGTATAGACCTCGACGCAGCCCCAGTCGCGACCACAGCCGCAGCGGTACGGCTTCGCGTCGAGCAGGTGCAGCGGCGCCGGCATATGAGCCGCCTCCATCCCGGCGAGCGTGTCGCCCTCGAGCGGCAGGCCGTTGCGATCGATAAAGGCGCAGCCGAGACCTGACCCCGGCGCGAGCAGCACGACCGTCGCATCGGCGTTGCCGCGCGCGCGCGCCGCTTCGGCCACGCCGCCGAAGTTGCCGTCGTTGCCGACGACGAGCGGAATCGCACGGCCGGCTGCTTCGGCCAGCGCGCTCGAGTACGCCGTGTAGACGTCGAACCCGATGAACGATTCGGGCAGGTTCGGCGACTTGTCGAACACGCCGTAACGCTGGAACGGCCCGGGAATCGACAGACCGACGCCCTCGACCTGCTCCCAGCTCAGCCCGTTGTCCTGCAGGTACTCGTTGACGGCCGCCACCCAGCCCTCGATGACGGCAGCCGGCCCTTCGGCCGATCTCGTCGGCCGCTGCAGCAGACGGGTCGAGACGACGGTGCCGTCGCTCCAGACGGCGCCCACCTTCGACGTCGTTGCTCCCCCGTCGGTGCCGATGAACACGTGTCGCTCAGTCGCCATTGTCTCCTGTTTCGCGCGATTCGCAGCGCCGGAGCATCATACTCAAATCGCTCCATCATGCTCTGGACGAGTGTTGTCGGGGCCGGGCCGAGCCCCTACAATTCGCTATCCCTTGTGACCACCCCCGCCCGTCCGTTTCGCTGAAAGACACCGACATGCCCAGGCGTATTGCATCCGTCGTTCTGATCACGGCAGCAGCCCTGCTGACGTTCAGCCCTGTCGGGACCGCGCAGCAGCGGCCGCTGCCGGCCGCATGGCCCTATGGTCTGCCGCCCGTCCCACCGGGCGAGTATCCCCCGCAGGCGCCGCCGATTCTTCCCCCGAAAGAATTCGTGCCGCCCCCGCCGCCGGCGAAATCGCCCGACGAGCTGGTCCAGGCCGAAGGGTCGGAGTTCCGGTTTACGCGTCAGCAGATCGGCTACCGCCACGGCCCGGCCGACTGGTTCCCGCAGGATCATCCCGAGATGCCCGAAATCGTCGCGAAGGGCAAGAATCCCGAGGTCCGCGCCTGCGCGATGTGCCACCTGCCGAACGGTCGCGGTCGTCCCGAAAACGCCCCGATCCAGGGGCTGCCCTACGACTACATCGTCCAGCAGCTGCGCGACTTCCAGCGGGGGCTGCGACAGAGCGCCGACCCGCGCAAGGACAACACGTCGGAGATGGAGCAGATCGCGAAAGCGCTCACCGACGAGGAAATCGTCCAGTCGGCGCGCTACTTCTCCTCGATGAAGTGGACGAAGTACATCCGCGTCGTCGAGGCGGACACGATTCCGAAGATGCAGCTGCGCGGCCACATCTTCTGGCCCGACCCGGCGGGCGGCACCGAGCCCATCGGCAACCGTATCGTCGAAACGCCCGAAGATCCGGCGCAGGCGCAGCTGCGCAATCCGCGCTCCGGCTGGATCGCGTACGTGCCGCCCGGCTCCGTCGAGCGCGGCCGCGTTCTGGCAACGACGGGAGGTAACGGCAGGACGCTCGTCTGCAGCACGTGCCACGGCCCCGGCCTGCGCGGCGTCGGCCCCGTGCCCGATATCGCCGGCCGCTCGCCGAGCTACATGGCGCGTCAGCTCTGGGACTTCAAGCTCGGGACGCGGCGGACGACGATGTCGGCGCTGATGAAGCCGGTCGTCGAGAAGCTGACCGAGCAGGACATCGTCGATCTGATCGCGTACACGACGTCGCTCGAACCGTGAGCGAAGGGCACCGGCACACAACACGTGCGTTTGTGTCGTGCCAGTCCAGTCTGGTAAAATGTGAAGGCTCTGGCCGCGTCGGAAGCTCCGACCGCGGCCAGAGCTCGCACCACAACACGTCCCCATCGTCCAGAGGTCAGGACGCGGCCCTTTCAAGGCCGAGACTCGGGTTCGATTCCCGATGGGGACGCCAAACTTGATTCGGCCCGTTCGACGGGTTCCAAGTACCTGAAAAGCAGTGCGGTTACGGCGGTTCGATTGAATCGAACTCCGTCGAACGCAATCCCTTCTGGAAAGAACGGTTTTCTGCAGCCGCTGACGGTAGTCGAGCGCCTGAACCCAGAGGTCCGTCGCGCGACTGGAGAGCGGGCTCAAGAGCCGAGACCGCAGATGTCGTCGCGAAAGAAAAAGGTCCTGATTGGCTTGGGCCTTGGCATGGCCGCAGGTGTTGGCCTGGTTGCCGTGAAGTGCGGGGGCAGCAGTGAGCGGTCGGACTGCCACCGCGCAGGCTTTCTCCCTTCGGCAGCCGATCGCAGTCGATCGCCCGAACCCCGGCAACTCTCTGCCGGAGGGTCCGGCGCGTCACGCCGCCCTCCGCAACGCCTCGACCTGCCGCAGCCACCCGTCCAGCTGGTTCCGACTGGCGAAAATGCGGCCGCCATTTCTCCAGCCTCGTTGACTCAGCGTCCCCGCCCTTTCGGAGATGTGCCGACTCGTCGGACCTCACCTGGCTGCACAGCATCGATCGCTTGGATCAATTCAGGGACGACCGGCAGCAGATCCACCATCCGGTTCGACGCGGCGCCGATGATCGCGATTCCGAAGGAGAGAGCGGCGAGCCTCTGCTGGTGCTCGATGTTGCCGTCCATCGTGACGAAGACATCGCACATTCGCCGCCGGCGCGCTTCAGGAGCGCGCCGTTCTTCGTGCCCGCCCACCCGAGCCCCTGAAGGGTGGACACGACGTGGCCAGTGAGTACCTTCGCCAGATCGTACGGCAGGTTCTCATCAAGCAGGACGCGCACTGGTCAGCAAGGTCTCTCGCGCGAACTCGAGGGCTTCAAGAGCCTGCTCCCGCCGGACCGACGGGAACTGCCGGAGAAACTCATTCAACGTGTCGCCCGCCTCCAAGTAGTCGAACAGCGACTGCACAGGGACGCGCGTGCCCACGAAGACAGGTGTGCCGCCCAGGATATCCGGGTCGGAGTGCACGACCGGTGCGCTGCGGGGCATGACCCAATAGGTATAGCCCCTGGGCGAGTTCGCTCAGGCCGCCCGCCGCAGGCCCTCGACCGAGCGCAACCAACCCCTGATCTGGTTCCAACTCACGCAAATCGGGGACGCCATTCCTCTCCGCGACACTTCCCGACAGTCTGCCCGCGTCACTCCTCCGACCAGCTGGTGAACCGTGGCTGCGACTCCTCCTTCGTGTCCCGGTCAGAGGCACCTGACCGGTCAGCGGTTGCGAGGACGACCACACGCCCGTGCGGCAAACCGTCGCCCACGCGCAGATCGAGCGAGGTCAAGGACGACTACGTGCGTCGAACGCGACGCCGGACGGTGACCGAAGTCCACGCCCCCAGCCATGCGCCGGCAACGTTCGTCACCAGGTCTGTCACGCTCGGAAAGCGGCCGTGGCTGAACACCTGGCTGAACTCGGTGAGCGCCGACAGCGCGAGGCCGTACAGCGTCGCCTCGACGACCGCGCGGGCGCGCCCCGGCCGACGCTGAACGTAGAAGACGCCGATCGGCACGTAGAAGAGCACGTTCAGGACAACGTCACGCAACCGGTACACGCCCGAGAACGGCACCCACTGGATCCGGTCCCAGTGCGCGTGATCGGTCCAGCCGATCCACGGAACGACGGCCGCGACGACAACGACCGTCCAGACGACCAGACGGGATCGCGCCGGCACCACCGCCGCGACGAGCAGCGGGAGCGTGACGATCAGGAAGAAGGCGACGAGACCGAACGCCGACATGCCCGTACGGATACGCGGCGGCCGGCAGCCTCGCCCGACCGCCGACACCGACCGTCAGAAGCCCCGGAAGTACGGTCGTCCGGCCGGCATGAACGGCCACGGAATCGTCACGAGCATGATAACGAGCGCCAGCGTGAAGAAGATCGCCATGGTGCGGTGGCGCGCCGTGTCGTCGGTCAGGCGGCGGAGCCGTCCGCGCCCGATGTGCGCCAGCGCCAGGGCCACGACCATGCCGAAGATGTGCTCGACCGCGAAGAAGCGGAGCACGGAGTCGCGCATCGCGGCACCGAAGTCCGTGAATGCGGCCCTCGTGAGCGGGCTGAAGACCGCGTACAGCAGCAGGCCGACGAGGAACTGCAGGTCGAAGAAGAGCAGGAACTGGCGGCCGACGCGATCGTCGACGGCCGTCCAGGCGCGGCCCGCGGTCCACCCGCTCCAGGCCCGGGCGATCGCGATGACGGCGGCAACGAGCACGATCCAGCGGAGCAGCGAGTGGATGACGAGCAGCGTCACGTACATGCCGGCATTCTACTGCGGTTCCCGCGCGTGCCCCCGCACCCGACCGCGCGCCCTCGCCCGGCACCCCAGGCCCGTCTTCCGCCTTTCCGACGATTTAACGCACGCGTAACGACATCGACTCACCTGCGTCACGGGCGCTCCATACGCTGACCCTGCCGGCCCGATGGGTCGGGCCGCGCGTTCATGGAGATTCAATGTCCGAGACGTCAGGCCTCATTCGATTCACCGCCACGCTGATCCTCGCCCTGCTCGTGCAGGGCCAGGTGCCTGCCACCGCACAGAGTGCGACCGACCAGCAACCGCCGCCCGTCACGGTCGGCGGGGTGCTCTTCTACGACTACACCTTCACGCTCGCGCCCGACGCCGAGGATGCCGGCGGCCAGACGTACCGGCCCAACGGCTTCAATGTGACCCGCGCGTACCTCAACGTCACGGGCCGCGTCGCGCCGTTCCTGCGCTTCCGGATCACGCCCGACATCACCCGCATGTCCGGATCGGGCGGCTCGACCGACGGCAGTGTGATGTTCCGCATGAAATACGGCTACGCCCAGTTCGATCTCGATCAGGTCACCGGCGCGTGGGACGACACCTGGGTGAGGATGGGCATCCATCAGACGCCGTTCATCGACGCTGCCGACGGCGTCTACCGCTACCGGTTCCAGGGCACGAGCTTCGCCGAGCGCGACGGCGGCCTGAGCTCGGCCGATGCCGGCGTCTCGGCGCGGACGGCATTCCCCGGCGGCTACGGCGACGTCCATATTGGCGTCTACAACGGCGAAGGCTACTCGCGCGCCGAACAGAACGAACAGAAGGCCCTCATGCTGCGCGCGACGCTCCGGCCGATGCCCGACGGCGGCGCACTTACGCGCGGGCTGCGCGTCACCGGCTACCTGCACCGCGATCACGTGATGGCCGGCGCCGAGCGCCACCGGTACATCGGCTCAATCTGGTACGAGCACCAGCGGTTCAACGCCGGCTTCGACTACCTCAGCCGCGACGATCGCTCCGCGCCCGATGCGCGCCTCATCGAGTCCGACGGCCTGTCGGTGTTCGTCACGCCGTTCCTGCAGCAGAAGGGCGACGGCCTCGAGCTGCTGCTGCGTTACGACACGTTCCGTCCCGACCGCTCGATCGACGCGCGCCGGCACCGGACCATTGCCGGTCTGGCCTGGTGGATGCCCACCGCTGACGGCCGAACCGCCGCGCTGATGCTCGACTACGAACAGGTGCGCTACCGCGGTGCGGCAGAAACACGGCCCGCCGACCGGCGCCTCATCCTGCACGGCCTCGTCACGTTCTGAGCGACGCGTGGTGTCACGTCTTCCGAGAGGAGCTCACATGCAGATCGACATTCTCCCCCGATGGCTGCGCCGCACGATGGCGCTCGGTGTGCTGACCGTCGCGGTGTCCGGCTGCAGCGGCGCAGACGGCGCCGCCGAACCCGCCGCCGATGCGGCGCCCGTCGACATCACCGGCGCCGGTGCCACGTTCCCCTATCCGCTCTATTCGCGCTGGTTCGAGGAGTACAACCGCCGCCATCCCGATGTCCGCATCAACTACCAGGCGATCGGCTCGGGTGGCGGCATCCGGCAGGTGCAGAACGGCACGGTCTTCTTCGGCGCCACCGACGGGCCCATGACCGACGAACAGCTCGCCGCTTCGCCCGAGCCGCTGCTCCATCTGCCGACGGTCATCGGGTCGGTGGTGCCGGCCTACAACCTGCCGGAGGTCACCGAACGGCTCAACTTCACCGGCCCGCTGCTGGCCGATATCTTCCTCGGCCGCGTCACCAGGTGGAACGACCGCGCGATCGCCGCGGTCAACCCCGGTGTCGCGCTGCCCGATCGCGACATCACGGTCGTGCATCGCTCCGACGGCAGCGGCACCACGTTCGTGTGGGTCGACTATCTGTCGAAGGTCTCACCCGCCTGGAAGGAGCAGGTCGGCGTCGGCACGTCGGTGAAGTGGCCCGTCGGCATCGGCGGCAAGGGCAACGACGGTGTTGCCGGCCTGGTGAAGCAGACGGCCGGCGCCATCGGCTACATGGAACCGGCGTACGCCCGGCAGAACGGCATCCCGTTCGGCGCGGTGCAGAACGCCGCAGGCCGCTTCGTCGCCTCGTCGATCGAATCGGTGACGGCGGCCGCCGACGGCGCCGCAGCGACGATTCCCGACGATTTCCGCGTCTCGATCACCAACCCGCCCGGCGACGCCGCCTACCCGATTGCGTCGTTCACGTGGCTGCTGATCCGCGAGCGTCCGGACGATGTCCGGCAGTCGGCCGCGCTCGTCGAATTCGTGCGGTGGGCCCTGACCGAGGGCCAGCGTTTCGCGCCCGAGCTCGGCTACTCGCCGCTGCCCGCGTCGGTCGTCGAGCGCGAGCTCGCCGCGCTCGAGCGCGTCAGGGTGAGGTGAGATGCGACGCTCACGTCCCGGCCGGACCGACGGCGTGTTCCGGCTCCTGACGACCGTCCCCGCCCTGCTGGTCGTGGGCCTCGTCGCCGCGATCGGCGTCGTGCTCTGCCTCGACGCACGACTGTCGATCGCGGCGTTCGGTGCCGGCTTCTGGACGCGCACTGACTGGGATCCAATCGCCGGTCAGTTCGGCGCGTTCCCCTTCATCTGGGGCACGCTCTATTCGTCGGGCCTGGCGCTGCTGATCGCGGCGCCGGTCTCGATCGGCATCGCGGTCTTTCTGACCGACGTCTGCCCGCACCGGCTGCGCGCGCCGCTCGTGTTCCTCACCGAACTGCTCGCGGCCATCCCATCGATCGTCTACGGCCTGTGGGGCATCTTCGTGCTGGTACCGGCGGTCCGCCTCCTTCAGGAGGCACTGCCACCCCGGATCCGTGCGCTGCCGCTCTTCGAAGGCCCGACGGTCGGCGTCAGCCTGCTTGCGGCCGCGCTCGTCCTGTCGGTGATGGTCATCCCCTACATCTCGTCGGTGACCCGCGAGGTTCTGCGTGCCGTTCCACGTCACCAGTGGGAAGGCGCCTACGCGCTCGGCGCCACACGCTGGGAGGCAACCCGCGTCGCACTCCGCTACGCACGCGTCGGTATCGTCGGCGCCGTCATGCTCGGCTTCGGCCGCGCGGTCGGCGAGACCATGGCCGTGACGATGGTCATTGGCAACAGTCCGCAGGCGAGCTGGTCGGTGTTCGCGCCGCAGTACACGATGGCAGCCGTCATCGCGAACGAATTCGCCGAGGCGGTCGAGGACCTGCACCTGCATGCGCTCGTCGAAATCGGCCTGGTGCTGTTCACCACGACGCTGATGGTCAACGTCGCGTCGCGCGCGCTCATCTGGCAGATGTCGCGCGATCGGCGACGGCGGCTCGCGCAGTGCCCGGTCGCGGCGGAGACGCCCTGATGCCGCGCGATCTCCGGCGCCGCCTCGTCTCGACCGTCATGACGAGCCTGTCCGCCCTGTCGGTGCTCGTCGCGCTCGTGCCGCTCGGCCTGCTGCTCTTCTTCGTGGCGGTTCAGGGCGCCGCCGCGATCAGCCTCGACTTCTTCACGCAGACGCCGCGGCCGGTAGGCGAACCGGGCGGCGGCATGGGCAACGCCATCGTCGGTACGCTCATCCTCTGCGGCACAGCCGCCCTGATCGCCGTCCCGATTGGGGTGCTGAGCGGCATGTTCGTCGTCGAATTCCCACAATCGCCACTGGCCCCGGCCGTGCGGTTTGCGGCCGACACACTCAACGGCGTGCCGTCGATCGTCGTCGGCATTTTCGTCTATGCAATCGCCGTCGAGCCGACAGGCGGCTTCTCGGCGATGGCGGGCGGCATCGCACTCGGGGTGATGATGATCCCGCTGATCACGCGGACAACCGAAGAGTTGCTGCGGCTCGTCCCGGCATCGCTGCGCGAGGGTGCGCTTGCGCTGGGCGCCACGCGCGGCCGTGCCGTGCTGACCGTGGTCCTGCCGGCCGCCCTGCCCGGCATCGTCACGGGTGTCATGCTGGCGCTGGCGCGCGTGGCCGGCGAGACGGCCCCTCTGCTCTTCACCGCCTTCGGCAACCGGTTCTGGTCGACCGACCTCACCGAACCGATCGGCGCGCTCACGCTGCAGGTATACGCCTACGCGATTTCACCCTACGACGACTGGCACCGGCAGGCCTGGGCCGGCGCGCTCGTCCTCCTGGCGCTGGTACTCGGCTGCTCGCTGGCGGCGCGGGCCGCCACGCGCCGGCTCGAGCGGATGCACCGGTAGCCCCGCCCGCGGCCCCCGGCGGGACGGATGCCGCCCGGCTGATTTATCCTGTGACGATCACCGGCGCCCCGGGACGGCGCCGCTCAGGAGGGAACGTCCGTTCATGTCACGTACTGCCGAATCGCTCGCGATCCTCGATCGCCTGATTCCCGTGCTCGAGGCCCTGCCGCGCGAGGGCGACACCGAGAAGATCCTCGAGGAGGCCGACGCCCTGCGCCGCGCCGTCGCGGCGTTTCACATGGAGGCGATCCGGTTCCGCATGTACAACGTCGATCGGATGCTGAAGCTCGCCGGCAACCCGACCGAAGCGCGCACCATCTTCGACGAGCTGCGCCAGGCGCTCGAGCGGGCCGGCTTCCACACCCGCTCGCACGCCGCGCCCTGACGACTGCGGGAAACCGCCCGCTATACTGGACGCTGGAGGTCTACTCGATGGCGTATCCCGAATTCCTGGTCGCTCCCATGCGCGAAGAGCTCACGGTCCTCGGCGCGCGTGAGTGTCGCACGGCGGCCGAAGTCGACGAGGTGATGAAGCTGCCGGGCGTCACCATGATGGTGGTCAACTCGGTGTGCGGCTGTGCGGCCGGCAAGGCCAGGCCGGGCATCGCCCTGGCGCTCAGGCACCAGAACCGGCCCGACAACCTGGCCACCGTCTTCGCCGGCGCCGACATCGAAGCGACCGCGCGGGCGCGCGAGTACTTCACCGGCTTCCCCCCGTCGTCGCCTTCGATTGCGCTGCTGCGCGACGGCAGGCTGCTCTACATGGTGGAGCGACGCGACATCGAGTCGCGCTCGGCCGAAGCGATCGCCGACCTGCTGACGATGGCCTTCGATCGCTACTGCGTTCCGGCCGACGCATCGGCCGACACGTCGGCGTCCGACTGACGGCGGCGGTCGGACGCCGCACTCAACGGAACGGGCGTGTGGATCGACTCCACACGCCCGTCTTTCATGTACGCGTGCCGGCAGCGCCAGTCGGCGTCAGCCGAACCATTCGGCCGCAATCGTGTCGCGGCGGATGATCGTGTGCTGGCGGTCCGACCCCGTCGAGATGACGGCGGCCGGCACGTCACACACCTCTTCGAGCCGCGCGATGTAGCGGCGGGCCTCGACGGGCAGCCGGTCGTACTCGGTGATGCCGGCCGTCGGCGTCTTCCACCCGGGCATCGTCTCGTAGACCGGCTCGCAGGCGGCCAGCTGTGCCGTGTCGCCGGGCATCTCGGTGATTGTCTCGGCGCCGCGGCGGTATGCGGTGCAGATCTTCACTTCGTCGAGGCCATCGAGCACGTCGAGCTTCGTGAGCGCGAGCGCGTCGATACCGTTGATCCGCACGGCGTAGCGCGTGGCCACCGCATCGAACCAGCCGCAGCGGCGCGGCCGGCCCGTCGATGCGCCGTACTCCTGGCCCGTCTCGCGCAGCCGCTCTCCCATCTCGTCGAACAGCTCCGTCGGCAGCGGGCCCTCGCCCACGCGGGTGATGTAGGCCTTGGCCACACCCAGCACGGCCTGGATGGCGCGCGGCGGCACGCCGAGGCCCGTGGCCGCCCCGCCCGCCGTCGCGTTCGACGAGGTGACGAACGGGTAGCTGCCGTGATCGATGTCGAGCAGCGCGCCCTGGGCGCCCTCGAACATGACGCGGCGGCCCTCCTTCATCGCGCGGTGCAGGAACAGCGACGTATCGGTGACGAGCGGCCGCAGCCGCGGCCACAGCTCCGCCAGCGCACCGAGCACGTCGTCGGCCTTCATGGCCGAATCGTGGATGAGCCGGTTGCGGGCCGCGACGTTCTCGCGGATCGCGCTGGCCAGCGGCCCGTCGGGCGACAGATCGGCCAGGTCGCCCACGCGCACGCCGCGGCGCGCGATCTTGTCCTCGTAGGCGGGGCCGATGCCGCGCGACGTCGTGCCGATGCGCCGCTCACCGCGCCGCGCCTCGGCCAGCACGTCGAACTCGCGGTGATACGGCAGGATCAGGTGCGCCTTGTCGCTCACGAGCAGGCGCCCCGACACGTCGATGCCGCGGCTGGCGAGCATGTCAATCTCGGCAAAGAGGGCCGTAAGGTCGACGACCACGCCGTTGCCGATGACGCAGGTCACGCCGTCGTGCAGGATGCCCGATGGAATCAGGTGCAGGACGAACTTCTCGCCCTGCACGTACACCGTGTGGCCTGCATTGTGTCCGCCCTGATACCGGGCGACGACGCCGAAATGCGGCGTCAACAGGTCCACGATCTTTCCCTTCCCCTCGTCGCCCCAGTGGGCGCCCAGTACACAGAGATTCATGCGGCAAGCATCATACCCCGTCGGCCATCACGGCCGCGGCCCCGCCCGCTGCCCGCGCGGGGCCGCTCCCGGCGATCAGGTGATTGACACGCCCCCAAGCGTTCTTTAGAGTGTCGACTCCGCCGCTGCGACGGACCTTTCTCCCCTTCGCGCTGACTGGATTCCACGACGGGTCGAGACTCGTGATCGTCGAACGCCCTACGCTTGAACGCCGAGTGATTGCCTCGCTCGAGGCCGGCCGTATTCCTGTACTGCTGGGAGGATGCGGGTGCGGCCGGACGTCGCTGCTGCTGCGGCTCGAGCACGCGCTGGGTACGACACAGACGCAGTACCTCGATCTGGCGGCCGCCGCGACGACGCCGGAGCGTTGTCTGGCGGCCGTCGTGGCCGTCAGCCGCCTGCAGCCGGCCGAGCCGGTCGCCGTCGCCGGCGGCACGCGCGAATCGTTCACGGCGCTGCTCGACTTCTTCGACCGCGCCGGTGCGGACGGCACGTCGACGTTCCTGCTCGACGAGTTCCACGAGGTGCGCACGTTCGAAAGCTTCCCGGGCCTGCGCCACGTGCAGCGCGACCTGATCGCGCGGCTCGCCGCGAGCCCGGCGCGCTTCGTGCTCGCCTCGCGCTTCACGACGCGCGTCCATCGCCTGCTGCGCGACGCGCCGGCCAGGTTCGAAGTGATCCACGTCCCGCCGCTCGAGGCCGCCGAGGTCCAGGCCCTCGCCCAGCGCATCGTCGGCGGACGTCCCGACTGGGCGGCCGACCTGGCACCGGCCGTCGCGGCGCTCGTGGCCGGCGTGCCGGCCTACGCGCACATCGTGCTCGCCGCCCTGGCGTCGATGGGTCCCGCAACGGATCCGGTCGCGGCGCTGGCCGCGTCGATCGCGCCCGACGGCGCGCTCACGGCGCGTCTGCGTGAGTGTTACGAGCTGCGCCTGCACCGGGCGCGCGGCTACGGCGCGCTCAAGGCCATCCTGTCGGTGCTCGCCGAGGTCGAGCCGCTGAACCTCACGGAAATCTCGCAGCGGCTCCGGCGCACGCCCGGCTCGACGAAGGACTACCTCTCCTGGCTGGAAGACGTCGATCTCGTCACGACGATCGGCAAGCGCTACGTCTTCGCCGATCCGCTGCTCAGGCTGTACGTCCGCCTCTACGGCCGGCCGGTCCCGCCGGGCGACAGCGAGATCGTGCGCGAAGTGGGTCTCTACGCCCGCGCCCGGCTGCTGCAGGCCGAACCGGCGCCTGCCGCCGCACCGCCGCCGGCAGCACCAGCCAGGGACGAGCCGGCCTCGGGCGCGCCGGCCCCGGCACGCGCCGGCGCACCGGCGCGCTCATCGGGCATCATCGAAATCGACTGACGGACGACGGCGTCACGCCGTCCCGGGTCGGAGCCGCACGAGCGCGTCGCGGGCAGCCAGCTGCTCGGCTTCCTTCTTCGAGCGCCCTTCGCCCTGCGACACCACTTCCCCGCCGACGAGCAGTTCCACGCGGAAATGCTTGCGGTGGTCGGGTCCCTCGGCCGCGGCGACGCGGTAGACGGGCAGTCCTTTGCCCTCGGCCTGCAGCTTCTCCTGCAGCGCCGACTTCCAGTCGGCGGTGAACACCGCGTCGGCCACCTGCTCGCCGGCCAGCCTGATGAGCGGTTCGAGCCGGGTCACGATGAACTCGCGCGCCGCTTCGATGCCGCCATCGAGGTAAATCGCCGCGATGAGCGCCTCGAAGCAGTCGGCGAGAATCGCCTGCTTGTGCCGGCCGCCGGTCTTCTCTTCACCGCGCCCGAGGAGGATGAACCGGCCGAGATCGATCTCTTCGGCCAGCTTCGCGAGCGAGGCGGCCGACACGATGCCCGCCTTCACCTTCGACTTGTAGCCTTCGCTGTGCGTCGGGAAGCGCGTGAACAGCAGATCCGCGACGATGAAGCCGAGCACGGCATCGCCGAGGAACTCGAGCGACTCATTGTCGATGACGCCGCCCGAGGCGTCCTCGTGCGCGCGTGACCGGTGCGTGAGCGAGTGCTCGAGCAGGCCGATGTCGCGGAAGCGGTAGCCGATCGTCTTCTCGAGCGGGCCGAGCGTCTCCTTGAGGCGGCGCACTTCGGCGGCAGCCGCCTCGTCGAGGTGGCTCGCCACGAGCTCACGCGCCCGCGCGGCGTCGTCGGCCGAGACGCCGACGCGGAACTCGGCCTGGCCGAACCGCATGGGAAAGACGCTCGGCGCGAGCGCCGAAGCGGTCACCGATCGGATGCCGTGCGCGGCGAGCAGGCCGCGGACGACCGCCACCTCAATCGAAGAGTGTGACTGAAATACATCGACGAGCGGAGCGGCCTGGTCGCTCATGCGGCCCGGCCGCCTCCCTCGACCTTCACGATCACCATCGTCATGTCGTCGTGCGCCTCGCCGCCGCCGGCAAACGCCCGGATGTCACGGATGATCCGCTCGCGGATTCCCGCCGCCGGCTGGTCCCGCAGTCCCGCCACCAGGGCCGCCAGCCGGCTGTCTTCGAACATCTGTCCGTCGGGTGCGGTCGCCTCCGTTACGCCGTCAGTGTAGAGCACGATGACGTCGCCCGGCTCGATCGGCCGCTCGCACTCCTCCAGCACGCGCTCGAACAGCCCGTCGGCGTCGGGCAGCCGCAGCCCGACGACCATGCCTTCGGGCGCAATGATGTCCGTCCCCTGCCGTCCCGCGACGATCATCGGTGTATGACCGGCGCGCGCCAGCGTCACGCGGCGCTCCGGCACGTCGACGATCGCGTAGGTCATCGTGATGAAGCTGCGCGGCCCCAGGTGTCCGGCCAGCAGGCGGTTGACCCGGCGCAGCACGGCAGCCGGCGGCAGACCTTCGCGGCTGAGCGCAATCATGATGCCCTTGAGCTCGGCCATGTAGAGCGCGGCCGACGTTCCCTTGCCCGACACGTCGGCAATGAGCACGCCGAGCCGGCCCGGGCCGAGCTCGAAGAAGTCGTAGTAGTCGCCGCCCACCTCGCGCGCCGGCTCGCAGTAGTCGGCCACGTCGAGCCCTTCGACGACGGGGGGACGGACCGGCAGCAGCGAGTTCTGGATCTCACGCGCGATGCGGAGCTCGTCGTCGAGCCGCTGCTTTTCGCGCTCGACGTGCAGCAGCCGCTCGATGCTCCGGCTCATCTCGTTGAACGACTCGGCGAGCTTGCCGAGCTGGTCGCGCGAATCGATGCGGATCCGGTGGGCGAAGTCGCCGACGCGGACCCGTTCGGTCCCCTCGAACAGCTCGTGGATGGCCGACGTGATCGACCGCGCCAGCAGCGCCCCCATCACGATCGCCGACGCCTGGATGACGAGGAAGAGGCCGCCGAGCAGCCACAGCAGCTGCAGCAGGACGCCGCCCCAGTCGGTGAGCGTCGCGCCCGAGGCTGCCGACTGCAGCTCCGACAGGTGCGAGTAGAGATCGCCGAGCGGCGCCACGAGGAAGAACGACAGCCGCCCGGTGTCGCCGCTGGCCCAGTCGGTGCAGTCGAGAAACGTCACCGTCCGCCGGAACACCGACCAGCCGTCGTCGGTGCGCGGAACGGCAGCCACATCGACGCCGCACCCCGTGGCGCCGAACGCCTCGAGCGTCACGCCGGTCTCGGCGCGAACGGCTTCGAGGAAACGCTCGTTCACCGGCAGGTCGGCAATCGAGACGCGCGAGCCGTCGGCCGTCGGGACCACGGCGCGCACCACGAGCTGCGCAGCCGCGCCGGGCCGCGGCACGACCACGACGAGCCCGGCAAATCCGCGCCGTTCGGTAATCCAGCGAGGAGCGCGCTCGGGCGGGACCCCATGTTCCCAGGCGCCGGCGGCGATCGTCGCCCCGACCGAACGCCCCGGGACTGCGCCGGCCGGCACGAGGGCCAGCGACAGGCCGGGAAAGCGCTCGCGCAGGTTCTCGTAGCGCCGCTCGAGCCCGGTCGCCGCCACGGCCGGCGTCCGGACCACCTCGACCGCCGACGCTTCCGCGATGTCGCGCGCGGTCCGCACGGTGTCGGTCAGGCTCTCGCGGAACACGTACGACGCGACCGTCACGTACAGCAGCACGCCCGCCGCCAGGACGAAGGCGACGATCAGCGCCACCGGAACCAGACCGAAGAAGAAATACGTGAGCAGCAGCTTGCGGCGCACCCGCCACAGCAGCGCCGCGCGGTTGCGCACGAGCGCCACGACGAGCAGCCACGCCGAGGCGACCAGCCAGGAAATCCACGCCAGCCGGCGCAGCAGGTCGAAGACGATCGGCAGGTCGACCAGCCAGCCGGCCACCACCAGCATCAGCAGCAGGCCGCTGGCCACCAGGACGATGCGGCCGGGCAGCGTACGCCACAGTGCCGCACCGAGCTCGAGCGGCGGCGAGAGCAGGATCGCCGACGTCGAGGCGTCGGTCCGCGTCGACTCCGGATGGTCCCGATGCACCGGGGGTTGGTCGGGGATCGTCACGCGAGGGCGGCCATGTTAACAGACGGCTGTCTCACGACTCCGGCCGCGGACCGACGCTCTGGTCGATCCAGCGGAGGTACTCCTCGCTGCCGTCGATGACGGGGACGACGATGAACTCGGGCGTGTCGTAGGGATGCCGCGCGCGCAGCGCGTCCCACAGCGCGTCGACCTGCCCGCCCGTCGTCTTGATCAACAGCTGCTGCTCGTCGTCGACCTGCGGCATGCCGTTCCAGGTGTAGACCGATCGGATGCCCGGCACGATCGTGACGCAGGCGGCCAGTCCCGCGCCCACGAGCTCGTGCGCGAGATGGCTGGCATCGAAGTCGCCGGGGACCGTGCTGAGCACCACCACGAAGTCGTTCATGAGGCTATTTTCTCCTTGTACGCCCTGCACGAACCTGATACAACAGGTGACGTCCCATGGCGCAGCAATCGACGACAACCGCCCGCGAAGACCGGAGGGTCCGTGTCCGTCCGGGCGTTGCCGCGGAAGCCCGGCGGCGCCGTCGCCGCGTCATCACCTGGCTGCTCATCGGCGGCGCGGGCGTTCTCGTGATCAATTCCATCGTCGGCGAGAACGGCTACCTGGCCACGCTGCGCCTGCGCCGGACCGAAGCGGTGCTGATGCAGGAGCTCGCGCGGCTGCGCATCGAGAACCGTGAGCTGCAGGCCGAACGCGAACGCCTCGAGTCGGATCCCGACGCCCTCGAAGAGGCCGTCCGCGCCGAGCTCGGCTACATCAGACCGGGCGAAACGGCCGTGGTCGTCCGCGAGATCAGGCCGCTGCCCGACGCGCCGTCGCCCTGACGCGCGGCCGCTGCCGCCGCCCCGCCTCCGTCACGCCTCCCCCGTCGTCCCCCGCTCATCGCGTTGCAGTCCAATACATGAGGCTCTCGTGTCACGGGCCCGGGCGGTCGAAAGATCCCGCTTGACAGCCCTTCACCCCTCCGTGCTACAAAACCTGCTGCGTTATGTGGTTCTCCTTCGCCACCGTTCGTGCCTGTGCCGCGCCGACCGCGTGTCGGTGCGTGTGTAGGGTGCCGACGATGGCGTGGGAGCCAGCCAGCGCAGCCTGACCTCCTGAACCTGCCCCGGTTCTGTCTCTCCACGCAATCGTTCGGCGCCTCCAACTCGCGATAGCTGTCTGTTCATCAAACGGCTACCGGAAGTCCCGGTGTGCCTTTCGTGGAGAGAGTGCATGGTTTCCGAGATCCGCCGCCATCGAAGGCGGCCCCTGCTGCGTCCGATTCTTACCCTCGCGTCGTTTGCCGGCGCCCTGCTGCTGGGCGCGCCCTCCGCGCTCGCCCAGTCGGGTGGCGCCTCCGACGCGCCGACCGCCGGGTGGCAGAACGGCTTCTTCCTGCAGTCGGCCGACGGCGCCAATCGCCTGCAGCTGGGCCTGCTGACCCAGTTCGACGGCCGCTTCGCCGTGGACGATGAGGCCGACGCCCTCACCGATTCGTTCGTCATTCGCCGGTTGCGTCCGTCACTGCGTGGGCGCATCGGCGACCGCTTCGAGTTCTTCCTGAGCCCTGACTTTGCCGGCGGTACGCTCGTGGTCCAGGACGCCTACTTCGACACGCGGTTCAGCCCGGCATTCCGTGTCCGCGTCGGCAAGGGCAAGACGCCGTTCGGCTACGAGCGCCTGCAGTCGGCGTCGACCATGCTCTTCATCGAACGGGCCCTGCCGACCGCCGTGGCGCCCAACCGCGACCTCGGCATTCAGCTGCTCGGTGACGTGGCGAACAACAAGCTGAGCTACGCCGTCGGCATCTTCAACGGCACGCGCGACGGCGCCAACGTGGACGTCGACAACAACGACGGCAAGGATCTCATCGGCCGTGTCGTCGTGCGGCCGGTCGACGGCCTGACCGTGGCCCTGGCCGGTTCGACCGGCAATCATCGGGGCCCGGCCAGCCTGCCGTCCTACCGCACCACCGTCTTCCAGCAGACCTTCTTCTCCTACGACGGGGCGTCGGCCGACGGCCGTCTGAACCGCTACTCGCCGTACCTCTCCTACTACAGCGGCCCGTTCGGCGCCTTCGTGGAGTACGTCCGGAGCTCGCTGCCGGTCGACCGCGGTGAGCTGCGCGAGACAATCGGCCACCAGGCCTGGCAGGCCGCGGCCTCGTGGGTACTGACCGGCGAGCGCGCGACCGAGAACGGCGTCGTGCCCGAGCGTCCGTTCAGCTTCAGCAGCGGCGGCGGAAAGGGCGCGCTGCAGCTCGCCCTGCGCTACCAGGAGCTGTCGGTTGACAACGACGCCTTCGCCCTTGGTCTGGCCAGCGCCAGCTCGAACCGGAAGGCCGAAGCGTGGTCGGTCGGCCTGAACTGGTATCTGAACCGCAACCTGCTCTACCGGCTGCACTACGAGCGGACGTCGTTCGAGGACGGCTCGGCGCGGCCGACCGAAAACACGCTGGCCTTCCGTTCACAGATCAACTTCTGATTCTCCGGGGACTGTTCATCATGAGACTTCGCACACTCGCTTCCTTCTCCCTTGCCGCAGCGGTTGCCTTCACGGCGGCCTGCGGCGGCGGGTCGTCGAGCCAGCCGGCCGGCGATGGCGCGTCGCAGGTCACCGAGATCCTCAACGTCTCGTACGATCCGACGCGCGAGCTCTACCAGGACTTCAACCAGGCCTTCGTGGCCGAATGGAAGCGACGCACCGGGCAGGATGTCACCGTCCGCCAGTCGCATGGTGGCGCCGGCGCCCAGGCGCGCGCGGTCATCGACGGTCTCGAGGCCGACGTCGTCACGCTCGCGCTCGCGTACGACATCGACGCGATCGCCGACACCGGGCTGATCGACAGGAACTGGCAGTCGCGGCTGCCGAACAACAGCACGCCGTACACGTCGACGATCGTGTTCCTCGTCCGCAAGGGCAACCCGAAGAACATCCGGGACTGGAACGATCTCGTGCAGCCCGGCATCGGCGTCATCACGCCGAACCCGAAGACTTCGGGCGGCGCGCGCTGGAACTACCTGGCGGCGTGGGGCTACGCGCTCCGTCAGCCGGGCGGCAACGAGGAGACGGCCAGGGCGTTCGTCGAGCAGCTGTTCCGCAACGTGCTCGTGCTCGACTCGGGCGCGCGCGGTTCGACGACGACGTTCGTCCAGCGCGGGATCGGCGACGTGCTGCTGGCGTGGGAGAACGAGGCGTTCCTCGCGCTCGAGGAGTCGGGCGACGCCATCGAGATTGTCGTCCCGTCCGTGAGCATCCTGGCCGAGCCGCCCGTCACGGTCGTCGATCGCGTCGTCGACCGCCGCGGATCGCGCGAGCTCGCCACGGCCTATCTCGAGTACCTCTACTCGCCGGAAGGCCAGCGGGTCGCCGCGCGGAACCACTACCGTCCGCGCGATCCGGAGATCCTCGCCGAGTTCTCGGACTCGTTCGCGAACGTCGACCTGTTCACGATCGATGAGGTCTTCGGCGGATGGCAGGCCGCCCAGCGGAAGCACTTTGCCGACGGCGGCGTGTTTGACCAGATCTACCGGCCGGGCAACTGAGCCCGGCCGGCACGTAGCGTCATGTTCTCCCGACAGCGTCGAAACGTCCTCCCCGGCTTCCGGCTCACGATGGGGTACACGATCCTGTATCTCTGCCTCATCGTGATCGTTCCGCTCCTGACGCTCCCCGTGCAGTCGTGGGAGCTCGGCTGGTCCGCCTTCTGGCGGGTCGTGAGCGACGCGCGCGTCGTTGCGTCCTACCGCCTGAGCATCGGCGCGGCGTTCGCCGCCGCGTGCGTGAACGCCGTGTTCGGGCTCATCGTCGCCTGGGTCCTGACCCGCTACCGCTTTCCGGGACAGCGGCTGTTCGACGCGCTGATTGATCTCCCTTTCGCGCTGCCGACCGCCGTGGCCGGCATCACGCTCACGACCCTGTACGCGCCCAACGGCTGGATCGGCCGCTACCTGAACGATCTGGGCGTGCAGGTCGCCTTCACGCCGCTCGGCATCACGGTGGCCCTGACGTTCATCGGGCTGCCATTCGTCGTGCGGACGCTGCAGCCGGTGATCGATGATCTCGATCTCGAGATCGAAGAGGCCGCGTCGAGCCTTGGCGCCACGCGCTGGCAGATCCTCCGGCGCGTCGTGCTGCCCTTCCTGTTCCCGGCCTGGCTGACCGGCTTCGCGCTGGCCTTCGCGCGAGCGATTGGCGAGTACGGGTCGGTGGTCTTCATTGCGGGCAACATGCCGATGCGCACCGAAATCACACCGCTGCTCATCATCACGCAGCTCGAGCAGTTCAACTACGCCGCGGCCACGGCGATTGCCGTGGTGCTGCTCGTCATCTCGTTCGCGCTGCTGCTGGCCATCAACGGGCTCCAGGCCTGGACGAGCCGGCGCCTGGCCGCATAGGACACGACCATGGCCGGTTCGTCATCGCGTAATCACCGGACGTCGGGTGCCGCCGCGCACCTGACCGAGCCCCGCTGGGTGCGATGGGGCCTCATCGCGCTCACGCTGGGATTCCTCGGCCTCTTCCTGATCGTGCCGCTCGCCGCCGTCTTCACCGAGGCGCTGGGTCGCGGCTGGTCGGCCTACACGGGCGCCATCAGCACGCCCGACACGCTGTCGGCCGTGCGGCTGACGCTCGTCGCCGCCGGCGTGGCCGTGCCGCTCAACCTGGTCTTCGGCGTCGCGGCCGGCTGGGCCATCGCGAAGTTCCAGTTCCCCGGCAAGAACGTGCTGCTCACGCTGATCGACCTGCCGTTTGCGGTCTCGCCGGTCATCGCCGGCCTGATCTTCGTGCTGCTCTTCGGCCGGCAGGGCTGGTTCGGGCCGTGGCTCGCCGAGCACGGCATCCGCATCGTCTTCTCGGTGCCTGGCATCATCCTGGCGACCATCTTCGTCTCGTTCCCGTTCGTCGCGCGCGAGATCATTCCCGTGATGCAGGCGATGGGACGTGATGAAGAGGAAGCGGCCCGCGTGCTCGGCGCCAACGGCCTGCAGACGTTCCTGCGGGTGACACTGCCCAACATCAAGTGGGGCCTGCTGTACGGCGTGCTGCTCTGCAACGCCCGCGCCATGGGCGAGTTCGGCGCCGTGTCGGTCGTCTCGGGCAAGATCCGTGGCGAGACCAACACGCTGCCGCTGCACGTCGAGATTCTCTACAACGAGTACCAGTTCCAGGCGGCCTTCGCCGCCGCGTCGCTGCTGGCGCTGCTCGCCATCGTGACGCTCGTCCTCAAGACCATCGTCGAACGGCACGTGGGCCGCACCACCGTGCAGCCCGGGACCGCGACGGACACCCTCTCATGAGCATCGAAGTCCGCAATATCCGCAAGACCTTCGGCACGTTCGCAGCCGTCCGCGACGTCAGCTTCACTGTCGGCAGCGGCGAGCTCGTCGCACTGCTCGGCCCGTCGGGCTGCGGCAAGACCACGCTGCTCCGCATCATCGCCGGACTCGAGGTGCAGGATTCCGGCACGGTGCTCCTGAGCGGCGAGGACGCCTCGACACAGGACGTCCGGGCGCGCGGCGTGGGCTTCGTCTTCCAGCACTACGCGCTCTTCAGGCACATGACGGTGTTCGACAACGTCGCGTTCGGCCTCACCGTGCGCCCGCGCAGCCGCCGGCCCGACAAGGCCGAAATCAGCCGGCGTGTGCACGATCTGCTGAAGCTGGTGCAGCTCGACTACCTGCACGACCGCTACCCGTCGCAGCTGTCGGGCGGCCAGCGCCAGCGCGTCGCGCTTGCCCGCGCCCTGGCTGTCGAACCGAAGGTGCTGCTGCTCGACGAGCCGTTCGGCGCGCTCGACGCCAACGTGCGGCGCGACCTGCGCCGCTGGCTGCGCCGCCTGCACGAGGAGATCAAGCTGACGAGCGTCTTCGTCACGCACGATCAGGAGGAAGCGTTTGACCTGGCCGACCGCGTCATCATCATGAACCGCGGCCAGATCGAACAGGACGGCCGTCCCGACGAGGTCGCCGATCAGCCGAAGTCGCCGTTCGTGATGAACTTCGTGGGCAACGTCAACCGCTTCGTCGGCACGGCCGCCGCGGGGCGCGCGACGTTCGGCCCGTTCACGGTCGACTACCCCGATGCCGTCGACAGCACGTCGCGGCCGGCCGCCGGCTACGCCCGGCCGCACGAGCTCGAGGTCAGCCGCAACCTGACCAACGGCGGTCTGCCGGCCCGCCTGGTGCACGTGACGCCGGCCGGAGCGCTCGTCCGGCTCGAGCTGCTCGACGACGAGTCGCGCACGATTGTCGTCGACCTGCCGCGCGTCCAGCAGGAGCAGGAGCAGTTCCACGCGGGCGAGCGGCTGTCGGTGATTCCCCGACGGCTCACGATCTTCCTCGAGGAGTAGCCCCCGGCACCGGGCCGCTCCGCTTGCGGGGCGGCGCCGGTTCTTGTCATGCTGTCGTGCGAATGCACCACCCGGCTCCTGGTCGGATCCACCGCGAACGGCGTCCCGACGTGCTGTCGGTGGATCAGCGTCATCTCACGGGTCCGTTCGACATCATCGGCGACGTTCACGGCTGCCTGAACGAGCTCAACGCGCTGTTCGCCGCGCTCGGCTACGAGCGCGACGAGGCGTCCGGCTGGCGGTCGCCCGACGGGCGGTTGCCGGTGTTCGTCGGCGATCTGGTCGACCGCGGCCCGTTCAACGTGGGCGTGGTCGAGCTGGTGTCGACGATGGTCGGGCAGGGTGCGGCTCTGTGCGTCCCGGGCAACCACGACGTGCAGTTCGAGCGCTATCTGGCGGGCGAGCCGGTGCCGCTGCTCTTCGGCCTCGAGGGCACGGTCCGCGAGTTCGAGGCGCAGCCGGCCGAGGTCCGCGAGCGGACCCTTGTCTTCTTCCGCAGCCTGCCCGGTCATTTCGTGCTCGACCACGGCCGGCTCGTGGTCGCGCACACGGGCCTGCGCGAGGACCTGCACGGCGTCGATACGCCTGAATGCCGCCACCTGGCGGCGTACGGTGCCAACGACGACTCGATCGATCCGCGCGACGTCGCCCGGCGGCATCCCTGGATTGCCGATTACACCGGCAGCGCCTGCGTCGTGTACGGCCACACGCCGATTCTGGAGCCGGCCTGGCACCGCAACACGATCGGCATCGACACCGGATGCGTGTTCGGCTGGCGCCTGACGGCCCTGCGCTGGCCCGAGCGGACGCTCGTGAGCGTGCCCGCCGGGCAGATCTACGCCCGGCGCCGCCGGCCGTTCCTGCCGGAACCGGATACGATCCAGAGCACATGACCACCCGGGTGGGTTCCCCGCCGCCGGCCGCGCCGCCGGGCTTCATCGACACGCTGCGCGCCATCGTCGGCGACGAGTGGCTCTACACCGATCCGCATGCGCTCGCCGTCTACGAGTGCGACGGGCTGACGCACGCGCGCGAGACGCCGCTGGCGGTCGCGCTCCCGGCCGATGCCGGCCAGGTACGGTCGCTCGTCGTCGCGTGCGCGGAGGCCGGCGTGCCGTTCGTCGCGCGCGGCCACGGCACGGGCCTGTCGGGTGGCGCCCAGCCGGTGCCTGGCGGCATCGTGATCGGCCTCGCCCGTCTCAATCGCATCCTGCACGTCGACCTGGCCAATCAACTGATGACGGTCGAGCCGGGCGTGACGAACCTCGACATCACCCGCCACGTGGCGCCCTACGGCTACTACTACGCGCCCGATCCGTCGAGCCAGCAGGTGTGCTCGATCGGCGGCAACGTGGCCGAGAACTCCGGCGGCGCGCACTGCCTGAAGTACGGCTTCACCGTGCACCACGTCGTCGCGCTCGAGGTGGTGCTGGCCGACGGGCGCGTGGTCACGATCGGCAGCGACACGGCCGACGAGCCGGGCCCGGGCCTGCTGCCGCTCTTGATCGGATCGGAAGGCACCCTCGGCATCGCCACGCGCGTCACGGTGCGGCTGCTGCGGCGTCCGGAGCGCGTGAAGACGCTGCTCGCCGCCTTCGACAGCATCGATACCGGCGGGCAGGCGGTAGCCGACATCATCGCCGCAGGTATCGTGCCGGCCGCGATCGAGATGATGGACCGGCTCGCGATCGCCGCGGCCGAGGCCGCCGTGCATCCGGGCTTTCCCGACGCCGCCGCGGTGCTGATCGTCGAGCTCGACGGCCCGGGCGCCGAAGTCGCCGCGCGGTTCGAGGAAGTGGTCGCGATCTGCCGCGCCCGACAGGCGACGCACCTCGAGATTGCCGCCGACGAGGCGCAGCGGGCACGCATCTGGAAGGGGCGGAAGGCGGCCTTTGCCGCGATGGGACGCATCTCGCCGAACTACTACGTGCAGGACGGCGTGGTACCGCGTTCGAAGCTCTCGGAGGTGCTTCACCGTATCGCCGATCTCGAGCGCCGCTCCGGCCTGCGCATCGCGAACGTGTTCCACGCCGGCGACGGGAACCTGCATCCGCTCATCTGCTACGATGCCGCCGTTCCCGGACAGACCGAACACGCCGCCGCGGTGGCGTCGGAAATCCTGACGTACTGCCTCGAAGCCGGCGGGTCGCTCACGGGCGAGCACGGCATCGGCGTCGACAAGGCCTGCTCGATGCCGAAGATGTTCTCGGCCGACGATCTGTCCGCGATGCAGCGCGTGCGCCGGGCGCTCGACCCGGCCATGCTCTGCAATCCGGGCAAGGTCTTCCCCACGCCGCGCCTGTGCGGTGAAGCGCCCGGCCCCTATCGCCCGCACCCGGTGGAACGCGCGGGGCTGGCCGAACGCCTGTGATCACCGGAAGCAGCACGCTCGTCGGCAAGGCCAGAGAGGCCCTCGGTCCGTGCGCGCGCCCGGCCGGACCCGACGATCGCGTCGACGGCGTCGCGCCGGCCGTTGTCGTCGACACCGACTCGACCGCGCTCGTTGCCGCAGCGCTCGCCTGGGCGTCCGACGCGCGCCTGTCGGTCGTCGTCCGCGGCGGCGGCACGCGCGACCGCTGGGGTCGCCGGCCCCGGCCGTTCGACGTGCTGATCCGGCTCGATCGTCTCAATCGCCTCGTGGCGCACGAGGCGTCCGACCTGACGGCCACCATCGAGGCTGGCGCCACGCTGCGCGACGTCAACGCCGCGCTCGCGCGGCACGGTCAGCAGCTCCCGCTCGATGGCCTCCAGGGCGAGCACGGCACGATCGGCGGCCTCGTCGCCACGAACCACGCGGGTCCGATGCGCCACCGCTACGGGACGCCGCGCGATCTCGTCATCGGGATGACGGTCGTTCTCGGCGACGGCCTCACCGCGAAGTCGGGCGGACGAGTCGTCAAGAACGTCGCCGGCTACGATCTCGCGCGCATGATGAGCGGCTCACACGGCACGCTCGGCGTCATAACACAGGTCACGTTCAAGCTCGCGCCGCTTGCGCCCGTCTCGCGCACGGTGCGCATCGACCTGCGCCACCCGGCTGACGCCGTCGCCTTTGCCGATCTGCTCCGCCAGGCCCAGTGCGAGCCCGACGCGCTCGACTTCCGCTTCGAGCACGGAGACGACCAGCACCACGCCCCGCTGACCGTGTTCGTCCGGTTCGCCTCGGTCGCCCCGGCGGTCGACGACGGCTGCCGCCACGCGCGCCGGGCGGCCCTCGAGGTCGACGGCCGCATCGAGATGCTGCCGGCCGACGCAGCCGCCGAGTGCTGGCGGGGCCAGATGGCATTCAACGCGACCGGCACGACGATGCTCCGGCTGAGCTGGAAGCCCGCCGAACTGGCGCGCGCCGCAGAAACCCTCCGCACGGCTGCGCGCGGTGTCCCGTTCGTATGGACCGGGCGTCTCGGCGTCGGTGCCGGCACGGTGACGCTCGGCGGCTCCCCCGACGATCATCCCGCCGTCGTCGAACAGCTGCGGCGCACCGGCGCTCTTCGCCACGTGCTGATCGTCGACGCGCCGGCCGAAGTCCGCGAACGGATCGATCCCTGGCAGATCGAACCCGACACCGAGGCGCTCTGGCAGGCGCTCAAAGGCGCCTGCGATCCGCACGGCACACTCGGCGCCGGACGAGGTCCCGTATGACGACCACGGCTCATCGCGCCCCGACCAGACGGATCGACGGACCGGACCCGGCGCTGCTCGACGCGTGCGTGCACTGCGGCTTCTGCCTGCCCGCGTGTCCGACCTACGCGCTGTGGAGCGAAGAGATGGACTCGCCGCGCGGCCGCATTCACCTGATGAAGGCGGCCGTCGAGGGGCGCGCGACCATCGACGATCGCTTCGTCCGCTACTTCGATCGCTGCCTCGGCTGCCTGGCGTGTGTCACCGCGTGCCCGTCGGGCGTCCGGTACGAGCCGCTCATCGAAGCCACGCGCGCGATGATCGAGCAGCAGCATCGCCGCAGCTTCGGCGATCGCCTCTTCCGCGCGTTCGCGTACCGGACGTTTCCCTACCGCGGGCGGATGCGGCTGCTCCTGCTGCCGCTCGCCGTGCTGCGCCCCGTCACCGAGCTGCTTCACCGCACCGGCATGCCGCGGCTGCTGCCACGGCGGCTCGCCGCGATGCTCACGTCGGCACCGCCGCTCAGGCTGCGGAACCTGTTCCGCCGCGTGCCGGCGGCCGCTCCGGCGGGCGCGCCGCGCCTGCGCGCCGGACTGCTCACCGGCTGCGTGCAACAGCTGCTCTTCCCCGATACCAACGCGGCCACCGTCCGCGTGCTGGCGGCCGAAGGCTGCGACGTCCTGGTACCGTCACGGCAGGGCTGCTGTGGCGCGCTCGCCCTGCACGGCGGCCGGATCGCCGAAGCGAAGCGCTTCGCGCGCCGGACGATTGCCGCCTTCGAGCGCGCGAAGGTCGATCACGTGGTGACGAACGCGGCCGGCTGCGGTTCGGCGATGAAGTCGTACGCGCACCTGTTCGCCGACGACGACCGCTGGCGTGAGCGGGCGGAGCGATTCGCGGCGTCGGTGCGCGACGTCAACGAACTGCTCGACGAGCTTGGTCCGCCGCGGACGCCGCGCCAGCCGGTCGACGCGCGGGTCGTCTACCAGGACGCCTGCCACCTGGCGCACGCCCAGGGCATCCGCACGGCGCCGCGGCGGCTGCTGGCTGCGATTCCCGGACTGACGCTCGCCGACTGCAGCGACGACATGTGCTGCGGCAGCGCCGGCATCTACAACCTGCTCGAGCCCGAGCCGGCGCGCCGGCTCGGCGATCGCAAGATCGAGCAGCTGCTCGCGGCAAAGCCCGACATTGTCGCCACGGCCAATCCCGGCTGCCGCCTGCAGCTCGCAGCCGCGGCCCGACGCGCGGGGCGGACGGTGACGTTCCTGCACCCGGTCGAACTGCTGGATTTGTCGATTCGCGGGGGCGAACCCCCCGGCGGCGATCACTCGCCCAGGTAGGCCGCCCGGACGCGCGGGTGGTCGGCAATCTCGGCGGCCGGCCCTTCGAGGATGACCGCGCCTGTCTCGAGGACGTAAGCCCTATCGGAGTGTGCGAGTGCCGTGTGCGCGTTCTGCTCGACGAGCAGGACCGTCGTGCCACCCGCCTTGATCTCGTCGATCGTGGCGAAGATCGTCTGGCACACGATCGGCGCCAGGCCGAGCGAGGGCTCGTCGAGCAGCAGCAGCTTCGGCCGCGACATCAGCGCACGGGCGATGGCGAGCATCTGCTGCTCGCCGCCCGACAGCGTGCCCGCCTTCTGCTTCATGCGCTCGCGGAGGCGCGGGAAGAGCGCGAAGCCGCGCTCGAGATCCTCCCTGATCTGCGCGCGGTCCCTGACCAGGTAGGCGCCCATCTCGAGGTTCTCGAGCACCGACAGGTTCGCGAACACGCCGCGCCCCTCGGGCGACATCGAGATCCCGCGCGGCACGAGCGTGTGCGCCGGCTGTCCCGTGATGTCCTCGCCAAGAAACGTGATGCGCCCGCTCGTCGGCCGCACCAGCCCGCTGATCGCCCGCAGCGTCGTCGTCTTCCCGGCGCCGTTGGCGCCAATCAGCGTCACCACCTCCCCGGGACGGACGACGAGCGACACGTCGCGCAGGGCGTGGATGCCGCCATAGAAGACGTTCACGCCGGACAGCTCGAGCATCGGACGATCAGCAGGCGCCAAGGTAGGCCTCGATGACGCGGGGATTCGACTGAATCTCGGCGGGCGTGCCGGTCGCGATCGACTCGCCGTGATCGATCACCTGGATGGTCTCGCAGATGCCCATCACGACCTTCATGTTGTGCTCGACGAGCAGCACGGTGAGCGAGAACTCGTCGCGGATCCAGCGGATGGTGTCCATCAGCCCGACGGCCTCCTGAGGGTTCATTCCCGCGGCCGGCTCGTCGAGCAGCAGCAGCCGGGGCCGCGTGGCCAGTGCCCTGGCGATCTCGAGCCGGCGCTGCGACCCGTACGGGAGGCTGGTCGCCGGTTCGTCGGCCAGGCCGGCCAGGCCGAAGATCGACAGCAGGTGCATCGCGCGCTCGCGCATCTCGCGCTCCTCGCGGTGACTGCGGCCGGTGCCGACGATGGCGTCGAAGATGTTCTGCGCGGTGCGCAGGTGGTGCGCCGTCATGACGTTCTCGAGGACCGTCATGTCGGAAAAGAGCCGGATGTTCTGAAACGTCCGCGTGATGCCGTAGCGTGCGATCTGGTGTGGCCGGCGGCCGTGGATCGGCGTGCCGTCGAACAGGATCTGGCCGTCGGTCGGCGCATACACGCCCGTGAGCAGGTTGAAGACCGTCGTCTTCCCTGCCCCGTTCGGCCCGATCAGACCGTAGACCGTCCCGGCGGGCACCTGCAGTGACACGTTGCGCACCGCCGTCAGGCCGCCGAAGCGCTTCGACACGTTCCGGACGTCGAGCAGGTACGCGCGCGCCGCCTCAGCCATCGGCTGCGTCCTTTCCGGCTCCCGCCGCCGGCGCGGCCGGCCCGTCGTCGCGCGTCGACCGGCGGAGCCAGGCGAAGCTCAGTTCGCGGCGCCCCATGATGCCCTGCGGCCGGTAGATCATCAGCAGGATCAGCAGCAGCGCGTAGAGCACCATCCGCAGCCCTGGAAACTGCTGGTCGAACGTCCGCAGCGCCTCGGGCAGCACGGTCAGCGTCGTCGCGCCGAGCACGGCGCCGGTAATCGACCCGAGGCCGCCGAGCACGATCATGATGATGACTTCGATCGACTTGACGAAGTTCAGGTTCTGCGGATTGAGCGGGTTGGCGAACAGCTGCCCCCAGAGCGCGCCAGCCATGCCCGCCAGCGCCGAGCTGATGACGAACGCCACCACCTTGTAGCGCGTCGTCTGGATGCCCATGGCCTCGGCGGCGATCTCGTCGGTGCGGATGGCGCCGAGCGCCCGGCCGAACGTCGACGTCGCGATGTTGCGGACGACGACGATCGTCAGCAGCGCGACGCCGAAAATCCAGAAGAAGCTGGTGATGGGCAGCGCCGCGGTAAAGCCGGTCGCACCGCCGACGGCCGGGATATTGAGGATGATGACGCGGATGATCTCGCCGAAGCCGAGCGTGACGATGGCGAGATAGTCGCCCCTGAGCCGCAGCGACGGAATGCCGACGACGAGGCCGGCCAGACCGGCCGCAAAGGCCG
>Ga0207864_1000320_pt1 | contig 72534 bp, 63 predicted proteins | sample HigsolmetaAR202D_FD_184834 | JGI IMG/M metagenome (GOLD analysis project Ga0207864, IMG submission 184834) | Ionic liquid and high solid enriched microbial communities from the Joint BioEnergy Institute, USA - AR20-2-D (SPAdes) (version 2) ...
GGCGGCGCATGCGCCGCCCCGCGTCTTTGTGTGCAGCGTGCCGGTTCGCACCGGCCCATCGTCGTCGCACTAGTCCGCCGCCATCTTCTCCCCGCCTCCCGCCTCGCCCTCCTCCTCGCCGCGCCGCCGGGTTCCGCCGCCCACTTCGAACCCGATCCGCCGCGGCTCGTTCGCCCGGCGCTTCAGCTCCTCGGCGAGCCGCTCGTACTCGCGTTCCGTCTCGGGCGGGACGGAGGCGCGGACCTCCTCGAGCGCGCGCTCGAAGTAGCGCATCGGGACCTCCGTCGCCTCGAGATCGACGCGCAGCGCCTGCATCCCCGCGCGGCGGACCAGGTCCTCGAGGTCCGCGCCGGTGTAACCCTCGGTCCGGTCGGCCAGCGCCTCGAGGTCGACGTCGTCGCCGAGCGGCATGTCGGCGGTGTGGATCCTGAGGATCGTGAGCCGGCCGTCGCGGTCGGGGACGGGGACGTAGACCAGCTCGTCGAAGCGGCCGGGGCGCAGCAGCGCGGGGTCGATCAGCGTCGGGCGGTTCGTCGCGCCGATCACGACCACGCCCTCGAGCTCCTCGAGGCCGTCCATCTCGGAGAGGAGCGTGTTCACGACGCGCTCGGTGACCGCCGGCTCGCCGAGCCCGCCGCCGCGCTGCGGCGCGAGCGACTCGACCTCATCGATGAAGATGACCGTCGGCGCGACCTGCCGCGCCCGCTGGAAGAGGCGGCTGACCTGCCGCTCCGACTCGCCGTACCACTTCGAAAGCAGGTCGCTGGACTTGGTGGCGATGAAGTTTGCCTCGGACTCCCTCGCCACGGCTTTGGCCAGAAGCGTCTTCCCGGTGCCGGGCGGGCCGAAGAGGAGGAACCCCTTGGCCGGCCGGATCCCGAGCCGCCGGAACGCCTCGGGGTGCTTGAGCGGCAGCTCGACGCCCTCACGGAGCAGCCGCTTCGCCTCGTCGAGCCCGCCGACGTCGTCCCAGCGCACGTTCGGGACCTGGATCATGATCTCGCGCAGCGCCGACGGCTGGACGCGCCGCATCGCGTTCTCGAAGTCCCGCGCGGTGACCTGCAGCCGCTCCAGCACCTCCGGCGGGATCTCGCCCTCCTCCAGGTTGATGTCCGGCAGGTTGCGCCGCAGCGTCTCGATCGCCGCCTCGCGGGCGAGCGCGGACAGGTCCGCGCCGACGAAGCCGTAGGTCGTGCGCGCGAGGTCGTCCAGGTCGACGTCCTCGGCCAGCGGCATCCCGCGGGTGTGGATCGCGAGGATCTCGCGCCGGCCCTCCTGGTCCGGGACGCCGACCACGATCTCGCGGTCGAAGCGCCCGGGGCGCCGTAGCGCTTCGTCGACCGCGTCGATCCGGTTGGTCGCGCCGATCACGACGACGTTCTGCCGCGGCTCGAGCCCGTCCATCAGCGTGAGAAGCTGGGCGACGACCCGCCGCTCGACCTCGCCCGTGACCTCCTCGCGCTTCGGCGCGATCGAGTCGATCTCGTCGATGAAGATGATCGACGGCGCCTGCTGCTGCGCCTGCTGGAAGATCTCGCGCAGCCGCTGCTCGGACTCGCCGTAGAAGCGGCCCATGATCTCCGGGCCGGCGATGTGGAAGAACGATGCATCGGCCTCGTTCGCGACGGCGCGGGCGAGGAGCGTTTTGCCGGTGCCCGGCGGGCCGTGGAGCAGCACGCCCTTGGGCGGATCGATCCCCAGGCGCGCGAAGAGCTCCGGGTGCTTGAGCGGGAGCTCGATCATCTCGCGGACCTGCTGGATCGTGTCGCCGAGCCCGCCGACGTCGTCGTACGTCACGTCCGCGCGACGCTGCAGCTCCGCCGCCTCCACATACTCGGGGAGCAGCTCGATCTCGGTGTCCTCCGAAACCTGCACGATCCCCTTCGGCTGCGTCGAAACCACACGCAGCCTGATCTCCTGGAGCCCGAACGCCGGCTGCTCGAAGAACATGCGGAAGATGTCCTCGGGGAACATCCCCATCTCGGGGCCCATCGCCGCGCGGCGGTAGACGGAGGTCGAGACGACGTCGCCCGCGACGAGCGGCCGGCCGAGGAACGTGCGACGGAGCATCTCGCCCGAGCCGGTGAGCCGCACGTTCTTCTGCGCGGGCGCGAGTTCGATGCGGCGGGCCGGGCGCACCTCGGCGCGCCGGATCTCGACGGAGTCGCCGATCCCGACGTCGGCGTTCGCGCGCTCGAGCCCATCGAGGCGGATGATGCGGAGCCCCTCGTCCTCGGCGTACGGCGGCACCGCGAGCGCGGCGGTGCTCCGCTTGCCGACGATCTCGATGATCTCGCCCTCGCGAAGGCCAAGCTGCGAGAGCGCCGCCTGGTCGACGCGCGCCACGCCGCGCCCCACGTCCTGCGGCTTGGCGCTCGCGACCTGGAGGCGAACGGATTCCACGGCGTCCCTGCGCTCCTGCCCGTCCATGCCCGGCTCCTCCTCGGAAGTCCGCGGTGCGGGCGCGCAAGAACCGTGCGGGCACGGGGTGGGCGCTCGGCACGGGGTGGGCACTCGGCGCGAGGTGGGCGCTCGGCGCGGGATGGGCACTCGGCGCCGGGCGGGACGCAGAACGGTACGCGGGCGCGGGAGACGCCGCGTCGCGCACCGGGCCGCGTCGCTACACGAGGATCGGCTCGGTGGGGAACCCCGCGGGCGGCTTTTCGAAATAGGTGCGGTAGCGTTCGCGGAACGCCGCGGGCGGCGAGCCGGGGCCGACGAGCTCGGGGTGGATCCCCCGCACGAAGTACATCGGGTGCGACGTCCCCTCCTTCGTCGCGACCTCGCCCCTGCTCTCGCAGGCGAAGAAGTCCTTCACGCGCACGTACGTCGCGTGCGAGACGTTGATGCGGTTCTCGCTGCTCGCGGCCTCGAGGCGCGCCGCGAAGTTGACCGTCTCGCCCCAGACGTCGAACGCGAACTTGTCGATCCCGACGACGCCCATCGCGACCGGACCCGTGTGGATCCCGATACGGATCGCGAGCGGGAGCCGTTCGGCCTCGGCGCGCCGGCGCACGGCGTGGATGATGTCGAACGCGGCGAGCACGCTGTCGACCGGGTGCGACGGGTCCTCGCGCAGCAGCCCGCCCGCGCACATGTACGAGTCGCCGATCGTCTTGAGCTTCTCGAGCCCGTAGACGCGCGTGATCCGGTCGAAGTCCGTGACGAGGTCGTCGAGCAGACGGACCATCCGGTCGACGGAGAGGAGGTCGAACAGGCGCGTGAAACCGACGAGATCGGCGAACAGGATGGTCGTGTCCGGGAGGTACTTCGGGTCGACGCGCCCCTTGCGGCGCAGCTCGTCGGCGACACGGCGCGGGAGGATGTTGAGCAGGAGCGACTCGGAGACGCGACGCTGCTCCTCGATCTCCGCGGTCCGCTCGCGCAGCCGCGCGGCCATGACGTTGAAGCTGGCGGCGACCTCGGCCAGCTCGTCGCCGGGGCGGATGCGGATGCGGTGGTCGAGGTCGCCCTGGCCGATCCGCTCGGCGCCGAGGCGGAGCGCGCCGATCGCGCGAAGCAGGTCGCGCGACATCGTGAATGCGAGCAGGATGCCGAAGAGCGCCGATGCAGCGAAGATCGTCCAGATCGAGCGGGAGATGTCGCGCTCCATGGCGACGAACGCCTCGCTGATCTCGGTGACGCGGGCCTTCTCGCGCTCGACGGCGGTGGGGACGTCGCGGTTGATGAGCTCCGCGGCGCGGGGGTGGACGTCGATGCTGACCTGGAGCGCGCGGACCGGGTCGACGCCGCGGCTGTCGTAGAACTCGCGCCAGGCTGCGACGAGGTCGCCGGCCTTGGACCGGAGCCGTTCTACCTCGCCGCGATCGGCGGGTGCGGACAGCTCGAGGAGCCGGTCGAGGCGGGTGAGGATCGAGTCCGTCCGGACCCTGAACCCGACCCGTTCGGCGTCGGTCGGCGGCGGCCCCTCGACGCCGATCACGCCGGAGAGGAGCGTGATCTCGCGGTGCGTCGCCTCGAGCTGGTGCAGCGTCTCGAGGCTCAGCGTCTGCCGTTCGACCGCGCGGCGCACCTCGTCGAACACCTGCGCGCGCCGGCGGGCGGCGTGGTAGAAGGTCAGCACGTTGAGCGCGCCGATCGCGAGGAGCGCGGCGACGGCGACGACGATGCGGCTCCGGATCGAGCGCGGCCGCAGCGTCGCGCGGATCCGCTTGCGCGCGCGCCGGCCGGCGGCGGCGGCGCGGCGCAGTCGCCTAGCAACGTCGCCGGCCGTCTTCATTGCAGCGGGTAGCCCGGCTCGCCGGGGAGCTTGCCGTCGACGCGGAGCACGCGCAGCTCGGGCGGGACCTGGTCGGCCGGGAGGAAGCTGATCGCCCCGGGGAGCGAGGCGACGAGGCGCCGCGCCGTGTCCGGGTCCGAGACGACGCGCGGCCCCGTCGCGGTCGCGTCGCGGAAGATCCGCTCCAGCCAGAACTGCCTCAGCTCCGTCTCGTTCATCTGGAAGATCCGGCCGAGGACGACGTCGCGTTCGACGGGGAGCGGCGTGCGGACCAGCAGCACGATCGGCTCGCCGCCCGGCCAGGTCGACTGCTCGCCCCGGAAGATGCGCCGCAGCTCCGGGAGCGAGACGTCGGTCGCGGGCGTGGCCGGGTGCACGACGATCGCGATGCCGGCCGGCCGCGCGCCGGTCTGGCCGGGCGCGGCGGCGAGTGCGCCGCGGGGCGCGGGAGCCTGACGCCCGGCCGGCCGGGTCTCGGGCCGAGGCGCGCGGCCGTCGGTCGCGGCGTCGGTCGCGGCCTTGGCGGCGGCGTCACCGGCTCCGGTGCCCGCGGAGTCGGGGGCGGCAGAGCCGGCCGGACCCGACGGCGGCGGCGCGGCGACGATCGTGGCTGGCTCGGCGCCCGGCCACGCGACGCGGAACGTCGCCGCGAGGTGCAGCGCCGTCAGCCGGTCGCCGTCGGAAGCCCGCTCCGAGCGGAGCTCGGCCTTGAGCGCGCCCATGGGCAGCACGTCGTGGCGCACGCCGATCGCGATCCCGCGGCGGTCGAGCGCCGGCGCGGGCGGGACCAGGAACGTCGGGTCGTCGTCGGCCATGTCCAGCCGCTCGAAGCGGACGTAAGGCATCAGCCGGAGCTGGTGCTCCGGGAGCCGGTAGGCGAGCTGCGCGTAGAAGCCGCGGCTCCTGTGGCTGACGCTGTCGGCCACGCGTTCGATGAGCGCGTATTCGATCGCCGCCTCGAGGGGGCCACGGTCGTATGCGACGTGCGCGGTCGCGATCCGTTCGTCGACCGGGCGCAGGGCGAAGGAGCGGACGCGATCGTCGTACAGCGCCCCGCCGATGCTCAGCCCCGGGATCCGGAGCGGGCGGACGGCGAGGGCGAGCGCCCAGGCCGATTGGCCGTCGAAGTCGGCGTCGGCGTCGGCGCTCGAGAGCCCGGAGTCTCGGCCGTTGGCGTAGACGACGGTGGGCGCCAGCTCGACCGGCCCCGCGGCGGCGCGGGCGTCCGCCCGCAGGCCGACGATGTAGTGCGGCAGGATCCCGGCGTCCGGGTCGGCCAACGCCGGCGCGGTGGCGCTGGTGCGGTTCCAGCCCCCCGGCGCGAAAGCGTTGGTCCAGTAGCTGACCGGCGAGTGGAGCCGCCCGACGGACAGGGCGAGGTCGTCCCGCGCCGCCCATCGCACCGCGATGCGGTCGAGCGCCACACGGACGCCACCGGTGCGCGCGCGCGCGTCCAGCTCCGCGAAGACGGAGAGGCGATCGGCAAGCCGGTACTCGCCCCCCGCGAGGAGTTTCCCGCCCTGGAACCCCGCGACCCCGACGACGGGATCGCCGGCGATGTACTCGAAATCTGCGTGCGCGGTGAGAAGGAACGGGGAGGTCTGGGCCCAGGCTACGGCCGGGCCGCCCAGCAGGAGCAGGGCTGTCCACGCGGCAGCGCGCATGATGTCCTCCCAAGAGTGACGCCCGGAGGGGCACCACGCAGGTTCGCCGGCCGCATCACCGACCGTTACCTACGGATGAAGGAAGGTAAATCCGGGCGCGAGGGGAGACAAGCTTGGGGCCGGAGAGGGGGTGGGCGGGATGCAGGGGGCGCCGGGGTCGTTGCAGTCGGCCGGTGGTGCGGCGGCGCGTTGGCACAGCGCCCGTCGTGCAGGGCGAAGCAACCCTTTCGACGTTCCATCGCTCTAAGTGGATGACGACGGGGTTGGCCGACGATGCGGCCGCGTCGGCCATGGCTGCCGGGACGGTCCGACCAGCTTGAAACCCGCCCCCGTCGTCGCCCGTAAGGGCGGGCGCATGACGAGGACGGGATGCCGGACGGCTCGACCGTCGGTCGGACGGCAGGAACTCGGACGACAGAACCATACACAACGAGGAGGCGGCTTCGGCCGCCCAGCAGATAGAGGACGAGAGATCATGAAGAAGATCGACCCGGTGATCCAGGTAGCGGTGGCCAAGACCCTTGGAAGCGTCATTCTCTACTTCGGCGGTATGGCCGCTCTGATGTATCCCGTGATCGAGGCAGCCGGCTACCTGGGGTGAGCGGCCAACGACGGGCCGTTTGGAATAGATAGAGGGCGGGACCGCGGGGGGGACCGCCCTCTCGTGCGTTCGGGGCGCGGGGATCGTGCCGGCGCCGCGCCGGGGCCCACGGAGTCGGTCGAGCGTCCGGGGCGCGGCTGCGCGTCTGGGCCGAGCATACCGGTTTGGGCCACCGCCGCGCGGCGAGCCGCCGGCCGCCGGCGCCGACCACCAACCATGCCGACGGCGCCATCGCGCTCTGTCTGCAGGAATTGTTGGTGGCGGGGTCCGCTCACGGCGAAAGCACGCGATCACGGCCGCGTCCGCGCGACGACGTCGGCCGAGCCTCCAGAGCCCGCCCGACGACACCGGCCGAGCCCCAACGGCGCACCCGACCAACCGGCCGAGCCCCACGGGCGCGCGACGACGCGGTGGTGCGCCAGGGTGCGCCAGGCGAAGCGACCGAGCGCCCCAAGGGCGCGCGCGACGACGTGGCCGAGCCCCCGGACCGCGCCGGCCGGCGGCCGCCCCCGGCCGGCCGGTTACGCGCGTTGCCGGGGGCGGGGGCGGCGTTCAGGCACAGCGCGCCCCGGCCGGGACTCTCACTTTCCGCGCGGCGGCAGAGCGGCGGCGATCGCCGCGCGAAGGCCCGGGTCGTCTGCGGTCACCGGCCCCAGGTGTCGCCACGAGATCTTCCCGTTGGCGTCGACGAGGACGGTGATCGGGACGCCGGGCGCGGGGAAGAGCTGGGTGATGCGATCGTCGGGGTCGCGGAGGATCGTGTAGGTGATCCCGTAGTCGCGCAGGAACTCGCGGACGACCTCGTCGGCGCCGGCGGCGTCGATGCTGATGCCGACCACGCGCAGCCCGGCGTCCTCGAACTCTTCGTGCAGGGCCTGCAGGTCCGGCATCTCTTTGCGGCAGGGCGGGCACCACGTCGCCCACACGTTGAGGAGGACGGCGTCGCCGCGGAGGTCGGCGAGCGAGACGGTGTCGCCGTCGAGGGTGCGGGCGGCGTACTCGGGCGCGGGCGAGCCGACGGCGCCGCTCGGCAGCGGCGCGTCCGCGCAGGCGGTGAGCAGCGCCCCCGCGGCGCTGGCGAGGGCGAAGGTGCGGATGAGAGCAAGTCCTCTTGCGGACATCTTTCCTCCACTATTGGGACGGCCACGACGGGCGGTGACCCAAGTACCCGCGTAACGGGCCCGACGTTCGCCGGCCGCACGCGGTTCGCTTCGCCCGGACCATCCGGCGCGTCGGGCGCACCATCCGGCGGGTCGGGCCCGACGTTCGCCGGCGGGTGCGACGTCGGGCGGCGGGTGCGACGTCGGGTGGTGAGTGCGACGCCGCGCGGCGGGTGCGACATCGCCGGCGAGAACTCTTCGGGATTGCGCGGCGTCCGGGCGGTTGCCATCATGGGGACGACAGCTCCGGCGAGCCTCTCCGGTCGTCTGGTTCCGATCGCGAACACGGAGGACAGACAGATGCGCACCCCCACCCGTCTCTTCCTGGTCGCCCTGCTCGCTCTCGTCCCGGCCGCGTGCGCCAGCGCGTCCGGCGGCACCAAGGGTGCTCCCAAGGCCTCACGGAACGTGATCCTCGAGGAGGAGATCCAGAGCATTCAGGCGACGAACGCGTACGACGTGATCCGTCGTCTGCGGCCTCATTTCCTCCAGAAGTCGGGGCCGTCCACGCTCGGCTTGGGCGCGGACGACGACATCGTCGTCTACATCGACGATCTGAAGTACGGCCCGGTGTCGATGCTCTCCAGCATCTCGGCGATCTCGATCTCGCGCATCGAACGACTGAGCGCGGCGGAGGCGACGACGCGGTTCGGGACCGGCCACCCGCACGGCGCGATCATGATCTACACGCGCCGTCGGTAACCCCGCGCGTGATCGACCTCCCGTCGTCAACCCCGCGCGTGATCGACCTCCCATCGTCGAGGGATCTCGTATCGGATCCTCTCGGCGACGGGCCGTCTGCGTCCGAACGCGCACTCATCGTCGACTTTCGTCCGCCTCTCCCCCATCGGCCTCGCCGGCGTCGGGCGTGACGCCGGCGAGGCGGTCTTTGCAGACCTCGCGGAGCACGGCCGTCGCGTAGCACCCCGGCGGCAGGGTGAAGCGGAACTCGAGGTAGGAGCCCGCTTCGTCGCTCCCCGGCTCGACGGCGACGTCGCGCAGTGGGAACCGTAGCGCTCGCCGGCCGCCGGTCACGCGGAACGGGCCGGTCGACGGGAAGTCCTCGAGCCGCCGTCCCGCATCTCGCAGCACCTCCTCCTCGATCGCGCCGGGCGCGCCCTCGGCGCGTCGCATCTCCGCGCCGGGGAGCGGCCCCGTCGGCGAGATCTCGAACCGGTCGGCGCGCGGCTGCTCGGCGGTCGCGTCGTCGACGCGGAAGATCCCGCCGGTCGCGTGCTTGACGGCCAGGTCGCCGTCGAAGAGGCGGTCGAGCGTATCGATCCGACGGGCGAGGACCTGGTTGAAGATCCAGGACTGGTAGGCGTTCACGAGGAGGCGGAGCATGCGACGGTCGAGCGCGCGGATCGCGCGGCGCGCGTTCCCCTTCTCGCGGGCCATGGCGCGCGAGAGGCGGGCGTGCGCCGCGTACGCGCGGGGCCAGAGCTCCGCCGCCGCTGCGTAGTCGCCCGCCTCGAAGGCCGTGCGCGCCTCGAGGACGGCGCCGGTATCGTTCGGCCCGGGCCGCCCCGCGATGAGCGCGACCGCGCCGTCGACGTCGCCGGCGATGAGGCGACGCCCGATCTCCGCCGTGTCGCCGCGCACGCCGAATCGCTGCGCGCCGAAGTAGTTGGGAACGCCGCGTCGCGCGAGGACGTCGAGGACGCGACGTACGTCGTCGATGCGCGCGGCGTCGACGTCGCGCAGCCGGATCCTGAAGCGGTTCCCCGACAGGTGCCCGACGCGCAGCTTGCGCGGGTGGCGCGCGACGGAGAGGACGCGGATCCGCGGCAGCTCGAGCGACGCGACACGGTCCGGGTCGACGTGTTCGACGCTGAGCGTCTGACGCGTGACCGCGCGGGCGTCCTTGAGCCCGGCGAGTCCGATGTCGCGCGGCCGGACGCCGAGCGCACGGGCGATGTCGGCCACCGCCTTGTGAGTCGTGAGCCCCGCCTTCTCGATGACGAAGTGGACGTGGTCGCCGCGCCCTTCGGGCGCGTAGAGCGGGATCTCCTCGACGACGAAGTCCTCGTAGCGCGCCTTGAGCGTGCCGGCGACCGCGGGCACATCGGCCGTGAGGTACGGCCACGGCTCGGCGCCGGGCGTGAGGAGGGCGGGGGTGCCGGTCCCGCGGGTCACGCCCGGGTCGCCTGGGCACCCGCCGGTCTCCGGGGTCTCCGGGGTTTCCGGGGTTTCCGGGGTTTCCGGGGTTTCCGGGGTTTCCGGCGTTTCCGGCGTTTCCGGCGTTTCCGGCGTTTCCGGCGTTTCCGGGGGCGCCGAAGTCTCCGCCGGCGGCTGCGCGGCCGACGCGGGGCCGCGCCCGTCGTCGCGTGCCGCGTCACTCACGGCGACAGTCGTTCGATGCGCCAGCCGCCGTCCGGCTGCCGCGTGTAGCGGAGCCGGTCGTGGAGGCGGCCCGGGCGTCCCTGCCAGAACTCGATGACCTCGGGCTCTACGACGTAGCCGCCCCAGCGGTCGGGGAGCGGGACATCGCCGTCGGCGAAGCGCTCCTCGGCCTCGCGGTGGCGCGCCTCGAGCGCCTCACGGCTCGGGACCGGCTCGCTCTGCCGCGACGCCCACGCGGACAGACGGCTCGCGAGCGGGCGGCTGCGGAAGTACGCCTCCGACTCCTCGCGCGGGACGCGGGAGACCGTGCCGGTCACGCGGACCTGGCGGTGCAGCTCCGGCCAGTAGAAGACGAGCGCCGCGTGCGGGTTCGCCTCCAGCTCCCGCCCCTTGCGGCTCTCGTAGTCCGTGTAGAACGAAAAGCCGCGCTCGTCGAGCCCCTTGAGCAGCACCATGCGCGCGGACGGCCGGCCGTCGGGCGTCGCGGTGGCCAGCGTCATCGCGTTCGGCTCGACGACGCCTGCACTCATCGCTTCCTCGAACCACGCCCGGAACTGCGCGACGGCGTCCGGGTGGACGGCGTGCTCGAGGAGCGGGGTCCCGGCGTATTCGCGGCGAAGGTCGGCGATGGATGGGGGCAAGTCGGGCCTCCTTGGGTTCGGCTATGACGCTGCATGGACAATGTAATAGGCGTGCGCCGGTGGCGCGCGGGGGCGCCCGGGGCGGCGCGCGTGCCACGCGCGGGGGGCGGCGGCTGCGCCGGCGGGGGCGGCGCCGCTGGCCCGGCGCGGGGGGTGGGGGGCGGCCCGAGGGCCGCGGGGGTGCCGCCTCTGGCAGCGGCGGCGGGGCGTAGCCGGCGATCGGGCGCAGCAGGCCGCGGGGGGCGCCTTGCGGCTTGCCTGTGCCGGTGGTGTGGCACGCTCTCCGGTGCGTGGGGCAGCGCTCGCCCGCCCAGCCCTCGTCTCTGCGCTCTACTCAACTGAACCCACGACGCCCGGCGTCGCGGTCTTGGTGTGCTTGGGTCGCATAGATCCACCCAACTGAACCCGCAGATCTGGGCGCCCAGAGCACGGGTGCGATTCGGTGGGATTATTCCACCCAATCGCACCCGCTCTCGCAGCCAGACGATCCGGGTTCAGTTCGGGCTGCCGCGACGGCGGCGCCGCGCCGGCGACCTGCGCCGGTAGGCGGACCCGCGCGTTGTGCGGGCGGCGGCGCAAGGCGAGGGGCGGCTCGGACGCATCGCCTGGCGGGCGCGGCTGCACCCAAGTGCACGACCGAGGCTGAACGGATGTTTCTCGTGCGATTAGGTGGCTATACGGCACCGAATCGCACAACGAAAGCCGCCCGCCCGAGATGATCGTGCGATTGGGTGCCTATAGATGACCGAATCGATCAACCGCTCGCGACAAGGCGTTGGTTGTGCGTTTGGGTACGAGGGCACACCGCCGCCGGCCGTCCGCTCCGCCGCGGTGGACCGGCACGGACCGCTCCCGCCACCTAACAGCCGACACCCGCCACCCACCACCCGACACCCGACACCCGACACCTGACACCTGACACCTGACACCCGCCACCTGACATCTGAGCCCTAAGCCCCGAGCCCTAAGCCCCGAGCCCTAAGCCCCGAGCCCCGAGCCCCCCTGGCACCCCCCTTGCCCCACTCACCACCAAACCAATCTCCCAACCGGAGACACCCGATGCACCACCTCCCAACCAACCCCGCGAGTCGCCGCTCCCTCATGGACTACCGCGCCGCGCCCGTGCTGCGCGCCGAGCACGCAGAGGGCGGCTTCACGCGGCTCCTCGAGCAGCAGGCGGCCAAGATCCCGTCGCACGTCTTTCTCTTCCTCTCACTCGGAGCGATGGGGGTGTCGCTCCTTCTCGAGGCGACGCGCAAGCACGAGGCGAGTCAGTTCGTGCGGATGTGGGCCGCGCCGTTCCTGATCATGGGAGTCTACAACAAGCTGGTGAAGATCGTGGGGCCGCAATGAGCCGGCCCGGGGCCGCGGTCCCCCGGCGAGCGGCGGCACGCCCGGCCACGCGCCCGAGTCTCTGGACAAATGACGCGGGTCACGCTACTTTTCCCGTCGACGCGCGACCTCCGGGTTGGCCGTTCCTTCGCCGGAGGCCAGAGGAACAGGACCTGGACACGACGTCCGGGTCCTTTTTTCGTTGCGCGACACGCCCGACGCGGGGGGCGAGTGACACCCGCGAGTCACATGATGGTCGGTCGGTACGTCGTTACCGGACTCGACATCGTCACACACAAAGGAGTACGGTATGCGTACCACCGGAACCGTGAAGTGGTTCAACGACACCAAGGGCTTCGGCTTCATCACGCCGGAGGACGGGAGCAAGGACTGCTTCGTCCACCACTCGGCCATCCAGGGGAGCGGCTTCAAGACGCTCGCCGAGGGTGAGCGCGTGGAGTTCGACCGGATCGAGGAGGCCAAGGGCCCGAAGGCGCTGAACGTCGTCCGCCTCGGCTGACACCTTCGCGGTCGGTCGGCCCCCGGTGAGCCGGGCGGCCGACGGAGTTTGGGCGAGCCGGTCCGACGCAAGTCGGGCCGGCTCGCGCTCGTTGGGCCGTAGGCGACGCCGTCGCCGCCTCCACGTCGCGCGGCACCACGAGCCAGGCCCCCGCCCCCGCCCCCACTCCAAGCCCCAAGCCCCAAGCCCCAAGCCCTGAGCCCTGAGCCCTGAGCCCTGCCACCATGACAGCCCACACCCCTTCCCGTGCCGTAATGACCTAAAAAACCACCCCCTCCCCTGGCATACCCGTTGCACGCGCGCGCCGCGGCGGTCGCAACGACGTCCCGAAAAATTCAGGAGCAACAATGGCGAAAAAGGTCATCGGTATCGACTTGGGGACGACCAACTCCGTCGTCGCCGTCATGGAGGGCGGCGACCCGGTGGTCATCCCGAATGCCGAGGGTGGGCGCACCACGCCGTCCGTGGTCGCGTTCACGAAGGATGGTGAGCGCCTGGTCGGCCAGGTCGCGCGCCGGCAGGCGATCACGAACCCGAAGAACACGATCTTCTCGATCAAGCGCTTCATGGGGCGCAAGGCCGGGGAGGTCAAGGAAGAGGAGAAGCGGGTCCCCTACGAGGTGACCTCCGACTCCGAGGGCCGCGTCCAGGTCCGGCTCCCGAACGCGGACAAGGCGTTCAGCCCGCCCGAGATCTCCGCGATGATCCTGCAGAAGATGAAGCAGACCGCGGAGGACTACCTGGGCCACGAAGTCACGCAGGCGGTCATCACGGTCCCGGCCTACTTCAACGACGCGCAGCGCCAGGCCACGAAGGACGCGGGCCGCATCGCCGGGCTCGAGGTCCTGCGCATCATCAACGAGCCGACCGCGGCCGCGCTCGCCTACGGCCTGGACAAGAAGAAGGACGAGATCATCGCCGTCTACGACCTCGGCGGCGGCACGTTCGACATCTCGATCCTCGAGCTGGGCGACGGCGTGTTCGAGGTCAAGGCGACGAACGGTGATACGCACCTCGGCGGCGACGACTTCGACCAGCGCATCATCGATTGGCTGGTCGAGGAGTTCAAGCGCGACCAGGGGATCGACCTCTCCAAGGACCCCATGGCGCTGCAGCGCCTGAAGGAGGCCGCGGAGAAGGCGAAGATGGAGCTCTCCAGCACCACGCAGACGGACATCAACCTGCCGTTCATCACGGCGACGCAGGAAGGCCCGAAGCACCTGAACGTGACGCTGACCCGGGCGAAGTTCGAGCAGCTCGTCGACGACCTGATCCAGCGGACGATCCCGCCGATGGAGCAAGCGCTGAAGGACGCGGGCCTCAAGCCGTCGGACGTGAGCGAGGTCATCCTGGTCGGCGGCTCGACGCGGATTCCGAAGGTCCAGCAGATCGTCAAGGACTTCTTCGGCAAGGAGCCGCACAAGGGCGTGAACCCGGACGAGGTCGTCGCGGTCGGCGCGGCGATCCAGGGCGGCGTGCTCGCCGGCGACGTCAAGGACGTCCTGCTCCTGGACGTGACCCCGCTCTCGCTCGGGATCGAGACGCTCGGCGGCGTCATGACGACGCTGATCCCGCGCAACACCACGATCCCGACGCGGAAGTCGGAGGTCTTCTCGACGGCGGAGGACAACCAGACGACGGTCGAGATCCACGTGCTCCAGGGCGAGCGCCCGATGGCGATCGACAACAAGACGATCGGCAAGTTCCAGCTCACGGGGATCCCGCCGGCGCCGCGGGGGATGCCGCAGATCGAGGTCACCTTCGACATCGACGCGAACGGCATCCTGCACGTGAGCGCCAAGGACCGGGCGACGGGCAAGGAGCAGAAGATCCGGATCGAGGCGTCCAGCGGTCTCAGCGAGCAGGAGATCGAGAAGATGGTCAAGGACGCCGAGGCCCACGCCGAGGAGGACCGCAAGCGCAAGGAGAAGATCGACGCCCGCAACCAGCTCGACTCGCTGATCTACCAGGTCGAGAAGGACATGAAGGAGTGGGGCGACAAGGTCTCCGGCGATGCGAAGTCCCGGGTCGAGTCCGCGCTCGAGGGCGCGAAGAAGGCGCTCAAGCAGGACGACCTCGGCGAGCTGAACCGGGCCCGCGACGAGCTGATGCAGGCGTTCAGCGCCGCCGGTCAGCAGTTCTACCAGGCCCAGGCCGCGGAGCAAGCCTCGACCGCGCAGGCGGGCGCGCAGGAGGAGCCGGCCACGGCACAGTCGTCCTCCGGCGGGGACGACGTGGTCGAGGCCGACTACGAGATCGTCGAAGAGAAATAAGCTCCCTTGCCATGGTCCCGAGAGGCGCCGCGACAGCGGCGCCTCTTTTGCATCGCGCCAGTCCGGTGGTACATTGAACGCGGACGCCACCCCAAACCCACCGGCAGAACCATGGACGACCGCACCCTCCGGAGAAGCAAGTTTCTCCTCCTCGTTCCCGTGGCGTTCATCCTCGGCCTCGGTGTGGCGAGCGGACTCGATTGGCCCGCGGGCGGCCACGCGGCGCCGGTTCTTCAGACGACGCTCGCCGGTCGATCGCAGGTCCGCGAGGTCGTCGAGCTGAGTGAAGCCTTCACGGCGATCGCCGAAGCCGTCACCCCGTCCGTCGTGCGGATCGAGGTGGAGCGGAGCGGCCGTCGCCTGCCGGCCGCCGTCCCGCCCGGGCTCCGCGACTTCTTCCGCATGCCCGACGGGATGCCCCAGATCGCCGGAGGGACCGGTTTCATCGTCTCCGCGGACGGGTACATCCTCACCAACAATCACGTCATCGAGTCATCGGACCGGATCACGGTGACGCTGGTCGACAACCGGAAGTTCGAGGCCCGGGTCGTCGGCCGCGACCCGACCACGGACGTGGCGGTCATCAAGATCGACGCACGCGGCCTCCCCGCCGCTCGCCTCGGCGACTCCGACCGCGCCCGCGTCGGCGAATGGGTCCTCGCCATCGGAAACCCCGGTTTCGGCGACGCGAGCACGCTCGACTTCACCGTCACCAGCGGGATCATCAGCGCCAAGGGCCGGCCGCTCCAGATCATCGGTTCGGAGCTGAACGCCCACGGCGACCCCGCGGCGAGCTACGCCATCGAGGACTTCATCCAGACGGACGCGGTGATCAACCCCGGCAACTCGGGCGGACCGCTCGTGAACCTCCGGGGCGAGATCATCGGGATCAACACGGCCATCGCGAGCGGAACCGGGTTCTATCAGGGGTACGGCTTCGCGATCCCGTCGAATCTGGCGCGCAAGGTCATGACGGACCTCATCGCCCACGGCCACGTCCGCCGCGCGCTGCTGGGGATCAACATCGTCAACGTCACGGCGGAGGACGCCGAGGTGTTCGACCTGCCGGAGATCGCCGGCGTCCTGGTCGAGGACTTCGCGAGCGATGACTCGCCCGCCCGCCTGGCGGGGATCCAGCGTGGCGACGTGATCGTCGAGGTCAACGGCCAGAAGGTCCAGCGGGTGGGGCAGCTCCAGCGGCTCATCGCCCAGCACCAGCCCGGCGAGACCGTCGACGTCCGAGTCATCCGCTACGGCGATCCGCACCGTTTCCACGTCCGTCTCATGCAGGCGGAGATCCCGCGCGAGCGCCCGCGCGTCGCGAACCGCGAGCGCACCGAGCCGCCGGAGCAGCTCGGCCTCGAGATCTCCGAGTTGACGCCGGCACTGGCCCGCGAGTTCGGTTACTCCCGGCCCGGCGGCGCGGTCATCACCGGCGTTCTCCCGACCAGCCCGGCGGCCGTCATGGACATCGGCGGCCACCGCATCATCGAGATCAACCGCCGCGCGGTCGACTCGGCGCGGGACGCGCAGTCCATGCTCCGGGGGCTGCGCTCGGGCGAAGTCGTCTCGCTCCTCCTGCTCCGCCCGGACGGGCGCACCCGCTTCGCCAACATCCGGGTTCCCTGACCGGGTATGACGCCGGCGCGCGGCGCCTCGGTGCCGCGCGCCGATCCGTTCGCGCCCGGCCCATCCGGCCCATCCGGCCCATCCGGGCCATCCTGCCCATCCTGGCCACCCGGCCCTCCCGGCGCCAAGCCTCTTCCTCCGAGCCTCCGTGCAGCAATCGGCTCGACCCGCATTTCACCCGCGCCACGGCACCCGGTCCATCGCACCCCGCCCCGGCGCTGTGCCCCCGCGATCGGTTGATCTAAGGGTGGCGCTCCGTTAGATTTTTCGTTCATGAGCCGCGAAAGTGGCGGAACTGGTAGACGCGCCAGACTTAGGATCTGGTGGGCCTGTCCCGTGGGGGTTCGAGTCCCCCCTTTCGCATCACTATGGACCCGATGTCGACCGGAATGGCTGCCGATACATCTGAGCTCAAGGTTACCGTCGCCGAGCCGCGGAGCTGGGCGCGACGGCTGACGATCACCGTTCCCGGCGAGCGTGTGCAGCGTGAGCGCCAGGCCGTGGCGCGCCAGCTCGCCCAGCGCGTTCGTATCCCCGGCTTCCGCCAGGGGAAGGTTCCGACCAACGTGATCGAGCGCCAGTTCGGCGCCGCGATCGATCAGGAGGCCGTCGAGCGCGTCGTCCGAGACGCGTACCGTGAGGCGCTCGAGCGCGAACAATTCCAGCCGATCACGCAGGGCGAGGTCGAGAACCTCGAGTACTCTCCGGGTTCGGATCTGACGTTCGACGTCGAGTTCGAGATCCGGCCCGTCATCGAGCTGAGCCGGCTCGGCGGCTTCGAGATCCGGCGTGAGCGCCAGGAAGTCGCCGAGGAAGAGGTCGATCGCGTGATCGAGCGGGTGCGCGAGCAGCAGGCGGTCTGGCATCCGGTCGAGGGCGAGTCGCCGGTCGACGGGGACGCGGTCGCCGTCGAGATCACGCCGCTCGGCCCGGATGCGAACGGCGCCGAGCCGCGGCATTACCACATCGTCCTCGGCGCGGGCGAAGCGGTCCCGGCGGTCGAGGAGGCGATTCGCGCCCTCCAGCCGGGCGAGGAGCGGGAGTTCACGCTCGAGCTGCCGGACCCGGAGGCCGATGAAGGCGCGACGCGCGAAGATCGGGCGCGCATCAAGCTCCTCGAGGTCCGCCGTCCGGAGTTGCCCGAGCTCGACGACGAGTTCGCGCGCAGCGTCGGCGACTTCGAGGACTTCGCCACGCTACGGGCGCGGGTGCGCGAGGATCTCGAGAAGGAGGCGGACGCCGAGGCCGAGCGCGGCGTGCGGCAGCGCCTCCTCGACGCGATCATCGAGGCCAACCCGTTCGACGTACCGGACTCGCTGGTGAACCAGTATTTGCAGAGGCTGATCAACCCGCGGCAGGGCGCGGATCCCGAGCGCGTCGCCGAGGCGATGGAGCTGGCGCGCCCGGCCGCGGAGCAGGCGCTGCGTCGGATCATGGTCATCGAGCGCGTCGCCGAATTGGAGGGGCTGCACGCCACCTCTGCCGAGGTCGACGCCCGCGTCGAGGAAATCGCCGAACGGCAGGGTCGTCCGGTCGGTGAGGTCTGGGCGCAGCTACAGAAGAGCGGTCAGCTGACGAGACTCGAAGAAGAAATCACGGAGAACAAGGTCTTCGAGTACCTGAAGTCTCAGTCTACGATCGCATGACGCCTCGCCGGCCGACAGGCCGGCGGCGCATTGGACGAGGAACGGGAACGAGGGATCACAATGCCCATATATCCGCCTTATGTGATCGAACGGACCAGCCGGGGGGAGCGGAGCTACGACATTTTCAGCCGCCTCCTCATGGACCGTATCGTGTTCCTGGGCACGCCGATCGACGACAACGTGGCGAACATCATCATCGCCCAGCTCCTGTTCCTCCAGGCGGAGGATCCGGAGAAGGACATCTACATGTACATCAACTCTCCGGGCGGTTCGGTGTACGCAGGGTTGGCGATCTACGACACCATGCAGTACCTGAGCGCTCCGGTGAACACGATGTGCATGGGGCTGGCCGCGTCGATGGGGGCGCTGCTCCTCGCGGCCGGTGCGCCGGGGAAGCGCAGCGCGCTACCCAACTCGCGGATCATGATCCACCAGCCGTCGGGCGGCAGTCAGGGCACGGCGGCGGACATCGAGATCCAGGCGCGGGAGATCCTGTACGCGCGCGAGCGTCTGAACGAGATCCTCGCGAAGCACACGGGTCAGCCGGTCGAGCGGATCGCGGACGACGTCGACCGTGACCGCTTCATGAGCCCGCTCGAGGCAAAGGAGTACGGCATTATCGATCAGGTCGTCACTGCGCGTGGTGAAGTGGTCGATGTGAGTCACAAAGAGAAGTAAAGTAGCGACACGGCCTTCCGGGCGCTGGTGTACGGAAGGCCGGGAGCTCCCTGGGAGAGCGTAAGCCATGGCAAGCGACAAGCACTTGCGTTGTTCGTTCTGCGGAAAGTCCAAGGAGTCGGTGAAGAAGTTCATCTCCGGCCCCTCGGTCTATATCTGCAACGAGTGCGTCTCGCTGTGCAACGAGATCCTCGCGGAAGAGGAAGAACGGGAATCGGCATACTCGGTCCCGAGCGTTCCGACGCCGCGGGAGATCAAGGAAGTCCTGGACCAGTACGTCATCGGCCAGGACGAGGCGAAGAAGTCGCTTGCGGTGGCGGTGTACAACCACTACAAGCGGGTCAACCATCAGGGGATGCTCGACGGCGTCGAGCTGGAGAAGTCGAACATTCTGCTGATCGGCCCGACGGGCGTGGGCAAGACGCTCCTTGCCCAGACGCTGGCCCGCATTCTCCAGGTCCCGTTCACGATCGCCGACGCGACGACATTGACCGAGGCGGGGTACGTGGGCGAGGACGTCGAGAACATCCTGGTGCGGCTGCTGCAGGCGGCGGATTACAACATCGCCGAGTGCGAGCGAGGCATCGTCTACATCGACGAGATCGACAAGATCGCGCGCAAGTCGGAGAACCCGAGCATCACGCGCGACGTCTCGGGCGAGGGTGTGCAGCAGGCGCTGCTCAAGATCCTGGAGGGGACGGTCGCGTCGATCCCGCCCCAGGGCGGCCGGAAGCATCCCCAGCAGGAATACATCCAGATCAACACGCAGAACATCCTGTTCATCTGCGGTGGGGCCTTCGATGGTCTCGACAAGATCATCGAAGCCCGTCTGGGTCAGCGGCGGATCGGTTTCAACGGCACGTCGCGCGCGGCGTCGAACGAGAAGCCGCGTAGCCCGTTCGAGGGGGTCGAGCCGGACGACCTGCTGCGGTTCGGGCTGATCCCCGAGCTCATCGGCCGTTTGCCGGCGATGGTGACGCTCGACCCGCTGGACGAAGATGCACTGGTCCAAATCCTGACCGAGCCGAAGAACGCTCTGCTCAAGCAGTACGAAAAGCTGTTCGAGCTCGAAGGGATCGGGCTGACGGTCGATCCGGAAGCGGTGCGGGCAATTGCGCGGAAGGCGATCGCCCGGGGCACCGGCGCCCGCGGCCTCAGGGCGGTGCTCGAGGAGCTCATGCGTGACGTCATGTTCGAGGCCCCGTCGCGAGACGACGTGCGCGAGGTCGTGATCACCGCCGAGTGCGTGACCGACGGGATCCCGCCGCTCCTGGTGCTCCACTCGGAAGCGAAAGTGAAGGAGGCGTGACGCGAAAACGCGTCACGCCCTTCCCTCATCCATCCCCGGGGTCGAGGTGGTCATCAAGTCGGTGAACTTCGCGGGCGCCATCGCGAAGCCGGGTGGCGCTCCGCCGGGACGCCTGCCTCAGATCGCGTTCTCCGGCCGGTCCAACGTCGGCAAATCCAGCCTGATCAATCGACTCCTCGGACGCACGCGCTCGCAGGTGGCGCGTGTTTCCGCCACGCCCGGCAAGACGCAGGAGATCAACTTCTACGAGGTCGTGGCCTCGACGAACGGCCGGGAGTTCCGATTCTATCTCGTGGACCTCCCGGGTTACGGCTACGCCAAGGTGTCGAAGGAGCAGCGCCGCCGCTGGAAGCCACTGATCGAGGGCTATCTGTCGGCCAGCAAGCAACTCGTCGGCGTCGTGCAGCTGGTGGACGCGCGTCACGGCCCGACCGCGGACGACCGGCAGATGATCGACTTCCTGGCCCAGACGGGAGTGCCCAGCCTGTTCGTTCTGACGAAGGCGGACAAGCTGAGCCGGCGGGATCGTGACCTCAAGGTCCCGGGAATGATCGATCAGATCGGCGTGGACGAGGAACAGGTCCTGCTCTTCTCTTCCAGGACGGGAGAAGGGCGTGAGGAGCTGCTCGAGTCGATCGCCGGGTTGTTGACCGAGGATGGGAGCGGGTCCGAATGAAGTGGCGCACGACGCGAAAAGCCGCGCTCCGGACCTATGCCCTCGGCGCCACGGTGCTCGGCGCCGCGCTCGCGTGCGCCCCGACCGCGGCGGCGCCGATGGTCCCCGGCGATCCCGCCGAGAGCGCATCCCGGCCGGCTGCCGGTCCCCTGCCCCCCGGATTCGGTACGCTGCACCAGGACGACTTCACCCTGTCGATCCGGGCGGAGCCGCTCCTGATCAAGGTCACCCCTCTCGCCGAGGAGGTGATCCTCTTGGCCGCGCCCGACACGTACGATCGCCTGCACGCCATTGCCGCGAGCCGGCGCGCCGAGGCCGCCGCAGCGGCGCGGGTGCCTGAGCCGGCGCTCTTCCTGGTCTCCCTCCTCAGCGGCCAGCCCGACGCGCGTTTCCAGCCGGACGACCTGCACCTGCTCAACCGGGGCCGGTTGCTCCGGCCCCGCGCGATCCTCCCCATCACCCCGGAATGGGGTCGCCTGACGGCCTCGCAGCACGAGCCGCAGAGCGCGATCTACGTATTCGATCCCGAGATCGACCTCGAGCTCCCGCTCGTCGTGCGGTACGGCGCGCGGGAATCGAACGACTGGATGCGGATCCTGGACCGGCTGCGGGACGAGCGCGCCAAGGTCCGGGCACGCTCGGGAGCCGGGCTCACACCGGTATCGCGTACTCCTTGAGCTTGCGGTACAGCGTACGCTCGCCGATGCCGAGCAGCTCGGCGGCCTTGCGGCGGTTCCCGCCGACCTCGCGGAGCGCCGCGGTGATCGCTTCCCGTTCCAGGTCGTTCATCGTCATCCCGGGGCGGTAAACGACGACGCCCTCTTCCTCGGCCTCGTCGCCATCGTCCTCGACCGCGCTGGGTTGCGACACGCTCGCGACCTCGATCCCGGTCGGCCCGGCGACGAGCCCCGAAGGCACGAACGGGTACGACGGGTAGGGATACGGGTAGGCCGTCGTTCCCGCAGGGAGCTCCGGGTGGCTGCGTCGGAACTCCTCGAACTCCTTGCGCAGGTCCTCGACGTCGATCCGCAGCTGCAGGAGGGTGCGGAAGATGAACTCCAGCTCCGGCGCCGGCCCCTCGCCATCGCGCCGGGTCTGGCGCGGGACCGGGACCGGGAGCGGAGCGCGCGGACCGGTCCCCATCCGCACCTCGGGCGGAATGTCCTCCGGCCGAATCGTTCGACCGGGGGCGAGGACGACCATCGACTCGACCAGGTTTCGCAGCTCGCGGATGTTGCCCGGCCAGTCGTACTCCATGAGGATCGCGAGCGCTTCGGGCGAGAGCCGCACCGGCTCCAGATCGTGCTCGCGCGTCGCCTGGCGGATGAACGCGTCGATGAGGAGCGGAATGTCCTCCCGCCGCTCGCGCAGGGGCGGGAGCTCGATGCGGAGCACGTTGAGGCGGTAGTAGAGGTCGCGGCGGAACTCGCCGAGCTCGACCAGGTGTCGCAGGTCCTGATTCGTCGCGGCGATGACACGGACGTCGACCTCGATCGGCTCCTCGCCGCCGACGCGCATGAACTCCCGCTCCTCGAGCACCCGCAGCAGCTTGGTCTGCGTCGAGAGCGGCATCTCCCCGATCTCGTCGAGGAAGAGCGTGCCCTTGTCCGCCAGCTCGAAGAGCCCCTTGCGCTGGGCGATCGCGCCCGTGAACGCGCCCTTCTCGTGGCCGAAGAGCTCGGACTCGAGCAGCGTCTCCGGCAGCGCGGCGACGTTCGCGGCGATGAACGGCCGATGGCGGCGCGGCGACAGCGCGTGAATGCCACGCGCGATCAGCTCCTTCCCCGTACCGCTCTCGCCGATGATGAGCACCGTCGAATGGACCGGCGCGATCTGGACGACCCGCTCGAGCGCCTCCTGGATCGCGGGCGACTCGCCGACGATCCCGGTGATGAGCCGCAGGCGACGACGCTCGATCAGCCGCCGGCCGATGAGCACGACCTCGGCCACGTCGATCGGCTTGACGAAGGCCTCGTGGAGCCCGCTGCGGCGCCGCGCGTCGAACGTGGCCTGCTGCGGCGAATCGGCGAGCCCGATGATCGGCAGGCGGTCGTACTCTTCGGCTTCCTGGATGAGCCGCCGGGCGCGCCGCTCCTCGAGGCCGCCCGTCAGGACCAGCAGCGCCGGCTCCGCCACGTCCGCGATCGACTCCGTCGATGTGAGCAGCTCGACGCGGTAGCCTTCCTTGTGGAATGCGTCCTTGAGGCGGACGGCCGGCTCCAGATCGTGTGTCGTGATGAGGACGGTCTCAGCCATCGTGCAACTCGTGACGCTCGGTGTCGATGCCGCGGAGTAGCTGGACCGCGTGGCCGAGGAGCTGCTCGAGCACGGCCAATCCATCGCGGACCCCGCTCGTGCTCCCCGGAAGATTGATGATGAGGGTGCGTCCGCGGATCCCTGCGACTCCGCGGGAGAGCCATGCGAACGGCGTCGCCGCCGCGCCGCGGGCGCGGATCGCCTCCGCGATCCCAGGCGCTTCGCGCTCGACGACCGCTCGCGTCGCTTCGGGCGTGACATCCCGCGCGGTGAACCCGGTGCCGCCCGTCGTGACGATGACGTCGGCGACGTCGCCATCGGCCCACGCGGCGAGTCTCGCGGAAATCTCCGCGGCGTCGTCGGCGATCACGGCGCGGGCGGCCGGCACGTATCCTCGTCCGACCGCCCACTCCGCAACGACGTCGCCGCTCCGGTCCTCGCGCGTGCCTCGCGCGACCCCGTCCGAGACGGTGAGAATGGCCAGGCGTATCGGGTCCACGCCCGGTTACTACCCCGTTAGCGGCGCAGGGAGCCGTCCGTGTAGAACGGTGGGCGCACGACCTCGGCCGGGACCGGGCGATTGCGGATCACGACCTCGATCGTCGTGCCCGGCTTCGACGCCTCGACCGGCACGTACGCCATGCCGATCCCCTGGTCGAGCGAGGGGCTGAGGATCCCGCTCGTCACCTCGCCCGCGGGTTCGCCCTGGAAACGGACCTCGTAGCCGTGGCGCGGGAACGCGCGCTCCTGGAGCCGGAACCCGACCAGCCGCTCGCGCACGCCCTCGTCCTTGCGCCGCTGCAGCGCTTCGCGGCCGAGGAAGTCGCCCTTGCCTAGCTTGACGACCCAGCCGAGCCCCGCCTCGAGCGGCGTGTGGTTTTCGTCCAGGTCGTTGCCGTAGAGGATGTAGCCCATCTCGAGGCGCAGCGAGTCGCGCGCGCCGAGCCCCGCGGGGATCACGCCGTCACCCTCGCCGACCTCGAGGAGCTTCCGCCACAGCGGGACCGCCGCCTCGTTCGACACGTACAGCTCGAAGCCGTCCTCGCCCGTGTAGCCGGTCCGGCTGATGATCGCGCGGTGGCCGTCGACCTCGCCCACGACGAAGCGGTAAAAGCCGATGGCAGACAGGTCGACATCCGTGATGCGGCCGAGGATCGCCTCGGCAGCGGGACCCTGGAGCGCGAGGAGAGCGGTCTCGTCCGACTGGTCGGTGAGCTCGACGCCGAAACGATCGGCGAACTTGCTGACCCACTGCCAGTCCTTGTCGCGGTTGGCCGCGTTGACGACGAGCATGTACCCGTCCTCCAGGCGGTAGACGAGGCAGTCGTCGAGCGCGCTGCCGTCCTCCTGGCAGATCACGGAGTACTGCGCCTGCCCGACCTCGAGGGTGGAAGCGTCGTTCGTCGTCACGTACTGGACGAAGCCGAGCGCATCGCCGCCCTTCACGACGAACTCGCCCATGTGCGAAACGTCGAACAGGCCGGCGGCCTTACGCACGGCCTGGTGCTCGCCCACGATCCCCGTCGCATACTGGACCGGCATCTCGTAGCCGGCGAAGGGGACCATCTTCGCGCCCAGCCGCTTGTGCTCCTCGTACAGCGGCGTCCTCTTCAGCTCATCAGCCATGTCTCGTGCTCCTCACGCTCAAGCGCCCATCAGGCGGATCATGATCGCCTTCTGGACGTGCAGCCGGTTCTCCGCCTCGTCGAACACACGCGAGCGCGGCCCTTCGATCACCTCGTCGGCTACTTCCTCTCCCCGGTGCGCAGGCAGGCAGTGCAGGAAGATCGCGTTGTCGGCGGCGCGCGACATCAGCTCCTCGTCCACGTGGTATCCCTTGAACGCGCGCCGCCGCTCCTCCGCCTCCGCCTCCTGCCCCATGGATGCCCAGACGTCCGTGTTGACGACCTCCGCGCCTTCGACCGCCTCCCTCGGATCGTTCGTCAGCATCACGTTCGCCGCCGTCCTGGCGCGGTCGAAGATCTCCTTGTCCGGCTCGTACCCCTTCGGACATGCCAGCCGGAGCTCGAAACCGAAGCGGTAGGCGGCGTTCAGCCAGGAGTTCGCCATGTTGTTGCCATCGCCGACCCATGCAACCTTGCGGCCGCTGAGGTCCGGGCCGAACGCCTCCTGGATCGTCATGACGTCCGCCATGACCTGGCAGGGGTGCAGCAGGTCGGTCAACCCGTTGATGACCGGAACGCTCGCGTAGTGGGCGAGCTCGCGCACGTCGCCGTGGTCGAAGGTGCGGATCATGATCCCGTCGACGTAACGCGACAGGACCCGTGCCGTGTCCTTGATCGGCTCTCCCCGACCGAGCTGGATGTCGCGCGAGGAGAGGAAGAGCGCATGCCCTCCGAGCTGAAAGGTGCCGACCTCGAACGAGACTCGCGTCCTCGTCGAGCTCTTCTCGAAGATCATCGCCAGCGTTTTGCCGGCCAGCGGCTGACCCTTGTACTCGCCGCGCTTCAGCCGATGCGCCAGTTCCAGGATATCGTACAGCTCGTCCGTCGAGAAGTCCGGAATCTCGAGGAAATCGCGCTTTTCAGGCATGCTGTCACCGCGTTCTGCCAGGGAAACGGTTCGAGGCGGTGGGAAAGTACCGGGGGGCGGGGGTTGGAGCAAGGTGCGATCGGGGGCGGAGCGAAGGCGGACCGGCCCGAACCCGGACCGGTCCGCCCGCGACGTCTTCGGAAGGTCTCGGACCGGAAGATCTCGGACTAAAGGATGTACCGCCTCAGGTCCTCGTCCTCGACGATCTTCCGCAACCGCTCCCGCACGGTCTCCGCGTCCATCACGATCCGGCCGCTCGCGTGGTCAGGCAGGTCGAAGAGGAGATCCTCCAGGAGCGTGGTCAACACCGTATGCAAGCGCCGGGCGCCGATGTTTTCCATACGCTCGTTGACCTCCGCGGCGATCCTCGCGATCTCGCGGATCCCGTCATCGGTGAACTCGAGCGTCGCGCCCTCGGTCGCGACGAGCTCCTGGTACTGCCGGAGCAGCGCGTTCTTCGGCTCGGTCAGGATCCGCACGAAGTCGGCTTCCGTCAGCGGGTTCAGCTCGACGCGGATCGGGAACCGGCCCTGCAGCTCGGGGATCAGGTCCGACGGCTTCGAGACGTGGAACGCGCCCGCGGCGATGAACAGGATGTGGTCCGTCCGGACGAGCCCGTACTTCGTCTGCACCGTGCTCCCTTCGACGATCGGGAGCAGGTCGCGCTGCACGCCCTCGCGGCTGACGTCCGGCCCCACGCCGCCTGTCTCGCCGGCGATCTTGTCGATCTCGTCGAGGAAGATGATCCCCATGTCCTCGGCGCGCTCGATGGCCTCGTTCACGACCTCGTCCATGTCGACGAGCTTGTCGAGCTCGTCCTGGAGGAGGATCCGCCGCGCCTCGGCGACGCTGACCGTGCGGCGCTTGGTCCGCTTCGGCAGCATGTCCTGGAGCATCTCGGCGAAGTTGTCCATCCCCTCCATCCCGCCCATCGGGATCATGAGGTTCTCGATCGGCGGGCCCTGCTGGACCTCGACCTCGACGGTTCGGTCCTCGAGCTTCCCGTCGCGCAGGAGGGTCCGGAGCTTCTCGCGGGTGCGCTCGCGGCGGTCGCGGACGCGCTGCTCCTCGTCCTCCTCGATCGGGCGCTCTTCCGCCTCGCCCCCGGGCCCGACGAAGAACGTGCGGACCGGGGCGGACGGCTCGGTATCGGGCCGCTTCTCGGCGTCCGATTCGGGGACCGGCGGCAGGAGCAGGTCCAGGATCCGCTCCTCGACGCGCTGCTGCGCGACCTCCTCGACCTCGGCCTCCCGCTCCTCCCGCACCATGTTCACCGCCATGTCGATCAAGTCGCGCACCATGGACTCGACGTCGCGGCCGACGTAACCGACCTCGGTGAACTTTGACGCCTCGACCTTGACGAACGGGGCGCCGGCGAGCCGGGCGAGGCGCCGCGCGATCTCGGTCTTCCCCACCCCGGTCGGGCCGATCATGATGATGTTGTTCGGCATGATCTCCTCACGGAGATCGTCGCCGACGCGCTGGCGCCGCCACCGGTTGCGCAACGCGATCGCCACCGCCTTCTTCGCCGCCTCCTGCCCGACGATGTACTTGTCGAGCTCGGCGACGATCTGCCGGGGCGTCAACTCGTCCAGCCAACGCGTGTCGCGGTCGGCCGCGTCGGCCGGCATTGCAGTTTCGTTCAGGACTTTTGCCATGATCGCTCCGCATGCGGATGCGCGTGGCCCGTATGGCGAAGGGTTCGGGCCGCCGCGCGCCGCACGTACCGTGCTACTCCAGTTCGAGTACCGTGATGTTCCGGTTCGTGTAGATGCAGATGTCCCCGGCGATCTCGAGCGAACGCCGCACGATCTCCGCGGCCGACAGCTGCGAGTGCGCCTTGAGCGCCCGCGCCGCGGCCAGCGCGAAGCTGCCGCCGCTCCCGATCGCCGCGATCTCGTCGTCCGGCTCGATGACGTTCCCGTCGCCGCTGATCACGAACAGATGGTCCTTGTCGGCGACGGTCAGCAGCGCCTCGAGGCGACGCAGGTAGCGGTCCGTTCGCCACTCCTTGGCCATCTCGACCGCGGCCCGGGGCAGATTGCCCGGGTGACGTTCGAGCTTGGATTCGAACTTCTCGAAGAGCGTGAACGCGTCGGCCACCGAGCCGGCGAACCCGGCCAGAACCCGACCGTCTTTGAGCTTACGTACCTTCTGGGCGTTGGCCTTGACGACGGTGTCGCCCAGCGTCACCTGGCCGTCGCCCCCAAGCGCCACGCGGCCGTCATGCCGGACCGCGATGATCGTCGTGGCGTGGAATTCTCTCATTCGATCCTCCTCCTTGCCCCTATACCCCCAACCGCACGGGGATTCTCCCGGCGCCAATCTGGGGGCTGCGCGGCGATTGTGCAAAGGGTCGACGGCGGGGTACGGCGCGCGGCTCACGCCCGGGGATGCGCCCGGTCGTAGACCCGCTTGAGGCGTTCCTTGGAGGTGTGCGTGTAAATCCGCGTAGTCGAGAGCGACGCGTGGCCGAGCAGCTCTTTCACGGCCATCAGGTCGGCGCCGGCATCCAGGAGGTGCGTCGCGAAGGTGTGCCGCAGGGAGTGTGTCGTGAGCCCCGCGTCCTCCGCGACCGCGTCGAGGAAGTTCCTCACGATGTTCTGGATCTGCCGCACGGAGAGGCGCCGGCCGCGCTCGGAGATGAAGACCGCGCGACGGTCGCCCCCGGCGCAACGGGCCAGGACCTCGGCACGGCGGAGCTCGTACCGGCGCAACGCCGTTACCGCGTGGCGGCCGAGCGGCACGATCCGCTCCTTGCGCCCCTTCCCGCGGACCCGGGCCTGGTCGCCGAGGAGGTCGAGGTCCTGCACGTCCAGGCTCTGCAGCTCGGAGAGGCGCATCCCCGTCGAGTAGAAGGTCTCGACGATCGCGAGGTCGCGCGCGCCGCGGAACCCGCCCTCGGCCGCGCGGTTCTCGGCGAGCTCGAGGACGCGCTCGACGTCCGCCCGGCTGAGCCAACCCGGGAGGTGCCGCTCCAGCTTCGGCGAGCGCACCGCACGCGCGGGGTTCGCCTCGATCACCTCCTCGCGATGGAGCCAGCGGAAAAAGGAACGGACGGCGGACAGCTTGCGGGCGATCGAGCGGCGGGCCAGCCCCTTGCGGGAGAGATCGGCGAGGAAGGCACGCAGGGCGTGGCGGTCGATCCCGCCCCAGCTCCACTCCTCCTCACCGTAGTATCGGGCGAGGAACGCTTCGAACTCCGCGAGGTCGCGGCGGTACGCCGCTACCGTGTGCGGGCTGAGCTGCCGCCCGTCGGCCAGGTGCCGTATGTACTGGGCGATCACGTCGCTCCCCTCGTCGCGTGAGCAATCAAGCCGCCGCCCTCGCCGCGATCTCGACCGGCTCGATGCCGTGCTCGCGCATCCAGGCGGCAAAGTCGCGGCGCGCGCGCTCGACGAGCCGCTCCCGCTTCGCTCGCTTGTCGCGGATCCGCTCCTGAAGCGGATCGAGCAGCCCGAAGTTGGAATTCATCGGAGCGAACGCCTTCGGGTCGCCCTCGCGAAGGTAGCGGTACAGTCCGCCGAGCATCGTCGTCGACGGCGGCAGCACCGGCTCGAGGCCGCGGACGATGCGGTCCAGGTTCACGCCCGCCAGGATTCCGGACGCCGCGGACTCGGTGTACCCTTCGACCCCGGTGAGCTGGCCGGCGAAGATCAGCTCCGGCCGCGAAGGGTGCGCGCCATAGGCGTTCAGGCGCGCCGGGAAGTTCAGGTACGTGTTCCTGTGGATCGAGCCGTAGCGCAGGAACTCGGCGTTCTCGAGTCCGGGGATCATGCGGAAGACTCGCCGCTGCTCGCCCGTGCGGAGCCGCGTCTGGAATCCGACCAGGTTCCACATCTGACCGGCCTTGTCCTCTCGCCGCAACTGCAGCACCGCGTACGGCTCGCGCCCGGTCCGCGGGTCGGGCAGGCCGACCGGCTTCATCGGACCGAACCGCAGCGTGTCGTCGCCGCGCGACGCCAGGACCTCGATCGGCAGGCACCCCTCGAAGTACGGCACGCCGTCAGGGCCGACTCGGCCCGCCGTGCCGTCGGGCGCGGCACCACGTCCGCCGTCCGCCCCGTCGTCCGCGCCCGGCGCGCTCGCGCCCGTCCCCGACGCCGCCTCACCCTCGTCGGCGATCCGAATGTTCTCCCACTCGTGTCCGGGATAGATGTCCGCTTCTCGCAGGGCGTGCAGGAACGCGAGGTACTGCTCGCGATCGAGCGGGCAGTTGAGGTAGTCGTCGCCATCGCCCTTGCCGTAGCGAGAGAGGAAGTAGGCGACGTTCATGTCGATCGAGTCGCCGCTCACGATCGGCGCGATGGCGTCGTAAAAGGCGAGGCCATCGTCGCCGAGGAGCGCGGCGATCTCGTCCGCGAGCGCGTCGGAGGTGAGTGGGCCCGTCGCGAGCACCGTCGGCCCCTCCGGGAGCGTCGTAACCTCGCGACGTTCGATCGTGATGCGCGGATGCGACGCGATCAGCTCCGTCATCCGTCCCGAGAAGATCTCGCGGTCGACGGCGAGAGCCGCGCCGGCGGGGATCCGCGCCTCTTCGGCCGCCGCCAGCAGCAGCGAGCCCAGCGCCACCATCTCGGTCTTGAGGAGGCCGTGCGCGTTCGTCGGGTCCGTGCTCTTGAACGAATTGGTGCAGACCAGCTCCGCCAGCCGATCGGTCTGGTGCGCGGGAGTGCGGCGCACCGGGCGCATCTCGATCAGCGTGACGTCGTGGCCTCGCTCCGCGAGCTGCCATGCCGCCTCGCACCCCGCGAGCCCGCCCCCGACGACGGTGACCTTCGCCAATCCGACCTCCTGTCCTGCGTTGCCGCCTACTGTTCGACGCCGGCGAGCTCGACCGTGCCCGGCTCGAACTCGCCCTTGCACTGCGGGCACTTGAGGAACTCGCCCCGCGCCTTCGTGCTCTTCTCCACCAGGTACGCGTGCCCGCAGTCCGGGCACGGTCCGGGCACCGGGCGGTCCCAGCTCGACCAGTCGCAATCCGGGTAGCGCGTGCACCCCCAGAACACCTTGCCGCGACGGCTCCGCTTCTCCGCCACGCCGCCCTCGCCGCACTTCGGGCACTTCAGCCCCGGGATCGTGAGCGGCTCGGTGTGCTTGCACTTCGGGTAATTGCTGCACGCGATGAACGCGCCCAGCCGCCCCTCCCGTTCGACCAACTCGCCGCCGCACTCCGGGCATGCGCGCCCGATCGGCTTCGGCGCCTTCCGCTCCTTCTTGTCCAGCGGCTTCGTGAAGGTGCACTCGGGGTAGCCCGTGCAGCCGAAGAACCGACCGTGCCGCGACCACTTGAGCTGCAAAGGCTTGCCACACTCCGGGCAATTCTCCGCGTCCGCGGCGACGACCTCGCGCAGCACCTCTTCCGACTTCTGCTCCCCCTCGGCGAGCTGGCGCTGGAACGGCTCGTAGAACTCGATCAGCAGCTTGCGCCAGTCCTGCTCGCCCTCCTCGATCCGGTCCAGCCCCGACTCCATCTCACTCGTGAAATGGACGTCGAAGAGGTCCGGGAAGAGCTTCACCAGCATTTTCGCCACGGTCTCGCCGAGCGATGTGGGGTGGAAGCGCTTCTGCTTGACCTCCACGTACTTGCGATCCCGCAGCGTCGAGATGATCTGCGCGTACGTCGACGGCCGGCCGATCCCCAGCTTCTCCAGCTCCTTCACCAGGCTCGCCTCGCTGTAGCGCGGCGGCGGCTGCGTGAAGTGCTGCGCCGGCACCAGTTCGTGCAGCCGGCAACGGTCGCCGGGCGCGAGATCCGGGAGCGGCGCCAGATCGTCGAGCGTCTGCTTGTCCCCGTCCTCGCGCGCTTCCTGGTATAGCCGCGTGAAGCCCTCGAACTTCACGATCGAGCCCGTCGCGCGGAACGTGTAGCGACGCCCCGCGTGGCGCTGTCCTTCGAGCTCGAAGTCGACGGTCGTCGTGTCGTAGACCGCCGGCGCCATCTGCCCGGCCACGAAGCGCAGCCAGACCAGCTCGTAGAGCCGGTACTGATCGCTGTCGAGATACCGCTTGACCGCTTCGGGGCGGCGACGCGCGTCGGTAGGGCGGATCGCCTCGTGCGCTTCCTGCGCGCCCCGCTGTTGGCGGCCGGTCCACAGGCGCGGGCCGCCGGGCGCGGCGAAACGCTCACCGAAGCTCTTGGCCACGAGGGCATGCGCGACTCCCGCCGCCTCGGCCGAGACGCGCGTCGAGTCGGTACGCATGTAGGTGATGAGCCCCGTCGCGCCTTCCGCGCCGAGGTCGACGCCTTCGTAGAGCTGCTGCGCGACCCGCATCGTCTTCTGCGCGGAGAAACCGAGACGCTTGGCGGCCTCCTGCTGCAGCGTGCTCGTCGTGAACGGCGCTGGCGGGTTCTTGTGCTTCTCCCGGCGCTTGACTTCGGCGACGTCGAACGGACGACCCTCGATGTCGGCCAGGACGTCCGCGGCCGCGGCCTCGTTCTCGAGTCGGAAGCTCTTCCCATCGATCTGGTGGAGCTTCGCCTCGAAGCGGCGTCCGTCTTTCTCGAGGTGTGCGGTGATCGACCAGTACTCCTCGGGGACGAACGCACGGATCTCGTCCTCGCGTTCGGCGATGAGGCGGAGCGCGACCGTCTGCACGCGCCCGGCCGAGAGCCCGGGACGGATCGGCTTCCAGAGGAGCGGGCTGACCTGGTAGCCGACGAGGCGGTCGAGGATGCGCCGCGCCTGCTGCGCCTCGACCTTGCGCAGGTCGATCGTGCCCGGATGCTCGAGCGCTCGCCGGACCGCATCGGCCGTGATCTCGTGGAAGAGGACGCGGTGGAACCGACGCTCGCCCGCACCCTTCGACTTGCCCTTCCCGGCCGCCTCCGAGGAGAAGCCGAGCTGCTCGGCGACGTGGTAGGCGATCGCCTCCCCTTCGCGGTCCGGGTCCGTGGCGAGGATGATCTCGTCGGCGTTCTCGGCTTCGCGGCGCAGCTCCTGGATGACCTTCCCTTTGCCGCGAATCGTGACGTACTTGGGCGCGAAGCCGTGCTCGATGTCGACGCCGAGCTCGCGCTCCGGCAGGTCGCGAATGTGCCCCACCGAGGCCTTGACCCGGTACCCCGGACCCAGGTACTTCCCGATCGTTCTCGCCTTCGCCGGCGACTCCACGATCACCAGCCGCGTCCCCTTCTTCTTCTCCGCCATTCTCCTCGCCTATTCCAACATCCCCACGATTTCGTCGGCGATCTCGTCCGCGTCGCGGCCGTCGACGTCCACGGCCACATCGGCCATTCGGTACAGCGGCTCGCGCTCCCGGAGCAACATCCGCGCGCGGGCCACCGGGTCCGGCGCGGCCAGGAGCGGACGCTTCGACAGATCGACGCGCGCACGGCGCACCGCCTCCTCGGGCGAGATGCACAGCCAGACCACGAGCGTCTCGTCGCCGAAGTAGTCGAGCAGCTCGGGGTTGGTGATCCAGCCGCCGCCCGGCGCGAGGACAACGTGCTCCAGCCCGGCGACCTCCCGCGTCAGCTCCGCCTCGTACGCCCGGAACTCCGGCTCGCCGAAACGCCGAATGATCTCCGGTACGGGCGTGCCCGTGCGCTGTTCGATCTCGGCGTCGAAATCGACGAAGCCCCAGCCGAGCCGGTCGGCGACGAGTCGACCGATCGTCGTCTTCCCCGAGGCCATGAAGCCGACCAGGAGGATGCGCGTCACACCCTCCCGGTCCCGCACGCCGCGTTACGCTCCATTTTGCCCCTGCGCTCGCCGCGCGAGGCGGTCGAGGTAATTCTCGAAGTTGCGACGCATCTCGCCGAGCGAGTCGCCGCCGAATTTCTCGAGCATCGCATCCGCCAGCACGATCGCGACCATGGCCTCGGCCACGACGCCCGCGGCCGGTAACGCGACGACGTCGCTGCGCTCCCGGACCGCGCTCGCCGGCTCGCCGGTCCGCACGTCCACGCTGCGGAGCGGACGCATGAGCGTCGAGAGCGGCTTCATCGCGATGCGCACGACGATCGGCTCGCCCGTCGTGATCCCGCCCTCGAGCCCGCCGGCGTTGTTGGACAGCCGGTGATACCCCCCCGTCCTGGACAGGTTGCCGCCGGGCTCGGTGCCGCGCCAGCCGGCGACGCGCTCGATCTCGTCGTGTACCACGGAGCCGCGCCGCCTGGCGTTGTCGAAGGCCGGCCCGATCTCGACGCCCTTGATCGCCTGGATCGACATGAGCGCCTGGGCCAGCCGGCCGTCCAGGCGGCGATCCCAGGCGACGTGGCTCCCGAGCCCGACCGGCACCCCGCGAGCGACCACCTCTACGATCCCGCCCAGCGTGTCCCCGTCGCGGCGCGCCGCGTCGATCGCCTCGATCATGCGCTGCTCGGCCTCGCGGTCCAGGGTCCGGACCGGCGACTCGTCGGCGGCGGCATTCAGGTCCACGGGAAGCTCGTCGGGCACTCGTGCGACGACGTCGCCCAGGGCAATCACGTGGCTTCCGACCGTAATGCCGAACTCGGCCAGGAGCCGCTTGGCGATCGCGCCGGCGGCCACACGCGCCGTCGTCTCGCGCGCAGACGCGCGTTCCAGAATGTCCCGGGCGTCGGTGCGGTCGTACTTGAGGAGGCCAGCCAGGTCCGCATGCCCCGGACGCGGGAGGTGCACGCGGCGCAGCGCCTCGTCGCTCACGCCGGGAGCCGGCGCCTCGTACGCCATCGGGACGCGCCAGTTCTGCCAATCGCGGTTCCAGATGACCAACGCGATCGGCGAGCCCAACGTCTCACCGAGCCGGATTCCGGCGACCAGTTCGGCACGGTCGTGCTCGATCTTCATGCGCGCGCCACGGCCGTAGCCGCCCTGGCGGCGCCGGAGCTCGGGGTCGACGTCCCGCTCCACGGAGATAGACAGCCCCGCCGGCACGCCCTCGACCACCGCCACCAAGCCACGCCCGTGGGATTCGCCCGCCGTGCCGAACCTGAAATGCATCTCTGCCCTCCAGCGATTCTACGGAAAGAGCCCGGTCGAAACCGGGCTCTTCGTTGCGGTCCGCCCACCTTATATAGACGAAGGCGGGTGGGTTGTAAAGACGCCGGGAGCGATCAGTTCGTCTTGATGTCCTTCTCCCGCACGTTCAGCACGACCACGCCTCCCGCGTCGGTGATCCCGTACAGCTTGACCACCACGCACTCCGGCGAGCCCGGGCACGTGAGCCCCTGGTTGTCTCCAGGCAATGGCGGCGTCGACTTGAGCGGCCCGACGATGTTGTCCCGGATCTCGATCTCGCCACGCTGCTTGAAGTGGAATGTGTCGACGATCCTGACGGTGCGCTCGCGCGTCCCGATGAACGAGAGCGTCGTCGCATCGGAACCGAGAGCCTTCGAATGATTCGGGTGCATGGCCGCGCCCGCGCCTCCGCCATCGTCGAACACGCCTTGCAGGCGCAGGTCCGGCGTGAAGAAGTAGGCGGCCTCCTGCCCGCGCGCCACGCCCAACGTCCCGTTCTGATTCAGGCCGAGGCCGAGCACGCGCTCGGAGGCGTTGTTGATCAGGTCCTGCACGGCGATATCGCCGGAGATCGACTGGTTCGCGGCGTTCCACATGATGATCCGGCCCGTCGGCGCCGTCGCGCCTTCGCCGAACGCGACCCAGCCGCGGTCACCCGAGGCGGCCAGGAACGTCGTGTCCGACATGCTCAGCCCCGACAGGTTCCACGTGCCGCGACGGAAGAAGGCGTCCGAACCTTGCGCCCACAGATTGGCGACCGCGGTCGCGATCGTCGCCGGCCCGCTGTAGATCACCGAATCCGGAACGTGGGCGAACCCCGGCACGTGGTCCCAGATCTCCACGAAGTCGTCCCCGTTGTCGTTCTTGTACACCTTGATGCTGTCGACGTGGGCGAGGACGACCATGTTGTCCGCGGCGTTCACCGCCTTGGCCTCCGTGAAGAGCAGCACGACCTCGGGCCGGTCCTCGTTCGAGCCGGGGACCGGGTCGATGTTGGCGTACCGGATCGTGCCCGGCCGTGCAGCGTCCGTCGGAACTGTCGAGTACAGCAGCGTGCCCGCGGAGTCGACAGCGATGAACTGCGGCCGGTCGCTGAAGTCGTAGTACGTCCAACCCGCGTACTTCTCGTACCCCGTCGCCGCTTCGATCGAGATCGGGATCTCGAAGAGGACGACGTTGGGCGTCACCAGGCGCCGAGACGCGTCCTCCTTCATGTTGTCCAGAGAGACGAAGGAGATGTTCGTCCCACCCGAGTTGGCAACCAGGAGCGTATCCTCATTGGCATTGAGGAACAGCCCCCACGGCTGCGACCCGACGGCGAACTCGGCGGCGGTATTGAAGGAGAACGTATTCAGATCCAGGACGTCGATCTTGTTGAACGAGTAGTTCGACAGGTACAGGCGCTGCCTGGCCGTATCCGCGACCGCATCCGCGATGATGCCGCCGTCGGGGAGCAGCACGGTCCTCCCCGCGACCACGACGGTGCTGACCTTCGTCCCCGGCTCCGCCGCCCTCACGACGTTACCCGAGACCACGCAGTCCAGCTGTTGCTCCGTATTGGCGACGGCCACGGAGCAGTTGCCCGCGCTGTCCACCGCGAAGGCGTACAGGATGAACGTGACCGAGTCCGGCAGCGAGAGCGAATCGACGTTGAACGGCTCGAAGGCCTTCAGGAACTCGGGCGCACCGGTCACGGCCGTCGTGAACGTCGTGTCGCGGACCAGAACCGCGGTGTCCGGCCTGGCCGAATTGATCGCCAGCACCGTGTAGCCCATCCGCAAGATGCCGCTGCCGGCGTCGTTGTCGCGCGCGGAGACCAGGACCTCGACCCGATCGGTGAGTTCCATGCGATCCGGCGCCGTAACGTCCAGCCGCACGTGCGGCTTCGCCGTATCGGCGACCGCACCCGACACGACGTCGATGGTGACGATCGGACTCCGCCGGACCAACCCGCCGGTTGCGCTCACGGCCTCGGCCTGTAGCTGGAGCTCGCCTTCCCGGTTCGCCGGGAGCTGCACCTCCACGATCGCCATGACGCTGTCGCGAGGTGCCGAGCAGCAGACGGTCAACGTGGAGTCGATGACACCGGAGAGCATGAGACGCACGGTGGCGATTCCCCCTTCATCGACCGCCACGATGCGAGTGTGCAGCGGCTTCCCCCGGACGGCAGCCCCACCGTTCTGGGGACTCATGATCATCACGCGCGGCCCGCCCACGAAGACCAGGACGGTGTCCGTCCCCTCGTTCCCCGCCGCATCGCGCGCCTTGGCGATCAGCTTCACCGGCGCGCTCTGCTCATCGCTGCTCGCCAGCAGATAGCGGAGCACCGTCGTGTCGGCGACTCCCTCGCCGAACTGCACGGTCTTCGGCTGGAACTTCGGGATGATCTGGTCCGTGCCGAGGGACGGATCCCCCGCGAAGTAGTATCCGGCGATCTCCAGCTGGGTCACGCCGATGTCGTCGGAGACCTGTACGGACACGAACACGCTGTCGCCGATCGCGACCCCCACGCTGTCGACGGGCTGCAGGAACGCGACCGTCGGCGGCTCCATGTCCGGGGTCGGCGGCTCGTCGGAGAACAGGTTGTCTCCGTCGCACGCGACCTGGAAGGCCAGGAAGCATGCGATCAGCGATCCTTCAATCAACCGATGGGTGCGGGATCGCCCCCCGCTGCCCAGCGGCGCTCCATTGTCCTTTCGCATGTATGAACTCCCCGTGTCCTTATGCCTCACCGTCATTCAGGATGTGAGGCGTGACCATGATCAACAGGTCCTGTCGCGTTTCCTGCTCCGAGGTGCTCCGGAAGAGTGCGCCGATCACGGGGAGGTCCATGAGGATCGGGATACCGACGCGAACTCGTTCCTTTTCGATGATGGTCATCCCGCTGATGACGCCGGTCTGGCCGTTCTTCAGCAGGATCTGGGTGTCCGTCGCCTGCGTCTGGAACGTGTAGCCGATGTCCGACGGCGCCAGCGCGACGCTGGAGCGTTCGGCATGGAGCTCGAGGAGCACCTGGTCGCCCGTCACGTGCGGCGTGACCTCGAGGATGATCCCGGTCTCCTGGAAGGAGACGGTCGCGACGGGTGCGCCGGCGGCGCCGCCGCCCTGACCACCGCCGACGACCGCCGACCCCGCGTCGATGACGCGGACCGGCGTACGCTCACCCACGTGGACCGATGCCGGCCTGTGATCCATCGTCGTGATGACCGGCCGCGCCTGGATGTCGCTGTACTCGAGCGACGATAGCGCGTCCACGAAGGTGAGGAGCGAGAACCGGTTGAGGACCAGCGTGGTCACGATCTCGAGCGACGTCGCCGACGGGCGGAAATTCGCGTTGGCAAGGGCGGCGATCGACGGACCGCCGAGCCGGACGACGTTCTGGTTCGTCCTCTCGCTTGCGTCGATGATGCCGTCGCCGTTGGTGTCGATACCGCCGGGCGCCAGCCGGTTGATCTGGTTCCCGCGGGAGTCCTTCAGGTCGTACGTGATCCCGAGGTTCTCGAGCGAGGTACGGTCGACGAAGATGATCTTCGCCTCGATCTCGACCTGCGGCGTCCGCACGTCGAGCTGCTCGATCATCGGGGCGATGCGGTCGCGAATGACGGAGGCCCGGTCCTTGACGACGATCGTGTTCGTGGCCGGGTTCACCGTCACGGTGGCCAGCGAGTCGCTGAGTAGCCCGCGGATCGTCTGGACGAGCGACGAGTCGGCGCGGGCGTACTTGATCTGGAACCGGCGCGTGTCCATCGGCTCGGCGGCCTCGAGCTCGCGCAGCTTGCTGATCTGGTCGACGCGGATGATGCCGCTCTCGAGCTCGCGCGCGGCCAGACCGTGGGCCGAGAGGATCACGTCCAGCGCGACGTCCCATGGCTGGTCACGAATGTCGGCCGTGACCGTGGCCTGCACGCCCGCGCCCGCGACGATGCTCCGTCCGGAGAACTCGGCGAAAGTCGTGAGCACGTCGCGGATGTCGACCGCATCGAAGTAGATCGTGATGCGAGGCTCCTCCCGGACCCGAGGCGCAACCTGCACGGGCGCCGAGACGGCCGCAGGCGTCGGCTTCACGCTCGATTCGACTTCGACCCGCGCGGGCGGCATCGGCCGGCTCGGTTCCCGCGCCGCATCCCCGAGCGGCGCCGCCTTGGTCGGCGCCTCGGTGGACGGTGCCTCCTTTACCGGTGCGGCCGACTCGGGTGCGGACCCGTCCGGTGACCATGGCGCGAACGAGGAGCCGGGGTTCGGGAACGAAACCCTGATGCGGCCATCCTCTTGCACGACCCGATAGTCGACGGGTGCGGCCAGCTCGATGACGACGCGCACCGTCTCGGGCCTGAACTGACCGAACCGCAGCGCCACGACGCCGCCGCGATTGATGCCATCGTACCGCGTTTGCGGCAGAGACCGCCGTGCCGGGGTCAGATCGACGACCAGCCGGTCGGGTTGGCCAAGGATGAAATGCTCGACCGATACCGAGCCGTCCACCTCGATCACGACCTCGGTCCTTCCGTCCACGGGCACCACGCTGACCCCCTTGACCGACGTCAGGGTCGAGAGCGCCGTGGCCAAGAGCGTGACGAGCGTCATCATTCGTCGACTCCTTCCTTCTTCCTCTTGCGCTCGAGCGTCTCCTGCCGCACCACGCCGAACGTTTCGACGGCGAACAGGACGCGGTCGGGGGCGATGTCCAGGACGCGAGCATTCCCGATGACGTCGCCGCGACGAACCCGGAACCGGCGGCCATTCGTGGCCACCACGAGCGCGACGCTCCCACCGGCCGGGTTGTAGATGACGCCAGTGAGCGTCAGTTCTTCGAAGCGCGGGCCGAGGTCGTCCCGATCGGCCAGCGACTCGAACGGATCGCGCCGCGAGCCGGTCGGGTACAGGAACACCTCCCGGACGAGCCGGAGCGGCTCGTCGGCCGGCGCCGATTTCGTTGCCGCCTGCTGCTGGGCGTGCGCCGGCGCGGCGGCGATCGCGCACACCACCCCGGCGAGGAACACCGCCCGCTCAACCACGCGCATTCGCTCCCCCTTGCACAGTCGCACGATCCACATCATCGGGGATCACATACGTCTTGATTCGAAACGTCGCCTGGACCTCGGTCGTCCCGTCGCGCCCCTGCCGCGGCGTCAGCACCACGTTGACCGGCGTGACGATCCGGGGAAGGGAGCCGACCGCCGCCAGGAATCGGCCGACGTTGTGGTACTTGCCGAGGACCGCCACGTCATGGGTTTGGAGCAGATAATAGCCGTCCGGCTGGGGGTTGTGCGGCGTCAGCCTGGCTACTTCGACCCCGTTCTGCTGGGCCTGGACGGAGATCGCGTGCAGGAGCTCGGGAATCTCCTCCGACTCGGGGACCAGTTCTTCCAGCTTCGCGATGTACAGCTCGTACTCCGCGAGCCGCTTCTCCAGCTCCGGGCCGCCCTGCTGCACCCGCGACCGAGCCGCGGCGTTCTTCGACTCGAGGGATTCGAGGCGTGATTCCAGCGCCGCGATCTTCTCCTTCCGCCCACTGTGGTAGAAGTACCAGTAGCCGAACAGGCCAAGAAGCGGCACGAGCCCGATCAGCAGCTTCCGCTGCTGCTGCGGATCCGACGGGAGCAGTGCCATCTCAATCCTCCTCCAACTCGACCAACGGCACCAGATCGAGCAACTCGGGCGGCGGCTCCTCGTACGAGGCCACGAGGATGAACTCGTAGAGTTCGCGTCCCTGGGAATCCTGTATCTGCTGCGTCGTGGTCAGCCGCACCGATCGGATGAACGGCGACGCTTCCAGGTCCGTCATGAACCGCGTCAGCGCGAACGTGCTGCCGGTCCGCCCATTGATCTGGATCTCGGGCGCGAGGTCCTCGCCCGTGAGGTGCCTGAGCCCGTAGAGCCACGTGTAGTCCGGGAGCGCGCGCGAAACCTCGTCCATGATATGTGCCCAGACGTAGCGGCCCTTGTCGATCTCCTGGATGATCTCGAGCCGCTGCCGGATGCTGTCGCGCCGCGCGATGAGCCGCTGCTGCGTCGAGATGATCGACGCGTAGCGCGCGGAATCCTGAACCGCGCTCTCGACCTGGGCGTTGAGTTCGTCGATGCGGCTGCTCGCCCCCAGGAAGAGCCAGACGATCACGCCCGGACCGACGATCCAGCTGCCCGCGATGAACGCGGCCCAGCGATCCAGCCCTTCCACCTTGCCCAGCCGGGACAGTAACCCCGGGCCGCGCTTCGACCTGCGAGCCGAACGCCTCGATGCTCCGGGGTGCAGATTGACTTCGATCACGGCCTACCTCTCGTCCGCTCTCACGCGTGCCGCAGTGCCAGGCCCACGGGAAGCATCAACATGGGCGAGATCTCGTCGATGTCGACGGACTGCATGACCTCGGGACGAATCGCCACGCGTTGGAGCGGGTTGGCCAGTTCCGTCCTCGTCGCCAGGCGAGCCCCGAGCGCATCGACGAGGCCCGGGATGCTCGCCCCGCCACCGGACACGAACACGCGTCCGATGTCCACTCCACCTGCATGCGCGGTCACGAACGCCACCGCGCGCTCGATCCCGAGCGCCAGTTCTTCCACGCGCTCGGTGACGAACGCCCGCAGGTCCACGGTGTCCTTGCGACCCTGGACCACGGCATCCGCCTCCTCGAGCGTGAGGCCTCGCTCCCGCTGTAGCGCCTCGCGCAGCCGCCTTGCGCCGAACGGGATGTCCCGGACGAGCACCGGAACGCCGTCGTCGAGGAGGTTCACGTTCGTCGTCTCGTGCCCGACGTTCACGAGCACGACCAGCCCGGAGAGCGACGCGGGATAGTTGTGCTCGAACGCGTTGTGGAGCGCGAACGCGTCCACGTCGATGATCGAGGGCGAGATCCCCGCGTCCGCCAGGATGTTGAGCTTGAGATCGATGACCTCGCGCTTCGCCGCCACGAGCAGCACCGACATCTGGGGGCTGTCGCCATCGGGGTCCAGGATCTGGAAATCCAGCTGGACGCCCTCCATGTCGAACGGAACGTGCTGCTCGGCCTCCCAGCGGATGAGCGCGCGCGTGTCCGCCTCGCTCGCGCGATCCATCTCGATCTTCTTGATGATCACGTCGTGCCCGCCGACCGAAGCGACGACGCGCTCCTTCTTCAGGCCGACGCTCTGCGCCACGGCCCGCACGGTCTCGGAGACCAGCACGGGATCCATGATCTCGCCGTCGACGATCGCATCCGAGACGAGCGGACTCGTCGCAACCTTCGTGATCTCCGGCTCCGGCTTGGAGTGGTCGATCACGACGAGTTTGACGTAACCGCTCCCGATGTCGAGACCGGCCGACACTTTGCTACGGCCCAGGAAAGCCATGGCCAGGATTCTGGATGTAATCTGGGAATATGAAAGGGCGGATCGTCAGCATACGACCACCGCCCTCGTATGTCAAGCTTTTTTTCTCGTCAGTCCACGCCGACCCCGGACGCCGTCAGGTCGACCCAGCTCCGCTCCGCGATCGGGACGACGCGAGAGAGCGCGGGGTTGTTGTGGACCGCCCGCTCGATCGCACAGGTCGACAGGTGGATGATCGGATTGCCCGTGACCTTGCTGGAACAACCGTCTTCGAGGTCGCAGTCCTTGATCTTGCTCTTCTCCGACGTGTTCTGGCCCAGAACGATGACCGAGCCGTAGACCCTGGAGTTGCCGCCCCCCGTCTCGATCTTGCCCCGGACGATGATGATGCCGCTGAATTCGAACCCGCCGCGGATGCCGAGGTTACCGTCGACGATGAGGATCCCCTGCCCCTTTCCCTGGCTCGTGAGGTCGAGATCGCCCCGCGCGTGAATGATCGGGAAATACAAGTGGCAGGGGTGGTCCGGGTCGTCGGGCGCGCCCCAGTTGAGGTTGTCGTTCACGTTGCAGCTGCCGTCCGAGTTCGTCGAAGCGGCGACGTGGGGGTTGTTCGTCCCCGGCGGCAGGACCTTGTCCGCGTTGGCGATGAGGTCGTGGTAACCCCATTCCCCGAACGTGAGCAGGCTCTCCCACGTGATCGAAGAGTCCTGGTCCTTCGGCGGATCGCCCACGATCTCGCCATCGCCGGATACCGACACCAGCGACGAATCCCTGGCTACGATCCCGGTCTTGGTGCCCTGAGGCTCGGGGCACCGGTCCTCGTCCCACGCCGGGTTCACCACGTCCTCACCGGACACCATCGAGCTGCCGCTCACCTCGATCGGCGAGAACGTGCTGACGGCGCGGTCGGTCTGGACCTCCATCTGGAGGGTGCGGACCAGCATGCCGAGCTTCCGCTCGGCGTTGCCGCGCGCAACGCGGCCGGTCGAGGTGACGAAGAACAGGCGGTCGGCCAGTCGACGCGCCTCGACGGTGGCGGTACCGACGGTGCGCCCGCCGACCGTGAGGCCGATCGACTTCGGACCGTCCTTTTCCACGTTCGAGAGTCCCCCGACGGTCCACGTGCCGACCACGGTGTTGATCCCGTGCTCGGCCACGCGGAGCGCGAGGTCCGCATCCGCCGAGCTGGTGGAAACCCTTCCCTCCTGGGAAGCGGCGAAGAACCCGCCAGTCACGAGCAGGCCGATCACGACGAGTGCGACGATCGTCGTCGATAGCGCGAAGCCCTCCCGCCTTTCCTCGAACATGCTCATCGGTTCCTCCATCACCTCGATCGCTGCGGCTACGGCGCCGGGTTGGGCGCGTTGCCGCGAAGTGCGACCTGGGTCACGAGCGAGTCGATCACGGTGTTAGCCGCATTGGGCTCGCGGGGAGCCCGGACGGCGATCTCGATCCTTCGGATGCTACTGCGTTTGGCAGCGTCCAGCGGCGGCGCGATCTCGTTGCCGTCGGTGCCGAAGTAGCGGAATGCCAGGCCGCCGACCTCCGCGACCGGCCCGAGGAGCGGCACGACGGGCTCGGCCCCCTCCTTTCGCCCGATCACCCACTCGCCGCCGATCTGGTAGAGGCCGTACGTCACCGGGACGAACCCCCGCACGAGGGCGCCGGGTGCGACCTGAGCCGAGGACAATGTCGAGAACATCTGAAGCACGGTGAGCGGGTAGCTTCCCCAGGTCTCCCCGCACGTCGTCCCGGATGCATCCCGCTGCTGCACCGAGATCGGGAGCCACGCGTCGTCCCCCGACGTCGTAGGATCGCCTTCCGAGAAAACGAGGGCGCTGTCCCCGCTCTCGAACCGGTCGCCGAGCTCCCAAACCTCGATCCGGTTGTTGGACGGGCGGGCACAGACGACGCCGACCTTCCGGAACGCCCTGAAGGTGATCGCGCCCTCCTCCGCCGCGTAGATGTCGCCGCCATTCGCGCTGATCTCGCGAAGCTCGGTCCCGATCAATTCCAGCGCCGTGCGCGCCGTCTGGCGGGCGCTGAGGACGCCCATCTGCTCGCGATACGCGCGCTGCTGCACCACAATGGCCTGCGTCACGGCCGCCAGGATCGCAGCCGTGACGACGACGGTGACAAGGAGTTCGACCAGAGTGAAACCGGGCGACCGTCGATCCATCCGCTTACCTGAACAGACTGACCGTGAACGTGTCCTGCACGGCTTCCCCCACCTTCACACCCCGCACCCCGCGGCCTTCGCTCACGACGAGGACCTCCATGTAGTTGGGCCTCCTGGTCTCCGACACGATCGACCACCAGAAGCGATAGTCGCCGACGACCAAGGGATCGGCCGCATCTCGCGGCGTCACCTCGTCGAACGGCGTGGAGCGCAGGCGTTCCGACACCTCTTGCATGGCCACCGCTCGCTCCGTCTCGAGGCCTGCCGCACGAACGCGTGCGAGCACGACGCCCGTCGTGGCCGCCATGGCAAGAAATCCAACGGCGAGGATCACCGTGGCGACGAGGACTTCGACGAGAGAGAAGCCGTCCCGCGCAGAGGAAGCCCTGACCATCACTTCACTCCCTCCACCTGTCCGAGCGGAGCCACTCGGGCCCGCGCGGTGTCCTTCCCGATCACGAAACTGACGATCGTCGGCGCACTGATCGTCGTGTGCGCCGCGATCGCGAATCCGCGAGGCGAATAGCAAACGGCGATCGGATCCGTCGCCGCCTCGACCTTCGCGTGGAGTTCGTCCTCCAGGTGCAATCTCTCCAATTCCAACCCGCCGGCCGAACACCCCTCATTGACCGTGATCCGGCCCTGGGTCACGCTCAGGTGCAGGCTCACGTTGCGCCCCCGCTCGATTGCCGCGGCACGGGCACGCATTGCGAGATAGACGAACGCATCGCGCGCGTTCGAGACCCGTTTGCGGGAGACGTAACCGCTCGCCCCGTTCACGACCACGCCGACGAGGATCGCGCCGATCACGATGACCATGACCAGCTCGACGAGCGTGTACCCCGGCCGCACAAGTCGCATCATGCGATCGAACCCGTTCGAGTCGGCATGAGAAACGTCGCCACCTACATACGAATATCGTGCCCAGGCCGAGGATCTTTAACGACAACGTGTTACATGCACGACACGGCGGCCGTGGAAGCACTTTTCTTCGCACCGTGCTACTTTTTTCGCGGCTCGCGACGGTGTCCGTCGCCGCGATCGCGGCTGGCTCGCGGCTCATTCCGTCCCTGCTCACCACGCCGGCACCCATAGGCGGCCGGCCGGAGCGAAAGCCTGGTCCAGGGCCGACGCCCCGGTGAACGCGCGCCATAGGGAGCAGGCGCGGTAATCGACGCGTGCCTCGTCCTGGAGGCGAGCCGGCATCTCACCCAGCATCTTCACGGCACCGAACACCGCGGCCCGATCGCGGATCACGAGCGCGCCGGTGACGACGACCGAGCCGAAGAACTGTGCATCGCCCGATAGGATCAGGTCGCCGTCGACGATGAGGATCCCCTGCCCCGCTCCACCGGTCACGTGGAGTCCGTCCGGGGCGAAAATGACGGGAAAGTAGTCGCCACACGGTCCGGTTGGGTCCAGGGGCGCTCCCCAGTTGGCGGCCGCCGCAGTGTCGCAGGCGCCTGCCGGAGCGCTCGGGGCCGGCCGGACATCGCCGGACACGACGAGGTCGGCGAGCGCGGCCATGTCGCGCAGTGCGAAGGGTCCGACGCGTGCGTGGGCGCCGTCGGCCGGGTCCCATGGGGCGGGAGTTGCGACGGGACGCCACTCGTCCGCGGTGTCCGCCGGAAGACCACCGGGGGCGCTCACCGCCGCCGGCGCGCGCCCGTCCAGCGCATCGACCATTGCGCGAACCGCCTCGTCCGGACACGACTCGGCCGCCCACGGCGGTGGTGCAAGCCCGACATCGGCCGCCGTAACGACTACGCCCGGTTCGATCTCCGGAGACTCGCGCGTCGAGAGCGCGGCATCGAAGCTCGACCAGACCTCCTCGGGGCGCACGACTCGAACGAGGGCGGCGGCCGCACCCCGTGCGCCTGCCGCGGAAGCCGTCGCCGTTACGAGGAACAGCTTCCCGTCGAGCCGCGCGATGGTGACGCGCACGCCCTGCTCGGCGACCGTGCTCACCACCTCGTCACCTGGCCCGAGAGTGAGCACTCGGCGGGTGCTCCAGTTCGCGAGCGTCGCCCGCACGGCCGACTCCGCGGCCCATCGCGCCCGCGTCGATTCCTCTCCGGCGCGCGCGATCAGCACTTCCTGGGTGCTGACGTAGAGCAGCCCGAGCGACGTCGTGCCGAGCGCCATGAGCACGAACACGGCCAGTACGAGCGCGGCGCCGGAGCGGTGAGGGGTCACGGCCGGGCCCCCGTGTCCCGGACGTTGAGCAACGCGAACCGGAACCGCGCGACCCGCGCCGGCACGCCCGACCCGGCCTCGACATCGGGCCGCAGAGAGAAGATCCCCTCGATGGCAATAGGAACCACGCCCCTGTCACCGAGCGCGGGAGCGAAGGTGCTGCCCCGGTCGTCGAGCAGTTCGGCCGTGAGCGGCTGACGGCCGCCGTCGCCGCGGCGGTAGCGCAGTGCGCGATCCGTGAGGTGATAGCTCCCGCTCTCGAAGAGTAGAAGGAGCGTGCCGGGCGGCGTCGGCAGGGGCAACGACCACCGGTAGACCGACGCGCCGGCCGCTCCTTCGCATGCATCGCCGGCCCGCTCGCTGTATCGGAGAGCGGCCGGCCGTACGTTGCCGATCGAGTCGACGACGAGTACGGAATCCTTGGCGGGCTCCGGCTCCCGGAGACCGCGGTACCGAACGAAGGTGGAGCCGCCCGGACCGACCCCGCACACCACGCCGGTCCCGCGGAACGCGCGGAGCGCTACGGAATCCGGTGTCACGACGCGCAGATCCGTCGCCGGGTCGAGGAAACGCAGCTCGTCGCCGAGGGTGAAGACACTGACCCGGAGCGCCTCGGAGCTCCGCACCGTCCAGGAGTGCCGTCGGGCCACGGCTTGCGCCGACGAGAACGCGCCTGCGAGGGCCGAGCCGATTATCGCGGTGAGCCCGAGCGCGATCAACGCTTCCGTGAGCGAATGCCCACGCGGCGCTTTCATCGTTCGCCTCCGATCGGCGGCAACGGCGGCCCGTGGAGCGCCTCGAAGTGAATGGCGCACGACGTCGGAGCGTCGAGGCACTCGACGTCGATCGAGATCCGCCGGACCCTCCCCTCGGATCGCACGGCCCAGAGGACTCGGTGCCGCCCGATTTCCCGCTCGTTCCCGGTCGGAGAACTCACCTGGAGCAGGGAGTCGAGCACGGCGGCGGCCAGGCGCACGGCCATCTCCCGGTCTGCCGCGGTGCGCAGGGTACGCACGGCCAACGTCGCCGTCGCGACGGCGCCCATTACGCCGACCGCGAGCACGACGATGGCCACGATCACTTCGGCCAGAGCGAACCCAGGAGCGCCGGGCGCTCGCACGCGGTTCACCATTGCCGTGGCCGACCGTAGGTGGAGAGGGTGAGCCCGGCGACCGCGTCGCCCCGCAGCACGCTGAACGTGCGATTGGCCACCCGGCCGAGCCCGCGCCCATCGAAGGCGAGGGCGATAGGGGAATCGGCAGCCCCGGAGACCTCGAGGCGCACGCCGTACTGTCGTGCGAGGTCGACCGGAAGCGCGAGAGTGTCGCCGTCCGCGGCCTCGATCCAGAACCTCGCCTTCGCGATGTCGACGACGAGCGACGCGCCGCCACGCGAGATGGCGGCCGCCCGGGCCCGGGCGACGCCGGCGGCGAGCGCGTCGCGCGCGCTGCGCACGGCGAGCTGGTCCATCCCGCGACGCATCGGCGGGTACGCGAGCCCGGCGAGGATCGCCAGCAGGCTCAACGTGACGAGCAGCTCGACGAGCGTGGTTCCGGCAGAACGTCGATGGTCGATCATGGCGCCACGCTACCCCCGCTTGCGGGGCGGCGCCATGGCCGGGCGGGACGCGTGGTCCGCCGTGAGGACTACTCGAGGTTATAGTCGCGGATCTTGTAGAGGAGCGCGCGCGAGCTCAGCTCCAGCAGCTCGGCCGCACGCGTCTTGTTGCCGCGCGTGCGTTCGAGCGCCTTGGCGATCAGCCGCTTCTCGAGCGCGGCGCCGTGCTTCTTGACCGACAGCTCGTCGGGCGAGAGCTCGGGGTCGTCGAAAACGGGCACCGGCGACGTGATGTGCGACGGCAGGTCGTCCGGCGTGATCTTCGGCCCCGTCGCCAGCACCATCGCCCGCTCGATCGTGTTCTCCAACTCCCGCACGTTACCGGGCCAGCGGTAGTCGACCAGGTACTTCATCGCCTTCGGGTCGACTCCCTCGATGTTGAGGCGGAGCCGTTCGTTGTGCAGCTCGATGAAGTGCTGGACGAGCGGCGGGATCTCCTCCTTGCGCTGGCGCAGCGGCACCAGGTGGATCGGCACGACGGCGATGCGATAGTAGAGGTCGCGCCGGAACCGGTTCTGCCGGATCTCTTCCTCGAAGTCCTTGTTCGTCGCGGCGATGATGCGCACGTCGACGGCGCGGGACTTGTTCTCGCCCAGCCGACGGACCTCGCCTTCCTGAAGCGCGCGGAGCAGCTTGACCTGCAAGGTGGGCGGCATCTCGCCGATCTCGTCGAGGAAGAGTGTGCCGCCCGCGGCCTCCTCGAAGAGACCTTGCCGCTCACGCTCCGCGCCGGTGAACGCGCCACGCGCGTAGCCGAAGAGCTCGGCCTCGAGGAGCGTCTCCGGGATCGCGCCGCAGTTCAGCGCGACGAAGGGTCCGGACGCCCGATCGCTCTCCACGTGAATCAGCCGCGCAATGACCTCCTTCCCCGTCCCACTCTCGCCCGTGATCAGCACCGACGACGGGTACTTGGCCACCTTGATGGCGAGCTGGAGCGCCTGCTGCATCGCCGGCGACTTGGCGATGATCTGCCCGAACCGCTTTTCGACGCGCACCTCCTCGCGCAGCCTACGCACCTCGCGCCTCAGCGCCTCCCGCTCCTCGGCCTTCTTCAACAGAAGGATGAGCTGATCGGCGCTGAATGGCTTCGAGATGTAGTCGTAAGCACCCTTCTTCATCGCCTCGATGGCGAGGTCCATGCTGCCGTAGGCGGTCATCACCACGACCAGCGCCTCGCCGTTCGCGGCGCGGTAGCGCTCGAGGAACTGGATCCCGTTGAGGCGCGGCATGCGGACGTCGCAGAGGATGATCTCCGGCCGCAGCTCGAGGGCGCGCGCCAACCCCTCCTCGCCGTCGCTCGCGACCTGGACGTCGTAACCTTCCTCGCCCAGGATCAACGAGACGGTCTGACGCAGTCCTGGCTCGTCGTCGATGATCAGTATGGTCATGATCCGTGCGGCTCCAGGGCGGCAGCCCGTGCGGCAGGCAGGAGGATCGTGAACCGGGCGCCACCGCCCTCGACGTTCTCGGCCCGGATCGTCCCACCCATCGCATCGATCAGTCGCGCCGAAACGGCGAGGCCGAGACCGGTTCCCTTCCCCGGCGGCTTCGTCGTCACGAACGGCTCGAAGATCTGGCCCAGCAACGCCGTGGGGATACCGGGTCCGTTGTCGGTCACGGTGATCTCGACCACCTCACCGCCGGCCGGGAACGGGTTCTCGCGCGGAATGCGCGGGCGCTGATGGAAACGGCGCCGATGCGAGTAGTCGACGTCCGGCGGATCGTCCTTCCGCCGCGTCGCCGACCGCTGCACCGGCGCCAGCACCCTGTGTCCCGTTCTAACCACGATCTTCGGCGACTCCACGCTCTCGAGCACGTCCGCCGCGTTGAGGAGCAGGTTGACCACCACCTGCTCGAGCTGGTACGGGTCCGCCTCGATCGGCGGCGCGCCCGGCGTGAATTCGCAGCGCACATCAATATGCTGAAACTTGCCCTGCATGGAAAGGAGATCGACCGCGCGGGCGGCGACCTCGTGGACCTCGATCGGCTGCACCCGCGCCTCGCGCGGGCGCGCGTAGTCGAGGAGGCCGCGGACGATGCGGTCGATCCGGTGCGCCTCGCGCGTCGCCGCGGCGAGCAGATCCCGCTCCTCCGGGCCGGCGCTCCGCTCGAGAATCCCGAGATAGCCCAGGACCGCGCTGAGCGGGTTGCCGACCTCGTGCGCGATCCCCGCCGCGAGCCGGCCGACCGATGCCATCTTCTCGACCTGGATCAACTCGTCCCGGGCTTCCGTGAGCTGAACGTTGGTCTCCTGCAGCGAGCGGATGTTCTCGGCAAGCTGCTCCCGGTGCGCGATCAGCCGCTCGGCCATGCGGTTGACCGCGTCGGCCAGCCGCGCCATCTCCGCGCTCCCGCCCGTCGGCAGGCGGTGGCCGTAATTCCCGCCGGCGATCGCCTCAGCGCCTGCGATCATCTCATCCAGCGGCCGGAGAATGCGCAGGTGCACCAAGAAACGCCCGAAGAGCGCGAAGACCAACACGTCCGCCACGAGCAGGAGCAGCACGTAGCCGACCGCCGCGCCCGGCGTCGAGAAGCGAGGCAACAACAATATTATGCCTGCCACCGCCACCAGCAGCGCCCCCGCGAAGATGATGGCGAACGCCACGACCAGCTCTCTGCGGAGCGAGGGAAGCGACGTCATCCTGGATCCCGTTCCGAGATACACCGTATGGATTTGCGGGGAGAGCGGGGTCGACGGCTGTGGAAGATAGGAGCGGGCGCCAGGGGGGACAAGGCGGAGAGGCGCGGTCGGGGCGTGCCGATCAGGGCATGAGGATCCGCTCTTTCAAGCAGTGTTCGTCCGGGACGACCCGATAGAAAGCCGGGATCGGCCTGTCGCCAACGCCACCCGCGTACACCAGGACACCGGGACAGCGCTCCATGATCGTGGCGATATCCCGAGCGATTGGTTGCGACAGGTTTCCCAATGTCACGATCGAAACGCCGTCTTCGAGAATCCGGCGGGCGAGGAATTCGCCGGGGGTGCGGAATGTGTACTGCGCGATGTCGTTCCCCCCGACCATCGAGCCGACGGCTCGTAACCCCGTGTGGAGGTAGATGCCCGCCGGGAATTCCGTGAGCACCCGGTCCGTTGGCCGGGCGTTGGCGACGAGCCAACGAGACACCGATTCGATGTACCGGCTGTTCGTCACGCCCGCGAACGTCGCACTGAACCCGGCGGGAGGCGCACCGGTCTCGGCGCCATGGAGCGCCTCGCGTCTGACCTCGACCTGTCGCAACGCCAACACGCCCGCGAGCGTCGCGAGGGCGAAGCCGGCAAGTGTGCGGGTACGGCGTGGAAGCCTTCGAGCGCCGGCATCCACGCCGGCAGCGGCCGCGAGTCCGAGCACCGGGAGGACGCCCAAGGCCAGGCGGTCCTGCGTGAACGGCCAACACGCGACGACCGCCGCCATTGGGAGGATCGTGGCGGCCAACGTCGGAGCGCGGCGCCGAGTCGTCCACACCCCCGCAGCCGTCGCCGCTACGAAGGCGAGAACGAGAATCGTGCCGAACGCTTCCGATCCGCTCGCGTAACGAGCGAATGCACCGGCGTAGTCGACAATGTTTCCGCCAACGCGTTCGATCGCGCCGAGAACCGAAAGCGAATCGTCCTGCGACCGGACCCAATCCAGATACGAAAGCTCGTCCGGATGGCTCGACACCGGTCCACGTGCCCGCAACGTCCGGTGGATCGCGCCCCACGCGATCAGCGGAACCACTCCCGCCGCGGCACATATGAGCCACGCTCGCACCCCTCTGCGCTCAATGGCAAGAAGGGCGAGAACCGCGGCGATGAGCACCACTCCCTGGACACGGAACAGGCTGGTGGCCGCGAGCAAGAGCCCGAGAACGAGAGCGGCACGCCACCGGTCCGGCGCCGTCTCTTGCCTGGCGAACCAGGAATAGGCGGCGAGAACGCCGAACCAGCCGAGCAGGACGTACGGTTCGCTCAGGATCAGGCTGTTGTAGTGGAGCGCGGTTTCGAGGAAGAACGGTCCGAGCCCGAGGACCGCGAGAGGCAACGCCGCCACGTTCAACACCGTGCGCCCGTACCACCAGGACAGCGCGGCGGCCCCCGCGACGGCGAGGAGATTGGCCGCTTGGGCGAGGACTACGACAACCGGGAGAGTCCCGCCGATCGACCACAACAACGCCAGAAGGCCCGGCAACCCCGGCGGATACTTCGTGTGGACGGGACTCCCCGGAAGGTGGATCGAACGATATCCCTCACCTTCGGCAATCGCCTTCCCCAGCGCGACGTATACGCCATCGTCGTTGAACGAACCCACGAGGAGGAGATCCGATGTGCCGAAGAGGAGCAATCCAATCGAGACCAGCAACGCCGCGCCCGCGGATTCGAGTAGAAGGCGGCGGCCGCGGAGGACCTCCGGCCGGTCGGCGGCACCTGTGTTGGGAGTGGCCCGGCCCTTGGTTCTCGAAAGCACGACCTCCCGTGGCAGGTCGGACTCGAGTTCCTTGACGCCACGGGAGGTGGATGCACCGCTCTTCGGAACGTGATCCACTCGACTACGGCGTCGCCTACGGGGTCATCTGGCACGCGACCGTACCAGCCTGCGTGGGTGCGCCGTGAGTGGTCGGAGCCGTAGCCTTCCCTAGATAAATGGCGCATCCCAGGGTCGAACCAAGGGCCTCATGCGTGGCGTAGGCGGACCACCCCATTTGCGATGCCTCGATCGTGGTCACCCACACGCCATCGCTCGAGACGAAGCCGAGGGCGGGATTCTCGTCGTCGGCGTACCTGTAGTGGTGGGCGTAATAAACCTCCTGCTGAGTAGCGAGGTTCTTCAGGTCCGACATCATCGCGGAGAAGTACGCCTTCTCCCTCGCGGAGTTGAACTTCGGGATCGCGATCGCGGCCAGGATGCCGATGATCACAACCACGATCAGCAGCTCGATGAGCGTGAAACCCTTCCGGCTCGCGAGCATACGGCGCTCCTTGCGAAAGTGGCAATGGGGAGGTCCGACGATTTGCTTGTCCGTCGTACTGAGAAAGGCAAGGCCCGTTCCAGAGCCACCCCCGGGGGCACCAGTGGCCGTACCCGACACGAGGACAATGAGTTACACGTTTAGGCCAGAATATATGTGGCCGTATGCCGATCACACCCGTGACGCATTCGGCAAGAGTTCGGGAATTCTACAACAGTCTCCTCAGGACGAAACGCAGCGTCCCAAGCGTGGGGGTGGCCCTGCCTACACGGCTGATCCGCTCCCAAGAGGTGGGACAAGAAAATCGGGAGCGGGACCGCACACGATCCCGCTCCCGCACAGTGGCTTCGAGGACGCCCCGAATCAGCTCTCCTTACAAGCCACGACACCAGGCTGCGTTGGACTACCATGCGACGTAGGCGCCGAGATCTGGCCGAAGTAGATCGCGCACCCGAGCGTGCCGTCGAGCGCCTCGTGAGTGGCCGTAGCCGACCAGCCCAGGTTGCTCGTATTCGGATCGATCGTCACGCGAACGCCCTCACTGTCGACGAAACCGAGGGCATTCTTGTCGGTCGTGTACGTGTAATGGCCACTGCTGTAGTACACTTCCTGCTGCGTCGCGAGGTTCTTCAGGTCGGACTTCATCGCCGAGAAGTACGCCTTCTCCCTCGCGGAGTTGAACTTCGGGATCGCGATCGCGGCCAGGATGCCGATGATCACAACCACGATCAGAAGCTCGATGAGCGTGAAACCCTTCCGGTTCCTGAGCATACGACGCTCCTGTGGATGAGTGTGGGTAAACCGAACGCCCTCGCATTGGGCAAGCCCCGTTCCCAGTCTGCCATGCGATGCGTGCACGCATCGTAAGTCGTGAAATCTTCGCGCCTTGATCTCCGTTCGGCCGCATTCCGAGCGAATCGGATCGCCCAGCGTGTGCATTGCATCTTGCAACCGTGTTGCAGATTGCTTCGTCGAACGATGCCTAGCGGAAGGTCGCCGGCAGGCGGTCGTCGGTCGTTGGGCCAGGGTTAGTTGGCAGTACTACGGATGGCGTCCAGCGTGAGGCGCGGCCACACTTGCGGCGGCGCGACATTGCGTGCGCTGTCCAGTGCAGCGGCCGCCTCTTCGAGGCGGTTCCGGTTCAGCTCGATCTCGGCGAGGTGGCGCCATTGGGTCCAGTGCACGTTGGGCCGGGCGAGCCGCAAGCTTTGGTTGCGTGCAACGTACGCGGCATCCCAATCCCCAATCGCCGCGAGCGCCTGAGCTTGTTGATGGTAGAGGCCGCCGATGTTTCCGACGAAATCCTTTCGCCCGAGAAAGTGTTCAATGGCGCGAGTCGACGTCTCGAGGGCGTCTTGCATCCGCCCCTGATTGTAAAGTGCCTGGCTCAGGTAAACGAAAGGCTCGACGTAATCCGGCATCAACACGGCGACTTGCCGAAGCACCTGTTCACCCTCCACAGCCCGCCCATGCACCACGAGCGCAGCGGCGTACTCCATGAGCAAGTTGTAGTGCGATGGGTTGAGTTCGGCGGCGACGGCATAGTGGGCGAACGCCTCGTCGACACGCCCCTCGCGCATCAGGTTGCCGGCCAGCACCCACTGCACACGGAATGACTCGGGATGCGACGCGGCAAGGTCGGCGATGACCGTTTCGGTGGATTTCCATACCGGATTGCGCGTCCACGTCCGGATGGAAAACGCTACGACGACAGCCGCAAATGCGACGATCCCTGCGGTCCTAAGCTGCCCAGGTCTGTGGGTGACCGCCTGGGCGAGTCCGGCCGCGAGCACGGCGATCGCGACGGAGGGAAGGTACAGGGTCCGCTCGGCGAGTAGGATCCCCACCGGGAAGATCAGATTCGACACGGGAAGGATCGTGATCGCGAACCAGAATATCGGTAGTGAGATCTGCCAGCGCCTCCAGGCGACCGCTCCGAGGAGCAGAATCGCGATGCCGACGACCAATCCGAGCACGACCAGCGACTCGAAGCCATCAACCGGCATGATCACGCCGGGCGAGTAGTCCGCCACGAGATGGCGCGGATAGAAGAGGAGACGAACGTATTCGGGCCAAATGCGGATCGCATTGGCGATGCGCGTAATGGCATCTGCATCCACCAGCATCGGCGCCACGTCCCCACCGTGGATGTCCCCGAGGACCGCTCGACGGATGCCCAGATAGACAATCACGGCGCCAGCACATGCGGCGAACACGGCGCGCTCGTTCCATACTCGACGGAGGAATCCATCCGAATCCGAGCTCCGGAGGCCCTCCAGGAGCAGCAAGATGATCGGCAATGTGATTCCGATCTCCTTCGAGCCGAGCGAGAGGAAGTAGCAGAGTGCGATCCCCGCCACGCGAACGGGCGCGTGCAGTTCGCGGCGTAGAAAGAGCAAGCAAGCGACGAGGAAAAAGGTCGTCGAGAGGACCTCGGCTCGGCCCACAACGTTGGCGACCGCTTCGGTGTGGACGGGATGGGCTGCGAAGACTACCGCGCCGACCACACCGGCCCTGGGTGAGAATCCAACGTGAAGGAGTAGCAGGAGCACGAGAACGGTGGCCGCGCCATGGAGAATCACGTTGACGGCGTGGAAGCCCCAGGGCGCCCCATCCCACAGTTCCCAATCCAACGCGTACGTCGCAACGGCCACCGGTCGGTACAGGGCCATACGCGCCGCGCTGGAGGGCCAGTAGGGCGAGGTGACCGCCTCGGTCAGGCGTTCGATCCCGTGTACGCGTTCGTTGCCTGCGATGATCCACTCGTCGTCGAGCGCGAAGCCGTTGCGGACGGAGTTGGCGTACACGCCGACGGCGAGCGCGAACACGACGAGACCCAGGAGCGCAACCGTGCGCGCGGAGGTCGATGCGTTCATTGGATAGCCCTCAACCACGCCGTCGCATGGTGCTCGTATATCCCGTCGACTTCCACGCGGTACTGGTCCGCTTCAGCGAAGTCGTCGGGGATGCGAATGATGAGGTGCTCGGCCGGAAGCGCATCCCGTGCGATCGGCGACGGATAGTACGACGACAGAACTATGTACCTGCAATCGATGGCGTTCGCATAGCGGACGACCTCCCGAAATCCGGCGAGCGGGAGCACACGCCAGTCGCGGCGCGCGTGGATCGCGAACCCGGGGTGCCAGCTCATGAGCGCCTCGCCTTCCGGCACGATCGCACGCAGCACGTCGCCAATTATTCGGTTCTCCGTGGCAACGATCTGGTGCGCGGAGTCGACCCGAGCTCCGATGTACGCCCGCCTCGCGTCCGTCCCGAGGAGCAGCGCAATCGAGACGAAAACCAGCATCGCCGTGATGAATCCCCGACGCACGGGGAGTCGCCCACCGCGCCGATTGGCGAGGGTGCCCACGAGCCGTATTCCGCGCGCCGCGTAGTAGGCAAGCAACGGGGCGAGGTAGAGCTGGGTCCTGGGGTCAATGGCCACCACTACGGCGATCAACGGGCTGGTTGCCGCCAAGGGTACGCAGGTCAGGACCTCATCGGTGGACAGCGGACGCCTGCCTATCGCACCCACGACTACGAACGGCCACAAGTACCAGGGCGCGACGATGCCGAGTGCGCTCCCGTAGTACCTCAACGCGTTGACCCGACTCGGCGACGTACTCGACCACACCGGCGCATCCTTGGGTCCCTGGGTTTCCGTCACGGCCGTAGTGTCGCCGGTCGCCTCGACTGGATGGCGAACGTCCCGAGCCGGCTCGCGCGAGCGATCGGGGACACCCCAGTAGGCGTTGGCGAGACGTGTTCCGGACGCGTCGAGAGCGAAAAGTGATCGCACGTAATCGGCATGACGCCCCTCCCAGAGCATTCCGGATATGACACTCCCTTCACGCCGTGCGCTGGGCGAGCCCGTGTCGCTTTGAGGACTCGGAAGGGATACTTGGATGGCGCGTCCCGTGAGCGCCCAGCGACCGAGCGCTTCGTGCAGGTAGAGCCAGTACGGCGCCGAGACCACGACGAAAGCGAGACCGAATGCCGTGTACGCGGCAAGGCGGCGAGGCGATCGCTTCGCCAACGCCATAGCAACGAGGAGCAATCCGATGAACCCGAACGGCACGATAGCTTCCGGTCGCGCCAGGTAGGCGAGCGCGAACGTGCCTCCCGGGAGCAGCCAAGCCCTCCAGCTCCCTCGATGCAAAGCGCGAAGAACCAGCGCAATCCCAGAGTACAGGAAGAAATGAAAGATAGGCTCGGCCCCGACCCATAGGTCCCAGCCCACCCAGTACGGCGCAGCGAAGGGCGCGAGAGACGGCATGACTGCGACGAAGCCGCAGGTCAGCAGCCCCGTCCGGCGGCCGGCCAAGCGCGAAGCGATACTCCACACCGGTATAACGAGCAGACCCGACGTCACCGCGGCCACGGCCCGCCCGGCCCAGACCGGAGAATCGATGACCCGATCCAGCGCACCCGCGAGGATCGGGAAGAGCGGCGAGAGTGCGACGTGGCGTAGCCCCGACAGGCTGAAGCCTTCGCCCGCCCACAGATTGCGCCCGAGCAGAAGGTACCAACCCTCGTCAAACGCGATGTAATCGCCGCGGGCAACAAACATGGCGAAGCGGATCGCGATAGCGGCGATCGTGAGCGGCCACAGAGGATGTATTCTCATCGGGCTCTTCCGCGCCGAGCGACAGACGTCAGGATGTTCTCCACCCGATCCCACCATTCCTCGAGCGAAAGGCTGGCGACGCGCCGAAGTCCCCACTCTCGGATCGATTTCCGGAGTTCGGTATCATTACGGAGACGGTCGATCTGTTTGGCCAGGGCGTCGACATCGCCCAGAGGAAAAAAGAGCGCTGCTTCTCCCAAGACCTCCGGGTGTCCACCGTGGCGCGACGCAATCACCGGTCGCCCGACAGCCATCGATTCGAACGCGACCAAGGGACATGGTTCGTCGCGCGATGGGATGACAACGCAGTCCATCCTGGCATACCAGGCCACCACGTCGGACTGAAACCCCGCGAACTCGACACGGTCACCCACTCCGAGCTCGACGACGAGGTCTTCGACAACGTGTCGCTTCTTCCCGTCGCCGACTAGAAGCAGACGGACCCCGGGAACCTTGGCGATAGCGCGGACCAGGTCGTCGACTCGCTTGCGTGGTTCGAACTGGCCCACGTACCCGACTACGAATGTTCCGTCGGGATCTCTGGCCTCCAGAGGTGCAAAGCGACGGAACGGCGCGAACAACACCTCCATGCGCCCTCCCCCGCCGGGTACGCCCGCGAACGTCTGGGCGACAAACTCGGAGACAGCTACGGTGATGTCGGAGCCGAGCCGAACGAGCCACGCCGTCGGCACACCGGCCGGTCCTCGGAGATTGCGCTCATGCAGATGCCAGACGATCGGCAGACCGGCACAACGGGCCGCAAGCGCAGCGATCGGGTTGAAAAGCGAGTTCACCCAGACGACGTCGAACTCACCGCGTCGCATGCCTGACCATAGACGGATGGTTGCCGGCAGCGCGCCAAGCAGATATCGAACTCCTTCACCGACAGTGCGCGGAAGACGAGGGCGGCGGCTGTGCCAAACGGTCACGCCCTCGATTCGCATCGCTTCGTCCAGTGCCGGACCTTCGTGCGGAATCTCGACCACCACATCGTGTCCGCGGTCGCGCAGCCCTACGGCCAACGTCAAGAGCACGCGCTCCGCACCATATGGGCCGGCGCCATGAGAGCTTAGGAGGATCTTCATAAATCTCTCGCACTGTTGCGCACATGATCGGCTGCGACCACGTCAGACGCGTCACGTTGCGTCCCGCGCCCGCAATCGCGAATTGCCCTTCGATACGTATCAAGCGTCTGTCGGGCCGCGAGAGTCCAAGAAAATTCCCGCTCACGCGCTCTGCCGCGTTCAATCAACGCTTTCCTCAACCGTTCATCGGCCAGAAGCGACTCCAGTCCCTGCGCGATGGAATCGACCGAGGTGGGGTCGACCATTACCGCGGCGTCACCGACCACCTCCGGCATCGACGAAAGGTTCGACGTCAGAACTGGTACGCCGGCCGCCATCGCCTCGAGCAACGGCAGCCCGAAACCTTCGTACAACGAGGGGAACGCGAAGACCGTTGCGTGGGAGTAGAGGCGCCCCATCTCCTCCGGTAGAACCCGCCCGAGGACATCGATGCGAGACCGCACGGGAGAGCCCTCGATCGCTTCGCGAATCGGGTTCGAGTGCCACCCCCAGCCACCCACGAGCTTCAGGCGGAGCTCGGGATAGCGGTCAGCGATGCTCTCGAACGCTTGGATCAATCGAACGTGATTCTTTCGAGGCTCCAATGTACCCACCGAAAGTACATACGGCCCCCCGGGCGCCGGCGAACCTCCCGGCGAGGTCGGTGGCCTGGTCGTGTCGGATCGGCCATCGTTGGTATTCGCGCGACCACGGGCCTCGTACACGGTGTCGATCCGATTCGGTGGGATGTCGCTAACGCGAAGGAGGTCGTCGCGCGTGCTCTTCGAAACTACAATCACGCGGTCGGCAAACCGCTCGATCCACCGCAACCGTTTGTCGTGAAGCCAGCGGTTCAGCCGCGTGTGTACGTGGGGCATCGTTTGGGGCGTTACGTCATGCACCGTGGCCACATACGGCACGCGGCCGGCCGGCGGGAAGAACAGTTCGCCGACATGAAAGACATCGATGGACTCGAAGAGCGACTCGATGGGTGCTCTGACAGGCAACCACCACGCGGCATCCGGGGACCAGCGCCACGGGGCCGGGCCGATTACCAAAGTCGCCCCCAGCCCCCTAAGCCGTTCGAGCGCCTCACGGCCGGCGGGGTCAAGCCGTGCACCGCAATAGAGGACGAGACGGTGGGCGCCGTCTAAGCCCAACAGTGCCTCGACGAGGTGGTAGGCATAAACCGCCGTACCATTGGTCACGCCATGCCTCAGGACCGAGGCATCGAATCCGATGCGCATCTCTGCTCGTACCCTCCTCCGCCGGAACCCTCACGGCTCCACAGATGGGGTCAGTCGTCTCCCAACCAGCGCCACGGCTACAATGCGCACTTCACGCCTCATTCGCGCCGACACCGCGAATCCGATCGTAGATCGCAGCCATCTTTCTCGCACAGATGAGCGGGTCGAACCGATCCGCCGCCTCGCGCCGGGCAGCCTCACCAATCAAGAGCCGAAGCTTGGGAGCATCGATAAGGTTTTTGATTACGCCGGCAATCGCCGAGGCATCCCCGGGCGGCACCAGGAATCCCGTATGACCATCCGCGAGCAGCTCGGGCGCTGCGCCATCGGAACATGCGATGACGGGCAATCCTGCGAGCATGCCTTCGACAATGGTCCGGCCGAAGCCTTCGCCCTGAGCTGGCATCACGAGCGCATCCATCGCTGGGAGCCAATCCGAGACGTCTGAGCGAACGCCGATCCAACGGACCCGGTCTTCGACCCCGAGCGCACGGGCAAGTCGGCGAAGTCGTCTTTCGACCAGCGGGGAGCCCTGCCCGGCAACCACCAACACCGCCCGTACCCCATCCCCAGCGAGCGCTGCAACGGCGCGAATCGCGACGTCGACTCGCTTTTGATCGTCCAGGCGACCGACGACCGCGAGGGCGAAAGCGTCGTCGATTGCGAAAGCCCGGCGCCACCGGCCGGTCTCGATGCGATCCAGAACGCGGCAGAACACCCTCGGTTCGACCGGATTGGGCACGACGTACACATCGACGCCGACAGCCGCGAATCGCCGCGACAGGAACGCGCTAGGCGCGATCACTCCATCGGCGCGTTTCAGGCACGTTCGTATACGCGGATGGAACCAGTTCCTCACCTGATCGCGCACGTGCGCAACATACGGCACCCCGGCCTGCCTGGCGGCAGCGTAGGCGATCGGAATTGACAGGTCGCAGTTCGAATGAACGATGGCATAACCGCCTTCGGAAACAATGGACTTGAGCCAGGCGCTCTCCCGCGAGATCCGGCGAAGCGCGATTGCGAGCCACAGCGCGCGCTTCGCCGCGCTCTCGAGGCCCGGAATGTTGCGGGTCAATCCGCCTAACGGGCTACCCGGCTGGCGACCCTTCGCATCCAGTACGTGCACCGTGAAGCCTTGCTTGGCAAAGGCATCGATCAACGGCCCAGGCTGCCACGCCGCAAGCGTAGGTTCCCATCCGACGCGAGGAAGCGAGGTAGCCAGCTCCAGCAGGCTGCGCTCGGCCCCTCCGAAGTAGGAGACCGTGCTGACGAAGAGCACTCGACCTCCCATATCCGTTCCCGACGCACGGAACGATTCGGGGGTTACGCACGCATCACCAGCCATTGGCGTCGACCCATTCCAAGTGAAGAAAGCCACGGTCGGCCCACATTCCGAGACCTATCCGCCACTGACGCGCGAGCCCGCTCCGACCCGATCGATTAGAGCACGCACGATCGCGGTCCCATCACAGACCTGCGGCACCACGACGTCCCGCGCCGACAGGCGGGTCGACCGCGTGAAAGCGACAAGGAGCACGGCAGAGCCGAGAAGGTACGCTGCGGAGGTAGCAACCGCGGCGCCCGCAGTGCCGAATCGCGGGACGAGCCAGACGCTCAGCACCAGCATGGTGACCAACCCGGTCGCTGACCCCTTCAGATGGACGCTGGGCCGGCCGTGGCCGCCGAAGTACGAGGCGAGGACGATCGATGGCACAAACGCGACGACCCCGGGGAGGAGCAGATAGAGGGGGAGCAAGCTGCCCTCGAACTCGGCGCCAAAGACCCAAGGAACGAGTGTCCCTGAGATGATGGCAGTCGCCAGGGCGGTAACGCAGGTGATAGCCACCACCATGCGGGAGACAGCAGCCACGTGGACCGCGCTGTTTTCACCCGCGCCCGACCGGGCTGCCACCACGGGCAGGAGCACCGTCGCCGCGGCCTGGGCCACCAGCCAGTGAAGCTGGGACAATGTCATCGCCAGCGTATAGTGACCAACCGCCGTTGTACCGAGGAAGTAGCCAACAAGAAAGACCGCGACGCGGTAATTCAGAAACTGCGCGATGTTGCCCGCGTGGCATGTGAGCGCATATCGCCACACCTTACCTATCGCCTTTTCGTCGCTGGGCGTTGTCCCGGCTTCCGCGTACGCCGCACGGAAGTAGAGAACGCACGTAATCGCGACCGACGCCACCGCTAGCCAAACGAAGTGGAAAACGCGCGGCTCGCGACCGAGGCGCCAGAGCGTTCCCCACGCCGCGGCAAAGAGGATGAGCTGAGACAAACGGCCGAATAGGTCGAGGCGGTTGGCGAGGACGATCTTCCTGCGGCCTACCACTACCGCCCGGAAGGTGCTTTGGAGGAGAGTGAGCCCCACAAGCACAATGGTGGCCCACATGACGAAATCGCCCAGCCCGGGCGGAATGAACGCGAAGGCGACAGGTGAGTTTCGGATCCCGACGAGTAACCCAACTGCCAGAATGGCCTGGACCACCACCAAGCCGCTCACCCTGCCGATGATGGGTCTCACGGCCGCGTCCCCCCGGGCGACGACATACGTCACGCCAGTCGGAAGCGATAGCCCCAGCAACGTTGCCAGGAGCGCGGCAGTCGCAAGGATGAGGTCGTATGAGCCCTTTTCCGACGGGCCGAGAGATCGCGCGATCACGATGCTGACGCCGCCGAGGGCGACGTTGGATGCGACCGTCGTAGCGAACGTGTGAAGCGTCAGTTTCGCCGTTCCCTGAATCGGACGCGTTGCACCCGGTTCGATACGCCCGCCGGGCGGGTGCGTCCAGCGCGTTTGGGTCGGGTTCACGGTCGGACGCCCTCGTCGATGGCCGTGTCATATGCCCCCGAAGACGCCGGTCGATCGGACTCCGGCCGCCATACCGACGCCTCGGTGCCCCGGGAGCTTTTCCTCCCCACCTGATAGCCTGCCCACCGGACGAACTCGTAGGGGAGCAGCTTCGGCAACCGGTGGACGTGGCCCTGCTGAACGAAGTAGCGAAGTTCGTCGGTCAGGAACCTCACCGATTCGCCGAACGATGCCCCGCGATCGATGCCGGCGGTCCCGAGCGCGCGTCCGATCGAATAGCTGCGCCGGAACAGCTCGCGGTACGAGTACCGGTGCGCGTGTAGCGCCTCCGCGGCCGGCTCGTAGACGATCGAATAGCCTGCGGCGAGAACTCTGTGGGCCCATAGCTGGTCTTCGCTGAAGACCGCCTCGACCGGGATGGGAATCTCCGCCACCACGTCGCGGCGAACCGCACTGAACGCGTTCGAGAAGAGGACCCGACCGGGAGTCGGGTGGTATCCGCCCGGCCGGGGGGCGAACCGGATCGCACGCGCTGGATAGTTCACGGAGACGAAGTACATCTCCATCGTCGTCGCGTCGCGCGGGACTTGACGGCCGTACACCCCCGCGACGCCCGGCTCGGCGAGCGCGGCAGCGAAGCGCTCGGGCCAATCCGGCGAGCAAGGGAGCACATCCTGGGTGAGGAAGCAGATGACGTCGCCGCTCGTCATGCGCACGCCCAGGTTGCGCGTGCGACCATGGCCGAACTCCGAGGGGTCGATGCGGTGGACGCGGAAACCGGAACGCTCGGCCAAGTCGGGCGTCGAGTCGTGTGAGCCGGAGTCGATGACCAGGACCTCGAGGTCGTAGCGGTCCCGAACGAGCTGCAGATGTCGGCAGAGGTGCCGGAATGCGGGTCCGGCGTTCAGCGTCGGTATGACGACGGAGATGCTGGACGCCGGCGGCTTCGTCGCAGACGCAGCCCGCACCATTCTCACACCCTCCCGAACGCGGTGCCGCGGAGCACGCTCAGGAAAATGGCGGCGAAGACGATCTCGGCGCCGAGGACCATGAGTGTGAGCGCGACCATGGCGGGTCGCACGGCGAAGAGGAGGCCGGCGCCCTGCGCGATCCAGTTGACCAGGATCCAGAGGTCGATCAGGAATCCGGCGGCGAAGAGGAGGCCGCCCAGGGCGATACCTCGCTCCAGTGTGTAATGCAGGTGGAACCGCGCGATCCACGGGTCGCTGGGCCCGGCCTCGTGCACGAGGGCGTAGGTCTTGGCGTAGACGCCGAGGAGGACGAGCTGCAGCCCGAGGATTGCGAGTGCGCCGCCGACGAACATGAAGTGGAAGTCGAAGTTCAAGTCGCCGACGCGCACCGGGCCGGGGAGCAGCGCGAGCTCCATCCCGAGGCCCACGATCAGGAATACGAGCCCCGGGGCGAGGAAGAGCCGGGTCGGGCTCAGCAGGAGCAGTTGACGGACGACGCGCCATCCGTCGGCCACGCTGCGGCGTGGATGTCCGGCGGGGCGAGGGTGGAATTGCACCGGGACCTCAACGGCTTCCAGACCCGCACGCGCGGCCTCGACGAGCATCTCGCTGGCGAACTCCATCCCGGTCGAGCCGAGGCGGAGTCGCTCGAGCGCGGAACGCTCGATGCTGCGCATCCCGCAGCGCACATCGGAGACGCTAAGCCGGTAGAATCGCCGGGACAGGTACGTCTGTAGCGGCTCGAGAAAGTGCCGGTGTGCCGAGCGCATCGCGCCTGGCAGGATCTGCCCATTGCGACGGGTGCCGAGCACCATGTCGTAGCCGGCGCGGAGCGGTTCGACGAAGCGGTGCAGGAGCCCGAGGTCGTAGGTCCCGTCGCCGTCGACGAGGACGAGGTACCGGCCGCGGGCGGCTTCGAGCCCGCGCAGGCAGGCCGCGCCGTATCCGCGGATCGGCTGGTGCACGACGATCGCGCCCGCGCGTTCCGCGTCTTCGACGGAGCCGTCCGTCGAGCCGTTGTCGCACACAATGACCTCGCCGTTGTAGCCACACCGCTCGAGCGCGGCCCAGGCGTCGCGAACGCACTGGCCGATCGTCTCCGCCTCGTTGAGGCAAGGGATCACGATCGATACGTCGACGGCCTCGTGGTCCACGGGCAAAGTCGATTCGATCGGAGTGCTCGACGCATCACGTCGCATGTACACGATCCTCCACCACGGTTTTCCCGACCGTGCCGGCGAGCGCGACGTACAGCGCCGCAGGAACGCACGCGGCGAGTACTCGCACGAGCGACGTGTCCACGAGCCAGCCGTGATCCACCGGAGTGAACAGATAGGGCGCTGCGATGGCGGCGAAATATCCCGCGAGTGCGATCCATGCCTCGTTCGACGACCGCCTCACGATCCCTAGCGCCAACAATCCGACGATCGGCAGCCAGGTGGGCTTAAGTGCGATGGTACCGACCGCGCCGAAGAAGATGACCGCGCGATCGTATAGCTCGGCGGGCGTGATCGCGATCGTGAAGAAGTCCCTCCCCACGCCCCTGATGGCGACAAACGCCTGCCACGGAGCGAGGACGATGAACGGCAACGCGTAGGCGAGGACGTGGGCCCTGCGTAGCGCGCGCCGTCGCAGAAGGGAAAACAGCGCAACGGCGCCGACGGCGCAGGCGACCGCGAGACCTTCCGCCTTCGCCATCGCACCGAGGGCCAGGAACACGCCCGAGCGCGTCGAGGAAGCGACGTCGTCGTTGGCCACGCCCGTCTCCATTTCGCTCAGCCCGGCGACAAGGGCGATGGCGACGACGACGTCGGCGGTCCCGCCCGACGCATAGAACGCGATCGGCCAGAAGAATGCGGTGCCCAGCGCGGCGAGGGCGGCGAGCCGCTCACCGGCGCGGCTTCGAAGAGCGCCGAAAACGGCGCCGACGAGGAGTGCGTGCCATAGCGTTCCGGCGATCGAGGCGATCGCGGGATCGGCCGCTCCCGCATGGCGGAACAGCCACCAGTCCAGCATGGGCACGGCGAGCGGATACCCGGGGTGGGAGAAGGCGAGGCGCCCGCGAGGCTCGAAATAGGCCGCCGGCAACGTGCCATCCACGAACAGCATGCGCGCCTTGAATGCCCATATCGCCCAGCCATCCCACCAAAGTCGGTCACCCAGGGAGGACAGGCCGAGGAGCAAGATCGGCAGGACAGCGGCGACGAGGAGCGGGCGAGCAACGACGTCGCGCGGAAGTTCGAGCGCCACGCCGACGCCGCGCCGTCGGACGGCCGCCACGACGGCGAACGCGGCGACCAGCGCGTAGACGGCGATGGGCGACAGCCTCATCCCCGTGATCACCGCGATCGAGCCGACAAGCGCGAGAACGACCACCCCAGCCGCGAAATCGGCAGCCAACCCGAGCAGGCCGCCCCGGCGCACGCCGACCTGGGCGAGCCCGAAGGCGCCGAGAAGCCACACGACGCCGACCGCCAGGGCTACCTTCGTCGCAATCATGGTCCGCTTCGCTCGAAACGTAACAGATCGCCGCGCCGCTCGACCACCCGCCACCCCAAGCTCGGGCCCAACCCACTCGGCGCGACAATACTGCCGTAATCGTCCAGCCGACCCAGCTCGTCCGCCGTCCCCACATCGACCCTCTGCGGATAGGCGATATGGGCAAGCTGGTAGCGTACGTAGGTCAACACGAACGGGTGCGTCTCTCCGGGGAGAATCACGAGCCACGGCCGCGAATCCCGCGCGTCCTCGAGGAGCGCGCGGACCGTCGTCACGAGCATCGCCCCGTTGAGGGGCATTCCGACGGCGCCCTCGGTGCCCGCAGGACGATGGACGATCAACCCCGCCGGTCCCTGCATCGCCCGACGGAATTCATCCATGGCGACAACGCACCACGCCACGAGCAGTACAACGAGCGCGGCGCGCCAACCTCTCGGCTCTTCGTCGCTCACCGGCCGCTTGCGGCCAAACATCGCCTCCCTACCTCCTCGCCATCCCCCAAAGGTTCATCCCGAGCTCGAAAGTCCCGAACCGCATGGCCGCGCGGTCGAAACCGGCTTCGGCGAGCAGGTCGGCGATCCGCGCGTGCGTGTAGGCGTCCTTGTGCTCCTCGATCTCCTCGGCGCTCACGAGGCCGAGGCGCGCGAGGAGGCGGAGCAGGCGGTCCGTCCAGGCGGCGGGTGTGGTAAGCACGTAGACGCCGCCGACGCGGAGGATGCGCCGGATCTCCGCCAGCGTGTGCCGCAGCACGTCGTGGTCGAGATGCTCGAAGACGGCGAGCATCGTCACTACGTCGATCGACGCGTCGTCGAACGGGAGCGCGGCGCGGTCGTCGAGGTCGTGGCGGATCAGGGTGATGCCGTCCGGAACCCAGGAAGGCGCCGAACCGCCCGTGTCGAGATCCGACACCCGATCGAGTCCGTAACGTTGCGCGAACCGAGTCGTGCTCAGGAAGTACGGGTAGCTGCCGCAGCCGATGTCGACGATCCGGCCGCTCCGGAGCTCGTCGGGGATCAGCCGGTTCGCCATCCGAGCGCGGTGGCGGGCGAGGAATCTCTCGAGGCGGCCCTTGCCGCGGGTCACGCGCGTTGCCGGCGACATATCTCCGCTCAAATCAACCCGCCTTCCGCGAGCGCGGTACGCAGTGCGTCGCGCCAGTCGGGGAGCGGCCCGACGACCGCCTCCGTCGACGCGCAGTCGAGGACCGAGTAGCGCGGCCGGCGCGCGGGCGTGGGAAACGCCTCGGTCGCGACGGGGACGATCTCCGCTTCGATCCCGGCGAGGCGGAGCGCTTCGCAGGCGAAGCCGTACCAGGTCGTCTCGCCGCGCCCCGTCGTGTGGTAGATCCCGGACGGAACGTCCGCCTCGAGCAACCCGGCGAGCGTGGCGGCCAGTGTGCCGGTCCAGGTCGGCGTGCCGCGCTGGTCGTCGACGACGCGAAGCGGCGCCCCTTCCCTGGCGCGAGCCAGAATCGTGGAGACGAAGTTACGGCCGCCGGCGCCGTAGAGCCAACTGGTGCGCACGACGAGCCAGTCGCCCGCCTCGCGCGCGGCCTCCTCGCCCGCGAGCTTGGTGCGCCCGTAGGCGTTCAGCGGCGCGGTCGGGTGGTCGGGGCGGTACGGCGCGCTCGCCCGGCCATCGAAGACGTAATCCGTGCTCGGGTAGACCAGCCGCGCGCCGACGGCCCGGCACGCGCGGGCGACGTTCCTCGTAGCCTCTGCGTTCACGGCGAACGCCGTCGCCTCGTCGTTCTCGGCGTCGTCGACGCGGGTGTAGGCGGCGCACTGGACGACGACGTCGGGCGCCGACTCGCGGACGACGCGCTCGACGGCGGCGGCGTCGGTCACGTCGAGCGCGTCGCGGCCGAAGGCGACGGCGTCGTGGCCCCGGCGCTCCAGCTCGCGGATCAGCGCCCGGGCGAGCATGCCGTTCGCGCCGGTGACGAAGACCCTCAAGCGTCGCCCTCCCGGCGCACGTACCGGGGCGCTTTCGGCGGGAGGAGATTGGCGCGGAGGATGTGCCAGAACGCGGCGATGCCGTCCTTCCAGCCGATCTTCTTCCCCTCGGCGTACGTGCGGCCGTGATAGCTGATCGGGACCTCGTAGATGCGGGCGCCGGCCTGCGCGAGCCGCGCGGTCAGCTCGGGCTCGATCCCGAATCGGTCGGAGCGCAGCGGCAGGCTCTTCATGAGATCGGCGCGCACCATCTTGTAGCACGTCTCCATGTCCGTGAGGTTCAGGTCCGTGAACATGTTGGAGACGAGGGTGAGCACGCCGTTGCCGACGCGGTGCCAGAAGTAGAGGACCCGCCGGGAGCCGCCGAGAAAGCGGCTGCCGAAGACGGCGTCCGCGCGGCCGTCGGCGATCGGTGCGAGGAGCCGGGGCAGCTCGTGCGGGTCGTACTCGAGGTCGGCGTCCTGGATGACGATGACGTCGCCGGTGGCGTGCTGGATCCCGGTGCGCACCGCGGCGCCTTTGCCGCGATTCTTCTCGTGGCGCGCGAGGACGTCGATCGCGCGCTCGGCGGCCAGACGCTCGAGGATGTCGCCGGTGCCGTCGGTCGAGGCGTCGTCGACACAGACGATCTCGATGTTGAGCGGCACGCTCCGCACCCGTGCGAGCGACTGTTCGACGGTGGCCGCCTCGTTGTAGACCGGCATCACGACGCTCAGCCGGATCCGGCGCAGTTCCTCCTCCGTGGGTCGCCCGTGCAGCGCGTGCGTCATGCGTCGTTCATTCCGTAACGGTTGAGTTTGCGATAGAGCGTCGACGGATCGATCCCGAGGACCTCGGCCGCGCGCGCCTTGTTGCCGCCCTCGGTCTTGAGGACCCAGAAGATGTAGGCGCGCTCGATGACCTCGAGCGTCGGGTTCGCAGGCGGCTTCTCGGAGACGAGCGGCTCCGGCTGGCGTTCGACGACGCGGGCCGGCAGCTCCGCGGGCGTGAGGACGTCGCCGTCGCAGAGGACGGCCGCGCGCTCGAGCGCGTTCTCGAGCTCGCGGACGTTGCCGGGCCAGTCGTAGCTCTGGAGCGATGCCATCGCCTCGGGCGAGACCTTGAGGGGCTGCTCCGAGCCGGTCCGCTCCGCGAGCACGCGCAAGAAGTGCTCGGTCAGGAGTGGGATGTCGTCGCGGCGGTCGCGCAGCGGCGGAAGGTGCAGCGTGATCACGTTCAGGCGGTAGTACAGGTCGCTCCGGAACGTGCCGCGGCGGATCTCCTGCTCGAGGTCGCGGTTGGTCGCCGCGACGATGCGGACGTCGATCGGCACGGGCTCTGTCGCGCCGACGGGGACGACTTCGCGCTCCTGCAGCGCTCTGAGCATCTTGACCTGGAGCGCGGGCGACATCTCGCCGACCTCGTCGAGGAAGAAGGTTCCGCCCCTCGCCGCGACGAGCAGGCCCTCCTTGTCGCGGACCGCGCCGGTGAAGCTGCCCTTGACGTGGCCGAAGAGCTCGGACTCGAGGAGAGTCTCGGGGAGCGCGCCGCAGTTGATCGAGACGAACGGCCCGCCCTCGCGCTCCGAGAGCGCGTGGATGTAGCGCGCCAGGATCTCCTTCCCGGTGCCGCTCTCACCGGTGATCAGGACCGTCGAATCCGTGGGCGCTACAGTTTCGGCGAGATTGAGCACTTCCATGAACGCGCGATTGCGCCCGACGGGCCGGCCGGCCGTAGAGCGGTCGCGGCGCCGGATCTCGCGGCGCAGCGCGCGGTTCTCGCGCTTCAGCTCGCGTGTTTCGGCGGCCCGGCGGCAGAGCGCGACGAGCTCGCCGTTCACGAACGGCTTCTGCAGGTAGTAGAACGCGCCCTGGTTCACGGCCTGGACCGCGGACTGGAGCGATGCCTGCGCCGTCATCAGGATGACCGGCGTCTCCGGGTCCCGCTCGCGGATCTGCGCCAGGAGATCGAGGCCGGTCACGCCGGGCATGCGGATGTCCGTCAGGACGACGTCCGGCGACGCCTCCTCGAAGCGCTCGAGCGCCTCGCGGCCGCTCTTCGCGACCGTGACGTCGAAACCTTCGCCCCGCAACAGGATCTGGAGCGTGTCGAGGATCGATACTTCGTCGTCGACGACCAGTACGCTGGGCATATGCTACTCGCTCACTTCGCCGTAAGCGGGCAGGTAGACGGTGAAGCTGGCGCCACGACCCTCTCCGCCATCCACCATGATCGCGCCACCGTGGGCCTCGACCGCACGGTGGACGACGGAGAGCCCCAGCCCTGTCCCGCCCTGCCGCGTCGTGAAGAACGGGTCGAATATTCGTGGGACGACGTCGGCCGCGATCCCGGGCCCGTCGTCGCTCACGACCAGCCGGATCCTCGGGAGCGACGCCAGCTCGGGCGGCACGTCCGCGGCGGCCGCACGCTCGAGGCGGACGCGGACGCCGCCGTCGGGTCCGGCGTGCTGCACCGCGTTCAGGATCAGGTTGAACACGGCCCGGTGCAGCAGGTCCTCGTCCCCTTCGACCGGGAGCGCGGCGCCGGGGCGCGTGAACTCGATGCGCGCGCCCTCCGCCCCGTCGGGGTGCTGCTTGACCAGGTTGATCGCCTCTTCCGTCACGCCGACCAGGTCGACCACCTCGCGCTGGCGCAACGTGACCCAACTGAACTCGATGAAGGCCGAGAGGAGCCGGCTGAGCCGGTCGGATTCGGCCAGGACAAGCCGCTCGAGGACGGTCCGGTCCACCTCGGCGACGCGTCCTCCGGCCAGCTGTTCGACCGCGCTGCGGATCGACGCCAGCGGGTTCTTGATCTCGTGCGCGAGCGACGCGGCGAGCTCCGCGACGGCCTGCAGCCGCGCGGCGCGGCGATTAAGCTCCTCGGCCCGCTTGCCGTCGGTCACGTCCTGGATCACCGCGGTCACCCACGGCGCCGCGTCGCCTTCCCGCTCCAGCACCGTCGTGCGTACGCCGACGACCCGCTCGGCCGCGGCACCCCCCGGGCCCTCGCCCCACCCGGCGACCCGCGTCTCGTACCACCGCACCGGAACCCGGGTCTCGGCCGTCCGGGCGATCAACTTCCCCAACCCGGGTGCCCGCTGCTCGAGCTCGTCGACCGCCGGCTGGCCCAACCGCCGCGCTCCGTCCAGGGCCAGGAGCGATTCCGCCGCGCGGTTCATGTATGCCAGCCGACCGTCGCCATCCACCATCACCACACCCGTGTCGATCGCATCGAGCACGTCGTCGGTGTCCAGCCGGAGCTGCCTCAGCTCCGACTCGATGGCGCCCAACGCGGTCCCGGCCTGCCGCAGACGGTCGCCCAGGTACCCCGTCACCAGCGCCATGACGCCGAAGAGGCCGGTCTGGATCAGGACCGTCCCCTGCGGGTCTACCGCGTGCCCCCACACGACGTCCGCGATGTAGAGGATGCTCGCCAGACCGCCCACCAGGACGCCGCCAGGAAGCGGCAGCAGCAGCGCGCCGGCGGCGATCACCACAATGTAGAGCGGCGCGAAGTCGCTCTGGCCGCCGCCGGTCAGGTGCACCACCGCCGTGACGACCAGCACGTCGAAGATCACCTGCCCGTAGAGGAAGTTCTTCCCGGGCTCCCGCCGGAGCAGGTGCGTGTACCAGACGCTGAAGAGATTGAAACCGATCGTGAGCAGCAGCACCAGCGTCGCCAGGAGCGTGACCTCCGGCTCCGCATGGCGCCACACCAGCAGTACACCCGCGAAAATGCCCGCCGTCAGGGTCAGTCGACCCAGATACAGCCAGCGCAGCAGCCGCGACGGATGCACCATGGCGCACGAACGTGGTTGATCGTTCCGGGAGAGCGCCGGCCGTTTCGGCCGGCCACGGCGGGACGCGCCCAAGGTAATGCGACAGATTGCACCTTGCAAGAGAGTCGCGTTGCAATTCACTAGGGGCGAGGAGTCGAGGGGCCGGGTGCGGCGCGAACGTTGCAACCGTTGGGCGCCGTCGTGGCATGGCGGGGCTGCGGAGCGAACGCGGAGACGTGGAGTGGACGTCGTACGAACGCGATCGGGGCGACCGGGGACGATCGACCTGGCCGTGGGGCAGAGGGAGGATGGGGGGGCGTTCTGCCGGTGGGTGAGGGAGGCGTGCGCGGTCCGCGGGCTGACGTGCGAGGTGCTGCACGAGGGGGTGGTGAAGGACGCGTGGTCGGCGGTGAGGGCGGGGGAGGTGCGAATCGGGACGCTGCTGGACCTGACGGCGCTGTGGTGGCACGACGAGGATCCGTACGTGCAGCTGTGCTATGCGGTGAAGGATGCGGGCGGGCGGGTGATCGACGACCCGGACGCGGCGATGATGGCCGACCACAAGGCCGTATCGCATCACCGTCTGGAGCGGGCAGGGATCCCGGTACCGCCGACGGTGGTGCTGCGGCGGTGGGAGCCGGACCGGGAGCTGACGGCGGCGGAGCGGAGCGTGGTCGGGGAGCGGGTGGTGATCAAGCCGGCGCGGGGGTGGGGGTGGAAGGGGGTGGTGCTCGGGGCGCGGGGCGACCTCGAGGCTATCAGTACGGCGAGGGACTTCGACCGGGGCGACGACTTCCTGGTCCAGCGCCAGGTCCCGTACGCCTTCCTCCCCGACGATCAAGGCGACACGCGCCCCGCATGGTGGCGAGTCTTCTATCTCTTC
>Ga0207864_1000324_pt1 | contig 71767 bp, 56 predicted proteins | sample HigsolmetaAR202D_FD_184834 | JGI IMG/M metagenome (GOLD analysis project Ga0207864, IMG submission 184834) | Ionic liquid and high solid enriched microbial communities from the Joint BioEnergy Institute, USA - AR20-2-D (SPAdes) (version 2) ...
GAACCGCGCGCGTCCGCTCGTGCCCCTGCCACCGCCATGACGCGCGCGCGCTCTTGATTGGGCGACAATCGCCCGAACCGCGCGCGTCCGCTCGCGCCCCTGCCACCGCCATGACGCGCGCGCGCTCTTGATTGGGCGACAATCGCCCGAACCGCGCGCGAGCCTGCTCCGCGCCGCAGCCCCGCACGGCGATGAACGCCCCGCCCTCCATGGATTGGGCACCAATCGCGCCGGCTGCCCCGACATCGCGCCGCGCCCCCTCGCCGGACGCCTCCGGCGCCCTCACCTCGCGGCCTTCCGCCCCAACACCGCCGCTCGCACGGCCTGGAGCGAGGGCGCGACCGCGTGCGGGAACTCCCGCAGCACGGCTCGATACCGGGCCGGTGAGAGCTGCGCGTCGGGCAAGAGGCGCTCGAGCAGCTCGATCGCGTCCGCCTGACGCGCGAGCCGGGAGCCGCCGAGCAGCTCGACGATTTCGCACACCGAGGCGAGCGCGCAGCACGTCGCGTCGACGTCGTCGCGCTCTTTCGTGCCGGGGCGGGGCAGCGGTGGGGCGGGAGCGCCGCTCGAGGGATTCGGCTCCGGGAACCAGCGCTCGAAGCGCGCCGCCAGCGCGACCCGATCCCTGCGCAGCGCCTCGATCCTCGCGCGCTCGCCGTCGCCTTCTCCGGCGTCTTCCGGGAGGCCGACCTCGCGGCGGGCGCGGAGCTCGTCCTCCAGGCGCTCGAGCGCCGCGACGTCGCGATCGCGATCGAGCTGCTCCAGCTCCTCGAGCAGGTCGCCGACCTCGTCCTCGAGGGCGCGCGCGAGGGCCGCCGGGTCCTTTTCGAGCTCGGTCCAGCGGCCGGGCGGATGGATCGCGAGCTCGCCCGTGAAGGTGCCGTCGCAGATCGCACGCAGCTGGTCGTCGTCGATGAAGTGATAGAAGGCCGCTTCGCCCTGCGCGCGCTGGCGGGCGACGATGCCGCGCAGCACCGGGTTCTCCTGTCCGAGGGCGATGACGCTGATCCCGATCGGCACCTCGATCGCCGCTCGCTCGTTGATGATGGCGACCTCGTCGATGGGCGACTCGCCGTCCGTGACGAGCACGATGTGAGCACGCGCGAGGTCCGGATCCGCGCGGCGCGCGAGATCGATCTGCGCGAGGCTCGCACGCAGCGCCTTGTCGATGTCCGTCCCACCGCTCCGCTCCGTCGTGACGACGTCGCGGATGGCCTCGCGCGCGGCAGCCACCGTGCCGACCCGCGTGACGATGCCGGGGTCCTCGTGGAAGTACCGGTAGAGCAGCGTGCAGCGCGTGTCGCCCGGCGACTCGAGCCGGCGGATCAGCGTCGCGAGCTCGGCGACGAGGATCGCATCACGGACGCGAGCGCGCGGGCCCCGCATCGAGCCCGAGCCGTCGAGCACGTAGACGCGCACCTCCGAGCGCATCACGACGCGCGACCGGCGACGCACCTCCTCCTTGACGAAGCGCCGCGCGAAGAGCCGGCCCGCCGCGAGATCGAGCAGGATGCTCCGCGGGTCGTTGATGACCGCACTCGGCAGGTCCTCGACGCTCTCCGCAGGCATGAGCACGAGGTACGGCGTGGGATGGCGCACGATGCGCAGCACCCGCTCCTCCTCTTCGACGCGGACCGGGGAGAGCGCACCGCCCACCTCGAAGACGCCGTCCGCCGCGATGGCCGCGCGGAGGATCTCCACGTCCGAGCCCTCGGGAAGGTACTCGAGCAGCTCCTCCGCCCCTTCCCGCTCGCTCGGTGTCGCTCCCAGCGTCAGCCGCTGCTGCGCGGCCAGTTGCACGCTCGCGACGGCCTTCTTCACCTCCTCGGCGACGTCGCCGAGGAGCTCCGCGGCCGATCGATCGAGCGACTCGCGCGCCGCCTCCGCTCGATCGAATGCGGCGGCGGCCCCCCACACGTTCGCGAGGGCGCGGCCCGTACGCGACGACACCGCACGGTCGCCCGCGGCGAGCGCGTTCCGATCGAGCGCGGACAGCGCCGCGTGGAGGCGCCTCGGGTCACGTCGCACGAGCGCCTGACGTGCCTGATGGAGCAAGGACACGTCGCAGGACAGACCGGCCCCCTCGAGGCGATCGATCCGAGCGATCTCGCTCGCGATCCAACCCGCACGGTCCCGGACGCCTTTGCGCTCCAGCGGCAGCGCCGCCGACGCCTCGAGGATGCGCTGGCGCGCGGCGACGAGGAGCCGGCGCCGGCGCCCGAGCATCATCGTCTCCGCACGCGCCGCCGCGAGCAGGTGATCGATCGCCGCGAGCTCCAGATCGACGAGACGAGCGTCCTCGACGTCGGGATGATCCTCCGTCGGCACCTCCAGTCCCGAGGCCCCTTCACGGAGCGGCACGAGCGGCGGCAAGAGCGCGCTCGTGTCGGCCTGAGCCACGACGCGCGCCACCTCCGGATCCGGCTCGCCCGCCGACGCCGCTTCGATCGCGGCCTCCGCGAGGGAGAGCACGCCGTGGACGCGCCGGAGCCAGGCCGCGTGCGCGATCGGCGAGCGCTTCCGCACGATCGCCACGCGCTCGATCGCCGTGACGTTCGCCTCGAGCTCGCGTATGGCCGCGTCGAGCGCCGACCTCGACGCCTCGAGCGCAGCCCCCGCCGCCTTCGCGGCGCCGCCGACGACCTCGCCCTCCTGCGTCATGCGCTCGCGCAAGAGCGCGAGCAGCGACGAGAGCGCATCGACGCGGATGCTCGCCCGCCACCCGGCGATGGCGAGCACCGGGCGAGCGACGCGAAAGAGAAGCTGGGACTCGATCGCCCGAGGGCCGCGCATCACGCGGTCGATGCGCTCGCCGAGGCTTACGAGCCGCTCGCTCACGATCCTCTCGTCGGCATCGCCGACCGGTCGAGGAGCTCCGCCCACGCGGCGTCCGAACGCCCGCGGCGGAGAGCGGCGAGCATGCGGGCGGAGGCGGCCTCGAGCGCGTCGATGCGGCCTCGCAGCGCCGCGACGCGCTCGGCCGCCTCCGGAAACAGATCGGCGACGACGCGCGCCTCGAGCGCGAAGCGGAGGAGCGCGCCCTCCTCGCGCGTCACCTGGAAGAACTTGCTCTCCGCGAGCTCGGCGAGCGCGCGATCGAGCTCCAAGGCCTTTGCCGACTCCTCCGCAGACGCAGCCCGCTTCGCGAGAGCCACCCACCACCTCTCGAGGAGAGAGAGCGCGCGATCGATGCGCTGCAGGTCGAGGTCCACGATGTCGCGCCGGAGCTCCTCGGGCAGCGCGCCGATGAACGACGCCACGCCGCCGACGAGCTCCTCGGCGGAGCCGGTGATCGACGGCTTGTCCGGCGAGATGCGCAGCGCGAGCTCCATCATCGCGTACGCGAGCGACACGCGCTGCTCGCCGGCGCGGAGCGCGCGGTACCCGGCGAAGTCCGCCGAGCACGAATCGCCCGTCGCCTCGGCCCGGGACTCCGAGCGCGCGAGCGCCGTGACCGCGAAGCGGAGGAGCGTCGCCTTCGGGATGACGGCATGCAGGCCGCTCGCCTGGAGCTGCTCGACGAGGACGCCGACCTGCTGCACGAGATCGAGCCGGTCCGTCGCGGACACGCGCTCGAACGCCGCCCGCACGAGCGGCTCGATGCGAGGGGCGACCACGCGTGCCTTGAGCGAGCCCGCCTTGCCGCCCAGCTTCGCGATGCGCGCGCCGAGCTCGTCGATGTCCGCGAGCGCGGGTCGGAGCGCCTCGAGCAGCCCGCCGAGCCGTTCGGCACCCACGCGGGCGAGCGCGCTCGCGACGCTCTCGCGGAACGCGGCGTCCTCGAGCTCGACGAGCTCGTCCTCCGCGCGCGCGATCGCCACCGCAATCGCGCGATCGTGATCCTCGGGCGCCGGCTCCTCCGCCCCCGCGGCGCGCAGCGTGGCGCACGTCTCGACCAGCCGCTCGAGCGCGGAGAGCACCTCGTCGGAGCGGCTACGGACGTCGTCCGCCGACCGCTTCGCGTCGAACGAGAGCCCGACGCTCGTCGCCGAGAGCGCCGCCGCGTCGAGCAGGATCCGGATGGCGCGCCCGCGCAGCCAACGCGCGACCGGACGCGTCGTGCCGCTCGCCTTCTCGATGCCGTCCGCGAGCTGCGCGAGCTCCGCGACGACGTCCCGCGCGCCGGAGTGCGGGCCGGCGCCGGCGGTCGTACCGAGGCTGACGGCGCGCTCGGCGAGATGCGCGAGCGTCTTCTGCAGCAGCTCCGACGCCTGGAGGGAGCCCGGGCCGCCGGCGTCGCTCACCTCCGCGAGCTTCGCGGCCGTCTCGAGGAGCGGCGCCGGATCCTTCGACGGGACCGCCTCCTCCACCGCCCGCTCGAGCGCGCCGACGTCGGGCGCCTTCCTCGTGACGCGGCGCTCGATCCTCGGCAGGCGCGCGAGCGCACGGTCGAACAGCTCGCGCTCCGTGCGCATGATCGAGAGCTGCCGCCGCTCGCGCGGGTCGGTCTCCCTCTCGAGCAGGCGACCGAGCTTGTCGTAGTCCGGTCCCGAGAGCAGGAGGCTCAGGCGCAGGAGCGCGAGATCCTTCGGCTGCACCTCGAGCTCGCGGCTCGGGTCGAGCATGATCGCGTCGTACATGCAGATCGCGCGCAGGATCTTCCCGAGGCGCACCGTCGTGCGGGTCGAGAGGTAGCGCGTCGGCATGAACGTCGGATCGTGCTTCGCCGCCGTCGCGAGGTCGGCGTCGAGCCGCTCGACGAGCGCACAGAGCGCCGTGCAGATCTCGTCCGGTACGACGATGCGTTCGACCGCGGCCTGCAGCACGTCGAGGTCCTGGATCGTGAGCAGCGACACGAGCCGCCGCGGACGAGCGCCGCCGATCTGCGCGCGGAGGACGCGCCCGAGGCTCTCGGGATCGGTGAAGCCCTTCGGCACGAACGAGACGAACGCGATGCGATCGACGAACGCGAGGAGCGTGTCGCGCGAGCTCTCGAGCACCTCCGCCAGGTAGCGGTTCGTGGTCATGAGCGCGCACTCGATCTTCCCGACGGTCGTCTTCGTCCCCTGCTTCAGCTCGCGCTCGTGCAGGACGTTGAGCGTCGTGCGAAGGAGCATGTCGCGCCCGTCGAGGACCTCGTCGAGGAACGCGTGCACGGCGCCGAGCATGCCCTCGTCCGTGAAGTGCTCGGTGCGCCCCGTCTGCATCAACGTCTTGAAGTCGATCGGGCCGACCAGATCGGTCTGCACCGTGCTCTCCGTGAACTGACGCGCGAAGACGCTCGGCTGCCCCGTGGCCTCGTCGACGATGCGCGAGAGGACGGCCGACGCGATCGCGCTCTTCGCGGTCCCCGGTGGCCCGGTCATGAGGACGTGCTCGCGGCAGAGGAGCGCCAAGCCGATCTGCGCCAGCAGATCCTCTCGCTCGACGAACGTCCGATCGAGCTCCTTGAAGAACCCTCGGAACCGCTCCGCAGCCGCGCGCAGCTCCGGGGTCGACGTGACGACGTTCATCGGGACGAGGGTAGAGCATTTCGCCGGCGACGGCCCGACACGCCGCACGGCGCACGTTGGAGGGCAGAGCAAGCAGCTCGAGCGACCGCCCGCGCACGTGCAGCTCGTGGGCGCGCGCGCACGAGCCGTGACGCGAGCTCACGAGCTCCCGAGTTGCCGCGTGACGAGCGCCACGTGAAGCGCCGCGTGACGGCGCCGCGCACGCGATCACGGGATCGCTCGCCCCACGCAAGCTGGGCGCGCCGATTGCACCTTCTTCCACCGAGGACGCGCGGCACGCGAGATCGGGGGCATGGTCGAGCTCCGTGCCGCCTGCTGACGGGTGAGCATGCACGAAGAGGAAGCGAAGAGGCTCGCCGCGCTCGCGGCGCTCGACGAGCTCCCGGACGCGGGCGTCGTCGGGCTCGGGACCGGGACCACGGCCGCCTACGCCCTCGAGGCGCTCGGCGAGCTGGTCCGCAAGGGTCGGCGGCTGCGCGCCGTGTGCACGTCCGAGGCGACGCGTGCACGCGCCATCGCCGCTCGCATCCCGCTCCTCTCCTCCGAGGGGCCATGGAGCATCGACGTCACGATCGACGGCGCCGACGAGGTCGACGACGCCCTCGATCTGTCGAAGGGCGGCGGCGGTGCGCTCGGGCGCGAGAAGATCGTGAGCCACGCCTCGAAGCGGCTCGTCATCGCCTGCGACGCGACGAAGCGCGTGCGTCGCCTCGGCCAGACCCGTCCCGTCGCCGTCGAGGTCGTCGCGTTCGGTCACAAGACGACGACGCGCCATCTCGCACGCTTCGGCGAGCCGCGCCTGCGGATGCAAGGAGGTCTGCCGTTCGTCACCGACAACGGCAACTACGTCGTCGACGTGACGGTACGACCGATCGAGGACGCGGCCGCGCTCGATCGCGAGCTCCGTGCGATACCGGGCGTGGTCGAGACGGGACTGTTCGTCGGTCGCGCCGACGTGGTCTACGTGGCCGGCGACGGATGGGTCGAGCGGCTCGTCGCGCGACGCTGACACACGACGAGGAACGCCGGCTCGACCCGACGCGCCGAAGCCGATCCGCGCACGAGCCGCGTCACGGACCGGTGTGCTTGATCACCGGCTCCTGCGGAAGAGGCGTCACCGAGACCGTCGGACAGCCGAGGACGATGCGCAGCCTGGCCGCCGCGTCCTTCATGTCCGTGCACGCCTGCCCGTAGAGCTGGATCTGCGTGCGGTTCGGCAAGAAGTCCCAGCCGTTCGTGCGGGTGATGTCGCGGGCGACCGTCGTCGTCGTCCCGCTGGCGTCGGTGAGCTGCACGTTGACGAGCGCCGGGTCCGCGCCGTCCGTCGCGAGCGGCAGGTTGAAGGTGCAGTCGAAGGCCTGGAGGCTGATCTCCTCGAAGACCTTCTTCAGATCCTCGGCGAAGTTGTCGTCCGTCAGCTTGTAGAAGCAGGAGTCGTCCTTCTCGCAGTCGGGCGTCCGCTTGGTGCCGCCGGCGACGGCGATCGGCGAGAGGTTCTCCGCCCGCGCCGCCTGACGGTTGCTGTCGGTGAGCCCGATCACGAAGGTGCGGACGATGTCCTTGCCCACGAGGCCCGCGGCCGCCGCCTCGACGACGTGCTCGATGTCGTTCGAGATGCCGCTCCGGCCGCACGACGTCGGGTTGCCGTCGGTGAGGAGGATGACCGACTTCGCACCCGGCAGCGTCGACGCACGCTGCGCCGCGATCGCGGCGGTGAGCGCGGTGGCGAGCGGCGTGCCCCAGTAGAAGCTCGTGTCCGACGCGGTCACGGCGTCCTTCATCGCCTGGACCTGCTCGGGGGTGAGCGTCGCGCTCGGAACCGTCGCGCGGTACGTCGCCGGGTTGCAGCGCGCGGTCTCGCCCGGCTCGGGCCAGCCCGCCTTGCAGCTCACGTCGTTCACCCTCGGATCGATCCCGCAGTACGCGTTGACCGGCGCGTCGCCCTGCGGGAACAGCATCAGACCCGCGCCCGTCGTCGCGGGCAACGTGCCGAGAAGCTCGAAGAAGGCGTCCTTCGTCGCCTCCCACCGCGTCTGCTTGCTCGGCAGGCGGATGTGCATGCTGCCCGAGCGGTCGTAGAGGAAGAGGACGTTCGAAGGCTCGCGCGTGGCCGTGTAGCTGCCGACCGCCTCGGCGCACATCGGCGGCGCGGGCGGCTCGGTCCGCGGAGCGACCGTCCCGAACTCCGGCTGGAAGTCCGGATCGGCCGGGGCCGCGTCATCGGTCTCGCTGCCGCAGGCGACCATCAAGCCGCAGGAGAGAAGAAAAGCGAGGCAGACCGACGATTTGAGCCGCAACATCCAACCAACCTCCGAAGTGCGGCGGCTGTATACTACCGCTCACACTGTACGCAAGTCGTCGCCGGTCGATTTCTGACGATTGTCTGTGACAGCGCGCCGCCGCTGCGAGAAACGCACGCGCGGAGCGAACGCCGCAGGCACGACGCCGCCCGTTCAGGGATAATCGACCTCCTGCCCGATGACCCAAGGCACGACGACTCTCCATCACGCCGCGGCCCCCGCCTCCCCGAGCGTCCTCGGCGTGAACGCGAGCGCTGGCGCCGCGGCCGGAGCGGTGACCGGCCTCTTCGTCCTGTTGGTCGATGCCGCCCTGCGGACCCGATGGGGCGCCTACGGCGTCGCGACGCACATGCAGGTCATGGCGCCGCTGCTCCTGACCTTGGGGATCGTGTGCGGCTCGGTCCTCGCCGTCCTCGGGTCGGCCTGGCGGACGATCACGAACGCGATCGGCGGCTCCGCGAAGGAGAGCATCAACCGGGCGGGCATCGCCGTGGCGGTGTCCGTGGCGTCGGCGCTCTGGCTCGCGCGCATCACGCCGAAGGGAGCTCTGCGCACGAGCTGGATCGTGCCGCTCGTGCCGTGGGTCGGCGCGTTCGTGATCGGGGCGGCGACCCTGGGATGGATCGCCCTCGAACGATCGCGGTCGGCCCGGCGGCGGGTGGCGCTCGTCGTCGTCTCGGTCGCCGCCGCGATCGGGCTCTTCTACCTCGACGCGACCATCCTCGTCGGCACGCACCGCCGCGTGCACGTGATGCTCGAGGCGCTCGGGACCCTCCTTTCGATCGGGGCCCTCCACAGCGTCTTCGTGCGCATCGCTCGAGGGGTGCGCTCGGGCAACGTCTTCCGCCCCGTGGCCGGCGCCATCGCGTTCGCCTGCCCCGCGATCGTCATCTCGCAGCTCGCGACCGGGGCGCCGTACGTGCGCGAGGTGCGCCACCTCTTGTACGAGCCGACGGCGCTCGGCGCCCTCGTCACCGGAATCAGCGGGCTCGGCACCCCGCCGCCCCCGCCGATGGAGACCAACGACCGCTGGGTCGTCGGCGAGCAGGAGTCGCTCGCGGAAAAGGACGCCCTTCTGCGGCTCCGCGCGGACTACAGCAAGTACAACATCGTCGTCTACTTCGTGGACACGCTCCGCGCCGACACGGCCCACGACCCGGAGGTGATGCCGAACCTCAACGCCTTCGCCAAGCAGAGCCTCGCCTTCGACGAGGCTTACAGCACGGCGTCGGACACGTTGCAGGCCCTCCAGACGCTCTTGGCCGGCCGCTACGACAGCGGGCAGATCCCGAGCTTCTTGCAGCGTGCGCGCGAGGCGGGCGTGAACACCTCGCTGTTCATCTCGCAGTCGGCGCGCCACTACCTCGAGTCGCAGCTCCCCGATTTCCGCTTCGACGAGACCATCTCCGTCGCCGATCACTCCCCCGAGAAGACCGTCTGGGGTTACGGCGCCGACATCCCGACCGGCGACGAGCTCGCCGAGCGCGCGGTCTCCTGGATGGCGAACCGCCGCGACCGGCGCTTCCTCTCGTGGGTCTACAACTACGACCTCCACGGCTGGCGCGATCTCCGCGACGAGCTGCTCGACCCGCGTCCGCCGTCCGGATGCGAGCCGGAGGTCCGCTACCGCTACGTCGCCAAGTCCGTCGACCGCGCCTTCGGGCGACTGCTCGAAGGCATGCGCTCGCTCGGCCTCGACGAGCGAACGATCATCTTCTTCGTCTCCGACCACGGCGAGGCGCTCGGCTACCGCGGGTTCGCGACGCACTCGGCGTTCCTCTGGCAGCCGCTCGTGCGCGTGCCGCTCGTGCTCCACGTCCCCGGGCTCGAGCCGCGCTCGGTGGCGCGGAAGGTGTCGCTCGTCGACGTCAGTCCGACGGTGACGCGATTCCTCGAGCCGAACACGAGCGCTCCGTACCACGGCATCGACCTGCTCCGCCTCTACGCGGATCCCGACACCGAGCGCGCCCTTCCCCTCCTCATGCGCGCGAGCAGCGAGGGGCGTCAGAGCATGCTCGGCCTCGTCCACCAGACGCGCAAGCTCGTGATGCCCGTCGCGGGCGGGCCGGCGCAGCTCCACGATCTCACGGCCGACGATCCCGACGAGACGGACCTCTCGAGCGTGGAGACCGAGCAGGCCCTCGAGCTCCTGACGGCCCTCATCAGCTCGCCCATCTCGATCCGCTGAGATTCCTCTCACGAGGGACGGCTCGCGACGAGCGTCCCGCACGCCCCGCGAACGTCGCGCCCGCGCGAGCAGCGGACCTTCACCACGCAGCCGTGCGCGCGCAGGATCGACACGAACGACGCCACGCGATCGGACGAGGGCTCGCGATACGGTGACTGGGCCCACGCGTTGAAGGGGATCACGTTGACGACGTGCCGGAGATCGCCCACCCAACGCGCGAGCGTCTCGGCGCTCTCGTCGTCGTCGTTGACCCCGGCGAGGAGGACGTACTCGAAGGTGATCTTGCGGTGACGCGGCCACAGATCGAGGGCGGCCCTGAGGTCGGCGAGCGACCACTTCCGATCGATCGGCATGAGGCGCCTCCGCACGTCACCGACCACGCCGTTCACGCTCACCGCGAGCTCGGGCAGATGCCGCGAGGCCGCGAGCCGCGCGAGGCCCGTGACGTGGCCCGCCGTCGAGACCGTGATCCGGCGAGGCGCGATTCCCAGGCCGGCCGGATCGCACAGGACGTCGAGCGCGCGGATCAGCTCACCGACGTTGTGCAGGGGCTCCCCCATCCCCATGAAGACGACGTTGAGCCGGTCGGCCGTGTCGGGCCCGTGCCTGCGCATGACCGCGAGGAGCTGGCCGACGATCTCGTGCGCTGCGAGGTTCCGGCGCAGGCCCATCGTCGCCGTCGCGCAGAAGGTGCAGCCCATGGCGCAGCCGACCTGGCTCGAGAGGCACACGGTCACGCGCGGCCGCGCGACCTCGCGCGGCATGTGCACCGCCTCGATGCGCTCGCCGTCGACGAGCTCGAGGACGAGGCGCGTCGAGCCGTCGGCCGACGGATGCTCCTCGACGATCTCCGGCAGCCGCAGGTCGAGCACGCGATCCGCGAGCGCTCGAGCGGCCCGCGCGAGCGCAGGGCCATGCTCGTCCCAGGTGGCGATGCGCTGGAGCCGGCCGAAGAGGTGACGGGGATCGCGCTCGTAGCCGAGCGCACGCAGGTCGTCCGGCGTGCAGCTCCACGCCGGCACACGAGCCTCCGCCTGGGGCCCCGACGACATGGAGCCACTCTGTTCGCGCGTGCCGCTCTCGTCAACGACGCGCCGCGCCCGCGGCTCCGGTCACGGCCCGGTGCAGGTCCCCGAGGTCCGCTCGTTGATGGCGGGGACGCCCTGGATGTAGACCGCGATCGCGTGCGCGTCGCTGTCGGACAGCGCGCCGTAGGCTCCGGTCGGGCCCGAGGGCATCGGCGGGCAGATCCCCGACCCGGTCTTGTCGCGCCCGAGCTTGAGCGCCGTCTTGATGTCGTCGACGCTCCAGCCGCCGATGCCGGCCACGAGCTGCGAGGTGATGTTCGCCGAGTACACGGTGACGGGCGCTCCTCCGCCCACCGTCACGTCGGGGAACGGTCGATTGCCCGCGAACGGCTTCGACATGTCGATCGGACGCACGGCGCCGGCCGGCAGCTCCGGCGTGTGGCACGCGAGACAGAGACCGGCCATCGTCGCGAGGTAACGTCCGCGCTCCGCGGTCGCGTCTCCGTCTCGAGCGGCGGGGATCGTTCCAGGCTCGATCGGCTGGGCGGCCACGGGGACGTTGTCGAACGGCGGGTCGTTCTGCGGCACGACGTGGTCGACGCCCGGCACCGTGCGGAGGTACGCGACGATCGCGTCGGCGTCGTCGTCCGTCATGTTGCGATAGACCCAGTACGGCATCACCGGGTGGAGGTTCCGGCCGTCGGGGCGCTTGCCGGTCGTGAACATCGCCTTGATTTGGTCGTCCGTGTACGCCTGAAGGCCCGTCGCGTGATCCGTCAGGTTCGCGCTGTGGAGACACCCGTCGCCCTCTCTCCTCAGGCACTCGACGCCGGCGAGATAGCGCGCGGGATCCCGCATGCCGCTCGGGAGGCGCGGCGTGTGGCACTCGCCGCAGATGCCGATCGTGTCGACGAGGTATCGGCCTCTCGCGATCATCTCCTCCGTCACGGGCTTCCGGCCGGCGTCCTCGGAGACCGTCACGTCGGGCGCGTTCGTGGTGGTCGACGTCGAGCCCTCGGGCAACCTCCGTCCGATGCCTGCGTCGGAGAGGTCCCGCGTGGCGGCGTCGTCGTCCGAGCAGCCGAGCGCGATCGCCGCGAGCACCAGCGGCGACGAGAGCACGAACGCGGCGACGTACGCGTGCGCCTTGCGGAGTGGACGCGAGAAGATCTTCCGTTCCATCGCTCATCCACGTTGGGTCTCGGCCCGGATGGTGTCGATGCGATCCTGGTCGCACCCGAGCGGCCCATCGTCCGCGCGACGTCAGTCCTCGACCTGCACGAGACACGTGCCGCTCGTGAAGCGATCGATCGGCGGCAGCGACAGGATGTACGCGGCGATGTCGCGCGCGTCTTCGTCGGTCAGGCCCGCGTAGCCGCCCATCGGACCGAACGGCATCGGCGGGCACATGCGCCCGTGGTTGCGATCCCGTCCTTCGCGCATCGCCCGCACCACGTCGTCGATCGTCCATCCGCCGATCCCGGAGACCGGCGCCGGCGTGATGTTGCTCGAATAGATCGTCGCGGGGAACGGGGGCGACGACAGACCGAGGAGCTTCGACGAGAAGGCGCGATCACCGCCGAACGGACGGCGCATGTCGATCGGGCGCGGGGCGCCGGCGGGCGCGTCCTCCGTGTGGCACTCGAGGCACCGACCGGCCATCGCCGCGAGGTAACGACCGTTCTCGAGGTCGGGCCCTCCGTCGACCTGCGCCGCCCTCGCCCTCGGGATCGTGTTCGGATCGATCGGCGCCGCGGGCCTCCGCGTGATGAACGGAAGGTCGTTCGGCGGGACGATGTGATCGACGGGCGGAACCGTCCTCAGATAGCGCACGACGGCCTCGGCGTCCTCGTCCGTCATGTTCCGGAACACCCAGTACGGCATCAGCGGGTGGAGGACCTTCCCTTCGGGGCGCCTCCCCTCCCGGAACATCCGCTTGATCTGCGCGTCGGAGTACGTCGCCAGCCCCGAGCGCGCACTGGTCAGGTTGGCGCTGTGGAGGCACGCCCCGTCGTCGTTCCGAACGAGGCACTCGACACCGGCGAGATAGCGCGTCGTATCGGGGAACGCGGGAGCTCCGGGCGTGTGGCAATCGCCGCAGCCCGCGACGTGATCGACGAGGTACCTGCCTCTCTCGACGAGGGGATCTCGGACGGCCTCTTCTTCTTCCTTGTCGCCGTCGGCACCGGCTTCGGCCGATCGCGTCGACCGCTCTGCCGCATCGTCGGAGAGGACTTGGGCGTCGTAGCGGTACGTCCGCCGCCTCGGGGTGCCGTCGTTGCGATCGGGCGCGCACGAGGCGACGAGAGCCGTCGCGATCGCCGGTGCAAAGAACGCGAGAACCAGCAGGGCGCGCTTCCGTCGAGGGAGTCGTCGAAGAAGTTCTCGGCCCATGCTCGTAGCGATGGGGCTCCCCCGAGAACGTGTCGATGCGATCGCGCACGCGATGCGATCGGCGAGCACGTCGACGCGCCCTCCGTCGCGGATCGATCGCCGCGTTGTCGTCCACCACCATCTTTGCTTCAACGCCCACCATGAAGACCACCACCATTCTCCTCGCCGCCGGCGCTTCCCTCCTCCTGCTCACGAATGCGTGTGGAGGTGGCAACGGCGCGCCGGCTGCCGAACCCTCCGTCACCACGACGACCGCAGGCGAGATCGACGTCGAGACCGCCAAGCAGAAGGCGTCCGCCGTCGTCCCTGGAGCCGTCGCCGACGCCCGCAAGAAGGACGAGGCGGCCGAGCACTCTTGGCAGGTGAGCGTCAAGATGGCGAACGGCGCCGACGTCATCGTCGAGGTCGATCGCATGAGCGGATCGATCAAGGAGATCTCGGGAGAGGCCGGACCCTTCGACTACGACTTCTCGCCGGGCAACGGCTACATGAAGTTCGGCGACGCGAAGGCGAAGGCGCTCGAGGCGAAGCCGGGTGAGCTCCAGCGGTGGGAGCTCGAGACGGACGACAACGAGTACGAGATGGTCGTCAAGGGCACGGACGGCAAGACGTACGAGGTCACGCTCGACGCGAGGAGCGGCGAGGTGAAGAAGACGAAGGAGAAGTGACGGCCGACGTGTCGGAGCACGAGCCGCGCCGCGATCAGAGGGCCGCGACGAACTCCCTGCCGAACTCGAGCGGGGTGGGGCGATCCGCGGGAGACCTCGCGGTCGCGGCGCGGAGCAGCTTCGCGATCGCCGCGGGGTACGCGCGCAGGCGCTCGGGATCCTCGAGCGGGTCCTGCTTCATGTGAGCGATGATGCGGTCGCGCGGGTTCTCGATGTCGTCGAAGAACGAGCGCCCCGTGGTCACGTTGTAGACCGTCCCCGCGAGGGCATAGACGTCCGAGCGCGGATCGAGCTCGACGGGATCGAGCACCTGCTCCGGGGCGATGTAGCCCGCGGTCCCGGCGACGAAGCGGCCGCCGACCTCCGGGGGCACGCGGATGGCGCGGACCATCCCGAAGTCGATGAGCACCGTCGACAGCGGCGGTGTGACGGCCGGATCGCGGTGCTTCTCCGGATCGAACTTCTCGCCGCCCTTCAGCGGTAGGCGGAGCCACAGGTTCGCCGGCTTGATGTCGCGGTGCACGAGGCCGGCGCTGTGGAGCGCCGCGAGGCCGGCGCACGCCTCGAGGACGACGTTGCGGAGCTCGAAGAGCGTCATCAGGCGCGCGGCCGAGTACTGCTTCAGGTCGGCGCCGATGAGGTACTCGAGCACGAGGAACGGGACCGAGCCCGACACGCCGCGATCGATGATGCTCGCGACGTTCGGGTGGTAGAGGCCGGCGAGCGCCTTCGCCTCCTCGACGAACGACGCGAGGATCCCGGCGCGCTCCGTCTCGGACGCGTTCGCGAGGGCGTCGGCCTTCGGGATCTTGAGGACGAAGTAGCGGTCGGCGCCGGGCTTGCGCACGAGCCACACCGAGCCGACGCCTCCCTCGCCGAGGTTCTTCACGAGCTCGTAGCCCTCGATGACCTTCGCCTCCTCCTTCTTCGGCTTCGGGGGCGGAGGCGGCGTCCGGCGGATGGCCGCGGAGATGGCGACCTCGACGAGCGCGGACGTCACGGGTCCGAGCGACGCGAACCAGACGTCGAGCATCGAGACGTCGCGCGCGCGGATGGCGCGCGCCACGAGCGCCGCGACGCGAGGCGCGTTCTCGGTGGCATGCCGCTCGAGGGAGTCGGCGGTGTTCGGCGTGCTCGGCGGGTGGAGCGCCTTGACCGGATCGGCGAGGGCGAACTGGAGCCGATCGGCCGCGAGCACGAGCTCGAGGCACATCGCCTCGAGGTTGTCCTTCCGTCCGGACGCCGTCGCGAAAGAGGCGAGCGCGCGCGACAGACCGACCAGTGCCTGCGTGAGCTCCGTGTCGACCGCATGCAGCGCCTCGAGCGCAGGGAGCGCCTTCTCTCCCCATCGTCCGTCGGGCTCTCCCGACGAGACCGCCGTACGGAGGGCCTCGGCCTGCTCGCAGCATCGGACGAGCGCGGCCTTCTCGAGCATCGGGAGCGCGTTCGCGAGCTTCTGGAGCATCGCCGGCCGATCGATGACGAGCGCCCACCACGCCGCGAACGGCCCGAGCCAGCGGACGTCGTCGACCTCGCCGAGGGCCGTCCCGCGCGTGGTGTCGACGAGCCGCCAGAAGAGCATGCTGAGCGCCGCCTCGAGCGCCGGCGGCAGCTCGCGCGATCCGTCGGCGAGGCCCTCGAGCTTGCGCAGCCAGAGACACGTGTCGTGGGCCGTCGGCCCGCGCCCCGGCCCGAGCTCGGCGTCCTCTCCGCACGCGTCGAGCGCGTAGCCGCCGAGGCGGATCGCGAGCACCTCCAGCGAACGGTCGACCGGGACGTCTGCGCCTCCGTTCGCGCTCCGGCGCTCGCGGATCAAATCGAGGATCTCGGCCGGTGTGCTCGCGATCGTCTTCCACGTCTCTTCGAGGTCCGGCGCCTCGATCGGCTCGCCCGACGGCCGCGTCGCGAGGAGCGGGCCCCAGAGCCGGAGCGCGAACGCACGCGCGAGCCCTTCGAGCGCGTTGATCGCCGCCGCGCGGTGGCGGAGGCTCCCGTCTCCGAGCGCGATGCGACGCGCCTCGCGGAAGTTCACGGCGAGCGACACGGCGAAGCGCGCCGCGCGGGCGTCGGCCTCCTCGTCGTCGTACTGCGCCGCGATGCGTACGAGGTTCTCGAGGCCGAGCTCGAGGTCGAGCGGATCGCGCTCGGCGGCGTCGATCGCGTCGGTGACGGCGATGACCTCGATCCACCGGCGGGCTTCGTCGAGCGTGTCGGGGGTCGCGACGCGCGCCATCTCGCGAAGCGCGCGCATCGGCGCCTCGAGCTCGGCGCGCGTCGCGGACTCGTCGCGATGCGTCCCGCGTCGCCAGAGCGAAGCCAGACCTCGAGCGAGAGCGCGAGCCGCGATCGCGCCGCCGTCTCCGCGCAGGATGCGCCCCGCGAGCCGATCCCAGATGTCCTTCCGCTCGAAGAAGAGATACGGCGTCGCGGCAGCGACCGCGGCGAGGACCCACGCGTCCTCGGTCGGCGACTCGATGATGCTGACGAGCTGGTTGGCGAGGAACTTGAACCTCTCGGCGGGCAGCGCGCCGAACGCCGTCATCGCCCGCTGCCGGAGGACCTGCGACTCGCCGAGGACCCAGTCGAGGATCGTTCCCTCCATCTGCTCGAGCGCACCCGTCAGGCGCCCGAGCGCACGCGCGGCGTGGACCCAGACGAGCGGCTCCGGGTGGAGGAGGAGCGGCTGCAGCACCTGGAGGGTCCGACCGACGAGCTCCGGATCGGTCTCGGGCGGCAGACCGCGGACGCTCACCTCCAGACAGCGCGCCGCGAGCACGCGCCCGCGGAGCGCGCCGCGCGCCGGGCCGCGGATCATCACCTCGAACGTCTCGGGAGTCCGCCAGAGCCAGCGAGCGAGACGCGGGACCTCGATGGCGCTCGCGCCGGCCTCCCAGATCAGGATCTCGAGCCGCGCGCGCGCCTCCGCGTTCTCGGGCATCGCGAGCGCCACGCCGTCTCCGAGGAGCGGCGCGCACGCGAGCGCGTCCTGCAGCGGCCCCTCGACGACACGACCGCGCGCGAGCGCCGGCACCCGCTCGGCGAAGCGGGGCTTCGTCGCTGCGCTCTCGAGGAGGCGCGCCATCGCGACGTCGCGGCGCCACACGCTCGCGGAGAGCCACATGAACAGGATCTCGCCCGCGGGCTCGTCCCAGAGCGCCGAGAGGGCGCTCGGAGCGGTGATCGTGAGCGGCGGCAGCTCCTTGACGAGCAGGTCGGCCGCGGGGAGCTCACCCTCGAGCTTCGCGAGCGCTCCGGCGCGCCCGCCGACGCTCCACCGCCTCTTCAGGACGTCCGCGAGCTCGGGTCGTTGCTCGATGAGCGCCGTGAGCGTGGCGAACGCAGCCTGAACGTGGGCAGGGACCATGCGCTTGTCACGAGCGTACCCCAAGACGGAAGCGTTTCGTTCGATTCCATTGGGGGGGACGGAGCGCCACGGAGAGCGGGGTTGACAGGGGTCGACGAGGAGCCGGACAGGGCGGAGCCACCCTTCGCCTCCCCTCTCGCGGCCTCCCCTCTCGCGCCGCCGTCGATGTCCGCCGCTGGCGCGCGCTCAGCCGTTGCGTGAAGCGTTGCAGATCGGTTGAGACGGTTGTCGCCCAGTTCGAGAAAGCACCCGCGAACGACAAGCATCACCGAGGTCCATCGCCATCAGCTCGGCGAGAACGCTGACGCGCGGAAAGATCGCGTCTCGCTTCTCTCCTTCACTCCTGGTGCAACTCGCGAGCGCGACTCGACCTGATGCATCGAAGAAGCATGCGTGAAAGAAGCTCGCGGAAGCGGCAAAGCACCAGGTGAGCCGTGGTATGAGTCACGAGATGCCGCGAGGTCGCTCGCTTCGCAGGTTGCTCGGCGTCGCGCTCGTCGTGTCGTTCGCGATGGGGCCCGCGCTCGCGCACGCGCAGGACGAGTCGAAGCGTGCCGCCGCCCGCATCCTCGCGACCGACGGGCTCAAGGCCTTCGAAGAGGGGCGCTGGGAGGCCGCCATCGACCAGTTCATGCGCGCGGAAGCGCTCGTCCATGCGCCGCCGCACCTGCTCTACGTGGCGCGCTCCTTCGTGAAGCTCGGCAAGCTCGGAAAGGCGCAGGAGACGTACGAGAAGATCACGAGCGAAGAGCTCCCGCCGCGAGCTCCGAAGGCGTTCGTCGAAGCGAAGAAGGCGGCCACCGAGGAGAAAGCGGCGCTCGAGCCGCGCGTCCCCAAGCTGACCATCGTGGTCGAAGGCGGCGTCGCCGGCGAGACGGTGGTGACGCTCGACGGCGAGGAGGTCGCGCCGGAGCGGATCGGGGTCCCGCACCCTGCGGATCCCGGCACACACGTGCTCGCCGCGAAGGCTCCGGGGTGGACGAGCGACTCCGTGAAGGTGACGCTCGCCGAGGGAGGATCGGAGACGGCCAAGATCGTGCTCGTGCCCGCGCCGACGTCGGCACCCGTGACCACCGCGCCCGACGCTCTTGGCCCGTCCGGTCGGCGGGGCGTGTCCGTGCCCACGTGGATCGCCCTGGGCGTGGGCGTCGCCGGTCTCGGCGCCGGCACGTTCTTCGTCCTCCGGAACCACGCGGCGCGCAGCGAGGCCGATTCGCTCTGCACGGGTGGGATCTGTCCGGCCGCGCGACGACCCGAGATCGAGTCCCTCGACCGAGAGGCGGACATGGCCTCCACGTTCGCGTGGATCGGCTACGGAGTGGGCGCGGCGGGGCTCCTCACGGGCGTGACGCTCCTCTTCGTCGATGGACCGCTGAGCTCGAAGCGCTCCGCGACGGCTAACATCCATCCGTGGGTCGGCGCCGGCGCTGCAGGGGTCACCGGGAGGTTCTGATGAAGCACACGGCCAAGCGCGTGTCCCTGTACTGCATCGTCTTCGGAAGCGCTGCGGTCGCGAGCTGTCGCGGTGCCGCGGAGCGTCTCTACGACGACGAGATCGTGCGCCTCGACGGGAGCGTCCCTTCCGACATGAAGCCGGAGATCGACGACGACGGTGGGCTCGTCGGCCCGCTCGCCCCGTCGAAGATCGGCGGCACCGTGGCAGGCCTCATCGGGTCGGGGCTGTTGCTCCAGAACAACGGCGGCGACGACCTCCCCGTCGAGACCAGCGGCGCGTTCATGTTCCCCCTCACGGTGCCGCCCGGCGCGCCCTACGACGTGACGGTGAAGACGCAGCCGAGCGCGCCGACGCAGACGTGCACCGTCGAGAACGGCCAGGGCATCGCGCAGGGGACCGACGTCACGAACGTCCTCGTCACGTGCGTGACGAACACCTACAAGATCGGCGGCACGGTCACGGGCCTCTTGGGCAGCGGGCTCGTCCTCCAGAACAACGGAGGCAACGACCTGCCCATCACGGGAAACGGCGACTTCACCTTCGCCGTGCCCGTCGCGAGCGGCGCCAACTACAACGTGACGATCAAGACGCAGCCCACGAACCCGGCGCAGACGTGCTCCGTGAGCGGCGGCACGGGCACGGTCGTCACCGCCGACGTGACCAGCGTCGTCGTCAACTGCGGAACGAACACCTATACCGTCGGCGGGACGATCAGCGGGCTCGCGGGCACGGTCGTGCTCCAGAACAACGGCGGCGACGACCGTGTCCTCACCGCCAACGGCAGCTTCGCGTTCTCGAAGCCGATCGCGAGCGGGACGCCCTACTCCGTCACCGTGAAGACACAGCCCGCCTACCCGCCGAGCAGCCAGACGTGCACCGTCTCGAACGGTAGCGGGACCATGGGCAACGCCAACGTCACGAACGTGACGGTCACGTGCGCTACGAACAAGTACACGATCGGCGGGACGGTCACCGGTCTCGCGGGTACCCTCGTCCTCCAGAACAACGGAACGAACAACCTCACGATCACGAACAACGGCCCGTTCACCTTCTCGACCGCGATCGCGAGCGGCTCCTCGTACGCGGTCACGGTCCTCACTCCGCCGTCCGGCCAGACGTGTCAGGTGACGAACGGCTCGGGTACCGTCCGCTCGGCCAACGTCACGAACGTCACCGTCGGTTGCAACACCCCCATCGTTCTGAGCGAGAACTTCGACGGCGTGACGGCGCCCCAGCTCCCCTCCGGCTGGTCGTCGACCGTCCTCCGTGGCAGCAGCACCGGCGCGCCACGGGCGCGGACGGTGACGAGTGACCCATTCTCTCCGCCGAACGCGGTCTGGCTCGACGACCACGACGCGCCCTCCGACATCGTCCTCGACTCGCCCGCCTTCACCGTGACGACGACGTCGGCCACGCTCACCTTCAACCATCGATTCCGCTTCGAGCACCGTTATGACGGAGGCGTCCTCGAGATCTCGTTCGACGGCGGCTCGTTCCAGGACTTCCTCTCCGCCGGCGGGTCGTTCGTCTCCGGAGGGTACAACACGAGCCGCATCGATGCGTTCAACGGGCGCCGCGGCTGGAGCGGCGACCAGTGGTCGGGGCTCACGACCGTCGCCGTGCTCCCCGCGAGCGCGGCGGGCAAGAGCGTGCGACTCCGCTGGCGCGTCATGAGCGACACGAGCGTCGGCGCTCGCGGCTGGTGGATCGACGACGTCGTCGTGGAGAACTGACCTCGATGATGCTCGTCGTGCGCAGAGCCGAGATCGAGCAGCTACGACGACGCCGGAACGCGTCGTTGTGCTCGCATCTGGTGACGACGGCGGCAATAATGGAGCCGTGAGCGACCTCCCTGACGCGACCCCGATCATCGCACCGGGTGCGCGCCTCGATCGCTACCAGCTCTTGGCGCCCGTCGCCGAGGGCGGCATGGGGCAGGTCTGGCTCGCTCGACTGCTCGGCAAGCGTGGCTTCGAGAAGCTCGTCGCCATCAAGGTGCCGAAGCTCTCCGGCGACGTTCACGTCCAGCAGATGCTCCTCGACGAGGCGCGGATCGCGTCCGGCATCGAGCACGCGAACGTCACCCAGATCATCGAGCTCGGAGAGCAAGGGGACGTCCTTTACATCGTCATGGAGTGGGTGGACGGCGACTCGCTCTCCACCCTCCTTCGCATCCTCGACAAGAAGAGGCTTCCCTTCCCGCCGGCCCTCGCGCTGCGCATCGTGGCCGACACGTGCGCAGGCGCGCACGCCGCGCACGAGCTCAAAGGCCCGGACGGCAAGACGCTGGAGGTCGTCCATCGCGACATCTCCCCGCAGAACATGCTCATCACGCGGGCCGGGATCGTGAAGCTCATCGACTTCGGGATCGCGAAGGCACGTTCCCGACTGGCCGGAGACACGACCGAAGGCATCCTCAAAGGCAAGATCAAGTACATGGCGCCCGAGCAGGCGCTCGGAAAGCGCGTCGATCGGCGCGCCGACATCTTCAGCCTCGGCGCCGTCCTCTATCGCATCCTCGGCGGCCGCCCGCCCTACGAGAGCGACAACGAGGTCGCCACGCTCCACCGCCTCATCGCAGGAGAGCCGCCGCCGCCGCTCCCTCCGAGCGTGCCGGCCGCCATCGCCGACATCGTGTACCGAGCGCTCGCCCCGTCGCCCGACGCTCGCTTCCAGACCGCGGCGGAGATGCAGCAGGCGATCCTCAAGGTGATGGCGCAGTGCGAGCTCGTCGCGGAGCCCCCCGACGTCGCCGCCTTCGTCGCCGAGCACCTCGCCGATCGACAGCAGAAGCGCGCGCAAGCGATCGAGGCCGCGCTGAAGGCCGCCGCCCATCAGGAGCCGATCGAGGTCTCCTGGCCGGTGTCGCTGAACACCTCGCGGAGCCGTACGGCCGCGAGCGGCGGCTACTCACGGAGCTACGCCACGCCGGCATCGAACGCCGACGCCTCGAACGGACGCGCGGGGCCGCTCGTGATCGACGAGGCTCGCCCCGCTCCTTCGCGATCCCTTCGCCGTCTCGCCTCCGTCGCGTTGGCCCTCGGCGCGGTCGGCGCGATCCTCATCGGCATCGTCGCGTTCGGCGGCGCGGCGCGCTCGAAGGCGGCCACCTCCGAGAGCACGACCTCGATGACGCCGGTCGTCGAAGCCGACGCGGCCGCCGATCCCGAGCCGGTGACCTCCGCCGAGGTCGACCCGGCGCCGGCCACCGATCCCGACGCCGTCGCCGAAGACACGCCCGAGGCGACGACGTCCGAGGCGACGACGTCCGATTCGGCGAAGCCCGATGCGTCGACGAAGACCGTGACGAAGACGACGTCGCCGCGCCAGGCCAGCAAGCCCGGCCGCACCACGCGACCGGCCACGCGGCAACCCAAGAAGCCGAAGCCCGACTTCGGCTACTGAGCGCCTCCCCCGATGTGGATCTTCGGATACGGCTCGATCATCTTCCGGCCGTCGTTTCCCTTCCTCGAGAAGCGTCGCGCGTTCGCGGCGGGTTGGGTGAGGCGCTTCTGGCAGGGATCGCCCGATCACCGTGGCGTGCCGGAGGCCCCCGGACGCGTCGTGACGCTCGTGCCCGAGGACGGCGCGGTCTGCGGCGGCCTCGCGTACCGCATCGATCCCCGCGAGGCGGACGCCATCCTCGCGGCGCTCGACACGCGCGAGCAGGCCGGGTTCACGCGACGCACGTTGCCGTTGCTCGATGCACCCGACGCCGCTCGCCCCTTCGCCGAGGGCATCACGTGGGTGGCCGACGCCGCGAACCCGCATTTCCTCGGCCCCCTGCCCGAGCGCGAGATCGCCGACGTCATCCGGCGGCGCCGCGGCCCGAGCGGGCCAAACGCCGAGTACGCGCTCCGCCTCGCCGAGGCGCTCCGCGAGCTCGGCGTGACCGATCCGCACGTCGAGGCGATCGCGAGCTGGCTCGAAGAGCCCGAGCGTCCCTGACCCGGGCTCAGTCGCCGCGCGCGAAGCGCTCGTGATAGGCGCGCTCGAGCGCCTCGCGATGCTCCGGAGCGGCGATGCCGATGAGCAGGCGCGCGCGCTCCTGCAGGCCCTTGCCGTACAAGTTGACCACCCCGTGCTCCGTGACGACCCACTGCACGTGCCCGCGCGTCGTCACCACGCCTGCGCCTTGGTTGAGCACCGGGACGATTCGGGAGATGCCCTTCTTCGTCGTGGACCGCATGGCGATGATCGGCTTGCCGCCCTCCGAGAGCGACGCGCCGCGCATGAAGTCCATCTGCCCGCCGATGCCCGAGTACTGGTAGGTGCCGATCGAGTCGGCGCACACCTGTCCGGTGAGGTCGATCTGGATCGCGCTGTTGATCGCGACGACCTTCTTGTTCTTCCGGATGACCGAGGCGTCGTTGACCCACGCCACGTCGCGGAAGGAGACGAAGGGGTTGTCGTCGACGAAGTCGTAGACCTTGCGCGTCCCGAGGACGAAGGTCGTCACGATCTTCCCGGGCTCGATCTTCTTGTGCTCGTTCGTGATGACGCCCTTCTCGACGAGCGGCACGACGCCGTCGCTGAACATCTCCGTGTGGATGCCGAGGCCCTTGTGATCGCCGAGGAAGCGCAGCACCGCGTCCGGGATCGCGCCGATGCCCATCTGCAGCGTCGAGCCGTCTTCGACGAGCTCGGCGACGTACCGTCCGATCTTCTCGGTGACCTCGTCCGCCTGGTCCTCGTAGCGCACCTCGGGCAGCTCGCGAGCCTCCTCGATCGCGACCGTGATCCGCGAGCGGTGGATGTGGCCGTCGCCGAGCGTACGCGGCATGCGCGGGTTGATCTGGGCGATGATCGTCTTCGCCTGGCTCGCGGCGGCGAGCGCGGCGTCGACCGACGTCCCGAGCGAGCAGTAGCCGTGACGGTCCGGCGGAGAGACCTGGAGGATCGCGACGTCGATCGGCAGCTTGTTCTGACGGAAGAGCGCCGGGATCTCGCTCAAGAAGACGGGGACGTAGTCGCCGCCGTGCCCATCGACCCACTCGCGCACGTTCGCCGAGACGAAGAGCGAGTTCATGAAGAAGTGCTTCCGAACGGCAGGGCGATTCCAGTCGAGCTTGCCGAGCGTGCTGATCGAGACGAGCTCGACGTTCGTGATCTCGCCCGCCCGATCGAGCAGCGCCGCCACCAAGGAGGACGGCGTCGCCGCGCTCCCGTGGATGAACACGCGCTGACCGCTCTTGACGTGCTGGACGGCTTCCGCGGGGGTCTTGCAGAGGATCATCGGGCGCGAGCTTACGCCCTCGTGCGGCCGAGAGGACACGAGTCCTCTCCGAGGACTGCGCTCGGCTCCATTCCGAGGGCGTCCGCCCGCACCGCGCGTCGAAGTCGCCGAGACGATTGAGGATGGCGCCCGGCATCGATCGTGTTAGAGGGCCGGCCCATGCCGTCCTTCGCCTCGAGAGGGCGCCGATCGTCGCTCCTCGTCGCCGCCGTCGTGTCCGCGGCTCTGCTCGCGCCGAGCACGAGCGAGGCGAAGGGTCGCAAGAAGGCGACGCCGCCCGCAGCGCCGCAACCGTGGTGCGCGCCGGAGATCGAGAAGCTCCCGGTGCCGGGTGAGATTTGCTACCTCGACGGCGGCCGCAAGGAGTCGCGCCGCACGCTCGTCATCTTCCTCCACGGCGCCGTCGCGAAGAACACGACGTGGAGCTGGAACCACGAACGCGGCCTCCTCCGCCTCGCCAAGGGCAACCAGGTCGAGATCATCTTCCCGCGCTCCCCCGAGTACGAGGTCGGCTACGTCTGGCCGGGATCGTCGAAGGCGCAGGAGGAGGTGGAGCAAAAGCTCATCGACGAGTGGATGGCGGCGAAGAAGCTGCTCGAGCAGCGTGACGGCCGCCCCTTCGACGAGGTCTTCGTCATGGGGTTCTCGAGCGGCGCGTACTTCGTGAGCTCGCTCGCGATGCGCGGACGCCTCGACGTCGACGGCTACGCCGCGTTCGCCGGCGGCGCGCCGGCCGCGGCGCCTCCGCGGCCGATCGTGCGGCGCTCGCCCGTGTTCGTCGGCGTCTGCGCGAACGACGCCACGAGCGCATCACACTCGCGCGCGTTCGCCGGAGCGCTCGCGGCCGCCGGCATCCCGCGCGCGGTCAACGAGCAGCGCGTGGGCCACGGCCTGTCGCACGTCCACTTCAACTCCGCGCTGGCGTACCTCCGCCGCGCGAACGACAAGGCGTCGAAGCGGCTCGCGAAGCGCTGACCGGGGATCTCACAGGAAGGCCGGAGAGGCGGAAGGGCGCTGGGATCCCTTCCGGTCTTCCGCGCTTCCCGAAATCCGATCACTCCGCCGGGAGGATCTGATGATGGGACGTGTCCGGTCCCGGCACGGGCTCGGTGCTCCGCTCGAACGGCTCGCTCGACTCCGGCTGATCCGCGATCACACCCACCGGCTCGGGCGGCAGCGATCCGCTCAGCGGCTGCTGCGGCGGGTTCGTCGTCTCGTCGTCCGGTGCGTCACCGTCGGCGCAGCCGACGAGGAAGGCCGAGACCGCAAGGACCGCGACAGCACTCAAGATGGAAACACGCTTCATGCTTCACCCCTGTCCGATCAGAGCTCGATGCGTGAGGAATGGACCCCTCAACGTTCGAGACTACGCCCGCGGCGGCAATCACCGCAAAGTCCGAGCGCACGCCGAACGCAGATTTGAGTGAGGGTCGGCGCGCCTGTGGGAAGAAAGGAGCCAGAAAGGAAGGCTCCAGGCTCCGGGCGGAAGGCTCCAGTCGGGACTTCGTCGATTACGCAAACGAGCGACGTCGCCTGACTATTTCGGCGGCGTTCCGGACCGGCGGGAGAGCTCTTCCACACGGCGGAGCGCCGCGCGCGGGGACCGAGGCCGCGGGCCGTTCGTCGCGGCCCCCGCTTCAGTCGAGCTCGCTTGGTTCTTGCTCGCGCGGCCGAGGCCTCGCCCGCTGCTCGGCACGCCGGCGGAGCGATCGCGCGGCGACGGCGCGCAAGGAGACTCGTGATGACGATCAACGCACGCTCGAAGGGCGGCTGCGTCGCGGCCGCCGGGCTGCTCGCACTCTCGATCCCGTCCTGCAGCTCGGAGGGGAGCCCGCTCTCCGTGCTTTGCTGCACCGAGTTCAAAGTCGGCGCCGATCTCTCGACCGTCGACTTCGGCCTCCGAGGAGACGTGCGCGGCCAGTTCGTCGCGTTCGCGCAGGCATCGGCCGATCTCGCGGCCACGGCGACGGCGACGCTCCACGACGTCCAGCACGCCTGTCGCAACATCGCCGTGGAGCTCGGGGCCCCCGAGCAGCAGATCCTCGACGCCGAGTCGCTTCCGGACCGGGAGCGCACGGCTGCGCTCTGCCGACTGGCCGTGGCGCAGATCGACACGCGTGTCACCGCACGCACGCAGGTCACGGTCGCGTACAAGCCGCCGGTCTGCGAGATCTCCGTCCAGGCGCAGGCGCGTTGCGCCGCGCGGTGCGCCGCCGACGGCAAGTGCGACGTCCGCGTGAACCCGCCGGTGTGTCGCGGGGGCAAGCTGCAGATCTCCTGCGCGGGCGAGTGCACGGCCAAGGCGGGCGCGACGCTCTACTGCGAAGGGAGCTGCACCGGCGCCTGCCAGGGCGCTTGCACCGCGGAGGGCGGCGTTCGCTGCAACGGTCGCTGCGAAGGGACGTGCACCGCCGAAGGGAGCCCGTCCGGAGAAGCCTTCGACGCGCAGGGGAACTGCATCGGCACCTGCCGCGGCACGTGCGAGGCGACACCTCCCGGCGTCCGCTGCGAAGGCTTCTGCAAAGGGACCTGCGACGCCGCATGCCGAGCCGAGGGCAGCGCGTCCGTCACGTGCGACGGCCAGTGCTCGGGTGACTGGGAGCCCATCCGCTGCGAGGGAGGGACCCTCGAAGGCGGCTGCGACGTCGAGGCGAGCTGCCGCGCGAACTGCGACGCGAGCGCGGCCGCGCGCGCGGAGTGTCGTCCGCCCGAGGTCACCGTCCGGGTCGACACCGCGGTCGACCCGGAGCTCGGGCACTACCTCGAGGTGCTCGAGTCGAACATCCCTCCCCTCCTCGTCGTGCTCCAGGCGCGCGGAAAGGCGTTCGTCGATCTCGTGGGCAACCTCGCGGCGTCCGCAGGCTCCACCGGAGCGGCCGTCATCTCCGGCGATCTGAGCGCTCGCGCCACGGCTTGCCTCGTCCCCATCGCGACGACGATCGGCGAGGCGGCCGAGAACGCTCGCGTATCGCTGAGCGCCTCGGCCGAGGTCCTCGGCACCTTGAACGTCCGCTGAGCGAGGCTCGTGCGAGCTCCGCACGGGTGGCATACGGCTCGCACCGGCCGCGGGCATGGCCGCGTCGGACGTCATCGATGAGGTGCTCGAATCCGACCTCGTCGACGATCCGACGCGGAGCCCGGCGGCCGAGCCGTTCCGCGCCGAGGTCACGGCGCTCCGGCGGCGGCGCTGGGGCGAACAGGCCTCGCTCGCCGCGGTGACGCTCGGCGCGCTCGGCGGGTTCATCGCGCTCTCGCGCATGATCAGCACCAAGAACGGCAACGCGTTCGATCGCGCCGTGATGCGCGCGGTGCTCCGCGCGCGCACGCCGATCGGCAACGCGATCATGCGCGGCATCACGTTCTTCGGCAGCGTCCCGGGCGCGGTCGGGGCATCGCTCGTCGCGCTCGCGCTCGCACGCAACAAGCCGCGGCTCGCGCTGCAGATCGTCGTCGGCGCTCTCGGCGGCGTCAGCGCGGAGCTCGGCATCAAGCGCATCTATCGCCGCGCGCGCCCCAGGTTGGCCCCTCACCTCGAGGACGTGGTCGGGAGCACGTCGTTCCCGTCGGGGCATGCGACCGCCGCGTCCTCGCTCTACCTCACCCTCGCCTTCGTCGCGTCGCGCAGCCGCGCGCTCCGCCCGCACCGCGGCAAGCTCATCGCCGGCGCGGCCGCGTTCGCGACGCTGATCGGCGCGACACGCGTCTACCTCGGCGTCCACTGGCCGACCGACGTCGTCGGCGGCCTCGCGGTCGGCACCGCGTGGGCGTCGACCGCCGAGGCCGTCTTCGACATCACCGGCGCCGAGCGGATCGAGCGCGCGGCCGGCGTCGCCGCGCCGGAAGAATGACGGCGCTCAAGGCGCAGCGGCGAGGCTACCCAGCCGTCGCGGCTCCGCCGCGCCGACCCACTCGCTGCCGACGCGCCCGATCGCTGGAGCGTCGGCGAGGTGCCCGCGCTCCCTCAGCTTGTAGCCCATGGCCTCGAGCGCCTTCGCGGTGGCCTCGGCCAGGCCGCGCTTCTCGAAGATCACCTCGTCCGGCAGGTGCTGCATGTGGAACCGCGGCGCGCTCACGGCCGCTCCCACGTCGAGCCCGAAGTCGAGCATGTTCGAGATCTGCTGGAAGACGGCCGTGATGATCGTCGGTCCGCCCGCGCCTCCCGCGACGAGGAGGATCTTGCCGTCCGGCCCCGTGACGATCGTCGGCGCCATCGACGAGAGCATGCGCTTGCCGGGCGCGATGGCGTTCGCCTCGCCCTGCACCAGCCCGAAGCCGTTCGCCGTCCCCGGCACCGAGGCGAAGTCGTCCATCTCGTTGTTCAGGACGAAGCCGCCTCCCTTCACCGTGACGCCCGACCCGTACCACCAGTTGACCGTCGTCGTGAGCGCGACGGCGTCGCCGGCGGCGTCGACGACGGAGAAGTGGGTCGTGTGCGGCCCGGTCCCGCTCGCGGCCGCCGACGGGATCTCGGACGACGGCGTCGCGCGGTCGGGGAGGATCGTGGCGCGCTGCTCCTTCGCCCACGCGTCGGAGAGGAGCTCGTCGAGCGGCATCTTCACGAAGTCCGGATCCCCGAGCTTCGCGTTCCGCGCCGCATACGCGCGCCGCATCGCCTCGAGCATGTAGTGGAGCGCCTCCGGCGTCTGGAAGCCCATCTTGCCGAGGTCGTAGCCCTCGAGGATGTGCGCGATCATCGCGAGCGTCACACCGCCCGACGACGGCGGGGGCATCGAGACGATCTTGTGCCCGCGGTACGTGAACTCGAGCGGCTTGCGCCACTTCGCCTTGTACTTCTTGAGGTCCGCGAGCGTGATGAGGCCGCCCTCCTCCTTCATCTGCGCGGCGATGAGCTGCGCGGTCTTCCCCTCGTAGAAGTCCTGCGGCCCCTTCTCGAGCCGCTTGAGGACCGCGGCGAGCTCCGGGTTCTTGAAGATCGATCCCTTCGGAGGCGGCGCTCCGTTCGGGAAGAACAGCGCGGCCGAGACCGGATGTTTCGCCAGGCGCTTTCCCGCCGCGTGCTCGAGGGTCGCCAGGAACGCGTCGTCGACGACGAACCCTTCCTCGGCGAGCTTGATCGCCGGCGCGAGGAGCTCCTTCCACGTCTTCTTCTTCGAGCCGAGCGTGCGATGGAGCTCCCACAACCCCGCGACCGTACCGGGCACGCCGACCGACTTGATGCCGTCGCGCACGTCGGGCTTCGGCGTGCCGTCGGCGTCGAGGAACATGTCGCGCGTCGCGGCGCCCGGCGCGGTCTCGCGGAAGTCGAGCGCGCGGTACTCGCCCCGGATGCGCGTCACCGCGAAGCCGCCGCCGCCGATGTTGCCCGCCGTCGGGTACGTCACCGCGAGCGCGAAGGCCGTCGCGACCGCCGCGTCGACGGCGTTGCCGCCGGATGCGAGGACGTCGCGCCCCACCTGCGTGGCGAGCGCGTTGTCGGTCACGACCATCCCCTTCTCGCTGCGAACGACGACCGGCGTCTGGTACGGCCAGGGCTCGGGCTCCGGCGCGGGGGCTGCGGGCGCGCCCGCGTCCGCGGCGGCGACCGGCGCAGGCGGAGGCACGGCGGTCGTCGGCGGCGGAGGAGCGGGCGCCGGAGGAGAGCCGGCGCATCCGAGGGCGAGCAGGAAGACGAGCGGGCGTAGCCGGGCGAGGCGGAGCGTCATGGCGGTCGTGACGATACGCCAACTCGGCCGGCGTTTGTCGCGCATCGACGCTCCTGCGCCCGAGCTCCCGGCGCGCAGAGCCCTGCCGTGACGCCCGCGGCGGTTCGACTAAGCTGCCCTGCCGTGGACGACGACTTGCCCGACGCTCGCGACGGCCTGACCCGCAAGGAGCGCGTGGTCCTGTGGACGATGGCGAAGCTCCAAGCCGAGCGCGGGGGACGCAACGTCCCGCTCGCGATGCTCTACGGGCGCGTGCTCGAGCACGTCGACATGAGCATCGCGGAGCTCCGCGACATCGTCGCGCGGCTCGGCGCCCGTCGTCGCTGATCGCGATCGCGCGGAGCCGGAGCTCGACGCACGAGCGACGCACGCTCGCGACTGGACGCCGCGAAGACGAGAGCGCGTGCGGCATGCACATGCACGAGCCTCGCGTCGTCTCGCCACGGCCTCGATGGGATCCCTTTGCTTACGGCTCGGCTCACGAGCGAGCACTAAGTTTGTCGACCATGAAGCGGCTCGTGTGTTCCTTGGTCAGCGTTCTCTCGTTCGCCTCCGCGTGCGGTAGCGGCAGCGATGGTCCATCGGGACCGAACGCATCGAACTTCCCCGACGCCGGTGAGGGTCCTTCGCCCGCGTCGGGAGACGCCGGAGGCGCGCTCGGTGTAGACTGCACACATCCCGGTGCCGGCGAGCCGATCGGCGAAGGCCGCTGCGCCTGCACGACCACGCTCGACATCGCCGGCGAGTGGAGCACCCTCCGAACCTGCCGCGAGGGCGACCTCTGTCCGACGAGGAACAAGGAAGAGACGATCGTGTTCACCCAGGAGGGCACCAGCATCCGCTTGGACCGGGGTGACACCTACTCGGCGACCGGCACCCTCTGCGGTGACGTGCTCGTCTTCAACGGCGGCCCCAAGGACGGCCTGAACCCGGAGTGCGGCGTCATCCGCTTCACCGACGACGCGCACTTCTTGACGGACAGCTGCTACGCGTGGTCGGGCGAGTGCAAGCGGACTTACGCGGAGGGCTGCCCCGACCACAAGGGGCAGTGCACGGGCACGGGCGCGAAGCTCCCCGAGTCGGCGGCCGCCATCCAGAAAGTCGTCTGCACGAACCAGTGACGAGGCGGCCCGAGCTCGTCCGAACGCGTGCCGTACGTGATCCCTAGGGAAACGGCCCGAGTGCGACTACCGTACGGGGCGTGATCCTCAGCGTCTTCGACATCTTCAAGATCGGAATCGGCCCCTCGAGCTCGCACACGGTCGGGCCGATGAAGGCCGCGCGCCGCTTCGCCATGGCGCTCGACGGAGCCGGGGCCTTCGACCGTGTCGCGCAGATCGTCGTCGAGCTCTACGGGTCGCTCGGACACACGGGCAAGGGACACGGCACGGACGTCGCCGTCCTCCTCGGGCTCGAGGGCGAGCTCCCCGAGGAGACGGACGTCGACGCCGTGCCCGCCCGGATCGCCCGGATCCACGCCGCGGGCGAGGTGAAGCTCCTCGGCCGGAAGGCGATTGCCTTCCGCGTCGCCGATCACGTCGTCTTCCACCGCCGCAAATCGCTCCCGCTGCATCCCAACGGGATGCGCTTCGTCGCGAGCGACGCGGACGGCATGACGCTCCTCGAGCGCGTCTATTACTCCGTCGGCGGCGGCTTCGTCGTCGACGAGAGCTCTCCGGAGCAGCAGGGATCGCCGGCCGCCGCGCTCCCCTACCCGTTCAAGACCGCCTCCGAGCTGCTCCGGCTCTGCAAGGACAACGGCATCTCGCTCAGCACGTTGGTCCTCGAGAACGAGAAGGCCCTCCGGCCGGAGGCCGAGGTGCGTGCCGGCGTCCTCAGGCTGGTCGAGACGATGCGCGCGTGCGTGCGCCGCGGATGCGAGCGCGAGGGGATCCTGCCCGGCGGCCTCAAGGTGAAGCGCCGCGCCGCCGCGCTCTACCGCAAGCTGCGCGCGGAGCCGCCGTCGGACGATCCGCTCAAGGCGATGGACTGGGTGAACCTCTGGGCCCTCGCGGTCAACGAGGAGAACGCCGCGGGCGGCCGCGTCGTGACCGCGCCGACGAACGGCGCGGCCGGGATCATCCCCGCGGTCCTCCACTACTACGCGCGCTGGGTGCCCGGGGCCGACGACGACGGCGCCGTCCGCTTCCTGCTCGCGGCGGCGGCGATCGGGATGCTCTACAAGATGAACGCGTCGATCTCGGGCGCGGAGGTCGGCTGTCAGGGCGAGGTCGGCGTCGCCTGCAGCATGGCCGCCGGCGCGCTCGCGGAGGTGATGGGCGGGACGCCGGCGCAGGTGGAGAACGCCGCCGAGATCGCGATGGAGCACAACCTCGGGCTCACGTGCGATCCGATCGGCGGCCTCGTCCAGGTCCCGTGCATCGAGCGCAACGCCATGGGCGCGGTGAAGGCGATCAACGCCGCGCGCCTCGCCCTCCGAGGCGACGGCTCGCACCTCGTCTCGCTCGACAAGGTGATCGCGACGATGCGCCAGACGGGCGCCGACATGCTCACGAAGTACAAGGAGACCGCGCGCGGCGGCCTCGCCGTGAACATCATCGAGTGCTGAGCGTCACCGACGCGAGCGCGCGATGATCTCCTCGGCCTGCTCGAGGTCCATCCGGAACACGCGCTCGCAGAGGTCCCAGTCGTAGCCGGCGCGGGCCATCGCGGCGAGCCCGCGCCGTCGCTCGTCGTCCTCGTCCCGCTTCGATGCCCGCCCACCGTCACGCGCGAACGGCCCGATCCGTCGCTTCCGCGCGAACACGACCGCGGCGGCGAGCTCCGCCTCGGCGTCCGGGAGCACGCGACGCGTCGTCGACTCGTCGACGCCCTTCGACGCGAGATGCGCGGCGATGGCCCGCCGCGATCGCCCCGCCCCGGTGAGCGTGCGCGCGCGCGACTCCGCGAACGCCGCATCGTCGAGCAGCCGTACCTCCCGGAGCCGCTCGACGACCGCGGCGATCGCCTCGCGGCAAGCGGCCAGCTCGGCGTCCACGACCTCGGGCTCCTGGGCCCGCGCCGCACGCCGCGCCCACGCCGCCGCCTTGCGCTCGAGGACACGCCTCACCATCGCGGCCGACGCCGATCCCCGCGCGAGGTACGCGAGCGCGGCCTCGTGGAGCTCGTTGCGCGAGGGCGGCGGACCGGGATCCGAGGACGGTCGCTTCACGGGGGTCGCCTGGACGCTAACAGACGGCAGGCTCCAGGCTCCAGGCTCCAGCAGGTCCTGGCTTCCCGTACGCGCCTCGCACCGCCCGCCGAGCCCATCGCTCCACTGCCGGAAGGCTCTCGGCCAAGCTCGTAGTCTCGGTGGAGCCCAGACCTTGGCGCCCGAACGAACTGGAGCCCGGAGCCTGGAGCCCGGAGCCTCCTGTCACGCCGCACTGGACGACACCGCCTTTCGGTTGTATCGCCCGGGTGCCCATGGCCGCCGTCGTCTCGTCGCACGCTCCGTTCGGTGAGGATCCGGACAACCGGCGGGACGTCTACGCGCCCGCGAGCGAGCCGTCGTTCGACAACGCGGAGACGATCGTCATGCGGCGCAGCAGCGTCGTGCCCGTGGCGCCGGCCAGGACGCGGCGTCCGCCCGTCTGGGTCGCGCCCGAGAGCAGCCCCTCGCTCGCGCCGGGCTCGACGGACGTCGAGGCGCCGAGCTCGGCGTCGTCCTCCGGGCTCCGGGCCGTCTCGCGTACGTTGCCGCCTCCTCCGGACGCGGCCGCGGAGCGCGGAGGCAAGCTGCGTGGAGCCACGAAGGTCGGCCTCGGCGTCGCGATCGTCCTCGCCGTCCTCGGGCTGGCGGCATGGGCGGGCACCCACCTCTTCTTCCTGTTCGACCGGACGTGGATCGCGCCGACGATCCTCGCGCCGAGCGACCCGCGCATCATCGCCTTCGCCTCGCAGTACGTCGAGGCGTCCGCGCGCAGGGAGGCGCTGCTCCTGCAGCGCGCGGACGTCGAGATGCGCATCCGGGAGGCCGAGCGGCGGCTCGAGGTCGAGCGGGCCTTCCAAGCGGCGTACGTCGCGGCGAAGGACTGGAACGAGAGCGAGCCGGCCGCGCTGGCAGGCGAGCCCGACGCGACGGCGGCGCCCGCCGCCTTGGACGCCGTGAAGCTCGCGGCCGATCACGAGCGCTCCGTCGTCGCGGCGCAGAAGGCGTCCGACGAGATCGCCGTCGCGACGAACACGCTCGCGGCGCTCGACAGGACCGTGCGCGAGCAGGAGCGCATCCTTGAGGCGATGCGCCGCTCGCCGTTCTACGGGATCACGACCGAGCCCGCGGTCTTCGCCTTCGTGCCCTACGACAACGCTCGGAGCGCGCGCGAGGGCGCGCCGGTCTACGCATGCCGGCTCGGCGTCGTGGGATGCCGGCAGGTCGGGAAGATCGGGCGCGCGGCCGAGGGCGAGATCGTGCAGAAGCACCCGTGGCTCCAGAAGGACGTGCGCGGCACGCTCGTGCGGATGGAGCTCGACGACGCCGCCGCGGCCGAGAGCACGATCCTCTTCGTCGGCCGCCCGTCGCCGTTCTGATCACCGCAGCGCCGCGAGCGCGTCCTTCACCTTCGCGACCGACACCGGCACGGGCGTCTTCAGCTCGGGCGCGAAGATGGCGACGCGCAGCTCCTCGAAGAGCCAGCGCAGCTCCCGCGCGGCGTCCGCGTCGCGCGCGTTCTTCCGCTTCTCGAGGAACGACGTCCAGAGCGGCCCGAACGGCGCGTGCTTGTCGGCGTCCTTGCGCGGATCGGCGATCGCGCGCTGGAGGCGGACCTGCGCCGCGCGCAGATAGCGCGGGATGTGAGCGAGGCGATCGAAGGGGACCGTCTCGACGAAGTCGGGGGTGAACAGGTGCTCGAGCTGCGCTTGGATGTCGAGGACGGCGAGGCGGCCGCTCGGGTGCTTCGACGCGTTCCGCAGCGCCTGCACGAGCTTGTCGAGCTCGACGGAGATCGGAGCGAATGCGTCGGAGAACACGCGGGACGCAGGATCGAGGCGCGGCGCGCCCGCGGCGACGAGACGATCGAAGTCTTCCTTCGTCCGAGGGAGCTCGCCTTCGTCGAGGCGGAAGGCGACGTCCGCGATGCGCGCGAGGAGGGCCTCGCGATGCGCGTCGACCTCGGCGCGCGAGCGCGGGACGCCGTCGAGGCGCGGAAACGGGCGCGGCAGGCGCGGCGCGATCACCGAGAGCGTCTGCCTCGTGGCGATCATCGCCAGGCGGCGGACGCCGGCGCGGGTCGCCTGCTCCGCGGCGCTCTCCGACTCCATCGACACGAGATCGACGGACGTGCCGCGGTCGACGATGGCGGGGTAGCTCCGCACCTCGACGCCCGAGACGCGACGCGTGACGAAGCGCGGGAGCTCGGCGAAGTCCCACTTCGTGAGCCCCTTGCGGTCCCACTTCGCCGGCGGCGCCGACTCCTTCCACACGGCGCGGGCGCGCGCGCCGTGCCGCTCGAGCAGGTCGGCGACGTCGCGGCCCTGGGCGAGCGTCTTGCCCTGCGCGTCGACGATCCGGACCGTGAGGCGTAGCCAAGCCGGAACCGCGTCCGGGCGGAACGCGTCCGGCGGGACGCGCGCGCCGGTGACGTCCGCGATCGCGGCGGCGAGGCGCGGGAGCATCGGCCCGTCGAAAGGAACGAGCCTCGATGCGAGCGTCCGTGCGAGCTCGCCGAGATCGCCGAGCTCCTTCCGGAGCGCGCGCGGCAGCTCGTAGAGCAGCGCGCGGATCTTCTCCTCGTGCCAGCCGGGGATCGTCCAATCGAGCTCGCCCGGATCGAGCTGCGGGACGAGCACGAGCGGTACGGTCACCGTGATCCCGTCGTCGTCGGCAGACGGATCGAAGCGGTAGGAGAGCGGCAGGGTCGCCCCGTGGAGCACGATCGCGTCGGGGTAGTCCTTCGGCGAGAGCGTCGGATCGCCGGCGAGGACGTCCTCCATCGAGAGGCAGAGCAGGTTCGGATCCTTCTTCTCGGCCTCCTCGCGCCAGGCCTCGAAGGTCTTTCCGTCGACGACGTGGTCGGGGACGCGCTGCTCGAAGAACGCGACGAGCGCGTCGTCGTCCGCGAACATGTCGCTCCGCCGCGCCTTGTCGCGGAGCCTCGCGACCTCGGCGAGGAGCTCCTGGTTCTTCTTCTGGAACGCGCCGCGCGAGGCGTACTCGCCGCGGACGAGCGCGTGCTCGAGGAAGATGCGCCTCGCCCTCGCGGGTGCGACCCGCGCGTAGTCGACGGTCCGGTCCTTCGCGATGGTGAGGCCGAAGAGGGTCGCGTGCTCCTTCACGACGGCGCGCGCCGAGCGCTCCGACCAATGCGGATCGGAGTACGACCGCTTGACGAGGTGCGCGCCGGCCTCGAGCAGCCACTCCGGCTCGACCTTCGCGACCATGCGCGCGAAGAGCTGCGTCGTCTCGACGAGCTCGAAGGCCATGACCCATTCGGGAGGCTTCTTCGCGAGCGCGGACGACGGGTGGATCGCGAAGCGCGTCTGCTTCGCGCCCATGTAGATGCGCTGCTCGGGGTTCCACTTGCCGATCTTCGAGAGCAGGCCCGTGGCGAGCGCGCGATGGAGCGCGTCGGTCCGGTCGCCGTCCTGCGCTCCTCGTCCGTTCGGCCGCCCGTCGGGGCGCTTCTCCGGGCGACCGTCCGGCGGCTTCTCCGGACGGCCGTGACCCGCGCGGCGCGGCTCGATGCGGAGCTCGCGCACGATCTCCTCGAGCTGCCGGTGCGTCTCGGTCCACTCGCGGACGCGGACGTACGAGAGGAGGTTCTCCTTGCAGGTGCGGCGCAGGTGCGATCGCCCCTTCTTCTCCGCCTCGCGAACGAAGTCCCAGAGGCGGAGAAGCCCGACGAAGTCCGACCGCTCGTCGCGGAAGCGACGATGCAGCTCGTCCGCCTTCTGCTGCGCGTCGAGCGGGCGCTCGCGCGGGTCCTGGATCGAGAGCGCGGCGGCGACGACGAGCATCTCGCGGAGGCAGCCGAGGTCGGCCGCGGCGAGGATCATGCGGCCGATGCGCGGATCGACCGGGAAGCGCGCGAGGCGCTCGCCGAGCGGCGTCAGCTCGCGCCTCTCGTCGAGCGCGCCGAGCTCGTCGAGCACGCGATAGCCCTCGGCGATCGCCTTCGAGCTCGGCGGATCGAGGAACGGGAAGTCCTCGACGCTCCCGAGCCCGAGCGACTTCATGCGCAGGATGACGCCGGCGAGGCCCGTGCGTTTGATCTCGGGATCGGTGTACGCCGGACGCGCGGCGAAGCTCTGCTCGTCGTAGAGGCGGACGCAGATCCCCTCGCGGACGCGGCCGCAGCGGCCCTTCCGCTGCTCCGCGCTCGCCTGCGAGATCGCCTCGATGTGGAGACGCGTCGTGCCGGACCGCGGGTCGTAGCGGGAGAGCCGCGCGACGCCGGTGTCGATGACGTAGACGATGCCCGGGATCGTCACGCTCGTCTCGGCGACGTTCGTGGCGAGGATGACGCGCCGCTGGGGGATGCTCGCGAACACCCTCGCCTGCTCGGCCGCGGTGAGGCGTGCGTAGAGCGGCTGGACGACGGTGTGCCGGAGCTGCCTCGACGCGAGCTCGTTCTCCGCTTCGCGGATCTCGCGCTCGCCGGGCAAGAAGACGAGGATGTCGCCGTGCGGATCGAGCGACGCGACGTTCTCGACCGCGTTGGCGACCGCCTCGGCGAGATCGGCGTCCTCGGGCGGAGGCTCGTAGAGGACCTCGACCGGGAACGTACGCCCCTCGACCTGGATCACGGGCGCGCCGCCGAAGTGCTCCGCGAAGCGCTCCGTCTCGAGGGTCGCGGAGCTGACGACGACCTTCAGGTCCGGCCGCTCGGGGAGGATCCGTTTGAGCCAGCCGAGGATGAAATCGATGGTGAGGCTCCGCTCGTGCGCCTCGTCGATGACGAGCGTGTCGTAGCGCTGGAGCAACGGATCGCCGTGGATCTCCGCGAGGAGGATCCCGTCCGTCATGAACTTCACGTACGTGCTCGGCGACGTCCGATCGTCGAAGCGGATCTGGTAGCCGACGTCCGTGCCGAGGGGCGAGCCGAGCTCGGACGCGACGCGCGCGGCCACGCTGGTCGCGGCGATGCGCCGGGGCTGGGTCACGCCGATCATGCGCTCGAGGCCACGGCCCATCGCGAGCGCGATCTTCGGCAGCTGCGTCGTCTTCCCCGAGCCGGTCGCGCCCGCCACGATGACGACCTGGTGCTCGTCGATCGCACGCGCGATGTCGGCGACACGCGCGGAGATCGGCAGCTCCGGTGGGAAGTGCACCGGTGACCTGCCGTGTTCGGCTCCTTCCGCGGGCGGCGAGTCGTCGAGCATCGGCATGCGAGATAGCACTTTGTCGCGCTCGGCCGAAACGAGTTAGGCTCGAAGGGATGAGTCGCTCGCTGATGATCGTCATCGCGCTCGCGGGAATGATCGGCGCCGCCTCTTGCTCGGAGCGAGAGACCAGCACGTCCCGCAGCTCGTCCTCTTCGTCCTCCTCCTCGTCGTCTTCGGGCTCCTCGGGCAGCGACAAGAAGGACGAGGAAGAGGAAGAGCCGCAGTACGTCTTCGACGACGGCAGCGGCTCGGGCACGACCTGGAGCGATCTCTACGCGGACCTCTTCGGTCCCTCCGGGCGCGCGGGCTGCGCGGGCGCGGGCAACGCTTGCCACGCCTCCGAGGACTCGGAGGGCTACGCGCGCTCGGCCTTCGTGTGCGCCGACGAAGCGGGCTGTCTCGAGTCGATCCTCGGCAGGTCGAACCTCGTCCGCGCCAACGACGCCGATGACCCCGAGTCCTCGTTCTTCGTGAACGTCCTGCGCCGGAAGGACGCCAACGGAAAGATCGTGGGCACCCAGCCGAAGGCGCCGCTCTTCGTCTTCCACGAGAAATCGATCGAGCGCATCAAGACGTGGATCGCGGACGGCGCCAACCCGTGACCACGGACGGCTGAGCGCCGGCGGCTTCGACTTCGCGCGCCCGTGCGCTAACGTCGGCGCGCCCCATGATCGTCCGGCGGCTCCGAATCGCGATTGCCCTCTTTTCGCTCCTCGCCGTCGCCTGCAGCAAGGCGGCGACGGCGGAAGTGGCCGATGCGTCCACGCCCACCGTCACGTCCGCGACGTCCGTGACCACGGCGGCCGCGGCCGACGCAGGCCCGCCGGCGCCTCCACCTCGGGTGCCCAAGAAGTACGCGCGCGTCCTTCACACGGGCGACTCGATGGTCGGCGGCGGGCTCGCGCGAGCGCTCCGCCCGAAGTTCGAGGCGGAGGGCACGAAGTATTACCGCGACGTCATCGAGAGCGGCACGATCCACGAGTTCGCGCAGAACGACCACCTCCCGTCGCTCCTCGCGCGGATCAAGCCCGACCTCGTCCTTTTGACGCTCGGCGCGAACCACGTGCCCCACAGCGTCGATCCGGACAAGGAGATCGGCCCCTTCCTGCCGAAGCTCCTCAAGCGCGTCGCCGGCATCGACTGCTACTGGATCGCGCCTCCGATCTGGAAGCCCTCGCAGGCGAAGTTCAACGCGTGGTTGCGCGAGCACGTCGCGCCCTGCCGCTTCTACGACGGGTCGCATCTCGAGATCGAGCGCCGTCCGGACAAGATCCACCCGAACGAGAAGGGCGGCGAGGTGTGGGCCGAAGACTTCTGGCGGTTCTTCAAGGGCCAGGGCGCCTTCCTCGAGCCCGCTCCGGCGACGAGCGCTCCTGCCCTGCTCTCGCCTCCCTGACGCGGAGACGAGCGCCACCATCACCCGCGAGGAGGAGTAGAGAGGGCCATGCCGATCCGAACGAATCCGCTGGGACAGCCCATCGGCGATCCCGTCCCCGACTTCCAGCCGGTACCGGCGCCGCCGCGCACGCCGATCGAGGGACGCTACTGCCGGGTCGAGCCGCTCGATCCCGCGCGGCACGCCGAGCCGCTGTTCGACGCGATCTCGGAGGACACGGACGGCCGGAGCTGGACGTACATGGCGTACGGTCCTTTCGCGAGCCTCGACGAGTACCGGGCGTGGATGACGGCGACGTGCCTCGGCGACGATCCGCTCTTCTTCGCGATCGTCGACCTCGCTAGCGGAAAGCCCACCGGCGTGGCGAGCCTCCTTCGGATCGATCGGAAGCACGGCGTCATCGAGGTGGGGCACATCCACTACTCGCCTCGCCTGCAGAGGACGCGCGCGGCGACCGAGGCGATGTACCTCCTCATGCGGCGCGTGTTCGACGAGCTCGGCTACCGTCGCTACGAGTGGAAGTGCGACGCGCTCAACGAGCCGTCGCGACGCGCCGCGGAGCGCTTGGGGTTCACCTACGAGGGGACGTTCCGCAAGGCGACGATCTACAAGGGCCGCAACCGCGACACGGCGTGGTTCTCGATCGTCGACGACGAGTGGCCCGCGCTGAAGGCGGCCTACGAGGCGTGGCTCGATCCATCGAGCTTCGACGCCGACGGAGGGCAGCGCCGGAGCCTCCGCGAGCTCACCGCCGAGGCGCTCGCGCGGTCACCCCGCCGGCGCTGACCGACGCAGGGGGCTGTACGCCATTTCGACGATTGTGCCTCGGGCCCGCGCTTCGTACGCTCGTTCGCCCCGATGGATCCCGTCGAGCAGCTCCACGCGGCGATCGCCCAGCACGTCGGCGCCATCCACAGAACTGCCGCGAGCTCTCCGGCGGGGGGCGGGCCCGAGTGGGACGGGCTCATGCGGCATTACGGCCTCTCGCCGCTCGATCCGGCGGAGCGAGCCGCCATCGTCTCGGGGATGCGCCTCGCGCGCGGGGCCGTCCCCGCGGAGGTCCGGATCGCGTTCGTCGGCCTCTTCGAGTGGGCGACGCGCGAGATCGGACGCCTCCGCGCCGATCCGAGGGCGGCGGCGAATCCGCGGCTCGCCTTCGTCGAGCAACGGGTGCGCGATCTCGTCGATCAGGAGACGGCCGCGTACGAGCGCGCGATCGGGCTGCCGCCGCCTCCTCCGCAGCCTCCGCCGCCCGCGGGGGGGACGCCGGGCGCCCCCAGCCTCGCCTCGATCTTCGCCAACGCGCACCAGACGGCGAAGGAGGTCCCGTGGGCGGGGCAGACCTTCAAGACGAGCACCAACCTCACGTGCGTGCATTGCGGCGGCCCGCAAGAGCAGCCCGCCGATTTCATGTGCAAGTACTGCCGGCGCCCGATCGCCGGAGCCATCAAACCCACCGCTTAGGAGAGCTGGTCACTGGCAACCGCAACGGAGGACGGAGGAGTCGACATGAACCCGGCGCAGCAGCAGATCGTCGCGCAGTGGAACCAGTTCATTCAGCAGATCAGCGGGCAGATCCAGCAGCTCTTGCAGCAGGCGCAGGCGGGCTGCCAGCAGCTCATCGCGCAGAACCCGACCGATCCGAGCCCGCTGAACAACGCGCTCAACGCCATCGAGCAGCAGTACAAGGACCTCGGCATGAAGGTCCACGACGCGTTCGACGAGCACTACGAGCGGCTGTGCGAGGCGGGCCCCGGCGAGCCCGGCTACTGCCAGATGCGCTGCGCGATGCGCGCGTTCGATCGTTGGAGGGACGAGCAGTGGCAGCGCTTCGATGCGCGCATGCACGTCGATCAGTACCGCGCGATGTGGCCTCACGCACGCGAGGCGATGAACAAGCCGGTCAACTGCAACCGATGCGGAGGCCCGCTCCGCCGGAGCACGCCGCAGAAGAGCGAGTCGATCACCTGCCCGGCGTGCAACACGGTGAACCAGGTCATGCCCGAGGCGGTCGTGGCCTCGTTCTACGCCGGGATGCCGCACTACTACGCCGAGATCGGCGTGATCGACAAACGCGTGGCGCTCCAGAAGTTCAAGGACGACTGGGACGACTTCTGCGACGCCGAGCACGCGGCCGGTCGCGAGCGCCCGAACGAGCCGCTCGAGCGGCTCAAGCAGCGCGAGCAGCTCGAGCGCGAGCTGTGGACCGCGTACGCCGAGACCCGCGTGCGGAACGAGGGCGGCACGCCCGAGGACGTGCGCACGCTCGTCGAGGCGCGCATGAAGCAGGCGTTCTACGACGAGATGAACCTCAACGACGTCTGGCGCGCCGCCCACGGCATGCAGGGCGTCGCCGAGCAGGCGCAGGTGCCGCCCCACCTCCAGAACGTCGACGAGTGGGGCCCGATCGGCCATCCGCAGCAGAACCCGAACGCGCTCGAGGACAACTTCGTCCACGAGACTCTCCTGAGCCACGCGATGCGCGATCCCGCGCAGCACGCCAGGCTCCTCGAGTCGCTCGGCTACCAGAGCGCGGCCCACCGCGCGCACGTCCACCACACGTTCTTGCGCCACTACGAGGGCTTCTTGTCCACGCCGCAGGGACAGGAGCTCGTCACGCGGGCCGGGATGCGCGCCATGAACGAGGGAATGAAGTACGCGAGCGCCGCCGCCGCCTCGGGCGGGCTCCTCGACCCGATCGAGGGCGTGTCGATCGCCGTCTACGCGAGCCTCCAGGCGAAGCAGGCGAGCGTGAGCGTCGACGAGTTCACGAAGCTCCTCGCGCAGCACCAGATGGACCGTGCGAAGTGGGACCGCGTCGCGAAAGGCTGGCTCGACCGCATGCAGCGGGACACGTCGGGAGCGGTCGCGACGGAGTACGCGAAGCACTTCTCCGGCGGCGGTCAGTTCGCCGCGATGGGCGAGGCCGCAAGGGAGAACATGGCGTCCGGCCAGCTCGGCCTCGCGAGCCCGAACGCCGGGGCCGAGCCGGTCAGCTTCGAGAAGTACTGCGAGATCAGCGGCGCGATGGCCGCCTGGTCGAAGCAAGGGAAGGACGTCAACGCCGGCCTCGACAAGTACTTCAAGATGACGGCGATGGATTTCTCGAACATCAGCATGTACTGGTCGCAGAAGATGATGGCGGACCTGTCGATGTTCGAGGTCCAGACGCGGATGACCGAGGAGTACGAGAAAAAGTACCTGGCGATGCCCTGAGTCGTGGGCGATCCAGGCAGGCGTCTCGACGCGCTCCTCGGCGCGCTTCTGCGCGCGATTCGATGCTCACTCGCGTGACCGGACGCGCGACCTGGCGCGTCCGCGATCCATGGATCGTGCAGTAATCATGTGATTTTCCAGCTGCGACGAGCGCGTGCGTTGCTAATTTTTCATCATGCGCGCAATCGTCCTCATGGCGCTCCTCGTCCCGCTCGTCGCGGCGTGCTCGCCCGCTCCGATCGGAGACTACCCGGACGAGAGCACGAAGCGCTCGAAGCGTCGCACGACACCGGCCGACGAAGAGTCGGACGACGAAGAGGAAGCAAAGAGCTCGTTCACGCTCACCGTCTCCCTCGCCGGTGCAGGCGCGGGAACGATCACCTCGATCCCGGAAGGCCTCTCTTGCAACGGCAATACGTGCGTGGGCACCTTCCCGAGCGGCACCAAGGTGACGCTGAAGCCGACGCCCGAGAAGGGCTCGTACTTCGTCGGCTGGGGCGGCGAGTGCAGCGGCGATCAGCCCGAGGCGTGCGCGCCCGTGATGAACGGCAACGTGTCGGTCAGCGCAGAGCTCGACTCGATCGTCGGCACGTGGAAGGGCACCTACGTCAACACGCGCGACGCGCACGGGTGCACGTTCAACAACGCCGGCGAGCTCACGGTCGTCGTCACGGCGAACGGCGAGACGTTCTCGAGCACGGCTCAGATGGGCGGGCTCGAGCTGCGCTTCGTCTCGAGCTGCAAGCTCTCCGAGTCCGTCTCGGGCGCGGCGCCCGCGACGAACCTCACGATCGACGCGAACAAGCTGAGCGGCAACTGGCCCGTGTTGGTCCAGAGGGTGAACGACACGCTCGACTTCCCGTTCACCGCCACGGTCACGGGCAAGACGATGACCGGCACCTGGAACTGCTCCGGCTGCAAGGACGGAGGGTTCACGCTGACGAAGCAGTGACGCACGGGCAGCTTCGCCGCGCCCCCGCCGCCGACGGCCGCGGCGCGCGGCGGAGCTCGTACGTTTGCGCTGTTCGCCGGAACCGGATCGTGGGATCACGACCGCCGTCGTGGATCCGATCATCTCGGTCCGGAACCTCACGAAACGGTACGCGTCCGGCCTCGTCGCGCTGAAGGACGTCAGCCTCGACATCCATCGCGGAGAGATCTTCGCGCTCCTCGGCCCCAACGGCGCGGGCAAGACGACGCTCATCGGCATCATCTGCGGCCTCGTCAACCCGACGAGCGGCACGGTGCTGGCGGACGGGCACGACATCATCCGCGACTTCCGCGCCGCGCGCTCGAAGATCGGGCTCGTCCCGCAGGAGCTGTCCACCGACATGTTCGAGACCGTCTGGGCGACGGTCAGCTTCAGCCGCGGGCTCTTCGGCCTGCCGCCGAACCCGGCGCACATCGAAAAGGTGCTCCGCGATCTGTCGCTCTGGGAGAAGCGCGACAGCAAGATCATGACCCTCTCCGGAGGGATGAAGCGGCGGGTGCTCATCGCGAAGGCGCTCTCCCACGAGCCGAAGATCCTCTTCCTCGACGAGCCGACCGCCGGCGTCGACGTGGAGCTCCGCAAGGACATGTGGAACATGGTCCGTTCGCTCCGCGACACCGGCGTCACGATCATCCTGACGACGCACTACATCGAAGAAGCGGAGGAGATGGCCGACCGCATCGGCGTGATCAACAAAGGCGAGCTCATCGTCGTCGAAGACAAGGTCACGCTGATGCGCAAGCTCGGGGAGAAGCAGCTCATCCTGATGCTCCAGCGGCCGCTCGAGAGCGTGCCCCCTGCCCTCGCCCAGTACGGCCTCCAGCTCTCGGAGGATCGCATGCAGCTCGTCTACGGATTCAAGGCCGAGGAGGACCGCTCGCGGATGGTGGCGCTCCTGCGCGAGCTCGGAGAGCAAGGAATCGAGTTCAAGGATCTCCAGACGCGCGAGACGTCGCTCGAGGAGATCTTCGTCAAGCTCGTGAGGTCGGGCGGATGAGCGAGGTGCGCACCCCCATGCTCAACTGGTACGCCATCCGCGCCATCTACGTGTTCGAGATGGCGCGCGCCTTCCGCACGGCGTTCCAGACCATCCTGTCGCCCGTCATCTCGACGTCGCTCTACTTCATCGTCTTCGGCTCGGCGATCGGCGGGCGGATGGCCGAGATCGACGGCGTGCGGTACGCCGCGTTCATCATCCCGGGCCTGACCATGCTCTCTCTGTTGACGGAGAGCATCTCGAACGCTTCGTTCGGGATCTACATGCCGAGGTTCTCGGGGACCATCTACGAGGTCCTCTCGGCGCCGATCTCCTGGATCGAGATCGTGATCGGCTACGTCGGCGCGGCCGCCTCGAAGTCGATCCTGCTCGGCACGATCATCCTCCTCACGGCGCGGCTCTTCGTGCCTTACGAGATCGCCCACCCGATCTGGATGGTCGGCTTCCTCCTGCTCACGGCCGTGACCTTCAGCCTGTTCGGCTTCATCATCGGCCTCTGGGCGGACAACTTCGAGAAGCTCGGCATCGTCCCGATGCTGATCGTCACCCCTCTGACGTTCCTCGGCGGGAGCTTCTACTCGATCAAGATGCTCCCTCCCTTCTGGCAGAAGGTCTCGCTCTTCAACCCCGTCGTCTATCTCGTCAGCGGCTTTCGATGGAGCTTCTACGAGACCTCCGACGTCGAGGTGACGACGAGCATGGGCATGACGGTGGTGTTCCTCGTCGTGTGTCTCGCGACGGTGCGGTGGCTGGTGAGGACGGGGTATCGGCTCAAGAGCTAGAGGGCCTCGGGCCTCAGTCTCGAGCGGATCGCCTCACGCGGTGCAGCGGGCCGTCGTAGTACTTCGCCAGCGGCACCGCGGGCTGTGCGCGCAGGCGCTCGACCAGACCGGGCGCGTCCTCGCCGGCGGCGGCGTCGCACGCGGCGTAGAGGCCTCTCTCGCCTTCCTCGAGCGGGTTGTGACGTGCGAGCACCTCGCGGAGCGAGTCCACGATGGTCCGGCTCGGGGAGCGCACGAGGAGCTTCGCGATCTCGCCGTGATCGCGACGGAGCTGCGCCGCCGACGCGAACGGGGCTCCGCTCCGCTCGCGGACGAACGGCAAGAGCACCTTCTCCTCCATCGCGATGTGCCGGAGGAGGCCGCCGCGGAAGGCCGTGTAGATGGCGTCGTCGATCGTGCCGTCAGGACGCTCGGCCTCCCGCAGCAGAGCGTCGAGGCGCACGTGGTCTTCCGTCATGAAGGCTTCGACGGGACCGATGCTCGGTCGGACCGGGGAGCTCGACATGCCTGCGAGTCGTTCAAGCCGCGTGCCACTCGCCTCTGCACGAAGCAGCAAACGTCACGGTCGGCTCGCCGGTCTCCGCGCACGGCTTGCGACGATCGCGGCGCAAGACCTGCGTCCCGAGGCTTCGCGCTCAAGCGCTCGCTCGGAAGACGGCTCGGAAGAGATCCGTCGCGCGATGGAGCTCTTCGATCGAGACGTACTCGTCGGGTCCGTGGGCTTGGGCGATGTCGCCCGGGCCGAGGACGACGGCATCCACGCCGTTCGCCGCGAGCACCGCGGCCTCCGTCCAGAAGCCGAGATCGACCGGCGCGCGTGCGGCATCGCCGATGAACGGCTCGAACGCGGCGAGATCCCTCGTCGCGAGCGGCAGGTTCACGGTGACGAAGCGGACGCTCGCCGACGGCTCCACCTCGCGGACGAGCTTCTCGAGCTCGGCTCGAATCGCGGCCGAGTCGGCGCCCGGCGGCGGACGGACCGAGACCGTGAGCCGCGCGTGGGCGGGCACGACGTTGTGCGCGATCCCGCCGTCCATCTTCGCCACGTTCAGGCACATGCCGAGGAAGCCCGGCGGTCCGACCGTCCTCAGCCTTCGCGCCCAGTCGTCGAGCGCCACCGCCACCCTCGACAGCATGACGAGCGGCGCCGGCAGCGTGTCCGCGCACGACGAGTGACCTCCCGGCCCCGTCACGTCGACCTCGAACATGACGTAGCCGCGATGGCGCGTGCCTGCCTTCAGGCTCGTCGGCTCGCAGACGATCGCGCGTTCGATCCCCCGGCAATGCGGGCTCGCGACGAACGACCGCATCGCGACGCCGCTGAGCTCCTCGTCGCCCGAGAAGAGGATGCCGACGTCCTTCGGCCTCACGTCCGCGAGCGCGGCGAGGATCGCGGCGATGGCGCCCTTCGTGTCCGCGGCGCCGAGCGCATGGATCCTTCCCCCTTCGATGCGCGCGACGAACGGGTCGGACGTCCAGTCGACGTTCGGCGGCACCGTGTCGAGGTGCGCGTTGACGAGCAGCCGCGGCCGCCCGAACCGCGCGTAGACCCACGACGCGCTCCGGCTCACCGCCGTCCGCGGTACGTCCTCCACGACGACCTCGTCCGCGCCGCGCTCGCGCAGCCGCTCGGCGAGGAGGTCGGCGAGCGCCCTCTCGTCCCCGTGCAGCGCGTCCGTCCGATACGTGACGAGCTCGGAGAGGATCTCGACGGGATCGGCGGCGGCGTTCATCGGAGGGCACTCTACCCGATCGCGCCGCCCGTCGCCGCCCCTGCTCGTGCTCGTGCTCGTACTCGCCCTCGACGATCGAGCACCCCGCGACCCCACGAAGCCCCAGCCAGTCGCAGTTGGCCCGCGCCGGAAGTTGCGCTACCTCGGCCGCCGTGCCGGTCTCCGACACGCATCGCGCCATCGACGCCGTCTTCCGCATCGAATTCCCGAAGCTCGTCGCCGGCATCACGCGCATGGTGCGCGACGTCGGTCTCGCCGAGGAGCTCGCACAAGACGCGCTCGTGCTCGCGCTCGAGCAGTGGCCGGAGACGGGCGTCCCCGACAACCCGGGGGCGTGGTTGATGACCACGGCGAAGAACCGCGCGATCGATCGGCTTCGCCGCGACAAGCTGCTCGAGCGCAAGCACGAGGAGATCGGCCGAGACGCGGAGCCGGAGACACCGGACATGGAGTCCGCGCTCGACGACGACGTCGGCGACGATCTCTTGCGCCTCGTCTTCATCGCCTGCCATCCGGTCCTGTCGCGCGAGGCACGCGTCGCGCTCACGTTGCGCCTCCTCGGAGGCCTGACCACCGAAGAGATCGCGCGCGCCTTCCTCGCCCCCGAGCCGACGATCGCGCAGCGGATCGTGCGCGCCAAGCGGACGCTCTCGGAGGCGCGCGTTCCGTTCGAGGTCCCGCGCGGCGAGGAACGCGCCGCCCGCCTCTCGTCGGTCCTCGAGGTGATCTACCTGATCTTCAACGAGGGCTACGCGGCGACGGCCGGCGACGACTGGATGCGGCCTGCGCTCTGCGAGGACGCGCTCCGCCTCGGCCGCGTCCTCGCCGCGCTCGTCCCGGACGAGCCGGAGGTGCACGGGCTCCTCGCGCTGATGGAGCTCACCGCGTCGCGCGCTGCGGCGCGCACGGGCCCTCGGGGCGAGCCGATCCTCCTCGCCGATCAGGATCGCACCCGTTGGGATCGCCTGCTCATCAACCGAGGCCTCGCCGCCCTCGCACGCGCAGAGGCGCTCGGCGGCGCGCGCGGCCCGTACGCGCTCCAAGCCGCGATCGCCGCGTGCCACGCGCGCGCGCCCACGGCGAGCGACACGGACTGGGCTCGCATCGCGGCGTTGTACGGCGAGCTCGCGGAGGTCGCCCCCTCTCCGGTCGTCGAGCTGAATCGCGCCGTGGCCGTCGGCATGGCGTTCGGCCCGGCGAAGGGGCTCGAGCTCGTCGACGAGCTGACGGACGAGCCCGCGCTCCAGGGCTACCACCACCTGTTCGCCGCGCGTGCGGATCTGCTCGCCAAGCTCGGTCGCCTCGACGAGGCCCGCGTCGAGTTCGAGCGGGCCGCGTCCATGACGCGCAACGCACGCGAGCGCGCCGTCCTCCTCGAGCGCGCGGCCGCGTGCGCGCGCCCGACCGGAACACGACGGGACGATCGCTGACCCTTCGGCGACGTACCTCCGCCGCAGGGATCGCTCTCGGCGCAGCGCTCTCCGGCAGGGACGCGCCACGGATGCTCCAGGACGCCGCAGGGCGCCGTCGTTCGCACGCCTACGCTCGCGCGTCCGAGACCGTCGGGGCAGTTCTCCTCTACGTGGTGCAGAGGTCATCCCGGACATCCGATCGGAGCGGACGAATCCCTCGGGTCTTCGCGAGGATGCGCCCTCCGCTTCCGTGGTGCGTCGTTCGCACTCGTCGGCAGGCGTCACCGGAGGGTCACGTGCGTCGCATTCGCAGCATCATCGCGTTCGTCGTTCTCTCTGGATCTGGATCGACCGTCGCCGCGGGGTGCTCGAGCTCCGCATCGCATGGGAGCCCGCCGCCGTGCGAGGGTTCCGGATGCCAAGACACGCTCACGCCGGCGAACGTCGACTGCGGCGGGCCGAACGCACCCAAGTGCGACGACGGCAGGTCGTGCACGACGCACGACGAGTGCGCGAGCGGCTGGTGCTCGGAATCGGACAAGACGTGTCGCACGCCGCGCAGCGACGACGGCGTCAAGAACGGCAAAGAGACCGACGTCGACTGCGGCGGTCCCGACGCACCGAAATGCGCCGAGGGAAAGCGGTGCCTCGTCGACTCCGACTGCAACGGTGCGTGCAACTACAAGAGCGAGTGCGTCGACGCGCCGAGCTGCAAGCGCCACCTCGGCGGCGACACCTGCGGGTTCGGAGAGGTCGGCGAGTTCGGAGCGCGCCACGAGAGCTGCTGCCGCACGCTGCCCGTCCACGGGTACTCGGACCCGCGCCATCCCGGAAAGACGGTCTACCTCGACAAGTACGAGATCACCGTCGGGCGCATCCGCGCGTTCATCGAGGACATCAAGGCCAGGTACGGCGGCAGGCCGGACATTCGCGCGTGGGTCCTCGAGAACACGCCTCCGATCTGGGATCCGAAGTGGACCGACTTTTTGCCGTCCGACTACGAGGGCGGCACCGTCCGCATCGATCGCCGCCTGCTCGGCGACCGCCGCGAAGGGCCGGACTTCCCACCGATCCCCGATCGCGATCAGGACGTGAACGTCGGGCTCGACTATCAGTTCAACGGGCGGCTCTTCGTGTACCTGCACGGCAACAACTGCAGCACGCACCTGCCCAACGCATGGGGGTTCCCGACGTTCTTCTACCCGGCCGAGGTGATGGCGAAGTACGGCCCCGACTTCCCGCCGCGCGCGGACGGCCGGAACCGCGCGGGGGTCCTCGTGCCCGCGCACGAGCACCTCGAGGTCAAGGCGATGAACTGCATCACGAATGCGATGCTCGCGGCCTTCTGTCACTGGGACGGCGGCCAGCTCGCGACCAACGAGGTGCTCGACTACGTGACCGGAAGCCCGCCGTCGCTCGGCAACGACCCCGGATGCGGGACCCAACGCGCGGAGAACCCGCCGACGAGCGCCAGCGCGACTCGCGGCGGAAGGTGCGCGGACCTCGCGCTCGTCAACGCCACCTACGATGCCGGGGCCTCGCTGCCCGAGCCGGACAGTCCGCTCAACGTCAACAACTACGTGTTCCCGTTCTTCTCCCAGGACGTCCACTACGACAAGGCCTGGGAGATCGCCGCGCCCGGCCGCGGGAGCCTGGCGGCGAACGGCGAGCAGGTGGACATGGTGCGGCTCCGCGACGGGGACGAGCCGTGGATGGACCTCCACGGCAACCTGAACGAGGCCGTCCTCACGATGGATGGCGCGCGCTTCACGGGCAAGTTCGGCCTCAAGTTCCGCGGCATCGGCTACCAGAGCGCTCGATCCGAGCTCAACATCCGGGACGACTGGGAGGCCGAAGGCGGCCTCCGCAGGATCGAGCGTGCAGAGGCGAAGGCGGGCTTCGCCGGCGGCCGCTGCATGCGCTTCAAGTGAGTCGCGCGGGTCGCCGTCGCCTCGCCACCGTCACCACGTGAGCCATGTGCGCCGAGCGGGCGACCGCGGCCGCGGCCGTGGTCCACGAGGGTCCGCGTCTTGCGTCGCGGCGATGGCATGAACCAGGTGGCGGCCTACACACGCAACACGGAGGACGAGCTGCCGCTTCGGGCATACGCGCTGATCCTGTCCGTCTTCCTCGCCGGGTTCGGCTCGTTGCTCGTCAGGGCCGGACGGAAGCGCCGGCTGCCGGAGCGGATCAGCACGCAGGACGTCGTCCTCCTGGGCGTCGCGACGCACCGCCTCACGCGCATCATCACGCGCGAGCGCGTGACCGCGACGCTCCGGTTTCCGTTCACGGAGTACGAAGGTTCGGGCGGAGCCGGCGAGGTGAAGGAGCACGCCCGCGGGCACGGCCTTCAGCGTGCGATCGGCACGCTGCTCACCTGTCAGTTCTGCGCTGGGCCGTGGGCGGCCTCGGCGCTCACGGCAGGGCTCATCGCGAGACCGCGCGAGACGCGCGTCGTCGCGAGCATGCTCGCGATGGTCACGCTCTCCGACTTCTTGCACCAGGCCTACGCGCGCATCCGGCGGCGCGAGAGCTGAGCCTGCCCCGAGCCAGCGTGCCTCGAACCTGCGCCCTTCGAGTCGCGCGTGCCTCGAGCCCCGCGCGTGGCGCGCTGCCTCGCCGCGGTGAACCGATCTCGACTGCTCCGCTCCACAGGGCAGCCGATCCGCGGCAGGCGCGCGCCGTGCACACCGGCGATCATGACCTCCTCTCCGGCGTCGCGACGGAGGACCGAGCTCCGCGACCTCGTCGACCGCTCGCGCCGCTGCCCACCCCGAAAGGCTGGTGCACGATGAGCACGCTCGACCTCCACGAGCTCGCCGCGCAGCTCCGCGTCGACAGCATCCGGTGCACCACGGAGGCGGGGTCCGGGCATCCGACCTCGAGCTTGTCGGCGGCCGATCTCATGGCGGTCCTGTTGCGCGATTTCCTCCGCTGGGACGTCTCCGATCCCGAGAACCCGAACAACGACCACCTCGTCTTTTCGAAGGGGCACGCCTCGCCGCTGCTCTACGCGATGCTCAAGGCGATCGGCCTCATCAGCGACACGGAGCTGCTCTCGTATCGACGGCTCAACAGCCGCCTCGAGGGTCACCCGGTGCCCAAGGTCCCCTTCGTCGACGTCGCCACCGGATCGCTCGGACAAGGCCTGCCGATCGGCGTCGGGATCGCGCTCGCCGCCAAGTACCTCGAGCGCTTGCCCTACCGTGTCTGGGTCCTGCTCGGCGACGGAGAGATGTCCGAAGGCTCGATCTGGGAGGCGTTCGAGCACGCTCGCTACTACCGCCTCGGCAACCTCGTCGCCATCCTCGACATGAACCGTCTCGGCCAGTCGGGAGAGACACCGCTCGGCTGGGACTCGGCGGCGTACGCCGCGCGCGCGCACGCGTTCGGTTGGCGCGCCCTCGAGATCGACGGGCACGATTTCTCGGCCATCGCGCGCGCGTACGCCGCCGCGACGCACGTCTCCGAGTCGCCTGCCCTCGTCGTCGCTCGAACGGTGAAGGGCAAAGGCGTCTCGTTCATGGAGGACGAGCGCGGCCATCACGGCAAGGCGCTCGACGAGGAGGCGTGCGCGAAGGCGCTCGCGCAGCTCGGCGGCGTCCGGAGCGCGGTCGTCACGCCGCTGCCGCCGCCGAACGACGAGCCGGAGCCGATCCCGGCCCCACGCTGTCTGCATCTGCCGAGATACGAGCGCGGTGATCGGGTCGCGACGAGGAAGGCGTACGGCGAGGCCCTCGCCGCGGTGGGCTCGGCGCGCTCGGACGTCGTCGTGCTCGACGGCGACGTCTCGAACTCGACGTACGCGGAGCTCTTCGCCGAAGCGCTCCCCTCGCGCTTCTTCGAGATGTTCATCGCGGAGCAGCAGATGGTCGCCGCCGCGGTCGGGATGAGCGTCCGCGGGTTCGTCCCGTACGCCTCGACCTTCGCCGCGTTCCTGACGCGCGCACACGACTTCATCCGCATGGCGTCCGTCTCGAGAGCCGACATCCGTCTCTGCGGCTCGCACGCGGGCGTGTCGATCGGCGAGGACGGCCCTTCCCAGATGGGCCTCGAGGACATCGCGATGATGCGCGCGATCCACGGCAGCACGGTGCTCTACCCATGCTGCGCGAACCAGACCGCGAGCCTGGTCGCGGCGATGGCGGATCGACCGGGGATCGTCTACCTCCGGACGACGCGCGAAGCGACGCCGGTGCTCTACGCGCCGAACGAGGACTTCCCGATCGGTGGGAGCAAGGTCCTGAGGTGCTCGCCCGAGGACCATGTCACGATCGTCGCCGCCGGCATCACGGTGCACGAGGCGCTGAGGGCGCACGAGCGGCTCCTGCGCGAGGGCCTGCACGTGCGCGTCGTCGACGCCTACTCGATCGAGCCGCTCGACGCCGCATGCATCCGCGCGTCCGTCGCCGCCACGGGCGGCCGCGCGATCGTCGTCGAGGATCATCGCCCGCAAGGCGGCCTGGGCGAGGCCGTCCTCGCCTGCCTCGCAGGCGAGGATCCCGTGGCCGCGCAAGTCATCCACCTCGCCGTGAACGTGATGCCCGGCTCGGCGCCTCCGGCCGAGCAGCTCCACGTCGCGGGCATCGATGCCGACGCCATCGCGGACGCGGCCCGCCGTCTCCTCGCGACCGCGGCCCCGGCCGAAGAGCGCGTGTGCTTCATCTGCGGCGCCCCGGCGACGTGGCGCATCATGCTCGCGGGCGAAGACGAAGCCGTCTTCGAAGAAGACGCGTGCGACGAGCATGCGAGCGGCCATCGGCATGTCGCGCCGCAAGGCCCCGAGACCAGAGCGGGGGCGCCGCCTTTTGGGAGCTGACTCGTTGACTCGTTGACTCGCTGCGAGAAGCGAGGAGCGAGAAAGCCGAGGACGACGGGGAGCGATGAGGGGAGACAGGTCTGCCCCATCTCCCTGTCTTCACCAACGACCTGTCGACCTGTCTTCAGCGACGCCCGAAGGGCGGAGGATTCCACAACCGCCGCAAGTCGTCCGGCAAGCACGCTTCGATGGCGCGCGCGCCGCCGGAGCTCATGTGGAGGCGGAGCGCGCGGAAGACCATCCGTACGATCGCGTCGACGTCGTCCGGATCGACGTCGAGGACCGTCGCGACGCGGCCGAGGAACGCCTCGGCGTTCGACGGCGGGATGCGCTCCGGCTCCGGTTCGTATGCCACGCGTTCGCGGAGGCGTGATGGGAGCTGCGCGAAGAGGCCGTGCGCCTCGCGTGGCGGCAGGATCGCTTCGAGCGCAGCGATCACCGCGAGCGCACGACGCTCGGCCTCCTCGCTCGACCAGCCGGCGTCCTCGCACAGGTCGTCGAGGAAGCGCTTGTACGTGCTGCCCGCGCGCGATGCGTGTCGCTGCGCGCGCAGCTCGGGCGAAATCCGGGTCGACGCGACGCCCACTTCGCGCCTCTCAGCGGCCTACGTGCTGCGCTTCGACCCCGGCGGCGGACGGCTTCGTCGGAGCCTTGATCTCCTCGAGCGCGTGCGTGACGGACTCGCCGCCGACGTCCGCTCGCGCGAGATCGGCGAGCGTCACGATCCCCACGAGCTTCTTGTCGCGGTTCAGCACGAGCAGGCGCTGGATCTGCCGCTCGCACATCTTCTTCGACGCCTCCTCGATGGAGTCGTCCTCGAAGCACCACTCGACCTGGCGCGTCATCGCATCCACCGCACGCGTCTTGTCGGGGTCGTCGCCGCGGGCCACCGAGCGCACGACGAGATCGCGATCGGTCACCACCCCGACGATCCGGTCGTTCTCGCAGACCGGGAGCACGCCGACGCCGGCTTCGCTCATCTTGCTGGCCGCCTCGCGTACCGTCGTGTCGCCGGAGATTACGTGCACGTTGCGCTGCATCACTTCCGAGAGCTTCATCACGTCCTCCGTTCCGAACGCTGCACGCGACGTGCCGCGTGCGATCGCGCCGCGCTCGCGAGAGGCCGCTCGCTGGCGCTTCTCCGTGAGGCTCCTCACTGCCTTGTCGTGGGAGTCCGCGAACGCGGCGATGCCCTCGTCTTCCAGCTCCTCGGCGATGCGCGCGAGATCGATGCCCAGCCGAGAGAGCGACGCCAACTCTTCGTGCGCCCGCTCGAGATCGAGCCCCAGGCGCAGGTCGGGATCGCCGTGCTCGAGATACGCGAGGAACAGCTCACGCGTCACCGTGTCGACCGTGCCGGAGCCCACGAGCGCCTCCACGTAATAGAGGAGCGGGTACGCGGGATCCTTCGGCGAAGTCGAAGCCCAGAGCAGCCGCTGCGGCCGGGCCCCCAGAGACGCGAGACGCCTCCAGCGATCGGTCGAGTAGAGGCGTTGGTACTCCTCGTAGGCGACCTTCGCATTGGCGATCGCGATCCGGCCGCGCAGCGCACGCGCCGTCTCGCGCCGCTCCTCCGGGAGCGCGTCGAGCGCCTTGTCGACCTTCGTATCGACTCGCGACACGAAGAAGCTCGCGACGCTCGCGATCGTGTCGAGCGGCGCGCCCCGCGCCGCCCGTGCCTCGAGCGCCCGCATGTATGCATCGGCGACCTCGCGATACCGCGCGACCGAGAACAGGAGCGTGATGTTGATGTTGATCCCATGCGAGAGGCAGCTCTCGATCGCGGGCAGCGCCGCCCGCGTGCCCGGGATCTTCACCATGAGGTTCGGGCGGCGCACGAGGCTCCACAAGCGCGTGGCCTGCTCCACGGAGCCCGCGCAGTCCTCGGCGACGGCCGGTGACACCTCGATCGAGGCGAAGCCGTCCCCGCCGGCGGTCGCGTCGTAGACGCCGCGGAGCTTGTCGCAAGCGAGCACGAGGTCCCGGACCATCAGCCGCTCGAGCACGGTCTCGCTGCTCTCCCCAGGTGACGCGGCTCGGATCAGATCGTCGTACTGCTCCGACGCCGCGATCGCCTTCTGGAAGATCGTCGGATTCGAGGTCAGGCCGCGGAGACCGTCGTCGATCATCCGCTCGAGAGCTCCCGTCGTGACGAGCTCGTGATCGATGAAGTCGAGCCAGAGGCTCTGTCCCAGCTCTTCGAGGCGATGAATCCGGGTCATGCCCCCCGTGGTGCAGCGCGCGTGCCCGTCGCAGCGGACGAATGCACCGTCGAGTCGGTGCGTCGACGCGCGAAGCACTCGTGGCGACGGTGCCCTCGAGGCGCGCCACACACCGCGCGCCTCCCGCGCGCGGGTAGGTAGAACGGTCCGCGTTTCGTGCGCACCTCGCGCAGGCCGTGCGAGGCCGTTCGCACGAGGTTCCGCCCTCCGCGCGCTGTCGCGCTCCGCGTCGAGCGCCTGCGCTAGCTCCTCCATCGGCGCGCCGCGACGGCGACTCGAGGCGCGCTCCGAGCGCCGCCTGCCAGGAAACGACGGGCATGGCGGCTGCAGTTCGAGGACGCGAACGAACGCGCTGGAAGACGAGACGGCGCGAGGAGGACGAAATGCCGAACCCGCTCATCTACGAGGTGTGCCCGGTGGCCGGAGGCTGGCTCGTGAGGATCCCGGGAGACAGCCTGTCGGAGCTGTACGGGGAGAAGGCCGAGGCCGTGGCTCGCGCTCGCGCTCTCATGGCGCAACACCCCAATGCGACCGCGCGCGTCCTGGCGGAGACGGGCGAGGTCGAGCAGGAATACCAGCACCACCACCCTTCGCGCTGACCCTCGCCCACGGACCGAGCCCGACGCCCCCGACGCCCCCGGGGTCGTCCCGACCTCGGGGCGTCCCGTCCCCGGGGGCGTCTCGGCTCGTCAGGCCGAAACGGTCGCGATCTCCTCCTCGACGCCGGCCTTCTTCGCGACGGCTTCCTTCATCCACCGGCGCACCGACGCGAGGTGCTCCCACTCCGCCTTGAGCGCCTTCTCGAACTCCGTCGCGAGGTCGTCCTGACCCAACCCGCGCGCGAGGTCGATGAGCAGCACCCATCCGTCGTTGTCGGTGAGCTCCGCGACCTGGAGAGCCTGCAGCGCGTCGATGACGGACGTGCGAGGATCCGTGATCACCTGCACGAGGCCCGTCGCGGCGACGCCGACGACGCAAGCCGAGGGCGTCTCGGCGGTGGGATCGCCGCCCATGCGCTCGATCGCGTCCGAGACGAGGTGGAAGTGAGCGAGCTCCTCGTCGTGGTAGTGCCGGACCACGTCGATGGGGACGCCGCACGTGTCGTCGACCGCCTCGAGCTTCGCGATGAAGGCCTCGTAGAGGCGGACGCCCGAACGCTCGAACGCGGCGCGCTCTCCGAGCTTGTCGAGGAACACGACGGGCTCCTTGCCGCCGAGCATCTCGCCCGCCGCCTTGACGACGCCCTTCACCGAGGTCGGCGGCGGCACGCTCCCGATCGGCTCCGCCTCGCGCACGTACTCCGCGCGAATCGCGGCGATCTTGGCGCCGTCGTGCTCCACGTCCGGCACCCCTTCCTCCGCGCCCTCGATGGTCGCCTTGGCGTCGATCGGAGAGGTCCCGATCCCCGTTCGATTCTTTCCCATACCCATGACGGTCTTCATGTCGCGCTCACCTCCTGCTGGACCGCAGCCTTCGCGCGGCCGTCCGCGAGCTCCGTGCCCGGTCGCCAGCGGTAACCCGCGGCGACGATCTCCGAGGGCGAGCCTTCGGAGTTGAGCTGGTTGCGGTACTGGACCGACGGCGAGTCGGGGCCCTCCTCGGACTTGTCGATGAACTCCGTCCCGCGCGTCCGGAGGTCGACCTCCTTCGCGAGCGTCTGCCGGACGAACTCGCGGTGGCTCTCGAAGTCGATCGGCTCCGGCAGCTCCGCCGGGAGGATCTCCTCGGGGTCGCGCTTCTCGATCGCCTTGAACAGCTCCATGCACGCGTGGAGCTGACCGAGCTCGTAGTCGACGAAGCGGTTCCAGATCTCGCGTACGCGCGGGTTCGACTCCGACTGCGCGCAGCAGTAGTAATTGTAGACCTCCGTGGCCTGCATGAGCATCCACTTCGTGATCGGCGACTCGTTTGGATCCAGCATCGACCCGTACTGAGTGACGTGCTGCTCCTCGATCGCCGAGATCTCGGCGTAGAGCTGGCGCGCGAGCGGATCGGCGAACGTCGGACCGAAGTTCATGTAGTAGTCCTCGGTCTGGAACTCCGCGGCCGTGAGCGTGATCGCGTGGAGCTTCGTGAGAGGCGCCGCCGTCTTGTGGTCGTAGTGCCTCCGGATGTCGTCCTCGGGCGCGCGGTGCTCCTCCTTCGTCGGCCGGCCCGGCCGGATGTCCGTGTAGCTGTTGAGCAGGTTGTTCGCGTCCTTGCCCTCGAGCCGATCGAGCAGCGCGGAGAACCGATAGAGGTGGTCGAAGTCCTCGAGCAACCCGAACCGGTAGACCTGCGCGAGGTACTCGTCCGGCTCGTGCTGGGCGACGCTCGCGGTGACCTCGATCGCGACCTGCTCGTAGTTGATCGTGGTCTCGAGCGGCGACATGTCCGGCGGAAGCAGCCAGTTGACGAGCGTCTGCTGGTGCTTGTCGATACGGCGCATCTGGGCGAGCGGTACGCGCAGCTCCTCGTTCATCCAGCTCAGCCCGTGACCCAGGCGGATGGCGAAGCACTCGATCCCGTTCATCAGGATGATGCGCACGCGCGTGAAGGCGTCGTCGTCGAGCTTGCTCACGGGCGTCCGCACCATGTCACGCCAGGTGAAGACCTGGCGCTCGAGCGGCACGCCACGCTCTTTGAGAATGTCCAATGCCACGGCTGTCCTCCTTTCAAGGTCGCGTCGCTCGAGCCGCTCCTCGGCATGCTCGAGCGTCGTCGACGCGAGCGCGATCGCCGCCAGGCGACTCGCCGCGGACGATGCACTCGTCGTGCCCCGGCGCAGCGTGCCGCCGTGCGGCTCGCGTTCGTCTTCAGAGGACGTCGCCCTCGGCCGAGTGCGCGCGAGCGCTCTACGTGGCGCGCGTGCGCACGAAAGGAAGCCAAGCAGCGTACGAGACCGTCAGCGGCTCGTCTTCGCCTGCAAGCTCCTCGCGAGCGAGAGATGCTCCTCCAGGATGGGCAGCGTCTTGGCGGCCCAGGCGCGGAGCTCGGGATCCTCGATGCTCTTGGACGCCTCGCGGAACGCCTCGACGTCCTGCGTGTGCTCCTCCACCATGTGCTGGGCGTACTCCTTGTCGAGCTTGGTGCCGCTCAGCGCAGCGAGCTGCACGAGCTCCCTCCGATGTTCTTCGTCGAGCTCGGTCGGGAGCGGCACGCCCTTGCGTTCGGCGATCCGTCGCAGCTCGTCGTTCGCCTTCGAGTGATCGGCCACCATGCGCTCGCCGAACGCCTTCACGTCGGGGCTCTTCGCCTTGCGCGCGATCTCGCGGCCGAGCGCCACCTCGAGCATGTTCGACTGCGCCGCCTTCGTCATGAACTCCCTGTCCCTCTCGGACAGAGGCGTCGTCGGTCGCTGCGTCGTGCCGGCACGCAGCTCGCCGGCCGCCGTCGTCTCGGTCACACCAACGTCCTGCTTCTTGCACGCGGAACCGAGCGTCAGAAGGACGATGCCCATCGTCGCGAGGCCGCTCTTCGAATGTCTCATCGCGCACACCTCCTGCTGCTGACGACCCACGAGGGTCGGACGAGTCGAGCAGGAAGCGAGCCAGGGAGCGCGACGACGCGCGTCAGCGCGACGGCTTGCGCTGCGGAGCGCGCTTCTTGCCGCCGCGGGCGTGCTCGTAGCCCTCGGCGAGCTCGTGGTTCACGTGCAGGACGCCTTCGTTGATGTGGGCGAACGGGTAGCTCTCGTCGATCACGGGCAACGCGTCCGCCTGCTCCTGCGTCCGCACGACGGCGCCGGCGGGGACGTAGCGGCCCGGCGCGATCTTGACGCCCATGACGAGCGCGCGTGGCTCGAGCACGCAGTTTTTCCCGATCTCCGCCCGGAACACGAGCGACTGCATCCCGACGAACGTGTTGTCCCCGACGACGGCAGGACCGTGGATCTGCGCTTGGTGCGCGATGGAAACGTTGCGCCCGACGTACACGGCGTAGGGTCGGCCGCCGACGCGGACGATGTTCGCCTCGACGGTGTGGCCGTTCTCGTACGTCTCGAGCGCGTGGATCACGACGCCGTCCTGCACGTTCGATCCCGACCCGATGAAGATCGGCTGCCCCTCGTCGCCGCGGATGGAAGCGCCCGGCGCGACGAACACGTCGTCGCCGATCTCGACGGCCCCGATGACGGCCGCGAGCGGGTGGACGTAGTCGTGCTCGTGCAGCGACGGCACCTTCACCTCGGGGCTGAAGGACGTGCGCACGTTCGGCTCGACGTGCCCGGGAGGCCCCGAAGCTTCGGTCGCGCCGCACCCGACCGCACCGAGCCCGACGACCGCGACGAGAAAGACGACCGATCTCATGCTGCACTCCTCCTCCCCGCCCGCGAAGGCGGCGGCCGCGAGCCTCGGGCGACGGGGATCGCGACGAGCTGCTCGGCGATCTCGAGGGCCCGCTCGAGCGAGTCGGCCATCCGGAGCTCCGGATGCTTCGCCTCGAGCCGGGCCTTGTCGAAGATCTTCTGCGGCCTCGGCAGCGGGCCCGCGAGCACCACGTGCTTCTTGTGCCGGACGATGGTCTCGATCGCGTTCTCGAGCGCCACGAAGCCCGTGGCGTCGATCACCGGAACGCGACCGAGGTTCAGCACGAGCACCTTGAACGACTCGTTGTGGATGGCCCCGAGCGTCGCCATCGCGTTCTGCGTCGCGCCGAAGAAGAGCGGACCGTTGATCTCGTAGATGATGACGCCCGGCGGCGGCGGCTTCACGTCGATGTCGGCGATCGACTCGTACGTGAGCCGCGTCTCGGTGATGTCGGCCATGCGTCGCATGAAGAGGACCGCGGCCAACATGAACCCCACGGAGACCGCGACGACCATGTCGATCAGCACCGTGAGGAGGAAGCACGTCAGAAGCACGAGCACGTCGCTCCTCGGCGCCACGCGGAGCAGGTGGATGAAGTGCCGCAGCTCCGACATGTTCCAGGCGACGAGCAAGAGCAACGCCGCGAGCGACGCCATCGGCACGTACGCGACCAGCGGAGCGAGCAGCAGGATCGAGAGCAGCACGACGGCGGCGTGGGTCACCGAGGCGATCGGCGAGCGCGCGCCCGCGCGTATGTTCGTCGCGGTGCGCGCGAGCGCGCCCGTCGCCGCGATGCCGCCGAAGATCGGCGCGAGGATGTTGCCGATGCCGAGGCCGACGAGCTCGGCGTTCGGATCGTGCTTGGTCTTCGTCATGCCGTCGGCGATGACGGCGGACAGGAGCGACTCGATCGCGCCGAGCATCGCGATCGCGAACGCCGGCCCCATGAGCTCCGTCAGCATGTCGAACGACGGCAGGCCGCTCCCCCACGGCAGCGAGGGGGACGGCACGACGCCGGGTATGCCGGCGACCTCCACGCCATCCACCGTCGTTCGGAAGCGCGTCCCGATGGTCGCGACCTCGAAGCCCGGGACGAAGCGCTGCAGGAGCGCGACGCCGGCCGAGACCGAGGCGATCGCGATGAGCGGCGCCGGAATGCGCTTGATGACGCGCGGGACGAGGAGGAGGAGCGCGAACGTGACCGCGGCGACGGCGAGCTCGGAGAGGCGCGCGGTGCCGCGTGCGTTCCAGAGCGCGGCGATCTTGTCGACGTAGTGATCCGGCAGCGGCCCCGTCTGGAGGCCGAGGACGTCCTTGATCTGGAGCGTGGCGATGACCGTCGCGATCCCGGTCGTGAACCCCGTCGTGACGGGGTACGGGATGAAGCGGATGAGGTTGCCGAGTCGGAGGGCACCCATCCCCACGAGGATGAGCCCGGCCATGAAGCCGGCGGTCATGAGGCCGCCGAGGCCGAACTTCGTCACGATGGGCGCGAGGACGACGATGAAGGCCGCCGTCGGCCCGCTCACCTGGAACCTGCATCCGCCGAGCAGCGCGATCGACGCGCCCGCGACGATCGCCGTGTAGAGCCCGTGCTGCGGCGGCGCCCCGACGGCAATCGCGAGCGCCATCGAGAGCGGCAGCGCGACGACGCCGACCACGGCGCCGGCCATGAGGTCCGCGCGCAGGTCGGACGCCTTGTAGCCCTTGGCGAAGGTCTCGCGCAAAGCGGTCGCGATGGGAATGGACCGCAGCCAGCTCCCCATCGATCGCGACGCTTCGATCCCCATCGATTTTGGAGTGCCGTCAGCGCTCAAGCGAACCCTCCGTGTCTCTCCAGCCCTCATCGTCCAGGTGCGCGCGGATCGCGTCGAGAATCGACCACCCCCACGCGGGACGCGGCACGATCACCACGCTCTCCGGCGCCGTGAGACTCTCGAAACGCTGCGGCTGGGACGTGACGAGAACGGGCAACGCCTTCGGTCTCGTCTCGGCGAGCTCGGCGATCGTAGCGATCACGGTCTCCCAACGGAAGTCGTCGGGGAAGAAGACGAAGGCCGACGTCGAGGCCGGCGCGAGCCGCACGCAATCGAGAAGGTCTCGGGTGCAGCGCGCGGTCACGCCCGCGGCGCTCAGATACGCCTGAAGACCATCGAGCGTCTCGGGATTGTTCGAGACGATCGCGACCTCCAAGCCCTCCTTCCGCGGTGCGCTCGCACGCATGAGCGGGGGCCGCAAAGCAACCGGAATGCCAACCGGTGAATCTCACGTACTTTCGCGGCGGATCGCGCTCCTTTGCGAGGAAAAAGTCAAGACGAGGCCCGCTCCCCGCGAGAAACGTCAAGTTGTCATAGCGAAATGCGGATCTTCGGCCGCGAACCGCAAGCCCTGTCCCCCATCTCGCCGTCGTCAGTGACGCGTCGGCGTCCCCATCCGCGCCGCGAACCGCTGCATCGTGCGCAAGCTCACGCCGAGCCGTCGCGCCGCGCGCGAGCGGTTCCCTCCTTCCAGATCGAGCGCGGCCTGAAGAATCGTCTTCACCGTCTCGTCGAGAGGTCGGTCGAGCCGTACCTCGATCGTCTCGCTCGCCTTCGTCTCGATCGGAGGCTCCGTGACGACCGGCGCGGCGACACGGAGCGCCTCCGGCAGGTCGACGACGCGTACGGCCTTTCCTTCTCGGAGCAGACACACGAGCTCGACGACGTTCCGCAGCTCGCGGACGTTGCCGGGCCACGAGTACGAACGGAGCGCGGCGATCGCGGCGCGCGTATAGCGAGGCGGCTTCGTCCCGTGCCTGGCCGAGAGCTGCGCGGTGAACTGCTGGACGAGCGGCACGATGTCCGGGACGCGCTCACGCAGCGGGGGGATGCGCATCGTGATCCCCTGAAGGCGATAGAACAGGTCCGCACGGAAGCGGCCGGCACGCACCTCCTCCTCGAGCGGCCGGAGCGTGGCGCACACGATGCGGGCGTCCACGCTGATCTTGCTCGTCCCGCCGACACGCATGAACTTGCGGTTCTCGAGGAAGCGGAGGAGCTTGGCCTGCACGCCGAGCGGCATCTCCCCGATCTCGTCGAAAAAGAGCGTTCCGCCGGCGGCGATCTCGATCTTGCCGCGGGCCCGGTCGGCGGCGCCGGTGAACGCGCCCTTCTCGTGACCGAAGAGCTCGCTCTCGAAGAGGGCCTCCGGGATCGCCGCGCAGTTGATCGGCACGAACGGTCCGGTGCGGCGGTGCGAGAGCTCGTGCACGCGCCGCGCGAGGATCTCCTTGCCCGTGCCGCTCTCGCCGATCAGACAGATCCCCACCTCCTTCGGCGCGACGGCACGGAGGACACGGTCGAGCGCCCGCATCGGAGCGGAGCGCATGACCGGCTCGAAGACGACGTCGGGCGAACGCTTCTGTCGAGGCACGCGCGAGAACATAGTCGTTCCACGCGCGTGGAGCGAGCGATGCGGAGGGGATTCGGATCAGACGGTCGCGACCTTGCGCTTGCTGCGGAGGAACGCGAGCGCGCCCGCGAAGTGCGCCTCCGACAGGTCGTGGCCGACCTGCTGCACGCTGACCATCCTCGGGATGCCCGCGGCCGAGAGCGACTTGGCGAACGCGCGCGAGTGCTTCTCCGTCGTGGAGTCCTTCGCGCAGACGCCGACGTAGACCGGCGCGAAGCGCACGACCGGTTCCTTCTCGATCTTGTGCGACTGGCCGCCGGCGAACGTGGCGTAGCCGTCGACGTCGAGACGGCCGCGCATCGCGAGCGAGCTCGCGAAGTACGCGCCGCTCGAGAACCCGAAGACGAAGACCTCCTCGAACGCCTGGCGCTCGCGCTCCTCGAGGATGTTCTTCGCTGCCGTCCACTGATCGATGAGCGCCTGCTCGGTGCGCGCCTGCGCCTCCGCCGTGCCCGGCCAGGCGTAGACGGTGCCGGAGGCCGGCGCCTTCGGGAACAGGATCTCGATATTGTGGTGCTTGGCGAGGCGCTGGAGCATGCGCTGGTGGTTCCACGACCAGTTCGTGTCCTTGCCGATCACGCCGTGGAGCCAGATGACGAGCGTCTTGCGCGGCCCCTTCGTGCGGCCGTCGATGTAGCAGACGTCGCTCGGCAGCGTCTCGAAGCCCTCCCCGCACCAGCCGCTGGCCGTCTCCTGGGTCGCCCGCTCCGGGTGCCCGACCGTGGAGGTGCGAGCGTATGCCGAGCTCGGAGCGGCAGAGAGCGCGGAGAACACGAGAGCCCCGAGACAGACACCGAGAGCGGCGACACGATGGCGGCGCGACATGGCGCGGCCGCCCATTCACGAGGGATGCCGAAGCCGAGCTCCTGCGATTTCATCGAGTTCCGCGACGGGCCCGCCGAGCAGAGTCCTCCAGATCGCGGAGCGGAGTCCTCTCCGATGTCTCGAGTCCTCGTGGGAGGACCGGAGCAGAGCCGCGCCGCGGACGCCTCGTGCTCACCTCGGCCGACGGGCGCGGCGTCTTCGCCCTCCGGTCGGTGGAGTGACCGGGCGGCACACAATCTCGGTCGGGATACTCTCGCCGCCCCGGCGCAGGCGAGCGATACTCTCGCGCCGTGCACGTCCACCTGATCGCGCCCTCGAACGAGGACTCGACGTACATCAAGCCGCTCTGGGTCGCCACGCTCGCCGCGCACACGCCGGAGGACGTCGAGCTCACCTTCCGCGACGACGGGCTCGATCCGATCGACCTCGATCGTGAGAACGACGCGCCCGATCTGGTCGGCATCAGCGTCAACTCGAAGACCGCCGCTCGCGCCTACGCCATCGCCGACGCGTACCGGAAGCGCGGGAGCAAGGTCGTGCTCGGCGGCATCCACGTCACGGCGCTGCCCCACGAGGGGCTCCGACACGCGGACGCCGTCGTCGCGGGCGAGGCCGAGTGGATCTGGGAGAAGGTCATCGAGGATGCGAAGGTCGGCAAGCTCGGGCGCCAGACCTCGCTCACGTCCCGCGGCATCTACAAGCACGCGGAGTGGCCCTCGCTCGAAGGGCTCCCGCGCCCGCGACGCCACCTCACACGCTCGCTCAAATACGTCCCATTCGACGTCGTGCAGACGACGCGAGGGTGTCCCTTCCCTTGCGAGTTCTGCAGCGTCTCGACCTACAACGGGACCTCGTTCCGCTTCCGTCCCGTCCGCGAGGTGATCGCCGAGCTCGAGGGGGTCGGGCCGCGCGTCCTCTTCGGCGACGACAACGTGATGATCCACCAGCGGTACAGCCGCGAGCTCTTCGAGGCGATGGTGCCGCTTCGCAAGCACTGGGTCGCGCAGTCGTCGCTCGCGGCGCTCCATCGCGTGGAGAACATCGAGGTGATGGCGCGCGCCGGATGCAAGGCGCTGTTCATCGGCTTCGAGTCGGTCGACGTGGAGACCGTCCGCCACGCGGGCAAGAAGCAGAACAAGCCGTCGCGGTATCGCGAGATCGTCCGCATGCTCTCCGACCACGGCATCGCCGTCTGGGGCAGCTTCGTCTTCGGCCTCGACGACGACACGAAGGACGCCTTCGATCGCACGGTGGAGTTCTGCATCGAGGCGAAGATCACGATGGCCCTCTTCGCCTTGCTCACGCCCTATCCCGGGACCCGCCTGTACAAACGCCTCAAAGAAGAAGGGCGCCTCTTGCGCGACGAGTGGTGGCTCTCGCAGGACCACGACGCCGGCGCCCCGTTCTACGAGCCGAAGAACCTCACGCGCGAGGAGCTGCGCGCTGGATGGGTCAGGGCTTGGCGCTCGATGTACTCGTACCGCTCGATCCTCGCGCGCTACGACTTCGGCCTCGATCACTCCTGGATCCAGAACGTCGCCTACTGGCCGCTCAACCTCCTGATGCACGAGCTCGCCGAGCGGAAGATCGCGAAAGGGGATCGGACCTTCCGAAAACACCGGGCTCTCGAGCTGCCGTTCGGGCTCTGAGGCGTCGAGCACGAGCACGCCCCGCCTCGGCACGAGCGCGTACGGCCGGCCCTACGGCAGGTCCTCGGGCGAGTACGTGATCGCGCAGATGTTGCGGACGAAGTCGACGAAGCCCGCCCAGTCGCTCGACTTCGAGAGGAACGCGTCCGCCCCGCCCATCTTGGCGCGCTCGGCGAGCTGCGGCTTCGGCAGGTCCGACACGAATACGACCGGAACGGTGGCCTTGAACTTCGCCTTCACGCGGCGGCACAGCTCGTCACCGCTGACGCCCGGCATCTGGACGTCCATGAGGACGAGGTGCGGCTTCCAACCCTCGAGGAGGTCGTCGAACTCGCGTGGCGAGGTCGTGGCGCGGACGGAGAACCCAGCCTTCGTGAGCAGCTGCGAGTGGACGCCGAGCACGAACTCGCTGTCGTCGATCATGAGGATGCGGAGCCTGCGATCCTCCGCAACGGCCGGCGCCGGCGCTTGCGGGCTCTCGAGCGTCCTCGCAGCGGTGCTGGTCGCGGGCTTCGCGCGCGTCGGGAGCACGATGTCGATCGGCTCGCCCGACGGCGGCGCGGGAATCGTCGCGCCGAACGCCTCCGGGCTCGACACCGGCCCGCGCGAGCTCGGCGTGGTCGAGATCACGGCCTGCAGATGGGCCGCGTCCTTCGTCACGACGCCGTCGGTGCGATACGCCTCCGAGTCCAGCGCCTGGAGAGCGGTCTCGAGCGTCTCGAAGCGACGCGGCCCCCGCGGAGGCGCGGCCTTCGCGAGCGCCCGATCGATGCGCGCGAGCGCGCCCGTCCATGCTCCCGTGCCGTGCGGCGCGAGGGCGTGCGCGAGCTCGCTCGCCGACCGCCAACGCGCGTCCGGCTCGCGCTCGAGGCAGCGCCCCACGATCTTCGACAGCTCGCGGGAGATCCCCGGCCTCTTCTCGTGGAGCGGGACGGGATCGCGCTGGAGGATCCCGGTGACGATGTCCGAGAGCGTCCCGTCGAACGGAGGCTCGCCGGACATCAGCTCGTAGAGGACGACTCCGAGCGACCACAGGTCCGTCCGCGGATCGAGCGTCCCCTTCCGGAGCTGCTCCGGGGACATGTACCGCGGCGAGCCGACGACCCGGTCCTTCTCGTCATCCATGAAGTCGACCGACATCGCCACGCCGAAGTCGAGCAGCTTGATGATCCGCCGGCCGTCGGGCATGTCGGCGAGGAAGAGGTTCGCCGGCTTCAAGTCGCGGTGGATCACGTGCGTCGCGTGCGCGTGCGCGAGCGCCTCGAGGGCCTGGAGGGCGAAGTCGACGACCTCCGCAGGAGGGAGCGGCCCCCTCTGGGCGAGGACCTTCTCGAGGTCGCTCCCGTCGAGGTACTCCATGACGAGATACGGCGCGCCGTTCGGCAGCATCCCCGCGTCCATCACGCGGACGACGTGCTCGCAGGCGATGCGCGCGATCGCGGACGCCTCGCTCGAGAAGCGGTCGAGCGCCTCCGTCGACGAGAGGGCTCCCGGGAGCAGCGCCTTCACGGCGACGCGCTGCCGGAGGATGACGTGCTCCGCCTCGTACACGATGCCCATCCCGCCTTCCCCCGCCACGGCGTCGATCCGATACTTGCCTGCGATCACGTCGCCGACGATCGGATGGCCTTCCACGGGCTTTGGATCGGGCATCGCCCTCCAGGATAAAGCGTCCCTCGCGCGTTTGGCATCTCCATTGCCGTTCGCTCGCGGCCGAGCCTCCGGACCTTCGCTCGATACGCGCCGATCCGCGGGCGGAGAGGTGGATCGGTCGTGCACGCCCCACCCCCGCGTTCCCGCCGAAATCGCGCATCCGTTGCGTCCGGCGGACGGGCGGTGGGGCGGCGCGCGGCCTGGACGATCCCCTCACCGCTGAGTGCCCCGAAGCGCGGATCCGTCGTGCCTCGGTCGCCAGCGATCCTGGATCGAACGGCGATTCTCCCAACGATCACGCGGGCCGGCCGTCGTAGCTCGATCGGCGGCGAAATCTTTTCGGGCAGCGTCGGCGCGCGTTTTCCACTTCATCGAACGACGCGCACGGGCACGTGCGCTGCAGTCTCGGCGCGCATGCGGAGCGTACCGAAGAGCCTCCTTCCCATCGCGGGGATCGTGGCCGTGACGATCGCCGTCCTGTCTCCGAGCCGGGCGACGGCGGACGCGAACGACGAAGACGCGGCCGATCGCGTCGCGCGCTGCGCGAACCGGCTCTCCATCGCGATGGTCGGCGAGACGGCTTCGCCCGATCTCCTCGCCTCGCGCGCCCCTCAGACCGCGACCGACGCCTTTCTGCGGGACCCGCGCTTCATCGAGCGCTTCTCCCGGTTCATCAACTCGCAGTTCAACATGACCCCGGGCATGACCCCGGCCGAGGACGCCACCTACTACCTCGCCAAGTACGTGCTCGAGAACGACAAGCCGTGGACCGAGATGTTCCTCGGCCCGTACGACATCGTGCCGTCGAACCCGCAGCAGCCGGCGTCCGAAGCCGTCGTGCGGCCCGACCCGAACGGCCTCGGCTACTTCCGGAGCCGAGCGTGGATGGTGCGCTACGCGGGCAACGAGCCCGAGGGAATGCGCATCGTGGCGGCCTACCGGATCATGTGGAACACGATCGGGCTCACGCTCACGGCGACGACGAACGCGCCCGATGCGGACGTCTCGGCCGCGGGACGGCAGGCCACCCAGTGCCGCGGCTGCCACCTCGAGTCCTGGTTCGCGCTCGACAAGGTCGCCGAGGTGCTCGGCAAACGGCGCGGGCCCGACGACGACATCCAGTTCGATCCGCCCACCGGCGGCCCGAAGCAGATCCTCGGCGGGATCTCGGTCTCGAACGACAAGGAGCTCGTCGAGGCGCTCGTGAGCAACGAGGCGTTCGACGTGAACGCCTGCCGCCTCGCGTACAAGTACCTGTACGGGCGTACCGAATACAGCTGCGAAGGCCCCGCCTTCGACCGCTGCGTCGCCGCGTTCAAGAAGGACAAGCGGATCCAGTCCGCGATCGCGGCGGTCGCGAAGGACCCCACGTTCTGCGAGTGAGGAGAATGCACATGTCGAGGACGTTCGCGATCACGCTCGCGGGGCTCGCGCTCGCGCTCGCCGCGTGTGACGAGCCGCTGGAGGACGGCTTCCGGCGGCGCAACCGCCCGCTGGGCTCCGATCCCTCGGGCGAAGGACAGCCGGGGGGCGACGATCCGACGCAACCAGGCTCCTGCGACGAAGGCTCGCCTCACGTCGGCTTCGCCGGCACCGACTTCACCGCGGGCCGCCCGCTCGGCGGGCTCGGCGCGGATCGGCGGCGCATCAAGCCCTTCAGCGCGATGGAGAGCGAGCTGCGTCGCGTGCTCGGTGTCGTCCCCTCGTCGCTCGCGACGAGCGCCTCGGCCTTCGGCGACATCCCCGCGCGGTGGTACGCGGAGCCCGTCGCCGGCGCGGTGAGCCTCTACACGACGTACAGCCTCGCGTTCACGGCCTGCTACGACGCGATGAGCGACTCCGTCTACGCGCAGCCGCCGACGCCGGCCACGGCGACGGAGGAGTGCCGAAAGCTCCAGCACAAGGCATGGCTCCGTGCGCCGACGGCGGAGGAGACCAAGGAATGCGTCGACCTCGCGGTCACGACGCTCGCGAGCGAGCCGTCGCCGCGCAGGCGGTGGGCCCACGCGTGCGCGTCCGTCCTGAGCGCGGCCGGGTTCGTCTCGTATTGAGCGCTCGACGCATGGCGCATCCATCGTGAACCGAGCCGAGACTTCGAGAGTGACGAGGAGCGGACGATGAGGTTGACACGTCGTGGTTTCATCAAGGCGCTGGGCGCCGGCGCAGGCGCGCTCGCAGGGACGCGGCTCGCGGGGCCCGGGCTGCTCGGTCGAGCGCTCGCCGCCACGCCCGAGCCGACGTCGGTCGTCGTGATCTGGCTCAACGGCGGCATCAACGCGATCTTCACGGGCGCGGACGCCTTCACGAACACCGCGTTCGGCGTGACGAGCAGCAACATCACCGCCCTCGGCGGAGGCGTCGTCGTCGACAACACGCTCGCGAACGCGATCCCGCAGGGGCTCCGATCGCGCGTGGCGTCCGTCGGGATCCGCCACGGCATCGCCGATCACGGCCAGGCGCAGTCGCGCATGTTCGTGTCGAACGGCCAGAGCGCGCCCCTCGTGCTGGCGAACGCCATCGGCGGCAACGGCGCGATCAAGGCGGCCGTCGTCGGAGGCAACTCGCTGCCGAACGGCGCGCGCCCGCAGCCCGTCGGCTCCGCCTCGCTCCAGGGCATCACGGACATGAAGGCGACGATCGACGCGGTCGCGGGAGCGACCCCGGCGCCGAACACGGTCGATCGCGAAGGCGCGCTGCACGGGCTCCGCGCGGCGGACGCCATGTCGGACTCCGCGCTCTCGAAGTCGCCCAAGTCGCTCGCGTCGGTCGACCAGGGCTACGAGGCCGCGATCGCCACGCTCCAGAAGCCGGTGCAACCGTTCAACGTGCAGGAGTTCAACAACGCGTACGGGCTCAACGGCACGGCCGTCCGGGGCTTCGCCGCGAAGATGGCCGCCGCCGAGCTCATGGTGCGGACCGGCACGGGCTTCGTCATCGCAGAGGACGGAGGCTGGGACACGCACGGAGACCGGAACGGGAACACCGTCCGTAACGCGTTCAGCCAGCGCATCGCCAATCCGCTCCGCACGTTCCTCACGCGCGTCGTCGAGGGAGAGCTGAACGAGCGCAACGTGATCGTCGCCATCCTCGGCGACTTCCACCGGAGCCTCCCCGGCTCGGACCACCAGGCCAACCTCGCCGCGCTCGTCATCGGCAAGCGCATCAAGAACGGCACGACCGGCAAGACGGACGCGCGCGTGAGCTTGCCTCCGAACACGCCGAGCATCGACGGTTTCTGGCAGTTCTTGGGCGCGGCGGCCAGGCTCGACAACAGCCCGTTCGGAGCGAACCCGCACCCGTCGCTCCTGGCGTGACGCTCCCGCCGCGCGCGGCCCCCACCGCGCCGAGCACGGCGCGGTGAGGACGCTCCGGTGAAGCGCGGAGCGCTCGCGCCGCTCGGCGCGAGCGTATCGCTCCGCTCAGGGACAGGTGCTGTTCGAGTAACCGCCTTCGCCGGCGTCGGCTCCGGCGTCCATCGTCAGCGCCAGATGGCGATTCTCCTCGAGCAGCGCCTTGAGCCTGTCGGCGTCTTCGGCGGCCATGCCCGTGCTGATCGCCGACTGACGAACGAGCTCGATGACGAAGTCGATGTCGGCCTTGTGGTAACCGCCGTTCTGCGGGTTGCGGAAGCCGAGCTGGACGACGCCGTCGGGCCCCACGCACTGGGTGCCCGTGCCATCGACCGAGTCCTCGTAGGTCGCCGGATCCGGGCATCCGGTGAGCACGGCGAGCTGATTCCCGAGGCACTCCGCCTGGTCGGGCCCGGAGGTGTCCATGAAGTGCGCTCCGACCTCGCACGCCGACCTCGCGTTGGTGGGCGTGAGGGTGTAGAGGGCGCGGCGCGCGATGAAGGTCCAACGCGGCAGGCTCGGCTCCTCCATCGGGTCGCCCGCGCTGTCGATGACCTCGTTCGGGTACGTCTCGCAGAGAGGGCCCGGAGCGGAGGCGTCGGGCTCGGGGTCGGGGTCGGCGTCGGGCGACGCGTCCTCGATGCCGGCGTCCTCGATACCGGCGTCCTCGCTGCCGGCGTCATCGCTGCCGGCGTCGTCGCCGGCATCATCGCTCGCGTCTTCGGTCCCGGCGTCCTCGGAGGGCTCGGCGTCACTACCGGAGTCCTCCGACGGCGGCGTGTTCCCGTCCTGTTGTTGCGCGTCTATCACCGGAACGTCCGTAGACGCATCGCTCTCGACGACGGGGGCCGGCTCGTCGTCTCCGCACCCCGAAGCGAAGGTGAACCCAAGGGCGATCAAGGGCACGGCGA